>Ga0068714_10003689_pt1 | contig 17834 bp, 14 predicted proteins | sample MTBNYHSulfiMetaG_FD_62988 | JGI IMG/M metagenome (GOLD analysis project Ga0068714, IMG submission 62988) | Enrichment culture microbial communities from rom New York Harbor, USA that are MTBE-degrading - MTBE-NYH (New York Harbor Sulfidogenic)... | ecosystem: Environmental > Aquatic > Marine >...
TATCCTGCATCAGGGGCGGTCGGTTTTAGACGGGATTACTCTCGGCCTGCGCACAGGAGAATCCGTCGGTGTCATGGAAACGGAAAATCTGTCCGACTACTTTCTGCTGCGCCTTTTTGCATTGATCGAGCCGCCTGCTTTGGGAGATGTCTATGTCCGGGGCCGGAAAGTGAATTTCAAACGCATGCCGGACCTGCTTGCTCTCAGGAAAAGGGTGGCCTATATACCCCATACAAGCGCCTTGATCAGCAATCTGACCCTGAGAGACAACGTAACCCTGTTTGACCGGTACCATAACGACCGGAAACCGGATATCGCCATCCATCGTGCGATGCCCCTTTTGGAACGGTTCGACCTGGTACCGTATCTGGATTACCGGCCGGCCGAAGTTGAGGCCCAGCATCGTAGAAAGACGGTCATCGTTCGGGAATTCCTGAAAGACTGTTTTATTGCCGTTTTCGAGCAGTTACGCAGGGATTTATCCGTTCAAGATCTCAAGGGCCTTTGCGATCTTCTGATCGAAAAAAAACAGGACGGTACGTTAACCTTTCTTATTTCCGAAGATGATGAATCTTTGGTGCGTTCCATATGCGACCGGCGGATCGAGATAAAGGAGGGGCGCATTTTGAAAGACACCGTCACGGGATCTTCGGAACCGACCGAGGTGCGGCCGTGAAATACAGATTTCTGGATCAGATTGTCGGCGCTTTCCTGGTCTCTATCCTGATCCTCTTGGTCGTCTCCGTAGTGACCATAGGAAGAGGAAAAGCATGGTTCAAACAGTACGATACCTACTTCGCTGTTTTCAAGGAAGGATACGGTCTCCAGCCGGGTTCCAAAGTGAGAATGCTTGACATTGAAGTAGGGAAGTTAAAGTCCATAGACATCGATGAGTCCAATCAAATTCGGCTCACCCTGAAAATTGTGGAAGAGGTGGGGCCTAAGATCAAGAGCGATTCCCTCTTAACGGTGGAAGGTACTCCGATACTCGGCAGCTCGTATCTGTCGCTCACTCCGGGCACGCCGTCCGGTAAGATATTGCCCGAACAAAGCCTTATTCCTTCCGAAGATAAGAAGTCCATCCAGGACTATCTCGACCACTTAAGATCTCTAGGACTGGAAGAAAAATTCGCCACGCTCGCGGAAATTCTGGCGGACGTCTCCGAGATTACCCATCAATTGAAGGATCCCGACGGCGCCCTTTTCGGCCTTCTCACCGAAGTCAGGTCGACCGTGTCCCTTCTGCGGAACGGCGAGGGAACAGCGGGCAAACTCCTGAAGGACGACCATTTGTACGCAATCATCAATGACCGGATCGAGGAGGTCAAGCCCGTTTTGTCCAATTTCGACCGGATGTCTCAACGCTTGGTGACCGTATCCGGACAAGTCGAGCGGATGCTGGCGAACCTCGAAGAAACAGCCAACAGCTTGCCGCAAATCATGGCGAATGTAGACGCCGCAACAAAGGCCCTCCCTCTTCTGGTTCAGGAAGTCCGTGAAACCCTGGCCGAAGTGTCGCCCGTGTTGCGCGTAGCCCGGGGAACACTCAAGGATGCCGAATCCGTGGTGAAATCCCTGAAAAGCAACCGGCTGATTCGAATGAATTTGCCGGCGCCGGAAGAGGGGCGACCGATGGAACTGGACCTCAGAGGAGTTCAACCATGAGGCAATGGAAGGCAGGCATCGCCGTGCTGGCCGTCAGCCTTTTGTTCGCCGCTTGCGGAACCGGGCCGCAGCCCTTGCCCCCCCGTCTGGAAGAAGCGACGGTTTATGCAGAAAAAGGATTAGCCGCTTTCCGAAACGGGTGCATCGATGAAGCCGAAGGTTTCTTCCTGGCCTCTCTGGAAATCCATCGTTCATTGGACGATCGTGAGAAGGTAGGACAGGACCTGAACCGTCTTTCCGTATTGTACGCCGCCCAGGGGCGCACCGAGGAAGCCCTTGCATCATTGGACCAGGCCGAGTACATCAATAGAAGCAGGAATCAGGTTTCGGCGTTGTATGCAAATCTATTGAATCGGAGTCGCATATATATCAAGGCCGGTCAGTGGGCCTCCGCCGGGAAGGCTCTGGACGAGGCCCGTCTTTTGAGCCCCCTCGGAGAGGAAGAACTCTCCTCGTGGTTCGCCCTCAAAGGCTACTGGCATCTGGAACAAGGTCAAATTGACGATGCGATTCGCGAATTCGAGGAAGCGAGGAAACGCTCCCGCCCGGAGGCGTCACCCGGAGCAGCCGCCGCTTTGGAGCTGCATCTGGCCCGGGCCTACCAAGCCATGGGTCGCCTCGCGGATGCTTTTGCACATGCACAGCGCGCCCTCGATCTTGACAAAAAGGTCGCCTACGCTCCCGGCATCGGTGAGGACCTGGTGCTGTTGTCCATTCTGGCCGAGCAGACGGACAGACTAGATCTCGCGGCGGATTTCGCCGAGCGCGCTTTTTATGTTCACTACTATCTGGGTCATGAAGTCAAAGTTCGCGAACTGCTGAAAACGCTCGAGCGTCTGAACGACGACGCCCGTCTGAAACGATTGAACATCTATTTGGAGAAGGCTCAACGCGAAGGATTTCGGGCCTACTGTCCCTGATCGAAAACCCGGAATGGCGATCTTTGGGTGGGCCGGAGCCGTTGGATTGTGGCAGGTTCATGCGCGTCGGCTGAAAGAGGTCGGCTCCGGGACCATGATGTACGACCTCGATTCCGGAACTGAATTCATTTGTTTGCCAACATGGTGGGCGCCATTAGATCTTCCCGAAATTACCGGGTCACATACCGCTCGTTGTTGCTCTCCTGTGCCTCGGCATGGGATATTCTGATCAATGCCGTCAAGAATTTTCAGAACAACGGCGATGTGAATCTGGCCGCTTCCATTGCTTTTTATGCCATACTATCCGCCATTCCGCTCCTCATCTTGACGCTGCTGACCGCCGGGCTCATTTTCGGCTCGAACCCGGCCATTCAGGATGAGCTTGTCCGTGTCATTCGCGAATTCCATCCATATTTTACCGGCGATCTGATAGGCCGGCTGGGAGAAATCGAAGAAAAAAGCAAGGTGTTGGGCTGGATTGGAATCATCGGTTTGATCTGGTCGTCTTCCCTCATCTTCAACTCCCTGCAAACCGCCCTTGGAATTATATTCCGTTCCCAGCGAAAGCGGAACTACTTCATAGGCAAATTGCTGGCCCTGTCCATGATCCCCATCGGCTGGGGTGTAGCGATTGTCAATATAGTCATCACATACACGGCTTCCATACTCGATAATTCCTCTCTGCTAGCCGAAGGTGGATGGTTCCTCCGGACGATTTTCCACAGTGGCATTTTTCGCTATTTACTCCCCTACCTCGTACTCGTAGCGTTCTTTACCTTTGTATACAAGGCAATTCCTACGACCAAAGTCCCATTTACCAGCGCGCTTGCGGGCAGCGCTCTGTTTTCGGGACTGATGGAGGTTACGAAGCATGTATTCACGTGGTATATCTCCAGGAGCACTCAATACAACATCGTTTACGGACCTCTGGAAACCGTGGTCGTCCTGGTGGTGTGGGTGTTTTACATATCGCTGATCCTTCTATTCTGCGCCGAACTCATTTCCTCTTACCAGAAACGAGATCTCATTCTTCTGGAAAAAGCTCTGATCGGCTCCGGAGGTCGCAGATGATCCTGAACGAACGCTTGTTTCGTCGTTTTGGAAAGCTGTTTCCCAAAGGCACTTATGTTTTCAGGGAAGGAGATGCTTCAACAGAGATGTACTATATCCTTTCCGGGAGGGCGCGAGTGTTAAAACGAGTCGGCCGGGTCACAAAAGTATTGGCGGAGATGGGTCCCGGGGAATGCTTCGGCGAGATGGCGACGTTGATCAGCGACAAGCGGACCGCCTCGGTTCGGGTGACGGAAGACAGCAACATTGCCGTGATCCAGGCCGAGACGTTTCGGAATCTTCTTCGGGAAAGTGAAGAGGTTTCCCTGATGATGCTGAAGGAATTGGCCGACAGGCTCAGGCAGACGAACCTGGCACTCGAGGAGACCGCCCAAGCCCGATTCAGGCTCGGAGTCGTTCTTTATCTCATGGAAGAATGGCCGCTGCCTCCGGATCGAGAGCCGATAAGCGAGCTGGCGGAAGCTATTGGAAAAGATCCGGAAGAAATACGAGGCGTTATCGAGGGATTGGCCGAACAGGGAATTCTTGAAATGCGGAACGGATCGATAACGGATTTCAAAAAAGAACGTTTACGCGAACTCATCCGGATAGGATGACGCAAAAGTCTTATTTCCGAAGAGCCGTCCTGTCCGTAAACAACACTCAGAAGGCGGGTGCGCTCACCAGGGATCTGAAACCTGACGTCCAACCCCTGAAATATTCTCGATTCCCGGCCGGACATGAGCTGCACTTCAGGGATAGCGATCGCTCGGAATCAGCTTTTCCCCTCGAAATAATACCCTTGCACCAATTCGCGAACGATCTTGTCGGCCATCCGTCCTATTTCTACCAGGTCGTAGCCCCCGGTGTTGGTCTCCGCACTGATCACCAACGCCGTGCCCGTATCGATGATTCGGGCGTCGATACGAAGGATGTTGCCGATTTTCATCACGCTTCCGGTAATCACCGCATTGGCGCCAAGAAGTTTGCCGGCCTGGGCGGCGGTCTCCACCATCCCTGCTTGCTTGAGTTCCAGCTCCCGAACCACTTTGCCCAACTGTTCCCGCTCGATAATCTTGAACGCCCGGGAATCCACAAGCGAGGTGGTGAAGATCTCCGAGATCATTTTGCCCAGCTGGTCTTTTTTCGCTTCTTCGTTCAAACTCTGGAATTCCAGGACCCCGATGGTCACCTTTTTCTCTGCTGGAATAGACTCCCTGGTCATGGCGGTCCGTGAGGCCTCTTCAGTGCTGACCAGCGAAGCATGAATCCAGGAGCGTTTTCCATCGGGCAAAGCTACCAGGTACCAGTCCCCGGTGGCGCCTTCGAGCGACAATTCCGTACCCCTGTAGACAATCTGTACGATGTGATATTGTGTTCCGGGACCCGATCGGGTATTCGATGAGGTTGAGGTGACCTTCACGATCCCACTCATAGGTCGGTCCGCCGTTGAGATGGATCCGGAAGAGGCCGGTTCGGATGCGGGCGGTGAAGAACTCCGCTCCATTGCCTCAGAAGGGGGAGGAGGCGTATAATCGCTTCGAACATTCACCTCGCGGGCGACCAGTTGTCCGCTTTTCTTGAAATAACTGATTTCAACAGTGTCTCCATCTCGCGGCGTGTCCGGCTGGTATTGGGTCTTGAAGCCGACCGTGAAATTGGTGGTTCTGTTTGATTCGAAAACGTAGACCTTCATGTAGCCTTTCCTGGTCCAACGATTTACATCGTGACTTTCGACACGCCCGTAAGCTTTGTACATTTTGGTCTGTGCCGTCGCTGAAGTGGAAATGAGCGTGCAGAACAGGCAAAACGCCACCATATTCAAAGACCGTGGAGCAAATGAAGTCATTTCTTGAACTCCTCAGTATTTGGGGGTTCCTAGATGGATACGTAATACATAATCTAACATATTTCCGTGGAAGAAACAAAGCCTCGTCTGCGCGCCGGTCATATTCGAGATCTCGAAAACACGTTTCAACTGGAGCCCAGGAAGAATATCCCAGCGGGCCATTTCACGCGATGCCGAATAATGCCCGCTTTCCACATGCGTTCATCATTCGATTCAATCAAACTTATTGATTCTTGCCCTACCTCACGACAACGCATGGGTCTGTTCGTCATAACGTTTGGAAAAAACAGACGCAAATCCCTTGAACACATTCTGAGTTGTAAGTACGTACTCGGCAAGTTCGATACGCGCATTCTCGCCCAGGGCATTGAATCGGGAAACAAAGATATCTTCATCCGGAGCGTTCTGCAAAGCTTCCCATGTTTCCCCGATATCTCCTCCTTCTGTGGACGCGTGCTCTTCAAAAACCGTTTCCGCATCGGAAAGGAGTTGATCCAGAGCTTTTTTGCACTCCTCGACCCCTTGTTTCAGTTCGCTGTATGAACCGCAGTCCCGGATCAAGGGAACCCTTTTCTCGGCGCCCTTCTCCGTTGTCGTCATCTGAATTCCCAAACCAAAGCCCTCCGGCGCGGTTTCTCTCACAGATAATACCAATCTTGATTTCATCAATGGTTGCTACCTCCTTCATCGTGGCAGGGTCAACCGGATCGGGCGCTTCCGGCAACACGTGAAAACGAGCATCCGACATCTGCTACGCACTCTTTTCACCGCATTCGCCTAAGATGCGTTTTTCCCACGCATCACAGATTTCCGCCGTACGTGATTTGGCCGATCCTGTGTAGGTTCTTGGGTCACGAGCCGCTTCCAATGCTTTACTCGGAGCTTTCTTGAAAAATTCCCGAAGCTCCTCGTTCCGTTCCAGACACTGGAAAACGGTTTCATTCGGGCTTCGTCCGTGACTGGCCTTCCGCACCCATTCATGTGCGTCTCCAAGTCCTGCCAACGACAGGGAAATGTACAGAGGTTCGGAGCTGATCTCCATCATAGCCGCTTCGAGGTTTTTTTCGATAGCCGGAAGGTTTACGTCCAGTCCTTCCACAATCCAGATCATCCTGGTAAGCGCATCATAATATCCCACCAGTATCTCCGGCATATAACGGCCGGATGCGCTGTTGGTGAGGTCCCTCTGATGCTCGGAAATCTGATCCAGAAGGATGGTTATCACCCTAGGCATGAACGCCTTATACTGGCTCTTTACGTGCTCGAGATTCCAGGGGTTTCTTTTGTGCGGCATGGTCGACGAGCCCACCTGAGCCGCTCCAAACGGTTCGAAGACTTCGTTGATTTCGGAGCGGTGCAAATGTCGGAGATCATCCGCCAGATTGGCCAGAACCCCAAACGAAACCGCCACAGAGCAGCCGAAGTAGGCCGCGTACTCGGGCTGTACGATCTGTGTGGAATGCATGGCAGGTTCCAGGCCCAAGTCGCTCAGAATCTCCCGCTCCACTTCCACCGGATCGTCCACCATAAGCGACAAAGCATTATAGGAACCCACGGCTCCTGAGAACTTGCCCGTGAGATTCAGGGCCGAATCATCCAGCTTAAGAACGCTCTTGCCAAAACGATCTACGTAACCGGCAATGAAAAACCCGAACGTCACCGGAGAGGCAAAACGGCCGTGCGTCCGGCCCACTTGAACCGTATCCTTTTGTTTACGGGCAAGAGCGATCAATGACCGTTCGAGAGCGAGGGCAGCAGGCCGAACGGCATCCAGGTAGCAGTCGCGCAGCCTGGCCGCATTGGCCGTATCCACCACGTCGAACGACGTCGCGCCCAGGTGTATGTACTCTCTCATCGACTCCGGAAGATGCGCTTTCAAAACATTCACCGCGGCTTTCAGGTAATGGTGAACTCGTCTGTCCTCCTCGCACACTTCCTCCGGATCAATTTCCTTTGTAACCGCATCGATTTGATGGGGGAGTTCTGCGGGCGCGAGGCCCCGCTTGCATAGCGATCGCGCAAGGGCGCGTTCCACTTTGAAGATATAATGGATGTTGGCTTCTTCCGACAGATATGGCGAAAGCCGTTCGAAGATTTTATCGTCGCCGCCGTAGTAGCGATAATCCAACGGAGAAACACATTTGAAGCGATGCTTCTTGAACAAATGTTCCGTCATGAAACCTCCCAATTCATCTCGACAGCAAACATGCTAACGATATCCTTTTATCGAAGCAGCGGTGATTCTTTCTGTTTTTCGTGCTTTCTCGGGGTCCAACTCGTATGCTTCGGATCTGAATTTCATCGCTCTTTCCATGTCACCCATTCCCTGATACGCGCGGAACAGGTAAATAAGGGCGTTCACCCGGTCCGACTCGTAGGCATTAAGCCTCGTGGCCATCTCTCTGAGCTTATACGAATCCCCCTGCCTGAGATATAGTAGGCACAGCAGATCCAGGAGAACCTTGTCATGCTGATAAGCGCGAAAGGCTTGCTCTGCATGGAACAGGGCTCGGTCTAAGTCTCTTAGAGTAGTATAAACAATGGCTAGATGGCGGTGCGCATGGCGATATTCGGGATCTACTTCCAGGGCTTTGAGGTAAAGGGATTCCGCTTCGCGAATATCTTTGTCCAATAGCATGATGTTCCCAAGACCATTTAAAGCCTGCAAAAACCTTGGGTTGGCGCTCAAGGACATCTGATAATAGTATTTGGCCTTTTCCAGGTCCTTTCTCCTCCGGTATGCTTCTCCAAGGCTGTAATAGGATAGGTCTGAAGGGCTCACCTCCGCCGTATGCGTCCATAGGGTCATATCATCGTGCCATACCCTGGATTGTCTTATTGTGAGCACGGAATAAATCGCAATCAAGCACATCAGGAGAGCCAGGCCCACAGTTCGAGCCGCCGTCTTCGACCGGGAAAGAGCCTTTTCGCTCACCTTCAGGACGGCCATCGTAATCAGACAGCAGAAGGCAAGGGAGGATATGAAAATATATCGGTCCGCCGCTTGTATGGAAATCGGAATGATCCCGGAAGTCGGCAAGAAGTTGATATAGAACCACGCGATCCAGAAGGCTACAAGTCGGTTCCGGCGTAAGAACAGAATAAAGCATGTCGCTAAGATCAGTTGAAAAACGGCGCCGATTACGACGGCCGGATCTGTAGGGGATATGCTCCAGTCAAAAGCATACCTCGCGGAAAGCTGAACGGGCGCAACAAGCGTTTTAAGATAATGCGAGAGGACCACATTTACGTCGATGAGCCTTTGTAACAGCGGTAAATCGGCCAGAATCGTTTTGGTGGTTCCGGCGACCAGACTGAAATAGAACGCCGCGCCCACGGCCGGTATCCAGAACGGTATGTGAAGCCAGATACGTTTTTTCCACTGCTTCAGAGAAGGTCGTGTAAGGATCAGATCCGTCGCCAGGATCACCAATGGAAGCGATGCAGCGGTGGGCTTGCTTAACGTGGCCAGCAGGTATGAAATAAAGCCGGCCCCAAGTCCGACATATCGCTTCGGCCCTTTCCATACATCTATCTGAAGAAAAAACCAGAAACTGAGAAAAAAGAAAAGACCGCAGAGAACCTCCTTGCGCGCAGCCAGCCAAGCCACGGCCTCCACATGCAGGGGATGGGCCGCAAACAGACCGGCCGTCAACATCGCCACAAACCAGGGAGCAAATACGCCTCCGCCTCCTGACGACGACTCACTGCTCGATTTCTCGATCGGGTATTGCTGCGGTTCGTTTTGTGTCGAGTTGAATCTTTGAAACAGGCGCCTGACGATTGCGTACACCAGCCAGATGTTCAGACAGTAGAGCAATACATTGTGGAGGAAATAGCCCGAGAGGTCTGTTCCGAAAAGCCTTACGTCAATCGAATAGGAGATGTCCCTCAACGGCTGGTAGGTTCGCCCGATCTTCGTCATGACCTCCCGGACATAATGCAACGAAAACGGGTCGTTCCGGGCCCATTCGATCATGCTGACGTCGTCCCAATGTACCAGCTGATTATCGTAAATGCCACTGTACAGAAGAAACCCCAACAACACCGGTAAGATCCAGACAAGACGGCGCCATCGCCCACTCCCGACCGTAGTTGCGGGCACGGTTTTCTTCTCCTCACCACTGACGGACACTTGAGTTTGCACCGACCTACGGTTTGATGTCTCTTCGGAGGCGAGCCGTCGTCGAGTTGGTTTCTTTTGCTTCTTTTTCGAGTTTGTCTCCGACTTCATCATATCGCCAAATCAGAATCCGGGAATGCTAATCGTCCAAATGGAAGAGTTTCCAAACCGTCTCCTCTTTGCGGCCTTCGAGGAAGATCTTGCCCGGGTTGAGAACGCCGTTCGGATCGAAAACCTTTTTAATGCGCTTCATGACGTCTTGTCCCAGGTCATCGATTTCCATGCTCAAAAAAGGAGCTTTTGTAATGCCTACGCCGTGTTCTCCTGACAGAGTCCCTCCGAGTCGAATGGTTTCGCGAAAAATTCGATCGGCCATGTTGCTTGCACGCCTGGATTGCTCGGGATCCCGCTTGTCCAGCATGATATTGATATGGAGATTTCCATCCCCCGCGTGTCCGAACGTGGTGATCAATAGATCTTCCTCTTTTCCAATCTCTTCGATTTTAAGTACCATTTCGGGGACACGGCTTCTGGGCACCACAATGTCTTCGTTGACCTTGTGTGGGGCATAGTGAAAAAGGGCCGGGGAAATGGAACGACGAAACCGCCACATTTCCTCTTCCTCAGATCGGTTTTTCGCTACGCGAATCGTGTGCGCCTCGTTACGAACGGCTATTTCCTCCAGTTTCGCGGCCTGAAGTCTCACGTCCTCCGGCTGGCCATCGACCTCGGCGAAAATCACGGCTCCGGCCCCCTTGTATAACCCGAGATTCAGACGTTCCTCCACACATTGCACGGTTGCCCTGTCCATGAACTCAAGCACGGACGGCACGATTCTGGACCTCATGATGTCCCGAACAGTGGAAGCCGCCTGGTCCAACCGCCGGAAAGAGGCTGCCAGCGTTTTCCGGTAAGGGGGCAATGGTATCAACTTAAGAGCAATTTTGGTGATTACGGCCAACGTTCCTTCCGAGCCTGTCAAGAGGCGTGTCAGATCGTAGCCGACCACTCCCTTGGCCGTCTCGACACCGGTTTTGATCCGTTCCCCCGTTGGCAGAATTGCTTCCAGGCCCAGCACGTAATCACGTGTCACTCCATACTTGACGGCCCGCGCACCCCCTGCGCACTCGGCAACATTCCCTCCGATCGTCGAGACGTGAAGACTGGCGGGATCCGGAGGATAGAAAAGGCCGCATGTCTCAGCCCGTTCCTGAAGATGGCCTGTAATCACTCCCGGCTCCACTATTGCGACCATGTTTTCTTCATCCAGTCGCAGGATTCGATTCATGCGTGACAGGGCCAAGATCAGACCGGACTTGACCGGCAAAGCGCCTCCGGTCATGCCCGTTCCCGAGCCCCGGGGAATTACGTAGAAATGTCTTTCATTCGCCATGCGCATTATGGCGCCAACGTGTTCCGCTGTATCCGGAAAGGCAACGCCCCAAGGCATGTATCTAAGTCCGCTGGCATCGTACCCATATGCAGCCAGGTCTTCCTTCTGGATCAATACGCGGTCTTTACCCAGTATTGAGACGAGTTCTCTCTTGATGTCACTCGTTGCAGAATACATACTTTCGATAGCTATCGGCAGATAAGGATAACGGAAATCGGACTCGCCGGGTTTCCGTTCACGGGCTATTATGAATAGTAACCGATTCGGCGCCCTGCATGTCGATGCACCGGCCCACGGGCAAACAGATCCACCATACCATATCGAAACATTCGATGGAAAGCGGCAAACGGATAGGCCGGGCTAAACACGCGGTTCGAAAGTCGAGCAGCCGCGCCAATGGTAAAAAAAGGGAGGACCGGATCGTCAATGGATCCTGGTGGAATTACCGACTCTGAGCGTCCGCGCCAAAAACAGGTCTTTCATCTTTTGCTCCAGAAGATTGACCTGGTGTTTGGTTTTGTAGCTCTTCCGCATCTTTTTCTGAAGGGAGTTCAAGGCATAAAGAACGCTTGCGTGGTTCCGGTTAAAACTTTTTCCAATGGCATCCAGGGTGAAGCTCGTGTATTTCCGACAGAGATGCATGGCCACGGAACGGGGAAAGACAATATTCGCTTTTCTTGACTTGGATTTCAAATCCTCGATTTCCAGGTTGAACTGCCCTGCAATAAACTCCTGAATGGTTTCTGTGCTCACCGATTTTTTGTTTTCCACAAAGCCTTGTACCACCTCCTGGGCCAGCTCCATGTTGATGGGTCGGCCTTCCAGTGAGGACTTGGCATTCAGGCAGATCAGGCTGCTTTCCAGCTCGCGGACATCGTCCCGGATATGTTCGGCTACAAACTCAAGTATTTTCCTGGGCGTCGAGACTTTGAACGTTTTTGACTTCTTATCTAGAATCCTGACCCGCGTTTCAAAGTCAGGTGAACCGATCCGGACCATGAGCCCGGAGTTCAACCTGGAGCGTAGCCCCTCATGCATGTCGCTGATGTCTTTCGGAAGTTTGGAACTCGTAAGTACGATTTTCTTGTTCAAGTTGAGAAGCGTATCCAAGGTAAACGCAAATTCATCCTGAGTTTTAGTTTTTCCGCCCAAGAAATGGATTTCCTCCAGAAGTAAGACGTCACAACATCGTCGATACTTTTCTTTAAAGGCATCCATTCGTTTCTGTTTCAACGACCAAATCATTTCATTGATGAAATCTTCAGTAGTCAGATAATGCAGTCGGCTTTGGGGCTTCTGTCTGAGAATCTCGCTGCTGATGGCTTGGCAAAGATGACTCTTGCCCAAACCTGTGGAGGATAATAGATAGACCAAACTCACCCCTTGATCCAAATTTTGCGAAAGGTTCCTTGCCGCATTATAGGCAAAATGATTACTCGCTCCGGTTACGAACTGGTCGAATGTAAATGCCGGATTCAGAAGCGGCTTGCATGCAATCGCCTCCGACATGGCGGGTAGCATCAGCTGATACCCGTTCGTCACTGCTGACGGCTCTACGGAATTCTTCCGAGGTTTTTCACCCTTCGTCTTTACCACCTCGAGCCGAATCTCCAGAGGTGCAACGACAAACCTGGACAACTCCTGCTGAAGGATCGGCAGGTAATTATCGCGAATCCAATTAATAAAGAACTTATTCGGGCACCCGATTGTCAATTTTCCGTCAGAACCCCCTATAAATTTGATGGGCTCGATCCAGAGTTGGTACCTATGCGGGAGCATCTGACTTTTCAATGATCCCTTTAGCTGAGTCCACACCTGTTCCATGACATTACCTTCCATAAGCCGGTTGGGGCCAACTATTGATGGACGCCTAAAAAGAGTAGCTGTTTGTAAGATTGGATTGCCCGATTGAAGATGTATCATGAATAAAGTAAGCTTCGATTCCTGTCAAATAGGGTTAATAGTGATCAGCGACAATCCCGGACCCCAAAATCGCACACAACGCAATATATTGATTTAGCGGAATAAAAATCGAAGGCCTTCCGTTTCTCCTTGAAACGTGAGGGATTTTACAGTCTCCATCTTCTGTAGAGTTATCAAGGGATTTCGGTACATGGACACAAATGTTAAGAACTTTGTCAATGTTCAAATACTCTCATTTCCTACGTGTAACATCTTTTTCCGCTATTTTTCAAAGCCCAGACACTGCGCATCGTGCAACCGCTTGCAATGTTTGGGAAAACATATCGCCTCCAAAATCGAGCCGAGTAAATAAATCCGATAATCATCTTGCAGAGATGTTACACCTTGAAATCCTTCGAATCTTTCAGTTCGGCCGGAATTCTTTTGCCTTCACGGCGGGTCTCTGTTAAACAAACAGAAAAACAATTTTGCAGTCTGGAACGGGAGATCGACTTACAAAGATGAATTCAGCATCCTCTTTTGTTTACATTGTGGATTGTCCTCTTCAAGAGCAACCGGTTTTCGGATGGTCTTTCTACTGTCGTCCGATACTCGTTTTTGTTCCGCCGGGGCCGTTGCCCCTTCGTCGAATCCAAGAATTTGGAGCACATGGTTTTCTTAGAGTGCACCAAGCTGAAGGAGCGCCGGAAGAAGAGGTCCGAAGGCTTCTGAGGGACTGGGAAAGATGGGCCGAAGACCACGAGGCCATGGACTGGAACGCCCTCAAGGCGTTCGACGACGTCCGCTCCGTCGAACCTCGGAACATGCCCAACTTAATGAAGGAAATCAGGCAATTTGGCTCTGACACAACATCCGGAATCAGTCACCGAATCCGGAACCGGACGTTGCTTCTGCATCTGGCCCGTCGACTCTGGAAAACCGAGCGCGAATGTAGCGACATACTTCATGAAGTAAGATCCAAGGAAAACGCCCTAAAAGATATCATAGACGCTTCGGAGTCGGAGGAACTCTTCACAACGAATCTCGATCTGGAAGCTGCTGTTGATTTCGACGGCGTTCTAAAACGACAGCTGAAGGCCTGGGGATATTTCTACGGACCGGTGCGACCGCCGGCTACCCATTATGTTACCGACAATGAATTTCTGACACGCCACCTTTCCGCTTACATCGAATCCATCCATGTGGCGAATTTCAAACTGCCTCTGTTCGAGGGCTATGAACCGGTGCAACTCGACCGTACACTCGAGGATATTGGGGAACCTCTCCTCGAGGAGCTCCATTCGTGTTTCGACGAATTGGCTCACCTGGCTTCCTCCGCTGAATTGAATCACGAAGATCTGGACCTCTTGGCAAGCCGTTTCTCCCACGCTTCCGAATCCCTCACTTCGGCTGCAGGGGAAGACCATTTCCCACTGAACGCAGACAAGGAGCTGTCCGTGGACATCATGCTGGTGCAAAACCGGGGTCTTGAGCAATTGCTGTTCGAGCAGCTCGAAAGTGAAGAAGGAGCTGAATCCCGGATCGAAACAGATGGATGGACCTCCATATTCTCGGTTGAAGTCTGAACCGGGTATCGCATAGACTAGAGCCTGAACGCGCATTTTTCCGTCGGGACCTGGATCGCAGAATCGTTGCGGTACGAGGGTGTGTCACAATTCGTCATCCCGGCCAAGCCCTGTAAAACGGGACGTGGCAGCGGGATCCAAGATCGTTTGGCTTCATGGGATTTTTCTGGATTCCGGATCTCACTCTGTTCGTCGGAATGGCCTTTCTGAAATTACGATACCGTTTCGGTACACCGGGATGGCTCGGAACAGTAAACGCGTTTGGGGTTTCACGTAAAATCGTTTCAACATCCATGGCCCCTGAAAAACCGCGTGAGCATCCCTTTGACATTGCAGCGAGCCGGATAATGAGGCCCTGAACGAAAGGGATGCTAAATATCCGCTCTATGCGTCTCAGTTACTTGACAACAATCTATGGTTGGTGCGAAAGTCCGACGGACCCTGATTCGCTGTTCCCATCGTTCTATGAGCTGTCAAGTGATTGAAAGCAAACGTAGTTGAATTCCGGGGTGAATCCATTGATGTGAACAATACGGTACCGGAGTTCATCGTTCTTTCAGGACCCGAATATCGTGAAAGGATGCCCTCGATAGACTTAAGGGTATAAGCCGGTTTAAAGACTTGAAACAAGTTACGTGAGTCTGAGGTTAATTCGACATAACCATTGAAGCCAGAGGGAGGGAGTGTTCATGGAACAGGTAAAGGTGTTTCTTAATGAATCTGACATGCCAACGCAATGGTATAACATACTGGCGGATCTGCCGACCCCCATGAAACCGCCGCTGCATCCGGGCACCGGTCAGCCGGTGGGCCCCGAGGATCTGGCCCCTATTTTTCCGATGAAATTGATCGAGCAGGAGGTCAGCCCCGAGCGTTGGATTGACATTCCTGAAGAAGTGCTTGGCATCTATAAGATTTGGCGTCCCACCCCTTTATATAGGGCGCGCCGTTTGGAGAAGTCCCTGAATGCTCCGGTTCGGATCTATTATAAGAATGAAGGCGTCAGCCCTCCGGGTTCACACAAACCCAACACCGCTGTTGCTCAAGCTTATTACAACAAAATATCCGGAACGAAGCGGATTGCCACTGAAACAGGAGCGGGCCAGTGGGGAAGTGCGCTTGCATTTGCCTGTAATTTCTTCGGCATCGAGTGCCGGGTCTACATGGTAAAAGTCAGCTATCACCAGAAGCCGTACCGACGACTGATGATGGAGGCATGGGGAGCGAATTGTGTTGCAAGCCCCAGCTCGGATACCAATGCCGGAAGAAAGATTCTGGAGCAAAACCCGGATTCGCCCGGAAGCCTGGGCATTGCAATCAGTGAAGCGATTGAAGACGCCGTATCGAGCGGAGGGGATTCCAAATACTCCTTGGGCAGCGTGTTGAATCACGTCCTCCTGCACCAGACCATCATCGGACTGGAAGCCCAAAAACAGATGGACATGTTGAACGAATACCCGGATGTGGTGATCGGATGCGCCGGAGGCGGAAGTAATTTTGCAGGTCTCTGCCTGCCGTATGTCCGGGACAAGATCGGTGGAAAACAGGTGCAGATCATCGGAGCCGAGCCGACAAGCTGTCCCACCATGACCCGTGGGCCTTTCGCTTACGACTTCGGTGACACGCTGCAAACCACTCCGCTCCTGGCCATGTACACTCTGGGACACGACTTTATCCCTGCGCCCATTCATGCAGGAGGTCTTCGCTACCACGGCATGGCTCCCATCATCAGCCATCTGGTTCACGAAGGTCTGGTGGAGGCGAGAGCCTACGATAACCTGAGGACGTTTGAAGCCGGGGTACAATGGGCAAGGACCGAAGGCTTCATTCCCGCCCCCGAGACCAATCACGCCCTGGCTTGTATCCTGGATGTAGCCGGTCAGGCGAAAGAAGAAGGTAAAGAAAAGGTTATTCTGGTCAACTGGAGCGGACATGGGATCGTGGATCTGATGGCGTACGATGCTTATTTTTCCGGGAAGCTGACCGACTACAAGCTTCCCGATGAAGAGATCGAACGCGCGTTGGAAGCGATCAAGAATTTTCCACCGGCTGAATAGGTATCCATGGATACTCTATTTAGTAACTGATTCGGGAGAATGGATACTCTCCCGAATCAATCTTTTTAATTCCTTTTGTAATACTTTCTATAAAGAGGGACCTTTGACTTCGCCTACTTTTCATCAACAACATGATGAGCTTCTGATCAGATGTCCTAAACTCGGCGCCCTGATTACCTTCGCTTATTGCCGGATAGAGGCTTCGGGACTACCGTGCACTCGAGCCCTTTCCTGCTGGAGAGACCGTTTCCCGGTAGAATCTTTTTTCAAAGAAATTCTGTCCGATAAGGAATGGAAGAACCAATTTGAAGCTCACGCCAAACCCAAACTCTCTTCTTTGCTTGAACTGGTTGACAGCGCCCTTAACAACACTGCCGGCTCGAAAACCAGGGATAACGAATAGCGATCTACTCTCTTTTTTCTTACCTGCAGAAGTCTGAAGTCTCCTGACCAAAAAGTTTCCTTTTCTTGGATGTCGCAAGATACTAATGAGAAGTATCTTGATTTGTTAAAAAGATTGTGCAACGATATGTACACAAGAGAAAGAAGTTAAGAGCGCCTTCAGCATGAAGAAAGGAGAAGCGTTATGATGAAAGGCCTTCACAAATGGGTGTTTCTTTCTGCTTTTCTATATCTTTTGATCCTGCCTTACATGGTGTACGGTGCATCGAGCAACTGCACGGTGATACCGAACATCCGGTTCGAAAAAACGGTGGGGTTGGGAGACGACTGCGGAACGGAGCACTATCTCATCGTGGAACCCGGCACCGAGGTAACATATTGTCTGACGCTGGAAAATCCGCCCAATGGAGGAGGGGATTGGTCATGGTATATCGTTTCCGATCCGCAAAGCGGACTCAGGTGGCCCGAAACCGGATCGGAGACGGTCGCTGTTCCGGCTCCCGGAGATCCTCCAATCCAGTTCACATGGAAACGGACAATTAACGTGACCGGAAACATAGACAACACCGCCACCGTGACCATTGGAACACCCGAAGAAGACGAATTCGGGCAGCCGTGCGTCATAGTCGAGGAGGATCGGGTTCGAGTGTTCTCGCGAACGATCCCCGAGGATGGTGGGGGCAATCCGGATCAGGTCCCCGGAATGAGTAAGGGCGGTCTGGTGGCTGCGGGCATCCTGTTGATTGCCGCCGCCATCCTGTTTATCCGTCGCCGCCATACCCAAAGCCTTTAGTATTCAGGCGTCGTACACACGAAAAGGCGAATCATGATTCGCCTTTTCGTGTGTACGACGCCTGAATACTAAAGGCTTTGGGTATGGCGGCGAC
>Ga0068714_10003690_pt1 | contig 17833 bp, 16 predicted proteins | sample MTBNYHSulfiMetaG_FD_62988 | JGI IMG/M metagenome (GOLD analysis project Ga0068714, IMG submission 62988) | Enrichment culture microbial communities from rom New York Harbor, USA that are MTBE-degrading - MTBE-NYH (New York Harbor Sulfidogenic)... | ecosystem: Environmental > Aquatic > Marine >...
TCCCGGAGGCGGAAGGTGTCGGTGGTTCCGAACACCTTGTAGATCCCCTCGATGACGTAGAGGAGGAGGAAGACCGTCACCACGACCTCCGACGCGATGCCGAAGAGGGCCGTCTCGGAGAGCTCCGGGGCCAGGCTCACCAGGCTCAGGTGCACTCCGTTCTCCAGCAGGCAGAGGCCGATGACGGTCTTCACGGCGTCCCGCCTGGAGAGCACCGCGTAGATCCCCAGGACGAAGATGGTGGAGGCCACCGCCAGGTTGGTCCGGAACACTTCCTCCCGGGCCAGTGCCGAAGGGGCCAGGACCTCTCCCTGACCGTGGGTGAGGCGGAAGAACAGGATCATGAGGACCCCCGCCACCACCACCGATGGACCGAACCCGATGAGGGGCTCCACCTCCACGTCCTGCGTCTTCCCGATGTACCGGAAGAGAAACCAGGGGGTGAGGACGGCTTTGGTAACGAGGGCAGTGGCGGCCCACCAGTAGAGCGCCGGATTCATGCGGGCGTAGCTCAGGAGCAGCGCCACCATGAGGAGGGCCTGGACGGCGTATGCCGCAGCCGAGATCCTGAGATGCCGGACCTCCACGGCCACCACCGACGTGATGACCATGGTCATGCTCAAGGTCAGGATCAGGTCAACCGGAAGGCCGGACGTGTTCACGAGGGGCCTCCCGGGGGCAGATGCCCCCCGTCAGTGGGCGAGTCCCGCCGAACTCCTCGGACCGACCCCAGGGGTCCGGCGCTCCGGGCGTCGGGCCGGCCGCCCCGGGTGTCATCCCGGAATCCCGTCACCATCATCCGGTCCATGGGTCCCGGGGGCGGGAAGCACCTCCCGCACCGGCCACAAGGGCCCATGAAGACCTCCAGGCGGAGGATCATGTCCTCTCCACGGTCCGTCGCCGTCTCGAAGCGCTGGCTCATGGTGATGGCCCCTTCGGGGCACACCTCGGCGCATCTCCCGCAGTAGGTGCAGCGGCTCCAGTGGAAGGTGAGGACCCGGGTGAGCTGGTCCCGGTCCTGGATCTCGATGACTCCCGCCGGGCAGACGTTGGCGCACCCTCCGCAGCCGAAGCACAGGTCCGGAGCCACTTCGATCTTCCCCCGGAAGCCGGGCAGAGGGTCGTGGGGCTCGAAGGGATAGGGCAGGGTCACCCGCCCGGCCTTCAGGCAGATCCACGCCTCCCTCAACTTGCTCAGCAACATGGTGCTGCCCCCTTCCCTTCTCGAGAGCGGGATCCGGCGGTGAGGTCTCCTGGTCTGCTCACGGCGCCCCCTCCTACATCCCGATGACGGCGAAGGCCAGGGCCGCCAGGGACGCGAAGGCCACCCTCAGGTAATATCCCATAGCCTGCTCCACCCGGAGCCGGGGGTTCACCACGTCCACCAGCGCCACCAGGACCAGGACCACCATGACCTTCACCAGGGCCAGGAGGAGGTCCACTCCCAGCCACCCCGTCCTGGGCCAGGGGACGAACAGCTCCACCAGGAGAAAGGCGAAGACGAGCTGCTTGGCCCACAACGTCCACCTGAGGAGCGCCAGCCGGGGTCCGCTCTGCTCCACCAGGGGCCCGCCCATGATCTCCTGGTCCGCCTCGGGAATGTCGAAGGGGAGCTTCCCCGCCTGGGCCTGGAGGGCCAGGAGGAGGGCGATCCCCGCCAGGACCATGCTCATGGAGGGGCCGTTGGCGTGGTTCCAGGCCAGGATCTCCCCCGTCGCGAGTGATCCGGACTTCATGGCGCCCACCACCAGGGTGACGGCCACAACCGGCTCCACCGCCAGGAGCACCATCATCTCCCGGGAGCCTCCCACGAAGGCGTACGGACTGCCGCTACCGTAGGCCACCAGGATCAGGATGACGGCGCTCATGGCCGCCACGTAGATCAGGACCACGATGTCGCCGGCGAAACCCATCGGTGGAGACGCCCCCATGGGAACCATGGCGGCAAGAAGGAGGACGGAGGCCAGGGACAGGGCCGGCGCCGCTCGGTAGAAGGGATCCGAGGAGGTGCGGAGGTCCTCCTTCCCGAGGAGTTTCAAGAGGTCCAGGTAGGGCTGGGTCAGGGGCGGGCCCTGACGGGAATGAATGAACGCCTTCAACTTACGGAGAACTCCCTCCACCAGCGGGGAAAGGAGGAGGGCCACGGCCACGTTCAGCAGCGTCAGGCCGAGAATTCCGGGGAGCGCGCTCATGGGCGGTGCCTCCGCACAATGGCCTCCAGTTCGGCCCTACGGTGCACGGTCACCTGCCCGGAGCGGACATCCACCGTCTCCATCCGCTCCGTGCAGGAGAAGCACGGATCCAGGCTCCCGAGGGTGATGGGGACGTCCGCCAGGTTCTGGCCCTGGATCATGGCCGGCATGGCCTGGAGGTTCGGGAAGGTGGGCGCCCGGACCCGCCACCGATAGGGCCGGTTCACCCCGCCGGTCATGACGAAGTGGACCGCCTCCCCCCTCGGGGCCTCCACCACCGAGATGCCGACCCGGCCGTCGGGGAAATCACCCGTCATCTCCGTGAGGATGGGCCCCTCCGGCATCCGGTCCAGGCATTCCCGGATGATCCGCACGGAATCCAACGCTTCGTCCACCCGGACCAGGACTCGTGCCCAGGTGTCACCGGCCCCCTGGGTGCACAGGGTAGGGGGCACTTCGTCGTACGCTGCGTACGGGTGGTCGAGCCGGGCGTCGATGGGGACCCCCGAGGCCCGGGCGGGCGGACCCACCACGCAGACCTCCTGGGCCCATTTCCTGGAGAGGATTCCCACGTCCTGCGTCCGGGCCAGGAGTGTGGCGTCCCCCACCACCGCCCTCTTCACGGCCAGGATCTCCCTCTCCACCCCCGTCACGACGTCCCGGATCTTCGGCACCTGCCCCGGGGTGATGTCCCTCCGGACTCCTCCCACGGCGTTCATCCCGTAGGTCTTGCGGTTGCCGCAGATCTCCTCCGTGAGCCACATGACGGGCTCCCGGATCCTCCAGCTCTGCATGAGGAGGGTGTCGAACCCGATGATGTGGCCGGCGATTCCCAGCCAGAGGAGGTGGGAGTGGACCCGCTCGAGCTCCAGGATGAGCGTCCGGATGAACTCCGCCCTCCGGGGCGGGCGTATGCCGGCAGCCTTTTCCGCCGCCTGGCAGTAACACGTGGAGTGGATCATCCCGCAGATCCCGCAGATCCGCTCGGCCAGGTGGGGAATCCGGTCCCAGGTGAGGACGCTGTCCCCCAGCTTCTCGATCCCCCGGTGGTTGTAGAAGCCCCGGTAGTCGCACCCGACCACCGTCTCCCCCTCTACAAAGATGCGCCAGTAGGAGGGCTCCTCCAGGGAGGGGAAGAAGGGCCCCATGGGGATCACCGTGCTCCCCCTCGGGTGATCCTTGAGGGGTGGACGGCTCCCCTCCACCGCGGCCGGGCGCTCGTTGTAGTCGAAATCCCGTCGCAGCGGGTAGACCCCGTCCGGCCAGTCGTCCGGGAGGAGGAGTCGTCTCGGATCAGGGTGACCCTGGGGCTCCACGCCGATGACGTCCCGGCACTCCCGCTCGGACCAGTCGGCCCCGGGAACGATCGGCGTGATGGAGTCCACGCCTCCCTGGTGCTCCGGCACCAGGCATTCCACGGCCAGGAAGAGCGCGTCGCGGTCGAGGGAGAAGAGGTGGACGATGCCGTACCCATCGCCGAGGGAGCGCTGGTCGGTGCCGACGGAGATGAGGAAGCGGGCTCCCATCTCCCGGACGGCGGTCTCCACGGCGCCCCGGAGGAGGGCCCTCGGGACTCGCACCCACAGCGTGTCGGGTTCGATCAGGCGTGACTCCGCCAGTCCCACGCCCAGGCGCTTCTCCAGCAGTCTGGGCCCCCTGGACGCCCATGGAGACTGCATTCCCTTCGTGCTCGTCGGCGTCATGGTTGTCTCCTCATCCCAGGGCCAGGAGGATTACCCCCACCACCACCACGGCCCCCAGGACGATCCAGAGGAGGTACACCTGGGGGACACCCACATGGCTCCGGGCCACGGTCCGGCTGGAGCGGTCCACCCACCGTGCCAGCGGCAGGTAGAGCCACGCGTCGGGACTCAGGACCCGGCGGAGGACAGCGGGGAACGCCGGCGCCTGGACCCGGAACGAGGGGTAGACCCCCCGGAAGGCATGCTTGAAGGGGAGGTAGAAGCTCCCGGCGGCATACCTCAGGGATTCAGGCTCCACCTCCTCGCCGCAGACCCACACCGCCACGTCCCGCGTGCGGGCTCCTCCTGCCCGCTGGATTCCCAGGTAGACACCCACCGCAAGGACCAGGAGGAGCAGGGAGGCCGGAAGGGGAGCCCAGAAGGCCAGCCCGGCCTCGCCCAGGACGAAGCCCAAGGCGGGGCGAGCACCCAGGCCTCCGGCCAGCGCGCTCGCCAACGGCCCGGCGTTGCCGGGATCGAGCACCCCTGCCACCCCGCCCTGGATCACGGAGAGGGGAATCCAGGGGAAGAGGCCGAACAGCACGCACCCCAGCACCAGGGCCACCTGGGGAATCACCATGGCGAGACCGACCTCGCCCACCCCTGCCCCACCCTGCCTCGGCGGCCCCAGAAACGCACTTCCGTAATACTTCAGGAAGGACGCCAAGGTCACCAGGGAGATGAACATGGCCACCAGGACGAAAACCACCAGGATCGGGGCGCCCTCCCCGCCCAGGATCCCGGTTCCGTACAGGAGCCATTTGCTGGCGAATCCGTTCAGGGGAGGGACCCCGGCGATGGCCAGGGAAGCGGCCAGGGCCGCTCCGGCGGTCCACGGCATCAGGCGGCCCAGGCCCCCCAGCTCGCCCAGGCTCCGGGTGCCGGTCCGGACGTGGACCGCCCCGGCGCCCAGGAAGAGGCCCGACTTGTAGAGGGCGTTGTTTACGAGGTGGAAGATGCCCGCCGCCACCGCCAGGCTCCCCAGCAGGGGGCTACGGGGAAGAAGCACCATCCCCACACCCACACCCAGGAACATGTAGCCCACCTGGCCCACCACGTGGAAGGCCATGAGGCGCTTGGCATCGTCCTGGCGCAGCGCCGTCAGGGTCCCCACGAACAGGCTCCCCGTGCCGGCCAGGGCGACGATCCATCCCCACATCTCCATGGTCCCCGAGAGGGGAAGGAGGGTGAGGAACACCCTCACCAGGCCGTAGATCCCCAGCTTGGACATGGCTCCGGCGAAGGCCGCCGTTGCCGCCGTGGGAGCTGCCGGGTAGGCGTCGGGGAGCCAGCTCCCCATGGGGAGGATCCCGGCCTTCGTGGTGAAGCCCAGGAAGAAGAGGAGGAGCGTCAGGTGCGCCACGGCGGGACGTTCCGCCAGGATGGACTGGAACGCCATCCTGAGGTCTTCGAAGTGGAAGGAGCCGCTCTCCCTCCACAGGATGATGGCAGCCGCCATCATCCCGAGGGTGGCTCCCTGGTTCATGATGAAGTACTTCAGGCCCGCCCTCTGACTCACCCGGTTGTCTCCCTCGAAGATCACCAGGAAGTAGGAGGTGAGCGTCATGAGCTCCCAGAAGACCAGGAAGAAGAAGAGATCGGCCACCGACACGACACCGGCGATCCCGATGAAGAGGATCAGGAGCACGGGGTAGTACTTGGCCACGCTGTCCCGCGGGTACCGGTCCAGGTACTCCACGGCGAAGAGTGTAGTGAGAAGACCGATGGTGGCCACGATGGCCAGGAAGACCGCGCTCAGGCCGTCTACCATCACGGTGAGGCCCGCCCCGAGGCCCGGAACGTAGAACAGGGTCACCTCCGGGTCCGGCCCGTAGCGGAACGTCCGGATGGAAAGGATCCAGAGGAGGAGGCTCGCGCACCCCACGAAGGCCACGCTCATCCAGCCGCTTCGGTGCCGGTGGCCCGACGCAGCCAACGCCGCCAGGGCCCCCAGCAGGAGGACGGTGAAGGTGGCCAGGAGAAGAGCCGCAGCGGTCATTGGCTTCACCCTCCCAGGAGCCTGACCAGGGGAATCCCGGCCAGGGGCGCCAACAGGCACCCCAGCATGAGCAGCACCAGGGCGGCCCTCATGGCCGGAGGGGGATCGCTGTTCACCTGGGCCGCCGGGGTCCTGATCCCCATGAAGACCCTCTGGCCTACGTAGAACATCCAGCCGAAGGCAACCAGGCTCTCCCCGAGGACCAGGATCAGGACGGCCGGCCCCAGGGGAGCCGGCAGCTCGAGGGCTCCCGCCAGGATCATGAACTTGCTCCAGAAACAGGCGAAGGGGGGGATCCCCGTCACCGCCAGGAGGCCCACGAAGAAGGCGGTGGCCGTCAGCGGCATGCTGCGGGCCACCCCTCCCAGGGCGCTGATGCTCCGGGTGCCGGTGACGTAGGCGACCGCCCCCACGGCGAGGAATAGCGTGGCTTTTCCAAACCCGTGGCACAGGATGTGGAGGACACCTCCCCGGAACCCCACCACCGATCCCATGGCTCCCAGGGCCACCCCCAGGAGGACGTATCCCAGGTGGGCGATGGTGGAGTAGGCCAGGAGGCGCTTCAGGTCATCCTGGACGAAGTAGAAGGAGAGGGCCACCAGCATGGTGAGGAGGGCCATGACGCCCAGGACAAGCCCCCAGGGAGCCGGAACGTCCCAGCCCGCTCCCACCGTCCGGGCCATCAGGAAGACCCCCGCCTTCACCATGGAAGCGGCGTGGAGATAGGCGCTCACGGGGGTGGGCGCCGCCATGGCGTCGGGGAGCCAGGTATGGAACGGCACCTGCGCCGCCTTGGCCCACGCCGCCACCATCAGGAAGAAGAACACCCAGCCCCGGAGCCCCGGACCCAGGCGCCCCAGGGCGTCGAACGCGAAGGAGCCGGTCTCCGCGAAGAGCACCAGGAGGGCCAGGAGGAAGAACACCCCCCCCGCGTGGGTCATGAGGATGGCCTTGAAGCCGGCCTTCAGGCTCTCCTCGCTCCGGTAGAAGGAGATGAGGGCCCAGGAGCATATGGTGGTCAGCTCCCAGAAGATGAAGAGCTGTAGGAAGTTGGGAGCCGTGGCCACTCCCACCATGCTCCCCAGGAAGGCCAGGAGCCAGAAGTAGTAGCGGGCCTGGTCCTGGGGACCAACCGGATGGTCCCGGTTCTTCTCCGTCAGGTAGCTGGTGGAGAAGAGCACCGTCAGGAACCCGATGAGCGTCACCACCAGGAGGAGGATGGATGCCAGGGGATCCAGAAGGAATCCGAACAAGCCTCCCGAGCTCTCCCCCGGGAGCCAGGGGAGGCCACCCAGGGTGATCGTCAGGGCCCGGGGATAGGTGGCCAGAACCCCCAGGCCTGCCAGGAGGGCGGTGACCAGGGCCGCGGCCACGGCCACGGCCCTGGTGGCGGCGGGGCGGAGGATCCCGGAGAGAACGGCCCCCGTCACCGGGACCAGTAGCAGAAGCACCAGCACCGTCAGCATGGGACCTCCGGGGATTCGGTCCGCAGGGCGGAAAACGAGCCTTCCGGGAGGCCCGCCAGGATCGCCGCCTCCTCGAGGACCTGGGCGAGGATGCCGGCGGACTCCAGGACCTCGTCGCAGGGTGCAGCTCCCACTTCCCGGCGGCCGGGCTGGATCCCCAGCACGAACACGTCCGCCCCGGATTCAGCCCTGAGGAAGTGGGCCAGAATGGAGAGGGGGACCCTGTGAGTAGAGGCCTCATGATCCCCGATCTCGTCCACCTCCAGCATGGCTACGGTTCCGGGGGGTTCACCCAGGTGGATCGCGTCCACCAGCACGACCGTGTCCGGTGTCGGGCAGGCAATGGGCCCCAGGAAGGACTCGGGCACCTCTTCCGCTTCGACCACCCTCAGCCGGTGGTGGGGAGGCCCCGGACGTGGGTCCCGCGACGGCTCCTGGGGCTCCCCTGCAAGGAGCTCCCGCAGGGCTCCGGCCACCAGGCACCCCGCGGCGTCGTCCCCCCTCAGGGGATTCCCGATGCCCACCACCACGGTCTCCCGGCCGAGGCGTGTGGCCAGCCGTGCAGCCAGGCCGGAACGGGGAGCCGGGCAGGCCGCGCTCATTCCCACATCTCCTTGATCTGGGCATAGCTGAAGACCGGCCCGTCCCGGCACAGGTAGCGGTGCCCCACGCAGCAGTGGTTACACTTCCCCACTCCGCATTGCATCATGCGCTCCAGCGTGGACATGACCCTGTCCTCGCCGAAGCCCCGCATCAGGAGGTCCTGGACCACAAACTTGATCATGATGGGGGGGCCGCAGACGAAGGCCGTGGTGCTGCCCGGACGGAGCTCCACCTGGTCGAAGAGCACGGGGACCATTCCCACGTTCCCCTCCCAGCCGGGCTCACCTCGGTCCACCGTGGTCCGGAGCTCTACGCCCTCGGCGTCCCCCCACGCCCGCAGCTCCTCTTTGTAGACGAGGTCCGAAGGGGTCCGGGATCCGTAGAGGATGGTGACGCGCCCGAACTCCTCCCGGCGGTCCAGGACGTTCCAGATGAGACCCCTCAGGGGCGGCAAGCCGATCCCGCCGGCAACGAAGAGCAGGTCCTTCCCCGCCACCGACTCCACATCGAAGCCGTTCCCGCACGGACCCCGGAGCCCAACCTCGTCCCCGGGCCCCAGCGTGTGGAGGGCGTCCGTCACCTGGCCGCACCGCCGAACGGTCACCTCGATCCGCTCGGGACGGGTAGGGCTGGAGGCCAGGCAGAAGGGGGCTTCGCCCACGCCAAAGACGCTCAGCTCCAGGAACTGACCAGGGCGAAAGGTGAAAGCCCGGTGCTCCCCATCCTCCCGGAAGCGGAGGCCGAAGGTCATGGTGTCGTGCGTCTCGTCGCGCCGGTCCAGGATCCGGGCCACGCGGGGAACCAGCAGCGCACTCATGGCCGACCTCCCTCCCATTTGCCCTTTCGCACGGCTTCCACCACGGCCGGCATGTCGGTGGTCCCCAGGCACACCTGGACGCACCTGCCGCACCCCACGCACCCCAGGAGGCCATCCTTCTGGTAGTACTGGGCGCTGACCTTGTGGAAGAACCGGCGCTTCATCCGCTCTTCCTTGGCATCCCGGGGGTTGTGCCCCGACGCCTCCATGGTGAAGGCGGAGTACTGGCACGAGTCCCAGATCCGGCACCGGGTCCAGCAAGCCGACGACGCGTCGTCCGCGGTCTCCGGCTGATCCTCCCAGGCCGCCGAGGGCAGGTCCTTCACGCTGAAGCAGTAGCAGGTGGGGCAAGCCAGGTTGCACCCTCCGCACTCGAGGCACCACGGAGCCATGGCCGTCCAGAGGGAGCCGTCCACACGCCGCGTGGAGATCCTTCGCATGGCCGATCCGAAATGACAGGTCTCCTCGCCGAAGCTCCGGAGGGCCAGCGTCTCCAGCTCCTGCCGGCGCTCCACGTCCGCGGGGGTGGCCGGCCGGAAGAGGCCGTCCCCAGCCTCCAGGAGCCCACGGCCCTTGGCGCTCCCGCACTCTGCCAGGACGGTGCTCCCCAGGTCGGTCAGCTGGAGGTCGAAGCCCTCCCGCAGGAAGGGTCCCGCGTCGCAGCAGACGCAGAATCCCAGGGGACAGGGCTTGGAGCAGGCGAGGCTCACCAGGGTGAAGCTGTCGAACCGGCGAAGAAAGGTCTCGTCGGGAAGGTCCGTCGCGTGCATTTTCCGCAGGTAGAGGAGACCCTTGAGGTCGCAGCTCCTGAGATTCAGGAAGACGCGAGGGCGTTCGTCGTGGACCTCCTCGACCCGGAAGCCATCCCTGTCCCTGGTGATGCGCGCCAAGGGCTCCGTCTGTGGGAGGAAGAACCTCTTGGGCGGATCCAATGGGTTCACGAAATCCCAGAGAATCGCGCCCGGATCGGAGACCGTCCGGAACTCCTCGTCTCCCCAGGGGGTCAGGTGGGGAGCGATGACGTCCGCGTCCGCCTGGAGCCGGCCAACCCATTCGCCGAGGTCTTCTTTCGTGACCACGAAGACCGAACCGGGCACCGCACCAGCATCGTTCTTCATGCCCGTTCCACCTCCACCCTCTCCATGGCCGACGCACCCAGCACGTCGGACAACAGTTGCCGGAAGCCCGGAGGGATCAGGAGGAACCCCTCCCCCGCACGGGGACTCAGGGACACGGGCACCAGGGCCTCCCCACCCCTGGACCTCAGGCGAAGGACCCACCCCTCCCTGACTCCCAGGGCGGATCCGTCCGACGGGTTCATGACCACGAACCCCCGGGGATGCAGCTTCCGCCGGGCCATCCCGTCCCGCCGGAGGGTGGGCGAAGCCTGCACCATCGCGTCCTCACTCCACTCGAAGGCCCCGTCCAGGACCAGCCAGTGTGTGCCGAACGCCTCCCCATCCCCCTTCCCCGCCCTCCCGTCTTCTGCGGCCACCGCCGGGGGCGGGCCTGGACGGTGTGGCTCCGGTGAGGCACCCGACCCTTCCGGGGCCCGGCCGTTGCCGCCCCCCAACGCCGTCCGCACCGTTTCCCCCCACCCCTCGTCGAGAGCCTCGCTGGTGACGACCCCGTACGCCGGGATCACGCCCTGGATCTCGGAGAACACCTCCGCGGCCGAGGAATAGCGTCCCTGAGACCCCAGGAGTCCCATGAGGCCGGAAAGCACCTCCCACCCCTGGCGGCTCTCGTTCGGCGGCGCGTTGGCAGCCCGAATCCGCTGCACCCGCCCCAGGCCGGAGGTGAAGGTCCCGTCCGTCTCAGATAGGCCACCGATGGGGAGGGCGACCGTGGCGGCATCCGACGCCGGGGACCGGAAAGCGTCCAGGACCACCAGGCTCTTCAAGGTGGGAGAGATCGACGCGTCCCACATGGCCGTCGAAGGGATTGCCGAGCAGCCGTCACGAACCACCACCAGGCCTTCCACGGTCCTCAGCATCTCCCGAGCATCCGTTCCCGCCTCTCGGGCCGGATCCGCCCCCCACACACTCCTGAGCCGGTCCCTGGCGGCCTGGTCCTCCAAGGGACGGGGCCCCGGAAGATGTCCCGGTGCAGCCCCCATCTCATACGCTCCGCGGGTGTTGGCCCGGATGGGGAGCGGAAGGAACCGCACCGCGGTCCCGAGGGCTCGCCCAATCCGGCCGATGTACTCGGCCATGGCGCATACACTGGCGGAGAGGGCTTCCGTGTCCGGCGTCCAGGGTGACAGGACGACCGCGATCCGGCCTGGTGGCGGGTGCGTGTCCAGGTGCGTCTCCAGGGGCCCAGGGTAGAGGAACCGGGGACAACCCGGGTCCAGGAGGATGTGGGTCCCGGCCACCTGGCTCATCCGGGTCCGAGCCAGCCCCAGGGTGACCAGGGAAGCACCCCTTCGGACGCCTCGGAGGACCGAGAGCGCCACCTCGGGGTGGGTCACGGCCAGATCTCCCTCCAGAAGGAAGATCCGGTCGCTTCCTTCGATCCAGTTCAAGCTCTCCAGGAGGTCCGCCGACGCTCCCGCGTCGGAAAGGCCCCGGAGGATCGCTCCGTACTCGGGACCGAGGCACGCGTCCACGTTCCCGGTGCGCAGGACTTCCCGGGCAAGCCTCGCTCCCAGGTAGGCCTCCTCGTTGGTGCATCCCCCCGAGACCAGCACCCCAACGCGCTTTCCGGCATCCAGGAGAGCCCTGAGCTCCTGCGCGGCACGGCCCAGAGCTTCGGACCAAGACGCAGGCCTGGGTCCCGAAGAATCCTGGACCCTCGGCCGAAAAAGGCGGCTGCCCCAGAGGTCGGCCTCATGGGCTCCCCATCCCCGTGCGCAAAGACGTCCCTGGGACAGGGGGTGGCTACGGCTGGGAAAGACCCCGACCAGGCGGGAGGATCCGAACCTGAGATAGAGGCCGCACCCACAGGCACAGTAGGGGCACGTGGAGAGGACGCTCTCCTCGGCAAGGGGGTCCTTTGCCTCGCCACCACTCTGAAGGACCATAGGACACTCCCATGGACGCTACGCAGGTGTGCTCCCCCGGCCTCCCGCCCCCCGTGCCTTTTGGCTCACCCTACCGCCCCCCGCCGTTGGCTGGTATTCGCAGTACTCCCTACCGCCATAGGGGAAAGTCCCTATGGAGGCCGGGGGAGGCTCCCTCGTGGAGTATCGCATGAGCGTCCGCCGCGGCGCCGTCCACCTTGCCGGAAGGGAGGCTGACGGTGGATCGCCACCACAATTTCCTTCCCTCTGACGCGAAGAATGCCTATCCTTTGCCCCAGGAGATGACATCCTTCCCCCCCTCATCCAGAGATGGCGCCATGAGCCGGAAGCTTCGACTCGACGCACTGCTGTTGGTTATCGCGCTCTTCTTCTTCGGGCCAGGCGTCCCAGCGTGGGCCCAGGAGGAGGTCTTCCCCACCCAGGAGGCCATCGAGGAGGCCCGCTCCGCGCCCCTTTTCGCCGCCCACGAGCTCCTGCATCTGACCATCGAAGCGGACTTCGACGCCCTCAGGCGCCAGGACCGTAGCCAGGAGTCCGAGGAGCGGCCTGCGATCCTGCGCTGGTCCGAGCCGGAAGGCTCCGAGGGGTCACTGGAGATCCAGATCCGCACACGGGGGAACTTCCGCCTCATGCGGAGAAACTGCGAGTTCCCACCCCTGCGCCTGAACATCAGGACGGGGGAGGCGGAAGGCACGCTCTTCCACGGGCAGGACAAGCTCAAGGTGGTGAGCCCCTGCAGGTTGGGGCAGAGCTACTGGGAACAGTACGTCCTCAGGGAATACCTGGCGTACCGGACCTTCAATCTCCTGACGGACGCGAGCTACCGGGTACGCCTGGCGCGGGTCACCTACGTGGACACGTCCGGGAGGGACGATCCGTTCACCCGCTACGCCTACATCATCGAGGACGAGGACGCCATGGCGGCCCGGAGCGGCAGGAGGGTCGTGGAGCTGCCGGAGGGCCGGCAGGTACACCCCGGCACCCTGGAGCCCCATCACGCCGTGCTGGCGGACGTATTCCAGTACCTCATCGGGAACACGGACTGGTCCGGCGTGGCCATGCACAACATGACCTTCGTCCAGGGCCCCGGTGGCGCGGACTCCGCCACCATTCCCTACGATTTCGACTTTTCCGGAGTGGTCGACGCCCGTTATGCGGCTCCCGACTCCACCCTCCCCATCACCCGTGTGACGCAACGCCATTTCCGGGGCTTCTGCCCGAGCGAGATCGGCAGGGCGATGGAGACGTATGACTCGGTCTTCGCCCTGTTCCGGGAGAGAAAGGAGGCGATCTATGGCCTCTGGACCGCGCAGGAGGGCCTGGAGGCCGGGACCGTCAGGGAGGTGACCCGGTTCTTCGACGACTTCTACCGTACCCTGGAGGACCCCCGGCGCATCGAATCGCAGATGATGAGGAACTGCAGGAGCATAGGAAGGGATTGAGCCGGTTCCGGGGGCAGAAGGAAGAGCTTGCACCTTTCGTTCTCTCCGGTCCATCTTGAAGAGAGGCTCTAGCCCCCCCGGGTCTCCCAACGGGGTCCCATGTACGGAGGTTCACGTGCCATCCGAAGACCAGCGCAGGGAACGTCTACGCTTCGACGACTTCCGCTTGGACCGTTTCCCCAACGGCCGGTGCACGGCCCGCGTCGGCCTTCATTGGACCCGGGGACGGAGCTTCACGGGTGAGGCCGAGGGCACCCAGACCAAGCAGGGAGAGCTCCAGGCGGCGGCCAAGGCCGCACTCCACGCCGCCCAGGAATCGGTCCAGGGTCACGTGGCCCTGGAGCTTAGGGGGGTGAAGGCGGTCCGGGCGTTCGATGCCTGGGTCGTGGTGGTATCGGTCTCGGCCCGGGTGGACAACCTGGATATCCGCCTCCTCGGGGCATTCCCAAGCCCCGGGACCGACGTCTCCCGAGGAGCCGTCCTGGCCGTCCTGGACGCCACCAACAGGGTCCTTCAGCGCTATCTGAGCGACTAGTCCGGCTTCTTCTCCGGGGACTGCACCGTCGCGCTGCGGGCCCCCTGCGCGGGGGTTCTGGGACGTCGGACGCTCTCAGATCGCGGACAACTGCTCCATGGCACGGGTCAGAGCCTCCACGGCCCGGGAGATCCCCTCGTCGTCCACGTCAAGGTGGGTCACGGCCCTGAGGCGCCGCGGACCGAACTGCACCATGAGGACGCCCTCCCGGGCGAGGCGGGCCAGGACGTCCACCGGGGAAACGCCGTCGGCAAGGACGTCCAGCATGACGATGTTGGTCTCCGGCATCTCCACTCCGAGGCCCGGGACGGCCGAGGCCGCTCGTGCGAGCTCCCGCGCCCGGCGATGGTCGTCCACCAGACGATCCCGGTGGAAGTCCAGGGCATAGAGCCCCGCCGCCGCCAGTATCCCCGATTGGCGCATCCCCCCCCCAAGCCGCCTCCGGATCCGCCACGCCCGCGTCACGGACTCGGCGCTTCCCGCCAGGAGGGAGCCCACGGGAGCCCCCAGCCCCTTGGAGAGGCAAACCATGACCGTGTCGGCCAAGGCCCCGTAGCGGGAAGGCGGGACTCCCGTCTCGACACAGGCGTGCCAGAGCCGGGCGCCGTCCAGGTGAACGGGAAGGTCGGCCGCAAGGGCTACCTCCCGGATCTCCGAGAAGGTCTGCAGCGGAAGGATCTTGCCGCCCGCCGCGTTGTGCGTGTTCTCCAGGGCCACCAGGCTGGTGGGGTGGACGTAGGGGGTCCGTGGCCGGATGGCCCCCCGAACCGCATCGGGGTCGAGGATTCCGTTCTCCGAGGGGACCGGCCGAAGCTGGAGCCCGCTGAGGGCGGCCCCCGCCCCCTCCTCGTAGTTGAAGATGTGGGCCCCGGCTTCCAGGATCACTTCCGATCCAGGCCGCCCATGCACCGCCAGGGCCGTCTGGTTCGCCTGGATCCCGCTGGGGAAGAAGAGCGCGCGCTCCTTCCCCAAGAGCTCAGCCACCCTCTCCTCCAGGGCCAGGGTGGTGGGATCATGGTCCAGGACGTCGTCCCCCACCTCCGCCCGGAACATGGCCTCCCGCATTCCCGCTGTCGGGCGGGTGACGGTGTCGCTCCGGAGATCGACGGGCGGGGCCTCCGCCTCAGCCATCCTTCAAGGCCTTCTCGAGCCGCGCCAGTCGCCGGGCGATGGAGACGACCCACCCCGCGATGAGGGCCCAGGCGATGACGTAGGCCACGAAGACGTGTGTGTAGCCCCGGAGGCTCTGGCCGGCCAGGGCTTGCGGGTCCGGGAGCCCCTCCTGGGCAAGGGCCACCCCAGGCGCCATCGCCAGCACGAACAGCGCTATCGAGAGGAGGACGTTGCGGGTACTCACGATGTGACTCCTTGGAACTGAGGGTTTCCCTCCCCCGCCATCTCACGGTGGACCGCAGCCTGCCTCATGCGCTCCAGCCCATACCGGAAGAGGAAGAAGGAGAAGAACAGAAGGGTGAAGGCCCCCAGCCCGGTGAACAGCGTCGAGAGCATGTCCCCCGGGAGGCTCGGGCCTTCCGGCTTCATGACCACGGGCGCGGGGTGAAGCGAACGGAAGAACTGGACCGAGACGTGGATGAGAGGGATGTCCAGCGCCCCCACGATGCCTACCACGGCGGCGAAACGCTTGCCTCGCTGGGGGTTCTCCGTGGAGGCCCGGACGAGGAAGTACCCCAGGTAGATGAACCAGAGGAGCAACGTGAGGGTGAGGCGTGGCTCCCAGGTCCACCAGGTCCCCCACGCCACCCGCGCCCAGAGGGGACCCGTGAGGATCACGATCGTGGTGAAGAGCATACCTCCCTCGGCCGCCGATGCCGCCGCCATGTCGAGCCGCTCGTCCTTGAGCCAGAGGTACATGGCGCTGCAGACGGCCACGATGCCGAAGGCCAGGAAGGCGACCCAGGCCGCCGGCACATGGATGTAGAAGATTCGCTGCACGACGCCCATGGTCCTCTCGGTGGAAACCCAGAAGAAGACCTGCCAGTGCAACACCAGCACGAGAGCCAGGCCGAGCAGACCGAGGACGGCCCCGGACCAGCGGATCTTTGCACTCATCAATCCTCCACGACGAACCGAAAGAGACCTGCCCCCGCCGCCAGCCCCACCACGGCGAAGGCCCCGAGCATGCGCAGGTTCCCGTCCACCTCCGAGACCGGGAGGCCCGCCATGAGGCTGCTCGTGGCCGTGACCCCATAGATCACGACGGGAATCAGGAGAGGAAAAACAAGAACGGGAAGGAGCGTGTCCCCCATGCTCGTGCGAGCGGAGATGGCGCTGAACAGCGTCCCGATGGCCACAAACCCCACGATCCCCAGGAGAACGACCCCCGCCAGCGCTCCAGGGTGCTCACCGAAACGAAGCCCGAAGAAGAGAGCGAAGATGGCGAAGACCAGGAGGGTAACGGCGCTCAGAAGAACGAAGTTTGCCAGGAACTTCCCCAGAAAGAGGGCATCCCTGGGGATGGGACTCAGGAGGACGCCCTGGAAGGCACCCTCCTCCTCCTCCAGGTGGAAGGTGCGTCCCAGGCCGAGCATCCCGCCGAAGACCACGGTCATCCAGATGAGCCCCGAAGCGATGCCCTGGGGCTCCACCACGGTGGGATCGATGGCATAGTTGAAGAGGATACCCACGAGGACGGTGAACCCCCCCATGGCGGCCACCCTCTCGCGGGTGCGCAGCTCCACCACCAGGTCCTTCCAGACCACGGCCCCCACCTGCCGGAGGTAGTCCATCACCCCACCTCCTCCACCTTCTCCCGGTAGAACTGCTCGAAGGTGTCCCCGTTCACCTCCGAGCGGTCCCCCAGGAAGACGAACCGCCCCCTGGCCTGGATGGCCACCCGGTCCGCCAGCTCCAGGCCCTGTGAGATGTTGTGGGTCACGAGAATGACCGTCCGATGCCCATCCTTCAGGGAGGCCAGCACCTCACGGAGAACCGCCGCCGCATGGGCATCCAGCCCCGTGTACGGCTCGTCCAGCAGGACGAAATCCGGATCGTGGAGAAGCGTCCGGGCCAGGGCGAGGCGCTGCCGCATCCCCCTGGAAAGGGTGCGGGAGAGGCTCTTCGCCCTCCTGGCGAGCCCCACCTGCTCGAGGCGCTCCGGCACTCTCCCGGACAGGTCGGATAGCCCGAAGAGCCTTCCGTAGAAGCGGAGGTTCTCCTCCAGGGTGAGGTGCCCATAAAGGAAGGACTGATGGGAAAGGACCCCGATGCGACGGTGCCAGTCCGGATCCCCCGCCCGGAGTCGCCTGCCTCTGAGGTGGACCTCTCCCTCCGAGGGCTTGAGGCCCCCGGAGAGGACGTTCAGCAGCGTCGTCTTGCCGGCGCCGTTGGGCCCGAACACCGTCATGAGCTGGCCGGCGCCCAGGGTGAAGCCTATCCCGTCCACGGCCCGGATGGGGCCGAACTCCCTCACCAGGCCCCGTGCGGAGAGGACCGGTTCCTCCACAGGAGCAGAGCCGGCATCCCGGCCCTCGGAGGCTCCGGAGGAGGAGGGTTCCACGGGAGGCGGCGTCCCGGCCTAGGAGGTCGTGGAAGGGCGAGGTGACTGGAGCGGAGAGCCGCACTCGGAGCAGAACCGACTACCGGGCCCGTTGGGGTGGCCGCACTCGGAGCAGAAGACTCCCCCTTTCAGCCGGGCCCTCACCCTGCCGATCTCCTCCTCCAGGGCGGCGTCCTCCCCCCGCCCGCCGCCATCGGCGTGTCCCAGCGCTGGGACCGCCCCTCGGGCCTCCGCCTCCTCGGCCCGGATGGCCGCCAGGGCCTCCGCCGAGATCTCCTTGCGTAGCGCTTGAAAGTCCTCCTCGCCGAGCTTGCCCATGGCGTGCTCGTACTCGGCGTCCCGTAGCTGGAGGAGGGAGATCCGCTTTCGGAACTGGGCCTCCGAAGGCTCCTCGCCGGCACTCTCCAGGGGAGCCTCCCTCCCGGAGAGGATGGGGTGGAGGATGAGAACCACGGCGACCCCCACCAGCAGCAAGGCTCCGAGTATCACCACGGT
>Ga0068714_10003692_pt1 | contig 17830 bp, 15 predicted proteins | sample MTBNYHSulfiMetaG_FD_62988 | JGI IMG/M metagenome (GOLD analysis project Ga0068714, IMG submission 62988) | Enrichment culture microbial communities from rom New York Harbor, USA that are MTBE-degrading - MTBE-NYH (New York Harbor Sulfidogenic)... | ecosystem: Environmental > Aquatic > Marine >...
TGCTCATTTTCGTCCTGCCGCCCTCTCTCCATGAGCTTGAGCGTCGGCTGGTGGAACGAGGCACCGATGCTCCCGATGTCATTCAAAAGCGAATGGCTGAAGCCCGCAGCATCATTTCCCAATGTGTGCACTACGATTACCTCGTTGTGAATGACGAGCTGGACAAAGCCATAAACAGCGCGGAATCGATCATCCATGCGTGCCGGCTTCGCACACCAAGGGTTGTCAGATCGATCGAAGAGCGATTCCGGATAGAGATCTCGGGCGGCGCGGTCGACACCGGCGGGGCGAACGGTGGGATCGACGGCGATGGATAAGGACCGGCGCGAAATTATTCCGGGCTATCATGCCGTTCGGGAGGCACTTTTGAAAGGTTTTCCAGGGGTGGAATCCCTGTGGGTCGTTCCTGGAAAGCGCTCGAGTCGAATCGAGGGAATCCTTTCACTGGCAAGGGAACGTGGAATTCCCGTCGTCGACGTTCGGGCTTCCGATCTGGAACGATTGGCTCCGGGCGTTGCTCATCAGGGGGTTGCTCTGTCTGTTGAGGGGTTCGTCTATACCCCGCTTGAAGACGTCATCGATCAACCTGCCGGCAGTCCTGAATCCAGGTTGGTCCTGGCGCTGGATCATATTACGGATGAAGGGAATTTCGGAGCTATATTAAGAACATCGGCTTTTTTCGGGGTGGAAGCGGTGGTCATTCCCAAGGATCGGTCGGTTCGCGTTACGGCTTCCGTGCTGAAACGCTCAAGCGGCGCCCATTCCTCGGTGGCCGTGAGCCGGGAGGTCAATTTAAACCGAGCCTTATCGGTTTTAAAGAAGGCCGGTTTCTGGATCATCGGGGCCGCCGGTGAATCCAAGCTGTCCCTTTATGATTTCGATTGGCGTGTCCCTGTTGCGTTGGTTCTGGGAAATGAACGCAAAGGCCTGGGGGATGCAGTGAGGAAAAACTGTGACGGCCTGGTTTCGATTCCCGGCTCCGGTGCGGTGGAAAGCCTCAATGTGTCGGTGGCGGCCGGAGTTCTCCTGGCCGAGATCCTCAGACAGCGCAAGACGGAAGAGAAATCTTTAAAGGAATGTTAGCCGGCTGGCGGGAGAGGGAATTGGGCCATGGCGGTGGTGCTCACCAGCGCTCTCAGGACATGGAACAAGGGAAGGCCCACGACATTCGTATAGGATCCTGAGATTCCTTCGACGATGAACGTGCCTATTCCCTGAACGGCATAAGCGCCAGCTTTTCCGAAGGGTTCTCCTGTGGCTATATAGGATTTGATCTCCGTTTCCGAAAGACTTTTTACGTTGACCCTGGTCACCGGTGCCTCCCGGTGAGCGGCGCATCCGCAGGGATCGAGGAGAACAAAACCGGTGATAACCCGGTGTTCTTTGCCGCTTAACAGCCGCAGCATTCGTTCGGCATCCTCTTCCCCCTCAGGCTTGCCCAGTATTTCATCCCCTGCCACCACCATGGTGTCCGCGGCCAGTATCCAGTGCCCTCCCAGCCTTGCAGCGACCTCGGCCGCTTTTCCCGCCGCCAGTTCAACCGCCAGTTCCGCCGGATCGGAGGCGTGTCCGTTTTCCTCATATCTGCTCGGAACACTTTGAAATGGAAGCATGGTTCGGCGTAGCAACTCGATCCGTCTTGGAGATGCGGACGCGAGGATAAGCGGTCTTTCCATGCAAATTTTTTTATTCATAATCAGATTCATTTTCTGGTTTTTTATTCCGCGGCAATCCCGAAGAGTTCGCAGGCGTTTCCTGCAGTGATGCGTGACACGTCTTCGGGCTCCATCTTTTTCAGACGCGCGATCGCTTCCACCGTGTAGGAGACGAAGGCCGGCTCGTTACGGCGGCCGCGTCTCGGTACAGGAGCCAGAAACGGTGCATCGGTTTCCACAAGCATGGCTTCCAAGGGTAACCCGGTGGCTGTTTCACGAATCGTATCCGCTTTGGAAAAGGTGACTGTGCCGGGTATCGAGATAGAATAGCCGAGTTTGATGAATTCGCGGGCCAGGGTCAAGTTTCCGGAAAAGCAGTGTATAACCCCGGACCGATCCTTTTTCCCCATGAATTGAACAGCGTTGAGGACTTCGCTGTGGGCTTCCCGGTCATGGATTACGACGGGCAGGCCGAGTTCCCTCGCCCGTTCAAGTTGAAGTCTAAAAGCTTTTTGTTGATCGTCCCGGGGGCTGTTGTTCCTGTAAAAATCCAGACCGATTTCCCCCCATGCGACAACTTGAGCGTCGGCTGCGATGTCTGCGAGGCCGTCGACGTCGGCGCTTGTGAAATTGCTGCTGTTATGAGGATGACAACCGGCTGCGGCATATAGGCCGCGATACTGCTTTGCCAATGTGAGCGCGGCAAGGGAACTTTGCAGGTCGATTCCCACGGTGAGAACTCTATCCACCCCGGCAGCCCGTGCGCGTTCGATCACCGATCCCCGGTCTTCGTCGAACTCGCTCATATCAAGATGTGCATGACTGTCAAACATGATGCCCTCGTAAGAAGTCAGAAGGAATAACCGTCCTGCTGATGGGTCAACCTTTCTCTTTCGTCGCTGCAGCCTACTACTACTACAAGTAGCCTCTATCCCGCAAGACCCCTACCATCAAGATGTCATCCATCGGGTGAACGTCTCTTCTTTTTTGTGGGAGCGGTTTTGAACCGCGATTTTCCGCAGGCAAGGTTTTATTATAGGTTGTATCCTTAGGTCCGGACGAAATAATTATATTGCCAATTGGAATATATTATATAATATTATATTTTGAAACTTTTGATGATATTTTTTTTATCGATACGGCGATGAAATGCACGGCGCCATAGGAAAGGTATTTGCGATGAATCATTTTTTCACCCAGGGCGAAGCTTTATCGAAGGGCGTGACGTCTCTTGAGGAGCAGCTCGACTATCAGAAACGCTTGAACATGATCACGAACAAAATTCATTCGGCTGTGGATACCAATCATATCCTCTTTGATCTCCAGGAGGAAATCCTCGGTTTTTTCAGCGCTGAGCGGATAACCGTCTACGTGGTTGACGGAATACGAAAACAGATCGTGTCCAGGTTTAAAACAGGGGAGGAAATCGGAGAAATCAGGATCCCGATCAGCCATGGAAGCATCGCCGGGTTTTGTGCAACCACCGGGAACATGCTTACCATTGCAAATGTCTATAACAAAGAGGAACTCAGCCGCATTCATCAGGCAATCGAATTCGATTCAAGCTGGGACAAACGGATCGGTTTTCAAACCAGAGAAGTCCTGGTGGTGCCGATCACCTGCAATAAGTATCTTCTCGGCGTGCTGCAGCTGATCAACAAGAAAGGTGAGGGGGCGTTCACTTCTGTCGATGAATCCGCAGCTCAGGATATCGCCAGGGTCCTTGGCTTGGCTTTTTTTAAGAACCAGAAGGCTTTGAAACGGCGGAAACAAACCAAATTCGATTACCTGGTTGCGAACGGGATCCTATCCCTGAAAGACCTTGAAGAAGCGATAGGCAGGGCGCGCAAGATGAAAAAAACCCCTGAATCCCTGCTCATGAGGGATTTCAAAGTCTCAAGGGAAGACATGGGCAAATCGCTTTCGGCATTTTACAATACCCGCTTCATTCCCTACGATGAAACGATGCCGCTGCCGGAACAGATATTGAAAGACCTGAAGCCCGGGTATCTCAAAAGCAATGGGTTTGTGCCGGTGGAACATGAAGGAGATCGGGTGGTTGTCGCCATGGAAAACCCTGGCTATCTTCCGGCGCGTGATGCGATAAAACGAATCATACCTGCTAAGAACTTTGAGTATTGCGTTTCTTTGCGGGACGATATTTTTTCTATGATCGACCTTTTTTTCCACGAAAAAAAATCCGGAATACTTTCAGGCACTGGAAGCATCGAGGATATCCTCGGCAGGCTCGATGACCAGGAGAGAGAGCTCGACGAAGACGTCGAGTCCATGAATGAAGACGACAGCGTGATCGTTCAACTCGTCAAACAAATGATTGTCGATGCCTACAACCGAAATGCGAGTGATATTCACATTGAACCACGCCAGGGCAAGGCTGATGCATTGATCCGTTTCCGTATCGACGGCGCCTGTCAGGTTTACCAGTCGATCCCCTATACGTACAAGAGGGCGCTGGTATCCCGGTTGAAGATCATGGCGGATCTCGATATCGCTGAACGGCGGCTTCCCCAGGATGGAAAGATAAAATTTCGAAAATTCGCACCGCTTGATATAGAACTCCGCGTGGCAACCATTCCCACCGCAGGGCGGAACGAGGATGTGGTCATGCGTATTCTGGCCGCCGGCGATCCCATCCCTCTCGAGAAGATGGGAATGACCGATCGGAACTACAGGACCTTTATCGATATCATATCCAAGCCTTACGGAATCGTTTTGGTCGTCGGCCCCACCGGAAGTGGCAAAACCACAACGCTGCACGCCGCTTTACGTTTTATCAACAGGCCGGAGACGAAGATATGGACCGCCGAGGACCCGGTGGAGATAACCCAGGAAGGGCTGCGGCAGGTACAGGTGCAGCCCAGGATCGGGTTTGATTTCGCAACCGCGATGCGTTCCTTTCTCCGGGCGGATCCGGATGTGATCATGGTTGGGGAGATGCGGGATCACGAGACCCTGACAACCGGAATCGAGGCTTCTCTGACGGGGCATCTTGTCCTGACAACGCTTCATACAAACAGTGCCACGGAGACGATTACACGGCTGCTCGACATGGGCATGGATCCGTTCAATTTCGGCGATGCGCTTCTTGGGGTGCTGGCTCAGCGTCTGGTTCAGACATTGTGCAAAGACTGCAAGGAGCCCTATCATCCAACTGCACAGGAGTACGACACGTTGGCGAGAAGTTACGGCCGTGATTTTGATTCACTTGGGTTCGCCTACACCAGCGATTTTACGCTCTATCGACCCAGGGGCTGCCCCGGATGCGGCAACACAGGGTATCGCGGGCGTACCGGCATCCATGAACTCCTGCTGGGGACAGACGATATGAAAAACGAAATTCAAGCCCGGGCCAGAATTGAGCGTTTAAGACGCCAGGCCGTGCAAGATGGAATGACGACACTCCTCCAGGACGGTATCCGGAAAATATGCCTGGGAGTGACGGATTTGCTCCAGGTCCGAAAAGTCTGCATCAAATAAACCGTGCGGCCGAGGGTTCTTATGGGAAGAGGCCCGGATTTTTGAGCCCTTCCGCTTCATCGAAACCGAAAAGTACGTTCATGTTCTGGACCGCACTCCCGGCTTGGCCTTTCATCAGGTTGTCGATGAGGCTGACAACGATCATTTTCCCGGTCCTGTCGTCGTAATTTACAGAAATGTTGCAGAAGTTGCTGCCCCTTACATCGGTGCTCATCAGCGTCGTTCCCGGCCCGAAAACACGGATGAACGTTTCTCCGTCATAAAAGGAGCGATAGGCATCGACAAGGTTCTTGATGTCGATTCCTTCTTTGACCTGGGCATAAATGGTGGAGAGAATCCCGCGGCTGAGCGGCACCACGTGGGGGGTGAACGTGACGGTTATTGCCTTGCCCGCAACACGCGACAGCTCCCGTTCAATTTCGTAGACATGCTGATGCCCGGCGATTTTGTAGGCGTTCATGCATTCATAGCGGGCCGGATAATGAAAGGTGGGTTTCGGGCTTTTTCCTGCACCGGAAACCCCGCTTTTTGCATCACAAACGATGGTCCCCGGCTCAATGAGATTTCCGGCGACCGCCGGGGCGAGTCCGAGAATGCAGCTCACGGCAAAACAGCCCGGATTCCCTACAAGATCCGCACCAACCAGTTGTTCACGATGAAGTTCCGTTAATCCGTAGACGGTACGCGGGAGCAGTTGAGGTGCACCGTGTTCCGAATGCCTGCCGATTCTCTCGGCGTAGCCACGGTAAATATCGGTGCTGTTGAATCGGAAATCGCCGCTGTAATCGATGATTTTCGCACCGTTATCGAGCCATCGGCCCGCCTGTTGCTGTCCGACTCCGTCCGGGGTGGCGAAAAAAACAACGTCGAAGTGTTCCGGTAGGGAGGGATCATCCGTCGAGAGCACGGGCAGATCGCAGAAACCGGTCAGATGAGGGTAAAGGCTGCTTATCGGTTTTCCAATATCGTGAACCGCCATCAACGCACCGATGGTAACATGAGGATGGCGGCAAAGAATTTCAATGGCCCCGCAGCCGCCGTATCCCCCGGCTCCTACGATTCCAACCTTGATTTTTCCCATCGTATTTTCCTCTTTTGATCAAATATTGAAGCGGAACGTGATGATATCGCCGTCGTTCACGCTATATTCCTTGCCCTCCAGGCGCACGAGCCCCGCCTTTTTGGCTTCCTGGAAATTTCCCCGTTCCTTGAGGTCCTGGTAAGACACAACCTCGGCCCGTATAAAACCTTTCATGATATCGGTATGTACCGCTCCGGCGGCTTCCAGAGCTCTGGTACCTTCTCGGATAGGCCATGCTTTCACTTCATCGGGGCCTACGGTAAAAAAACATAGACGCTTGAGCAGCCTGAAGGAACTGGCAATCACTCGATCCAGTGCGGATTCCTGGATGTGATAGGCATCGATGAATTCAGCGGCTTCCTCAGGTGTCATCGCCGCGATGTCCTTTTCCAGCCTTCCCCGGACAACGATCGTTTCAACCTCTGGGAGCGGTTTTTCCCATTCAGGCGCTTTTTCATCCTCATCGTCGTTGTTTACGATGACCAGCATGGGTTTGGCGGAGAGAAAGGTGAAGCCCCTCAGCAATGGATTCCCGGCGAGCGACGGATCCGTTCTGAGCGGGTTCCCTTTTTCCAGGAGGCTGGAGCAGGCTTCAAGCAGTTCTTCTTCCCCTTGTTCGGGTTTTTTCCCTCTTTTTCGGTCCAGCTGAAGGCGTTCGAGTCTTTTTTCGATCACGGCCATGTCGGCGACGATCATTTCGTCTTCCAGGTCGTTCAGATCTTTCTCCGGGGCCGGCGGAATGCCTCCAGGGCCGGTGAAGTTACGCAGCACATGCACCAGCGCATCACAGGTCCGGAGCTGGTTCCAAATTCCACTTTCGGATTTGGGCGCAGGCCCTGCCGGATTCGTCACGGGCAACATATACTCGATCCTGGCGTAGGTTGTCTTTTTGGGATGGTAAAGATCGCTCAGAAAGTCGATTCTATCGTCCGGGACGGTCACCATTGCGATCTCGGTATCACTGCGGGAATGACGATTTTCCTCGTTTTCTCCCCTGGCCCCGGTGAGTGCCGCCATAATCGTCGACTTTCCGGATGCGGGGGCACCGAATAAACCCAGTTTCATCTGATTCATTCCTTTCGATAGTGGATTCGACCGTCATTTGAATCAAAAACTCCAAAATAATATCCTAACAGCCAAGAGCTGGAAAATCAATTGACTCGTTGGCGGTGTCACCCCTTCCGCGGGTTTCTAAGCAAGACGTAGACAGCACCGGTGCCACCGTCATAAGGCCGGGCGGTGCAAAAGGCCAACACCATGCGCTTCAACGGACTCGTTTTCAGCCAGGCAGGGAGGCTCTGTTTGATCACACTCACGTTGTTTTCCGAGTTGAGCCCTCTCCCGTGCACAACCAATACGCAGCGGTTCCCGAGCGCTCTGCTTCGTACGAGGAAATCCCTGAGACGGGTCGAGGCTTCCTGCTTTGTCAGGCCATGAAGATCGATATAATCCTGGAACGGAAAAATTCCTTTTCTCAAGGCCTGTATAAGCTTGGGGTTGAGCCCATGGATGAAGCCTTCCATGTATTCATCACTGAATGTTATGTCCATCTCCGCGTTTCCGGCCACCAGGTCGCTCAGGTGTGCGACCGCCTCCATTTCCTCGTCCCGCACAGGATACGGTGGACGGATCGAAGGGTCCGGTGATTTTGCAACCGTATTCTTCCCCTTTGCCAACGGGGTGACATCAGCCATTGCATCGAGGAAAAGGCTTTCCGATTCGTTCCCGATTTTTTTTGATTCATGGGATCCCTGGTGTTCGATCTGAGTTGTATCCATGTTTTTTTCCGTTACAGGGATCACATTTTTGAAAGCCGGATTGAATGGGCCCGTGGAAATGTCAGGTTCCGGACGATGATCCGCGTGCTTTTTGCGTTTTTTCTTTTTTGCCATGGCCGGTCTCCCTCCCTTCGCGTGCGGATCCTGTTGATGGGCGCGAAATAGAAAATCAAGCTTGCGGACTTGCCGCAAAAAATATTATACGCATTGAATCCGTATTCGTAAACCGACCCGGTTCGTCCTAAATTCACCATCTCATTTCTCCATGAGAAATACGAAAGATGGACCAGGGGTAAACGGAGATGCGTGGAAAATGACAGAGGAGGGTTTTCATGCCGAGAGTGGATGATTATTATACCGCAGCAGATCTGAGCAGAGATGATCTGCGGAAACGTGAAACCGAGCAGGTCGCGAAGGCGGCAGGAGCGGAACTTGTGAAAGAACGCACCGGCGAAATGCGCCTGGACATCGATTTTCTCGGCCGTAGCTGCACAGCCGCCTGGTCTGATCTGGTTTTCAGGGATCGTCAGAGCGGAAAGGATTTAACTCCTCAGGAACAGGTTTTGATACTTCATTATCTGGCCGGGGCACAGGGTAATGTTTTGACCGGTAAATGGATTTCCTATCAGGAAATTCCTGACGGCCGGTTTTATATGGACGCTTTTGTAAGAAGAGCCAAGAATCCGCTTGTCGGCACGTTCGGTTCAAAAACGGAGCTTCTGCGTGATCTGGCGCTTTCAGCCTATGGGGCTTCTCCTTTCGATCACGGAGATGTGTCGGTGCTTTTTCATGCGTTTCCCTACGTTCCGGTTGTATTTATAATCTGGGAGGGGGATGATGAGTTTCCTCCTGATGGAAATATCCTTTTTGATGAGAGCGTGTCGCAGGTTCTCTCTGCGGAAGATGCGGCCTGGCTTGCCGGAATGGCTGTATACCCGTTGATCGGCCGGGCCAAGTCCGGAAAATAAGGCATTTAAGAATGATCAAGGAGGTGTGACTGTGGTCAACGATAAGATTTTAGTTGGAGTGGTTATGGGAAGCGCATCGGATAAAGATGTTATGAAGGGTTGTCCTGATCTGTTGCGCGAATTGGGGATAGGGCACGAGGTTAAAATTCTCTCCGCCCACCGGACTCCGGAGCTGACAAGAGACTATGCCCTTTCGGCAGAAGACAGGGGTATCGAAGTATTGATCGCCGGGGCGGGATGGGCTGCGCATCTGGCCGGTGTGCTGGCGGCGCATACGACGCTCCCGGTCATCGGCGTTCCAATAGATTCTTCCGCGTTCCAGGGGCTGGACGCGCTGTTGTCAACCGTGCAGATGCCGCCCGGTATCCCGGTAGCCACGGTTTCGGTTGGAAGCGGGGGAGCGAAAAATGCGGCTATCCTGGCAGCTGAAATACTGGCTTTAAAATATCCGGAAATAAATGCGAATATCAAGGAGTATCGACGGAAACTCACCGAAAAAGCGGCCCAAAACGCAGACAAGGCTTGATTGGGGGATATCGTGCGGGAAGATGATTTTTCCCGGAACAGGCGGTCGATGTTTGTGCCCGTTGTCCGGGTGGCATCCCGGGAAGATCTTGACAGATGCCTGGGATCTGCCGTGAGAATCCTCAATCGAGGCGGGGTGGTCGCCTATCCAACGGAGACGGTTTACGGGCTGGGTGTCGATGTTTCCAACGAGCGAGCGGTGTCGTATTTATTCAGACTCAAGGGGAGGGAGGAAGGACGACCCGTCCTGATCATCATTCCTTCCGCCGAGGCTCTTTCCAGATACGCTGAAAGCATATCGGAGTCCGCCCGCCGGTTGACGACGACATTCTGGCCCGGCGGGCTTACAATCGTTTGCAGGGCGAAGAAAACCGTGTCGACCCTTCTCACTGGAGGCACCGGGAAGATCGGGGTGCGGTTGTCGGGCAATGCCATCGCCACCGCATTATGCCGGGCGCTTGGAGGGGCCGTGACGAGTACGAGCGCGAACGTTTCCGGCTTCCCGTCATGTACGAGTGCTTCGCAGGTGCTGAGGGCATTTCCCAACGGGCTGAGTCTGGTGATAAACGGCGGTTCATGCACCGCCGAGGCAGGTTCCACGGTTGTGGATATAACGGAATCGCCGTGCCGGATCCTCCGACAGGGCATTATTCCCCGGGACGCGATCGCGTCGGTGGTGCCGGTGTGTTGAGCCAGAACAGCAGCGACCAATATTGCTCTAAAATTCGTGATTTCGTCGCCGAGTTTCAGATTTCGTCCGATATAACCTCCTTGACCGCTTTTTCCATTTCCGGGTAGAGATCTGTCCGCTGCTTTTCGGAAGGCACCCTTTTTGTGTATTCGAGGATCGAGAGTCGGTAGATCAGGTCACTGAATTTTAGAGGTTTACCCGACTTTTTGAACGCTTTCCCGGCCTCGTTAAGCATCTGCCTCAGTTCGTCTTCCCGGAGGGAGGTCCTGGTGTTCATAGCTTTAAGATAGCTCTGTTCGCGGGAAAGCCCCGGATCGGCCTTTTGTATCGTGTTGAACGCCAGGCGTTGCTGTTTGGCTATCATTCGGGCGAATGCGATCGGATTTTTGGGGGAGGACTTGATCGATACCACCACGAAAAAGGCTGCGACCAGGCAGACGATCGCGAGCAGCGCACTAATCATTCGGTTTCTCCATCTCGGATCCAGGGCGGCGGAGGTCGTCCACTCCATCTCTCCATGTCATAAACGAGAATTCGCAGTAGGCGTTTTTCGCGGATGCAGGAGTGTACATGTGGGCTTCTTTTTCGGAATACCACGGACCGCCTCGCCGTTTCCACATAAAGGTCCTGACCGCCTGGACGATGGCGTAAGGAGACAGAACTCCCAGCCAGAAAACCCACACGTTCGGTTCCAGCATTTCTCTCAAAGCATCGTAGCATTCCGCCAGCGAGGCATTCCGCGGCATCAGGCCGAACAGCGCCAGTACCACCATTGTGAACACGGGTAGCACAACCGTTCCGGCCATCATCGCGCATAGAAATACCAGAGCTTCATGTCCAAGGAGTTTTTTCATTTATTTAATCTGCAATTTTTATTGGAAAAAATCAACCTTCATGGCATCGTAAAGAAGTCAAAAAAATCTTAGGAGTTGGCAATGTTTAAATTCCTTCATGCGGCTGATATCCATCTGGACAGCCCGCTTCGCGGTTTATCGAGGTACGAGTCCGCGCCTGTTGAATCCCTTCGCAATGCCTGCCGCAACGCCTTCGAAAATCTCGTCGATTTAGCTGTTGAAGAACAGGTGGCCTTTGTCCTTCTTGCAGGCGATCTATATGACGGCGACTGGAAGGATTACAGCACCGGTATATTTTTGAGCCGGCAGATGGGCAGACTTGCCAGACATGGGATTAGGGTTTATGCAGTAGCTGGAAATCATGACGCGGCCAATCGTATGACCAGGGCTCTTGATATTCCAGGCACCATGAAGATGTTTTCATCCAGTCAGGTGGAAACCATAAAATTGGATGATTGTGGCGTTGCCGTTCACGGGCGCAGTTTCAGCACACAGCATGTCGATACAAATCTCGCGGCGGAGTTTCGTCCTGCAGAGCAGGGCATGTTCAACATCGGGCTTTTGCACACAAGCCTCGATGGCCGTGAAGGCCACGCGGTTTATGCTCCTTGCACACTGGAGGATCTGCGCTCAAAAGGGTATCAATACTGGGCACTGGGTCATGTACATAACCAGGAATTCGTGTCCAGGGACCCTTATATTGTCTTCCCCGGCTGCATTCAGGGGCGTCATATCCGGGAAACCGGCGCCAAGGGCTGTGTGCTTGGAACGGTTGAAGACGGCTGCGTCAAAGAAATCGAAACGTGCCCCCTGGATGTTCTGCGTTGGGTGAGTTGCACTGTAGACCTGACCGATGCCTCCGACAGGATGGAGGTGCTTGAACTCGCGAGAATAGCCATGACCAGAGAGCGGGCATCGGCCGACGGACGGCCCATTGCCCTGCGCATTCGTTTCGAGGGAGCCACCTCGATATCAAATGAACTGTATGCCTATCCGGAACGATTCGAGCAGAGCATCAAAGCACTTGGTGCAGAGACAGCCGGAGATGATTTGTGGATAGAGAGAGTTGAAATCGGTACGGTGAGTAAACTCGAGCTGAAAGCCATGTTGGCTGAAGGCGGGGCCTTCGGGAAATTATTGGAAGACATATTGACCACATCACCCAATCCGGACGAAATCCCCGGCCTCGAAGATGTGCTGTCCGAAATCAGGCAGAAGATCCCGGCCGAGGCTTTTGGTGATGATTCTTTGCTGAATCTTGATGAATTCCGGACCATTGAAGGCTTGGTCGAAGAGGCCAGGCAACTGCTTCTTGGTAGGCTGCTGATCGTCGGAGATGCGAAATGAGAATAGACAGGCTTGATTTGCTGGCTTATGGCCGGTTCACGGAAACCTTCCTGGATCTGTCTGAAGGTGCGTCGGGTTTACATGTCATTTACGGGGACAATGAAGCGGGCAAAAGCACCTCACTGAGAGCTCTCATCGGTTGGTTGTTCGGTATACCGGTCCGTACCGACGACAACTTCATCCATGACAACGCACAGTTACGAATCGGCGGCAAACTCAGGCTTTCAAATGGCAGGACATTGGAATTCATTCGCAGAAAGGGGAAAAAGGGAACGCTCCTTGATCCGAGAACCGGTGAACCCCTGGATGATTCGGTTTTGTCGCCGTTTTTACCGGGAGGCCTTGATGAGCCTCTGTTTAAGAAATTATATGGTATCGATCACTCCAGGCTGGTGGAAGGGGGACGGGAACTGCTGAACCAGTCCGGCGATCTCGGCCAGGCTCTGTTCAGTGCGGCCACAGGGACGGCCGGACTCCGGAAACTATTATCCGAACTGAAAGATGGAGCGGAGGCGCTTTTTAAACCCCGGGCGTCTACGAAAGTCGTGAACCGGGCGATCACCGGTTTCAAGGATTCCAAAAAGCGGATAAAGGAGGCAAGCCTCCCTGTTGCAGAATGGAAGCGGCTGCAAAAGGAACTGTCGGAAACGGTGACTGCAATCGAACAGGTTGAAAAACAAATCAAGGTCAAAAGTAAGGAAAAGAGCCGGCTGGATCGTTTTAACCGTGTGAAAGGTGCGTTGGCGGAGCGGCGTGCCTTGATGGAACGCATGGAAGCCCTGGGCGAGGTGTTGTTGCTTCCGGAGGATTTCGGGGAGACATTCAAATCCGCCCATGGCAAGCTGCAATGGGGTATGGAAAACAGGTCCAGAGCTGAATCCAGGTTGGCCCGGTTAAAGGAAGAATCTGAGAAACTGAAGGTTCGGTCCGAACTGCTGGACAATGAAGAGATGATCCTGGCGTTGTATAAGGAAATAGGAGGTGTTGAAAAGGCGATACACGATCGTCCCCAACAGGATGCGAAACGGCGGCTTCTGCGGAGTGAGGCCGAACAGCTTTTGAAAGCCGTGCGCCCGGACCTCGCCTTGGAGGACGCCGATCGGCTGCGGCCTCTGACCAACCACAAAAAGTGGATCGTTGACCTTGCCAGGCGACACAGCCTTTTGGAGCAAAAGCAGGAAAATACCGAAAATGGGCTGCGGCACGCCGAGGAGGAAAGAGCGGTCCTGAAGGAAGAACTCGGCCGACAGCTCGAGTCCAGCCTGGATGTGGATGATTTGAAGGCGGCGGTTGCAGCCGCTCGAAAGGCCGGCAACGTGGAGGAACGGCTGGCGGATGTTCAAAAACGTGCTTTTGAAGACAATAAAGCCTGTAAAAACGAATTTTCAAGGCTCGGAAGGTTCCATGGAAATGTCGATGAACTTTTAAATACAGCCATGCCGCTGCAGGAAACCCTGGACACGTTCGAAAAGACGTTTGATGGACTATCCGATAAGATAAAAGATCTCGATCGCAGGCGGGAAGAGCTGTCGGAAGACTCTGAGCGGGTGGAACAGGAACTGAATGCACTTCTCCTGATCAGCGATGCGCCGACAACAACCGAACTTGAAGACGCCCGAAAAGTCCGCAACAAAGGTTGGGAACTCATAAAGCGCAGATACGTCGTCAACCTGGATGCAGAAGAAGAAATCGCTATGTATGCAAAAGATGCAAGCTTGCCGGTTTGCTACGAGCAGAAGGTTGGGGAAGCGGACCATATATCCGATCAACTCAGGTTGGCCTCCGACCAGGTGGTCAAGCGAGCGGATCTCGAGACAAGAAAAAAAGGGCTGAAATCGCGGCTTCAAACCGCTGTTGATGACATAGAAAAGGTGGAAGCCCGTCGATTGGCTCTTGAGAAGGAATGGAAACAGGTTTGGAAGCCGATTGAGATAGAACCCGGATCACCCAGAGAGATGAAGCAATGGCTCTTGAAAGTTGAGCAGCTGCTGCTCAATGTGCGGTCAGCCCGCCTGGTTTCAGCGGAGGTTGAAAATCTCACCGCCCACTGTAACTCCCTCAGGGAAAGCATCGGCGCTCAAATATGCAAATCCGACCAAACCATCGACCTGGAAGGAATGAGCCTGGAGGCCATGATCAGTCTCTGTGAACAGCGAATCGCGCAGGAGGATGAGGCGCTTGAAAAGAGGCGTCGGCTGGAACACTCCCTGAACCGAGTGCTTCTCGACATCGCACGGGCTCGCGAAGATCTTGCATCTATACAAAAAGACAGACTGAGCTGGGCGGAAGAGTGGGCGCAGGCCATCACCGGTTTGGGATTGGAAGCGGATGCCCATCCGGAGCGGGCTACAGAGGTCTTTGAGCAGTTGCTGGCTTTTTTCGATAAATTCGACAAATCCGAAGATTCAAAAAGGCGCATTTTCGGGATTGACCAGGTGTCCGAGCAATTCAAGGAGAAGGTTCGAGCTTTTGCAGACAGTATTGGTTTTGAATCGAAGGAGCAGGAGGCCGTTGCAATTGCTGCACAGTTGAATCGCGAATTAACCGAGGCCCGTGAGGCTCGGGCTAGCTTTTTAAAGTTGGAGTCTCAGGAAAAGGAGACAAGAGCGGAACTTGAAGATGCCGAGTTGACCATCCAGGCTGCCCGCGGACAGATTGCCGGTTTGCGCGACCAGGCCGGCGTAAAAACGGACGATGACGTCGAAGCGGCATGGGAGCATTCCAAAACCCTGCGTAATCTAAAAAAGCAGCTCGAGACGGTTGAGCGGGAACTTACACGGAACGGGGACGGTTTGAGCATTCGAGAACTGGAGTTGGAAGCCGGGGATCTGGATGCAGATTCCATTCGCCAGGAACTGGAACGTGTTTCTGCGGAGCTGGAGGATTTGCAGGCGAACAGGGATAGGCTGCGAGACCGCAGGCAGATGGTTCAAAATGAACTATCCGCGAATGATGGCAGCGATGCCGCCGCCGAAGCCTCCGAAGAGGCTGAACAGCGCCTGGCAGACATGGTCTCGGGCATCGAACAGTATCTGCGCCTGCGGATCGCGGCCCTGATACTCGAGCAGCGCATAGAGGAATATCGCCAAAAAAACCAGGCTCCGGTGCTCGCACGGGCGGGCGAACTTTTTGCGAAGCTTACCCTGGGCTCTTTCGCGGGTCTACGGGATGAATTGAGCGAAAGTGGAATGCCTATTCTGCTGGGCGTTCGAACGAATGGAATGGAGATTACGGTTGATCAGATGAGCGATGGAACCCGTGATCAACTTTATCTGGCACTGCGGCTGGCGACACTTGAACAACATATGCACAAAGGCGAACCCATGCCTTTTGTCGTGGACGACATTCTCATTGGGTTTGACGATAATCGGACCGCCGTCTGCCTGGAAGTGCTTTCGGAAATTGCCGCCGGCACTCAGGTTCTGGTTTTTACACATCATCAAAGCGTTGTCGATCTGGCGGACGGACTGAAAACGCAGGCGGGTGTCTACAGCCATAGATTCGATTAGATGGTGGATTCAGGTGAGTTTTGCATCCCTTGCATGAAAACCGAAATTAGAGTTTAATAAGAGGTGCATCATGAAATTATCTACACTAAAAATTAGAATGATGAGAAAATCAAAAGCCATTTTATTATCAAGTAGGATGTTTCTTCTGTTGTTTTTGGTGGTTACGGGTGCTTGTACCCACGGAAGAGTTCTCGTGGAAGGAGATGCCGGCTCGGTCGTGGTGGAACATGGTTCTCGTTACTATGAAAGCCGCTTGCCGGATATTCCCCCCGGCCATATGCCTCCGCCCGGGAAATGTCGCATTTGGTACCCTGATCTTGCGCCCGGCCAACAGCCACCGCCCGGTGACTGCAGGGAGTTGAGACGGAGGGTTCCACCGGGGGCATGGCTCATCAGGGGAGAATAGACTGAAAGATGGAGAAAACTAGTTGAATACCCATTTTAATTAATCCAGAGTAAACCCCCGGCTGTGCCGGGGGACTCCCAGAGTTTGACAATTCCGGGAATATATGAAAGCCCCTCTGGCGTGAACCGCTCAAAATTCACAGAAAGAGAGGCTTTCATGAACGATGCTCAGAGTTTAAGTCATACGAAGTGGGAATGCAAATACCACCTGACATGGATACCAAAATACCGGAAAAAGGAGCTATATGGAGACCTTCGGAGATATCTTGGAGAAGTATTGCATGAACTTGCCAGGCGACGGGAGTGTGAGATATTGGAAGGTCATATGATGACGGATCATGTGCATATGTTGATCTCGATACCTCCTAAATATTCGGTTTCACAGGTGGTCGGCTTCATCAAAGGAAAGAGTGCGATCCATATAGCAAGGCAATATTTTGGACGTAAAAAGAATTTTACCGGACAAAAGTTTTGGGCCAGAGGTTTTCATGTTTCCACTGTGGGTAAAGACGAAGAAGCCGTTCGCAAATATATCAAAGAACAGGAAAGAGAGGATCGAAGGCTCGATCAACTACGTTTGTATTAGGCCCGCAGGTGCCACCTTTAAGGTGGCCCCCATTTTTTCAACCGCTTTGAGCGGTTCACATATTTCAAGCCTCCGGCTTTGCCGGAGGCCGGTGACTGAATAGACAGAAATGTTTGATTATATTTTTAGCTTAAATGTTGAAAATCGAAATTTGATTCGGATTTTTGATATAAGATCTGATTCAGAAGGTTGAGATGGTCCGAATCAATATGGAGGACGAAGGTATATGTATGGAATCAATGGCCGTTATCTGGATATTGATTTGAGCTCGGGTGAAGCCAGACGTGTCGAATATGACGAAGGACTCTATCGGGCCTATCTTGGCGGGAACGGGTTGGGTGCGAAAATTATCCGTGATACAGTTCCCGCAGTGGCAGATCCCTTGGGGCCCGAAAATGCTGTGGTTTTTACGGTGGGTCCGCTTACGGACACACCGCTTTGGGGGACAAGCCGCGGTCATGTCTGCGGATTTTCTCCTCTGACAGGGTTTTTCGTTGATTCCAACTTTGGAGGGAAATTCGCGATTGCTCAGAAACGCACCGGCTTTGATGCCGTGGTGATTCGGGGAAGGGCGGCGGAGCCGGTATATGTGTTGGTGACCGAGGAGGGAGCAGAAATAAAGCCTGCCGGATCGCTTTGGGGAAAAACCACCGTGGCAACCATCCAGGAACTGGAAAAAATTGAAGGCCCCGGGGCCTCGTGTGTCTCCATCGGACCAGCGGGCGAGAACAAGGTTCTTCTGGCCAATATCATTGGTGGTGGAAAGCGCTTCGGAGCGGCAGGCAGAGGAGGGCTGGGAGCGGCACTCGGAGCTAAGCGGTTGAAAGCCTTGGTCGTCCGCGGTAATCGGCGCACCCCGGTGGCTGACCGGAATTTGCTCACCGGTGTGTTGAAGGAACGTTTCCCGACCCTCAGGGCGGCAACCAAACCTTT
>Ga0068714_10003693_pt1 | contig 17825 bp, 17 predicted proteins | sample MTBNYHSulfiMetaG_FD_62988 | JGI IMG/M metagenome (GOLD analysis project Ga0068714, IMG submission 62988) | Enrichment culture microbial communities from rom New York Harbor, USA that are MTBE-degrading - MTBE-NYH (New York Harbor Sulfidogenic)... | ecosystem: Environmental > Aquatic > Marine >...
GAGCCTGCCGGAATCACCGATAACTACTTCCCATGGCTTTTGATTCTTTTCATCAAATATTCCAGCAGCCAACAAAATTGCATCCAGCGCTTTATTTCCTTCTTCACCATAACGGCCGGACAAAGGAAGGATGCAACCGATTACATTACGGTTCGGCTGATCCTTGGAAAACTTTATAATAGAAGTTTGATCATTCGCCAGTGTTTTTCCTGTCAGCACAAAGAAAAATATCAGCAAGAAAGAAGAGAACTTAATCAATATTCTGCAAAACTTCATTTTGCACCCTTGATAATGTTGAACAAATAATCCCGTGCTTCCTCAGCTAATTGGGTATTTTCCATCATTATAGACATTTCGTTGTTATGCCTAAGCGCCGCCTGGGTAAGATTATGACTTCCCAGCACAATCAAACGCCGATCGATAATCACCAGTTTTGTATGAGTCGTTTTCCGCTGCGAATCAAAATATACTTCAATACCCTTTTCGGCGAGAAGTTGCCGAGTCCGCCTGTTTTCAGCATCAAGCTTTAAATCATGGCCGCCGGAATGCTCCAGAACGACCATCACCCTCAAACCTCTTTGCACGGATTTGACCAAGTGAGCCAAAACTCGATCGGGATAACTGTTTTTATGTACTCCGACCTTGAATAAAAAGAAAGACATTATTATTTCCCCTTGTGCTTCATCGATTCTCTTGATCAAGGCTGGAAAATATTCCTGATTTTTTAAAAGAACGGCGGAGCACTCGGTTCGATTATCGAAAGATAATGCCCTATTTTCAGCGGTAGGGGCGGAACGCGGAAACAAACACAACAATACACCGCAAAGAAATATCAATAATATAAACTTACGGTAAAATACAAGGCTACTCATAGTTAAATTCTATAGATGCTATTTTATAATAAAAATCCTGCGCAGCCAATAAAAAAAGCCCGAAGCTCATCGTAAACTCCGGGCATTAACAGTTTAATTTATCTTATTTTACTTCTTCAAAATCAGCATCAACTACATCATCATCTTTTTTACCGGAAGCCTGCTGAGAGCCCGCCTGCTGCGCTCCGCCGCCGGCGCCGGCTTGCGGCCCTTCCGGACCACCGGCTGTCTTGGCATACATCGCCTCCGCCAGTTTGTGTGAAACATTCATCAATTCATCCTGCGCCTTCTTAATCGCATTGACGTCATCCCCTTCCAGAGCTTTCTTGACTTTTCCGATTGCCTCATCAATTTTCGCTTTTTCCGCGGCATCAACTTTATCACCGAATTCTTTAATGTTCTTTTCCACGCTGTAAACCATGGAATCAGCCTGGTTTCTGGCTTCAATTAATTCCTTGCGCTTTTTATCTTCTTCGGCATGAGCTTCCGCATCACGCACCAGTTTCTGAATTTCCTCTTCCGACAAACCGCTGGAGGCGGTAATTTTTATGCTTTGCTCCTTACCTGTACCCAAATCTTTGGCGTTGACATGCACAATGCCGTTGGCATCAATATCAAAGGAGACTTCGATCTGCGGCACGCCGCGCGGGGCCGGGGGAATTCCAACCAATTCGAAACGTCCGAGAGTTCTGTTATCGGCGGCCATTTGGCGTTCGCCCTGCAAAACATGAATGCTCACCGCCGGCTGATTGTCGGCGGCAGTAGAGAAGATTTGGCTCTTCTTGCAGGGAATTGTTGTGTTTTTTTCGATTAATCTGGTCATGACTCCGCCCAATGTTTCGATACCCAGCGAAAGCGGAGTTACGTCAAGCAGCAAAACATCTTTGACATCGCCGGCCAGCACGCCGCCCTGGATAGCTGCTCCGATTGCCACAACTTCATCGGGATTTACACCTTTATGCGGTTCCTTGCCGAATATTTCCTTCACTTTTTGCTGAACGCGCGGCATCCTCGTCATGCCACCAACCAGAATCACTTCATCGATATCTTTATTGGTCATATTGGCATCTTTCATCGCCGTCTGGCAGGGTCCAACAATTTTTCCAATGAGCTCTTCCACCAATGACTCCAGTTTGGCTCTGGTCAATTTGATATTCATGTGTTTGGGACCGGATGCATCCGCTGTAATGAAAGGCAGGTTGATATCTGTTTCCATCGTCGTGGACAGCTCCATCTTGGCCTTTTCCGCCGCTTCTTTCAAACGCTGGAGCGCCATCTTATCACTTCGCAGGTCAATGCCCTGATCTTTTTTAAACTCGGCCACAAGGTAATCCATTACGCGCTGGTCAAAATCTTCACCGCCCAGATGCGTATCTCCGTTCGTCGATTTGACCTCAAACACCCCTTCTCCCAGTTCCAGAATGGAGATGTCAAAAGTCCCGCCGCCCAAATCGAAGACGGCAATCTTTTCATCTTTCTTCTTGTCCAAACCGTAAGCTAAAGCCGCTGCTGTTGGTTCATTAATAATGCGCAGCACATTTAAGCCGGCGATCCGCCCGGCATCCTTGGTCGCCTGACGCTGGGAATCATTGAAATAAGCCGGCGTAGTAATGACGGCATCCGTCACCTTTTCTCCCAGATAATCTTCTGCGGTTTGCTTCATCTTGGTCAAAATCATAGCCGATATTTCTGCCGGTGAATAATTTTTACCCCGTACGGTAACCTGAGCGTCGCCATTGCCCCCTTCCGTTATTTTATAAGGAGTGATTTTAACGTCGTACTGCACCTCTTTGGAATTGTATTTCCGACCGATCAATCTTTTGACGGCATAGATTGTATTTTCCGAATTAGTGATGGCTTGCCTTCTGGCTACTTGGCCTACCAGCCGCTCCCCGTTTTCCGCGATGGCCACTACCGATGGTGTAGTGCGGTTTCCTTCCTGGTTGGCGATAACAACAGGGTCGCCCCCTTCCATGATGGCCACACAGGAATTAGTTGTTCCTAAATCGATTCCGATAATTTTCCCCATTTTCTTCCTCCTTCTTATTCTCCATTTTCCACAATTTGTTCACATGTGTTTTTTTCTTTACCTGCTTTTTTGCATACAGATACCCGCGCAGGACGCAACAATCTATCGTTGAGCAAATAGCCACATTGGAACTCATTAATCACTTTATTTTCATCATGATATTCACTGTCTTCCTGCATCATTGCCTCATGAAAATTAGGATCAAATTCTTTCCCTACGCACTCGATTTTTTCTACGCCATGCTTTTTCAGACAACCGAGAAGTTGGTCCTGAATCAACTTCAGCCCTTCTTTAAAAGCCTGAATATCCGAATTGTTTTCGGCATGTTCCAATGCCCGATCCAGCGAATCGATAAAAGGCAATATGTCTTTAATCACATCTTCTTTGCCGAATTTGATGATATCAGCCTTATCTCTGGCTGCCCTTTTTTTATAATTATCGAACTCCGCAACCATCCGTAGATATTTATCATAATTTTCCGCCGCTTCTTTTTCTTTTTCGGCTAGCTTGGCCTCCAAAGCGGCGATCACGGAAGCGGAATCCTCGGGGGCAAATTCCTGACCTGCGCCGGTTTTTGCTTCTGTTGCATGATCTTGATTTTCAGTATGTTCTTTTTTATGTTTCTTCACCATTACCTCTGAATGTTAATATTATTTCAAGTCCGGTTTTTGAAAAAGCTTAATGTCTACCAAATCACAGATCGCGTGACCCGCAGTAATATGGGCCTCCTGAATGCGCGCCGTAACTGAAGAAGGAACATTGACAAAAAAATCTGCTACCTGCGCAATGCTGCCGCCATCTTTACCGGTAAATGCTACCGTAATTAAATCCAGTTTCTTCGCCGTTTCCAATCCTTTTAAAACATTAACAGAATTACCGCTTGTGCTGATACCCCAGGCAATGTCTCCTGCCTGACCAAGTGCACGGATCTGTTTCTTGAACACATCACTAAAATCATAGTCATTGCCGATGCTGGTGATGATCGAGCTGTCCGTGGTCAGCGCAATAGCCGGAAGGGGCGGTCTTTCAATAACGAACCGGTTAACAAATTCAGCTGCAAGATGCTGCGCATCCGCGGCCGATCCACCATTACCAAAAAGCAAGATCTTATTGCCTGCCTTCAGAGCAGCCGTTATTACCTCGACAATACTGACCAGTTTGCCCAGATTTTCATTAACAAAAGCCTCCTTAATGCGGTTGCTTTCCCTAAATATTTTTATAATGTAATCTTGCATACTTACTCATACATTTCTTTAGTAATATCTCATATAAAGCGCCGTTAATATATTTACGCCCCCATCTACTGTCAAGGGCAAGAGGCGGAAATTTCTTGTCTTTATTCCTTTCCCCATTAATAAAATTGCGGAAATGCCGCATCTCTTGACAATGAAATTTTAATAAATATATTTTTTTTGCAGAAAGAGGTTGATTAATCAATAATTACTTTTAGTTATGTAAATTAAATAAATATTGAAAGGAGGAAAGTTTATGTTTACGCCTAATCTATGGAGATTTCGAACGATTCCTGATGTCGTTCCGGAAATAGCGAATCTACGGCAGCAAATGAATCGCATCTTCAACAATATAGCCCAACCGACACAGCAGGATTTTCCGGCAGTTAACATCTGGGAGGATAGGGACAGCGCTGTTGTAACTGCGGAATTACCGGGAATCGACACGGATAAAATCAACATCGAAGTTATCGGTGATATGCTGACTATATCCGGCAACAGAGAAATAGAGGTACTAAAAGAAGGTGAAACTTACCTGCGTCAGGAAAGAGGTCATGGAAGCTTTAAAAGAAAGATACAGTTGTCCTTCCATATTGATGCAAAAAAAGTGGAAGCTCATTATGAAAAAGGCATTTTAAGCGTTACGTTGCCGTGCTTAAAAGAAGAGATGCCCAAGAAAATTAAAATAAATTAACGGAAAGGAAGCCTTTTCACTATGTCCGAAAAAGACCTGCAAAAGACTGAAAATATAGCGGCGACTGAAAAAATCAGAAACGTTAAGACTTTTGTACCGCGGGTAGATATATACGAAACGAAAGATTCTCTCTTTTTAATTGCCGATATGCCGGGAGTCGACGAACAAAGCGTTGATGTCGAGCTGGAGAAAAATATCCTCACCATTGCCGGTCGTGTGGACCCGGCAGAAGCAAAAGATAAAAGCATCGTTTATTCTGAATACGAAATCGGCGACTATGAGAGAATATTTACTTTATCTGATGAGATCGACCGCGATAAAATCTATGCGACCGTCAAAAACGGCGTTTTACGTCTGGAGTTGCCGAAAGCAGAAAAAGCAAAACCGAAAAAAATTACAATTAAAGCTGCATAAAAAATGAGAAAGGAGGAAATGGTTATGAAAATTAACACTTTATTGCCCACAACGAGCAAAAAAACGCAAAGTGAAGAAGATCATCCCTTCTATTCTTTACAAAGGCAAATGAATACCTTATTCGATGATTTCTTCCGGGGCTTCGACGTTATGCCGCGCGGATTTTATACGCGAGGCGTAGGAAGCTTCATGCCCACAGTGGACGTCAAGGAAACGGACAAGGAATTTCTGATCAAGGCTGAACTTCCCGGTGTGGATGAAAAAGATATTGAAGTAACCGTAACAAAAGATCACGTCACAATTAAAGGTGAGAAAAAAGAAGAGAAGGAAAATAAAGGCGAGAGTTATTACTATATGGAGCGGTCTTACGGATCCTTCCATCGGGTGATTCCTTTAGACGAGGAAACGGAATCGGGCAAGGCGCAAGCCACTTTCAAAAACGGTGTCCTCAATATAACAGTGCCCAAAATCCAATCGACTAAAGCCAAGAGCACAAAAGTTCCGATCAAAGCGGATTAACCAAAAGCCCGCTGTACCCAAACAAGGGGACGGCGGGCTTTCGCCTTTCTCTTTTTCCCTTTTTCGATCAACATGCAATCTTCAGCCATATCGATAAAGGAAACCGCAATAAACTGGAATTTATTCAGTATTACCCTCTAGGCTGAACTGTGGGCTGTTCCCCAGAATTTTTTCCATTGATTAAATTAATCCGATAGTATTGCTTTTATAAGATTTCATTGGTAAGCATTGAAAAATATAAACATAAATTTGCAAGGAATTAGGTAATTGGAAACCCCGCCAAAGAACAAATACCCGCCTATCGACACTTTGAACGACCGTGAGCGGGTAATGCTGGTAAAAGAAATATTTTCCACAATAACCGTCAGATATGATTTTTTAAACCACTTCCTGAGCTTACGCCGCGATATTGCCTGGCGCCGTTTTGCCGTCGAAAAAATGCATTTTGCCCGCACAAACAGGTTTCTTGACGTCGCCTGCGGTACGGGAGATTTATCCATCGGTGTTGCTCTCAATCATCCCTCCATTATGATTACCGGCATCGACTTCGTTGCAGAAATGCTGCGGGTTGGGAAAAATAAAGTCCGCCAAAAGGGATTGTCGGACCGGCTTATTCTATTGCAATCTGATGCGCGGCAATTGCCTTTTGCCGACAACTCTTTTGATGTGGCCGCAATCGCTTTCGGGATTCGAAACATTCCGGACAGAATGGAGGCCTTAAAAGAAATGTTACGTGTAACGGGACCGGGGGGACAAGTGATGGTGCTGGAAATGATTTTTATGCAAAACCGGCTATTTAAATTGTTTTACTATCTGTACCTGAACCACTTGCTTCCTCTGCTGGCAAAAATATTTTCCAAAAATGCCGCGGCTTATCACTATCTGGCAGATTCCATCATGAACTTTCCGACCCCCACGGTTTTTGTCCAAATGATGAAAGATGCGGGTATGAAAAATGTTAAAAAATATCCTCTCACTTTCGGAGTCACCTACCTTTTTGTCGGAGAAAAGCCCCCGGCAGAACATTGATCAGTTTGGATTTAATTCCTTTTAAAATCCCCGCACACCTTTCTGTTACCAAGTTCGGCCAGTTTACCCTTGTTCCAGCTTGATACTTTGCTGTAGTATTTAGTGAGCCTGGCCATGCCTTCCACATCCGTTGAGCCGCAATGAGAGCACATTTTATTCAAGCCATGGACCGTCCGGCTGCAGGTCCGGCAGGTGGTAAATTCCGGGGCGAAATCAATTTGACGATTGGCGGATTGATAAAACGCCTCCCGTACAAACAGGCAAAGATCTGTTGACTCCGGATTCAAGCTGCCCAGCTGCAAATGGGTGATAACCTCCCCGGCCAGATATTTATGAAAAAGACCTTCCTGGATTACTCTTTGTATGGGCGCAACATCAGCGGCAACATTAAGGTGGGTGGAGTTTGTATAATAAACCGCTCCTTGTGCAATATTGCCTTTCACATAGCGACCGGCAGCCGGAGAGAAATATTTTAAATCCAATCGCGCAAAACGATAAGCAGTTGTTTCCGCCGGAGATTGTTCCAGAACAAATTTCATATTCGCCTGTTTGCTCCAGCGCTGTGCTTCACCCCGCAAAAATTCCACAACTTTCAGACCAAATTCATATGCCTCCGTTGTTTCATGTAACTGCCGGCCAAGATGGATTTGCACAAGTTCATTCAGCCCCACCAGTCCTATAATAAAAAATGCCCGGTTCATTCTCAGGTATGGATAATCATCGTGCTGCACGGTGAGTGCGGCCAGCGGCCCCAGTTCAGCGTAAGAAAGGAGCTTTTCCAGAAAATCCTTCTTCTGAATGTGAGTTTTTACAACAATAGCGGTATGTTCTTTAAGCAGCGCAAAAAGCTTCTTCTCATTTCTCTCCGCTTTATAAGCTATCCGCGGCAAATTGAGTGATACGCTTTGGATGGCTGCGTTCCGCATTAACCATGGTTTATTCTGTTCACTATACCCGACAGGACCGTTTTGCTCTTGTCGCAGAGAGCAGACAAAAGAGCGGGACTGTTCGTTCCGATCAAGGACAAAACAGGTGTTGCCTTTGTTGCTCGCCACAGCACACGCCCGCGACAACAACCGGATGGAACTTTCTTCCTTCAGGAAACTATCTGTTACATGCAATAAAGGACGCGGCAAGATAAAGGGCTTGCCGGTTGCATCTCCCTCCTCAAATATCTCCCAAATAGCCATGGCAAAACGCCGGACATCTTTTATGTATGCGTTGTAGGTCCGACCAGTCGGCATTCCCCCCGGACCGATGGCAGGAAGCTTCGCCCAATGTTCGGGAACTTCGCCGTAAAGGTGAATATCGGTAAAAAGAGCCTGGCCGCCACGCGTAGACGACAGCTGCGAAAATTCATAAATCAGCATTTGCGCAAACTGACGCACTTCTTTGTCATCCATCATTTCCAGATAGGGAGCAAAGGAAATATTAAGGGCATCCCAACTGACAGTCCCTGTGAAATGACCTTGAAGGATTGCACTGAAGCGCACCATATGCGCCAGCAAAACCTCGGCATGGCGGGCCGGTTTAGCCGAATTAACCGCCTGGGGCAGATTTAAGCCGTTTCTTTTCAGGTATTCCAGCGTCTGACAGCAGCTGAAAGGACGGTCAATATAGCCTAATCCATGGATATGAATATCACCAACAGCATGAGCTTCGCCCACATCCGGAGAAAACACGTCCAGCAGGGAAAATTCCCTTTTTATGCCTTCGGCAAAAAGCAGATTCGTCCCTTCGGGAGTATGAGGAATGTTGGCGTTTTCTTTATTTTGGTGCAGGATTAACAGGCGAACATCATAAAGAGGAAAACCCAAACGGCCGTGGAGCCTGCGCTCTTTCTCCAAACCGCGCTCAATAAGCCGGGCATTAACCAGTTCGCGGATCAGAGCTGTTGTGAGGACGCTGATGCCGGACGAAAAAATCTGTTTCTCCACTTCCTCGGAGATTTTTGCAGCGAGACTCTCATCAATTGCTGCCTCCCGTACCAGAGCATCAGCGATGCGCCGGCGGTCCCAGCGCGTGATTTCCTCGCCGGAAGTGCGGACAAAAAGAGTCAAGTCTGTAGTTTCTGAATTTTCGGCCATCTTAAATATTTGTCACTATCGCCGCTTCAGGAGTACCGAGCGCGCTTTCCGCGGCACAGGACAGCTCTTCATCGTAATCATGGTTCAAAGCAAATACCCGGAAATGAACGATACGCGCGGGAATGAAGCGGTAAATCTCCATCAGCGGTTCCGGTGAGGTGAGATTGGTTGCCGGATTAAAAATATTAACGCGCTTGCCCGGTTCGACCATCGGATTGAGCGGCCGGGGGTCCTGCGTGGCCAAGTCCACCTTAAATGAAATTCCCTTGAGCCTATGGGGCAGGCGTTCTCGAATTTTTGCCTCATAATCCCCGGCCCGGGCAAAACCGGTACCGCGATGAATTTGATCAATAGAAATTTCCGCCGAAAAAGACATCTTCCATTTCACTTCCCGGTCATGCAGTTTTTTCCATTCCCGGGCCAGTCTTCTTTTCGCCGCATTTTTGACCGCAAGCCAGCTTTGCACTTCATGAAATAAAATCCATTCATCAAAACGCTGGTATGCTTCCAAATTTTTCAGCGGGTTAGCAGGGAAGATCAGCTGCATGGTGTCGTGGAAAATTTCCTGCAAATGCAAATCCAGCGCGCGCGTTGTCCGGTGAAAATAGACGTTGCCGTATAAATTCAAACGCGCGTTGAGAAACCTTCCCAAAGCCGATATGCCTGATTGATGGAGAGTAAGGCCCTCTTCGGTAAAGAAAGTATAGTAGCGCAGGCGGGGAATATCAACCATGTCCAGGGAAAAGCCTGTCATATAAGCATCGCGCTGAACGTAGTCCAGATTATCGACCGTATAAATACCCGAAAAAAGCTGCCTCAGCATTTGCAGCCACTGCGGTTGCTTTTCTGCTCTGGTTTCCGGCATTTTGATCAGATAAGCCACCTGACGCGGATCCAATACCTCTTTTTGTGCAAAAGAGCCGGAAGGGCTCCGTTTAATACTGCTAATTGCAGCGCCGAGTTTTTTGACAATGATGTGTTGTCCTATTATTTCATGCGTCAGTCCCCAATTTCTCAGGTAGTGCTCATCGAAAAAATGTCCATATGGTCCGTGTCCCACATCATGGGTCAGTCCGGCCAGACGCAGCAGCTCTTCCACATAGTTGAAAGACGGCGCATCCGGACAGACGGCGCAGAGGGTCGGATAAAGTTGTTTGGCGAATTCCCCCGCCATGTGCATTGTCCCTAAAGAATGCTGGAAACGGGAATGTTCTGCGGCCGGATAAACCCAGCGTGCACACTGCAGCTGATAAATTCTTCTGAGCCGCTGCAGCCAGGGAGAATCAATGATTTCTTTTTCCGTTCTTTCAGCCGGATCATTATCCTGGGGCACGGTAAAAAAAGCGTACTGGTGGATGGGATCAGCCAGTAGCGCCATACCCTTATAAAGATTATAATGAAGAGAAGTGGTCTTTTTCATGGGATGTTTTGTACAATATTACCAATAAAAGATCAATTTTTTATCAAGGCTTTCATCTTGACTATTGAGAGTTTGTCCCATAATATACTTCTGGTGCCGTTCAAAGCCACCAATCCCATTATTTCGAATGGAACTATAATGAACCGTGCCGGTTACCGGCTATGGCCCCACCGGCAAAAGCAAAAGCAGAAACTAAGGAAAATGTCGCCGGAAATGCACCTCCTGAGTTTCAGACGAAAACTAATGACCACCCGAAGGAGCAAAATAAATGGGAACAAACAATGTAATTTTTTTGGAAGTTATTGAGTGGTTTGATGAATCAGGCAGAGAAATTGTTCATAGGATTCCGGCTGCCGGCTCCGGTGAAATAAAATTCGGCGCCCAATTGACGGTCCGCGAAAGCCAGAGCGCCGTCTTTTTTTACAACGGCAAAGCTTACGACGCTTTTGGTCCCGGCCGCCATACTTTGAAAACGGCAAATATTCCTCTTTTAACGAAAGTACTGGCTATTCCCTGGGGCATGACCAGCCCTTTACGTGCGGAAGTCTATTTTATTAACATGAAAGTTTTCCCCAATTTAAAATGGGGTACCCGCGATCCCGTTGCGTTCCGAGATAAGGAACTGGGATTGATTCGCCTGCGGGCTTTCGGCGTTTTTAACATTCGGGTTATTCAGCCCCTGCTGCTGATCAATTCGCTGGTTGGTACACAAGGGATTTTCAGCACCGAAGAGATCGAAGAATACCTTAACCGCGTCATTGTCTCGCGCTTCAATGATTATATGGGCGAAAAAGTGGATACGATTTTCAACCTGCCCGGCAAATACAACGAGTTTTCTGACGGTTTGAAAGTTTTATTGCAGGGTGATCTCCATAAATTCGGCCTGGCCATGACCGAATTATACATTAATGCCATTACGCCGCCGCCGGAAGTGCAAAAAGCCATTGATGACAAAAGCCGGCTTGGTGTTTTTGAGGATTTAAACAACCTGCTCAAAATGAAAGCAGCCATGGCTGTGGAAACAGCTGCCCAAAATCAGTCGGAAGCAGGCGCAGGCCTGGGAATGGGCATGGGCTTTATGCTGCCGGGAATGCTCGCCTCCGCATTTCGCGACAATAATTTACCGCAGAAGGCCGCCCAGGAACCATTTTATTGTCCGGATTGTAAACAAGCAATTCCGGCAGAAGCCCGTTTTTGTCCCGCTTGCGGCCATCAGCTTTTAGTTATCAACAAATGTCCTCACTGCGGCAAGAACTTGCCCATTCAGGCCAAGTTTTGCGTCAATTGCGGCACCCCGGTCACCAAGAAACCCGAGCCCAAGATATGCTCCCGCTGCCAATTCGAAAATCTTCCGGACGCGCTATACTGTAATCAATGTGGTGAACGACTCTCATGATGTTATGTTCCAGAGATCAATGAAAGCAGCAGAAAACCGCGGCGGAATTTCCCATCTTTTTTCCTGCAAACCGGCAAAGGCAATAGTATGAGCAGCTTTGGAAATTGGCAAATTGAGCAACAATGCCCCCAGTGCGGGGCGCCCATTATCATGGCGGAAACAGACTGCATTCTTTCCTGCGAATTTTGCCGGACATGCGTTTATCTGGCCGCCAAAGATCATTACCGCTATTTCATTCCTCCCGCCCGGAACATCAAGGAAGAAATTTATTTTCTGCCTTATTGGCGGGTTAAAGGCCTGTCCTACACATTGGAGGGCATGAATATTTCCTGTCGCTTCTATGACGCCAATCTGCTGGCCTTAAACAATAAGCTTCTGCCCAGATCACTGGGCTTCCGCCCTCAGACTTTGAAACTAAAATTTGTGGACAACCAGGTGGAGGGAGTTTTTTTCACACCGAGTCAAGATGCCCGCAGCACCTTATTCAAGTCCGGTAAAATTTTGGATAAAAGTGCTGCCATTAATAAAATTTTCATCGGGGAAACCATCAGCATCATTTATGCCCCCTTTTATTGCGCCCATGGTTACATCTATGATGCCGTGTTAAAAAAGCGACTTCTTCCCCCGGTGCCGGAAGAAGAAATTAAAAAAATTCCGGCGGCAAAAAAAAAGTGGAATTTAAATTTTGTTCCTCTACTTTGCCCGCATTGCGGCGCGGATATGCCGGCTGATAAATCTTCTCTGGTACTTTTTTGCGCCAATTGCAGCAGTGCCTGGTCAGCAGTCGGCAACAGTTTTGAAAAAATCATTTTTTCCCTCAGCGGTGAAATAAAAGAAGATTCTTTTTATCTTCCTTTCTGGCGCTTGAAAGCAAAAATCGAAGGCATCAAGCTGGATTCTTATGCCGATTTAATCAGAATTGCCAATTTACCTAAAGCCCCAAAAGCCAAATGGGAAACGACCCCTTTTTATTTTTGGGCGCCGGCCTTTAAAATCAACCCGATATCATTTTTACGGTGGTGCAAACAAATGACAGCCACGGCAGCGGAAACAGAAGAAAAAATAAAAGCGACAATTCCCGGACAGTCCATGTTTCCAGTAACTCTGCCGGTTGCCGAAGCTGTGGAAAGCTTTCCGGTTACGCTGGCTGGATTAACGGCCGACAAAAAAAATGTGTTTCAATTACTTTCATCCCTTAATTTTACCGTCGAAAATGTTCTACTCGTCCTGGAACCCTTTATTACAGGCAAAAAAGAGCTTATTCATGCCCGATCAGGCGTCAGCATAGACAAGAAAGCTCTTAAATTCGGCTCCTATATTTGATGGTGAACTCCTCTGATCAGCAGAAAAAGTCGGTCCTGTTTTGAACACAGGCAGCAGAATTATCTGAGCCTCGTCGCGTATGGGGGAAAGAACACCGATCATAAATTTAACAGTGGTTTAGGCCCTTTCAGGTTCAGGATGATCAAGGGCATCAAAGAGGGTCAGATCGTCGACCATGGCGCCGTCAACAAAACCCGTGGCGCGGTATTGCATGAGAGTTTTGCGGTCCCTGACAACCCAGGGGTATACTTTGAGTTCTTGGGATTGAACCCAGCGCAGTTCATCGGCATCAACGGAAACAATCGCCGGATGCACCGAAAAAACACCCAGATTCCTGATATTTTCCCGGAATCTTTTCATAGGTGCCCTATAGATCAAGCCGGTGCGTACGGCCGGAGCAATTTGCTTCATGGCTCTGAGAATTTCTTGGTCAAAGGAAGAAACAATTACCCGATCGGTAAAATCTTTTTTCCGCAATAGTGCAGCCAAATTATTTTCTATCCCGACCTGTTTTTTCCGGAATTTCTTTATTTCTATATTCAGCAGCACCTTGTTTGCGGCCAGATCAATAACATCTTCCAGTGTCGGTATCTGAATAAAGCCGTAGCGCTCCATCCCGTTATTATAATTATACCTTCTCAGATCGGCCAAGGTCAGATCGCTTACCTTCCCCCGGCCGTCGGAAGTGCGGTTGATACGCTCATCATGAATGACGACCGTTTGATTATCGCGCGAGAGCTGAAGATCAAGCTCGATCATGTCCGCCCCGGCTTCTATCGCCTTGGCAAAGGCCAGCATGGTATTTTCAGGGTATTTGGCTGAATATCCCCGATGAGCAATTTTTAAAAACGGCGGCATTGGAGATCCATATGTGCCTTTTGTAAAATCTCAGATAGCAGATTTCACTTTCCCTCGGCAGTATTGTCAGGGGAAAAGCTGCTCGAATCTTTAAGGAACAAGGAAGCGGCTTGCAGAAAAGATTTTTTACCCGCCTTCCGGCCGACCAAACGACCGGCAGCATGCGCCATCCGTCTGGTCAGCGGAAGAGATGCGTAAATCTGACCCAAGGCGGCGCGGGCCGCTTTTTCGCCGTTTCTGATCAGATCTCCGGATCGGTTGAAGTCCATCCAATGAAGATCCCCCACATCCGGCCGAATGATCACATCCGCCTCCTCCAGTTCTGCGGCCTCAAGCTTGTTTGCCGTAATTTCCCCGGCCCGCGATAAAATTTCCTGCACTGTTTCCATGCTGTCGATCAAAGGCAAGTCGCGGCCAATCATCACTGCAATGACGATGTCAGCTCCGGCTGCCCGCGCTGCCTGGACGGGAACCAGACTGGTTATTCCGCCGTCGGCCAGCAGCCATTCTCCCTGCCGGACCGGTTCCAACGCCCCCGGAACAGAGCAGCTGGCCAGTACTGCCTGACGCAGCGAACCTTCCGAGAAAACAATTTGTTTGCCCGTAATCAGATCCGTCGTGACCGCCCGAAAGGGAATGCGTGTTTTGCTGATATCCAGATCGGGCAGAAAATAATTAATCAAGGACTGAAAATCGTCCGCAGGAAGGATTGCCGGCCGGAAGAAAGCCCTCATCAGATAATAACCGTTAAGGAGAAAACTCTGCGCTTTACGAAAACCACTTTTTTGCGCCGATGTCAACATCAGGCCGACGGTTTTCAGCTGGGAGTCATTAAATTCTGGACTGTGCAGGTAAGCATCTATTTTTTCTTGGATTTCCCGCGGCGAGAGCCCGCTGGCATAAGCGCCGCCGATCAGGGCGCCGGCGCTTGTTCCTGCAATCAAATCAATCTCAATGCCTTCCTGCTCCAGAACATTAAGCACACCGATATGGGAAAAGCCGCGGACACCGCCGCCGCCCAGCGCAAGACCTATTTTTTTGTCCGGCCATTTCATGGCATGCTCATTTCCACTTTCCAAAATTATAAATATTGCATTTTTTACCGCTCAGTTGTTTCTTCGATAAATCTGACGGCAGCTTTAATTCTTTTTTTCACGCTCTCTTTTCCCAGGGTGATCATTACATCATCTATCCCCGGGCTGACTGTTTTCCCGGTCATAGCGACACGCAGCGGCTGGGCGATAATCTTCAATTTAATGTTTTGTTCCTGAACGTAATTCTGCAGGAAATTTTCAATCCCCGCTTTACTGAAAACCGCAAGGGAATCAATATTGCCGGCAATGTCCTTGAGGTAAGGCACAACTTCCGGCTGAAGGAACTTCCGACCGGCTTCATTTTCATAGTCAATATTTTCAGCAAAATAAAAATCGGCGGCAGAAGCCAGTTCCATTAAAGTTTTTGACCTTGGCTGCAAATCCACGATGACTTTGCGCAAAAATTCGGGGTCGGCATTATTTATTTTTCCCTTCCAGAAGGGCTCCATTGCCGCCTTTAAATACTCCGCTTTAGCTTCCTTAATGTAATGGGCATTAAGCCAGAGAAGCTTTTCCGGGTTAAAAACCGCCGGTGATTTGCCGACAGCCTCCAAAGTAAAGGCATCAATCAACTCCTGAGTGGTAAAAATTTCCTGATCCCCATGCGCCCAACCCAGACGGACCAGATAATTAACCAGTGCTTCCGGCAAATAGCCCATTTCCTTGTACGCCATAACCGATGTCGCTCCATGGCGCTTACTGAGGCGCGCTTTATCTGCACCTAAAATCATAGGTACATGGGCAAACTTGGGAACGGCAAATCCCAAAGCATCGTAAAGTAAAATCTGCCGCGGTGTGTTGTTGACATGGTCATCGCCGCGGATGACATGAGTTATGTTCATGAGGGCGTCATCGATCACCACGGCAAAATTATAGGTAGGATAACCGTCACCACGTTCAATAATTAAATCATCCAGCTCATCATTATTGAAGCTAATATGGCCTTTTATTAAATCTTCGACAATGGTTATGCCTGTTTGTGCCCCACGAAAGCGGACAACGCTCCCTGCGGATTTTTTTAAATTTTTATCGCGACAGGTCCCGTCATATTTGGGCTTTTTCCCGGTTGCCAGCGCTGTTTTTCTTTTCTGTTCCAGTTCTTCTGCCGTACAGGTACAATAATAAGCTTTTCCCTCGTTAATTAGTTTTTGCACCATTTCTTTGTGCAGATCCACTCGTTGGGCCTGAAAATGCGGCCCCTCATCAGGGCTTAAACCAAGCCAGGTCATGGCATCGAGAATAGCCTTTGTAGACTCATCGGTCGAACGCAGCTGATCGGTATCTTCAATTCTTAAAACAAATTCACCTCCATTATGGCGGGTGTAAAGCCAGTTAAAAAGAGCAGTCCGGGCGCCGCCGATATGTAAAAAACCGGTTGGAGAAGGTGCAAAACGAGTTCTTACTTTTTCCATAATATTATTTACCCTGTTTTTTTAGAGACTTATATGATTGGCAATAGTTTTTTGTCAAGCCGTATTTAACTGAAGGAAAAAATGAAAAGGGGAAAAATGTAGTAAAATGCAAAAAATACTCACCGAAAAGACATAGTTCAGCAAAAGCTGGAAATATTAATGCACTTGCTCAGATGATGATCTCCATACATGTGAGTTATAACATTTTTACGACTGTTATCTGTCACCACAGGTATTTTTAACGCAATTTTATCGTCAATTTAAACTTGACAAGAAAAAAGATTTGTAATTATCTGCAACTTTAATTTATTTTATATTTAAAAAGGCTGTAATATTTTAATGTCTGATTCTTTGAAAATTAATATCCTGACAATTCCTGAGGAAGGACTGGATTTTGGTTTCTCCGGGGACAGCAAATGGTTTAAGGAATGTCTTCGGAATACGGATCCCCTTGATTTTGGGCTGCGGGAAGTCGATGTCCAATGTCAAATATTGAAAACTTCCAGCACAATTTTTATCAAAGGACATCTTTCTGTTCTTCTGGACATTAATTGCAGCCGCTGTTTGGAAAATGCCCGTGTGCCTCTGGCCGATGATTTTGCTTATACTCTCGTTCCGGCAAAAGCGGAAACTAAAGAAAATATTGAGCTGGAAGCCGACGAGTTGGAAATCGTTTACTATTCAGGTGATGTTATCGACCTTGCACCCATTATTTGTGAGCAGATTATTTTGCAAGTTCCCATTAAGCCGCTTTGTTCTGAAGAGTGTAAGGGATTATGTCCGCAATGCGGCATCAATTTGAATATTGCCGCGTGTAATTGTCATTCCGAATTTGTTGACGACAGGTTTGCCGTCTTAAAAAATATTAAAATAAATAAATAATCAAAGAGGATAAAAAATGCCAAATCCAGTAAAACGACACTCCAAAACGCGAAGAAATCAGAGAAGGGCCCATGATTCTTTGAAGCATCCTTCATTATCATTGTGTCCACAATGTAATGAACCGAAATTGCCTCATCGCGCTTGCCCCAAATGCGGCACATATAAGGGCCGTGAAATTACACCGATTGAGAAGGTTTCCTGACGACATATCCGATTGCCGATATAAGCTAAATATATCCACTTCATTTATGTCAGCGGCAAAGAGTCTGCTCTCCATCGGTCTTATGACCAAAAGTCCTTATTGTCCGCATCAGATTAAGGAGGGATGTTTGATTTTTAGTCAGGAGGTCTGCTCTATTTAAAACATGACTAATCTTCCTCATTTTTGGGGCAGACAGCTTGCCGGCTGATGGAATTTAGTCTTACGACAGAGGTGGGAGAGGTGATTTGTGTTTTTGGTTGCAACAGATCCGGATAAAGCTAGAGAAATTATCTGCTCAGAGAAAAAAATGAGGAAATATTTTTCAAAAAAAGGTAAAAGATCAACAATTTTTTATTGTTCAA
>Ga0068714_10003694_pt1 | contig 17818 bp, 21 predicted proteins | sample MTBNYHSulfiMetaG_FD_62988 | JGI IMG/M metagenome (GOLD analysis project Ga0068714, IMG submission 62988) | Enrichment culture microbial communities from rom New York Harbor, USA that are MTBE-degrading - MTBE-NYH (New York Harbor Sulfidogenic)... | ecosystem: Environmental > Aquatic > Marine >...
GCCGCGAAAACCATGCTGGGGATTGAAAAAGGCCGCAAGCTGTCCTGGGAAAACACGGGCCAGTAGTGTAGAGGTATGTTCAAGGCGGCTATCGACCGAGGCCTGATTGGCGAGGAGACCTAAACGCGCCCCCTTGATCCATGAAGGAGGATTCCTTACAAAACGCTCTATGCCCAGTTCAACTCCCGGCACGGCATTCACCAGTTAAGGCGTACCTTGACGCCCTTTTCGCTGAGGTAGGACTTGATGTCTTTGATGTGGTAGTATCCATAATGGACCATGGAGGCAATCAGGGCCGCATCGGCCTTGCCTGCGCTGAGGACATCGTAAAGATGTTCCGGTTTCCCTGCCCCGCCCGAGGCGATGACCGGAATATTTACCGCCTCGGAGATGAGGCTGGTCAGGGTCAGTTCATAGCCCTCCTGTGTGCCGTCCGCGTCTATGGAGTTGAGGCAGATCTCGCCCGCGCCCAGGTTTTCGGCCTCTTTTGCCCACCAAAGGGCATCAATACCCATGTAAGTGCGCCCGCCATGGATGACCATTTCATAGCCGGAGGGTATTTTAGCCGATTCTCCCACCTTCTTCACATCCATGCCCAGGACGATACACTGGCTGCCGAAGGCCTTCGCCCCTTCCGGGATGATCTCGGGGTTCTGTATGGCCGCCGTGTTAACGCTCACCTTCTCCGCACCGGCCAGGAGGACGGCCCGCATATCCTCTACCGTCCGTATCCCGCCCCCTACTGAAAAGGGTATGAATATCTCTTCGGCCACCCGGCGCACCACGTCGATCATGATGTCGCGTTTATCACTGGAGGCCGTGATGTCGTAGAAGACGATCTCATCCGCGCCCTCTTCATAATAGTACCTGGCCATCTCCACCGGGTCACCGATGTCTATGTTATCTTTAAATTTAATGCCCTTAGTCGTCCGGCCGGCCCGCACATCCAGGCAGGGAATAATACGTTTACTGAGCATAACCATCCCACCGACAGAAATTATCCAATACCTTAAGGCCCCCCCGGCCGCTCTTCTCCGGGTGACACTGCAAGGCCACCAGGTTCTTATAAGCCACGGCCGAGGCAAATTCCAGCCCATAACCGGTCAGGCCGGCGATATAATTATCATCCGTCGGGACCGGATAATAAGAGTGGACAAAATAGAATTCGCTCCCGGCCTCCACACCCGAAAATACCGGGTGCGGCCGGACGATCTTCATCCCATTCCAGCCCATGTGCGGTATCTTGAGGCGGGTGTCACCTTCCATAAGCGGCTGGGGGAACAACCTCACCCGGCCGGGGACAAGCCCCAGGCAGGTCGTGTCATTTTCCTCGCTGTACTCAAAGATAATTTGGGTCCCCAGGCAGATGCCCAGGATGGGCTTCCCACCCAGGAAGGCCTCTCGTATAAGGTTATCCAGACCCAGGGCCTTTAAATCGGCCATGGCCTGCCCGGCCGCGCCTACGCCGGGAAAAATAATCCGCTCCGCACTCTTAATATCCCCGGCCTTATTAGTTACTTTGCAAGGATACCCTAGTTTTCTGACCGCCCTCTCCACACTGGTCAGATTCCCTGCCTTGTAGTCGATAATGGCAATCATAGTCCAATTCCGTATGATTTTTTTCATCCGGAAACTACCGTTTCCGGCTTCAAGCTTTCAGCGATCAGTTGTCAGCCATCAGCAAAAACCTAAGACAAACAACGCATTAAGCTGAATGCTGATTGCTCCATCCGGAATCCTTGGGTTTTCGGATGGAAACTAATTTATTATGGACGGCGATTCAGTATAAATCCTGTAATGCTTACGATACCTTAAATACTAACTGAATAAATGTTTTGCAAGGGAAAAGGCGGGTCTCCGACATTACAACCGGACGTTTCTGTTTTGGCTTAACATTTCCGCAGTTTTTTGTTGCATTCCCCTCCAGAATAGTGTTTAATGCCAACAAGAGTTTGTTTTGTCCGGATTTGCCTTACTGCAAAGGCTATCATGGCCGATGCAGTTTTTTTTTGCCCGGATAGATACCTACTCGAAGTCACTATTGAAAGGAGGTGAAATAATATGGCTAAAGGATCAGTAAAGTGGTTCAATGACAGCAAAGGCTTCGGCTTTATCTCCCAGGAAGACGGTACCGATGTATTTGTGCACTTTTCAGCTATCTCGGGCGACGGGTTTAAGTCCTTAAGGGAAGGCGAGCAGGTGACCTTCGATCTGGCCGAAGGCAAAAAAGGCCTTCAGGCGGTGAACGTTTCCGTAACGGAATAAACGAGACACAAGGAATATTTGAACGGAGAAAGCCGCTCTCATGAGTACCGGTTATTCTCCGTTTGGATATAAAAGGAGCGATTGGAAATGAAAATATATGTCGGCAACTTGTCCTACGAGACAAGTGAAAATGATTTACGGGAGGAATTTAGCGCCTTCGGCGAGACTACATCCGTAGAAATCGTTAAAGATAAATACTCCGGTCAGTCCCGGGGCTTTGCATTTGTCGAGATGTCAGACGCTAAGGAAGCCCAGTCTGCGATTGATGCCCTAAACAACAAGGAGCTTAAAGGACGCAACCTGAGCGTGAACGAGGCGCGCCCCCGGCCCGCGAGGACCACTGGCGGATATGGTGGAGGTGGAGGCTATTCGGGTGGCCGTGGCGGTAGCGGCAGAGGCGGAAGCGGAAAGGGGTCAGGTTTCGGAGGGAATAGAGGCAGAAGATAACAACAGAAGCCCTTCCGATCGAAGATGCGCCGGGGCGTAGCCGTCATGTTTCTGGCATAAGACAGATCCGGAGCCGGGGAGCAGGTTACCGGCACCCTCGCTGCCCATCCGGGAATCTGTCGAACGAACCACAACCGGAAGAATTTGGAGTAAAAACTTGGCAAAAAAATCAAGGGGTACCTTCGAGAAACGTCAAAAGGAGAAAGAGCGGCAGCAGAAACAAGAAGCTAAGAGATCCCGCCGACTCGAGACCAAGCAGCACAAAGCCACTGCAGAACTGAAGCCCGGCGATCAAGACCCGGATATTGCCGGTATTCGACCCGGCCCTCAGCCTCTGCCGGAGCAATGGGGTGAAAACAGCAACGATGATGAATAACCCCGTAGCCCGGACGTAACGCAAGTCCCTATACGGTCGTAGCCCTTTTACAAATTTTAGCTGACCAATCGTAGACGAAATGGGACGCGCGACTTTTTTTCCACCACATACCACCCCCCGATGGGGACTTTTTCCGTAGGATCGAGCGGACCAAAATGCGGAGCAGTTGCTCCCGCCGGAACAGTAGCTCGATAGAAAGTCTCTTCGCCTGCATCATAACGATATAGATAAAAATGACCGGCGGTTGATAGGTCAAAGTTTTCGTAAATCCACAGCCCCGGATCTCGAATAATCTCATACAGGTTGTATTCCTGGTCATCCATATTCAAAGTCCGTATTTATTTCAGGCCCTTTTGTTATTAACCATAAGTGCCGATCTGTTTTCTGTCAAGCCCGGACCAATATACACCCCCAAACCGGTCCTTCACGCCCCAGCGCATCTTCGACAGGTGCTCATATAGTTCGTCAAGATGGTGGGCGTCTATTTCGCCACGCAACTTCATAATGCCTTCTGCATGTTCCTGCCTATCCGGCAGCCTTACATTTTTAATGATTTATTATAGCTTTTCGGCTAATGAGAGGACTTACTTAAGCGAAATTTTTTTCTGTCTCGGGGTACGGGAGCGGACGTGAGGTAGAAGAAAAAGTTAATAGACACGCGAAACTTTTAGGCGTAAAATGTCCAAAAGGAGGGATCGGCCATGTTAGTCTTTCTAAGCGATGTGCATCTCACAGACGGTTCATCCGGGACAACGATTGATCCCAGGGCCTTTAACAAGTTCTGCCGGATATTGGAGGATGTCGTAGGAGAGCCCAGGGAATCCAACATCAAGCACCTGGAGATAGCGCTCCTGGGAGATATATTTGATGTCATCCGTTCTGACCTGTGGCTGCGTAAAGAAAACGACGCCCCCCAAAAGCCTATAAGACCATGGTCAACAGCTACAGACACTGATCGAAGCGGATGGAATCTGCAAAGATATACCGAAGAAATTGTGGACAAAATTATCAACCAGCCGCGGAATATTAAGGCCATAGGGTATATAAGAGAATTTCAGGAACACTGCGCTAAGTTAGGTGTGAATGTTGAACTATCCTACCTGACAGGCAATCACGACTGGCTCATTAACAGATATGCCTCCACCCGCCAGAAGATAGCCCAATTTCTGGGAATGCCGGACCCCCGGTTTTACGCCCAAAATAGCTTCCCCTATGACCGGGTCTTTGAAAGTTATAGAGTTATGGCGCGTCACGGTGACTACTATGACGAGTTCAATTATGAAGGGGACAGGGATGCCTCTTCCCTGGGGGATGCCATCGTCATTGACCTTCTGAATAAATTCCCCAAGACCGTAGAAGACGACCCTCTTCTGGGCAAAGATAAAGACTTGGTTAATAAGCTGAAGGAAATCGATAACGTTAGGCCACTTTTGGAGATACCGGCCTGGATCCAGGGCGTTTGTAATTATACCCCAGGCGTCGAACAGAGGGTGCATGCCATATGGAACGACCTGGTCGATAAATTCTTTAAAATAAAATTTGTGAAGGATCATGACCGGCTTGGTCCGGACACTGTGGACTTTTTAGAGATGGCCATGCGTCTATCCTCTGGCTTTTCCTTTGGCAAGCTTCAGGAGATCCTGGGCCATTGGGTTGTTCGCAGTTTGTACCGCAAATCCGACGATTACCGGAGATTTGCTTATAACGAGGCCGCTCTTAAGAACAACCTCGTCCGTTATGTGGTGTACGGACATACGCACCATACCGAGCAGATTCCCTTGGATATCGTGCCCATTCCCCGGAACGACGTCATAGAAAAGGTCTATTTCAACACCGGTACCTAGCGTAAGGTATTTGAGCACACGACTTTTGACCAGGAAAACTGCGAGTTCATCGGCTGGCATGTCATGACCTTTATCGTCTTTTATCTTGAGGAAGAGAAGGAAAGAGACAGGAACTACGAGGTCTGGTCTGCCTCTCTGGGTTACGGGAGATAACATAGGAAGCTGAAAGCTTGTTCGCCCCGGCGAATCTGCCTATGGCACGAAAGGAGCGGCAGTGGGTACTATTGATGATTTGAGTCTAAAAGACGTTACGCTGGACAGGCTGCCCCGGCTGAAACGGCTACGGGAACTTCATTTTGCTACCCGGCCGGAGATATGCGTGGAGCTTCCGCGGAATATAACCCGTTATATGAGGCATCCGGATAATCCGGCTGATTCTCCGGAGCTGCGGGCCGGGAGGCTCTATAAGTACGTTATGGAGAATAAACGGCCGGTGATTGCCGATGAAAATCTCCTGGCCGGGACAACTACCGCCAGGACCATTGGCGTCGTCCTCTATCCGGACTTTATGGCCCTTTCTATCTGGCCCGAACTGGAGACCGTTAGCCGCCGGAAGAAAAATCCCTTTGGCATTACCAGGGCAGAGATAGATGAATTAAACTTCGACATATTCCCTTACTGGCCGGATCGCACCATCCAGGAGGTGGCCAGGAAGGATAACGGCAATCCTCTTTGTCAAAGGATCATGGAGCGGATTGTCTTTTACATAGCCACCAAGGTCTATTGCATATCCCATACCGTCCCTAATTACGCCATGGTAGTGGAGCGGGGGCTTCTCGATATCATAAGAGAGGCCAGGGAAAGGGAGCTTTCGCTCGGCGGCTCTAAAGAGGACAGGGCGAAAAAGGACTTTTATCAGGCCGTGCAACTCTCGCTTGGCGGGGTCATAAGCTATGCCGCCAATCTCAGCCGGGAGGCGGAAGGGCTGGCGGCAAAAGAGGCGGATACCAAACGCCGCCAAGAGCTCCTTGAGATGGCCGAGGTCTGCAAAAGGGTGCCAGCCGGGAGGCCGAGGACATTCCGCGAGGCATTAAATGCTATATGGATCTGTAAGATCGCCCTGCACCAGGAAAATGCCAATGTGGCCTTGAGCCTGGGACGATTAGATCAGGTACTCTATCCATTTTATGCTGAGGATATAAAACGGGGTATGACTCCGTCTGAGGCCGTAGAACTGGTGGGCTGCTTCTGGCTCAAGATCGCCGACCATGTGCCCTTGAGTCCAGAGACCGGCGAAGAACTCTTCGGAGGGAGCGGCTCTAATCAGGCCGTTACCTTAGGCGGAGTGGATATGAAGGGTGAAGACGCCGTAAATGATCTTACCTATGTCATGCTTAAGGCCACGGAACTCCTGCGGCTCCGCGATCCCAATGTCAACGCCCGCTACTATCCGGAGGTCAGCAAAAAAGAGTACTTAGACCGGCTCTGCGAGGTCAATATTAATACCGGAGCCACCCCGTGTTTCCATAACGATGTCTCCGCTGTTGAGACCTTGACCGGGCAGGGCGTATCCCTTGAGCATGCCAGGGACTATTCATCAGTGGGTTGTGTGGAGCCGTCAAGCAGTGGCCGGGCCTACGGTCACACCGGCTGTATATTGATGAATCTTACCTCGGCCCTGGAGATGGCCCTTTGGGGAGGCAAACACCGCCTGACCGAAGACGAACAGATCGGGCCGAAGACAAAACCGGCCGTGGCCATGACCTCTTTCGCGGAATTTAAAACGGCCCTGGAAACCCAGCTTGGCTGGATGATCGATCAAGTCGTAACGTTAAATAACAACCTGGGCCGGGCCCACCAGGAGATACACCCCACGCCCATGCTTTCCGCCCTGATGGAAGGCTGCATGGAGAAAGGCAAAGATGTCATCTATGGCGGCGCTACCTATAACTCATCCGGCGCGGCCATGATCGGGCTGGCCGATGTGGTGGATTCAGTAACGGCTATTCAGAAATTCGTTTTTGATAAGAAAAAGTTCACTATGGCCGAGATGATTTCGGCCATTAATGCCGACTGGAGCGGCCCTTATAAAAAGCTTCAGGCCATGGTTAAGGCCTCACCGGAAAAGTTCGGCACGGATAGCGAGATGGCCAGGGCCAATGCTGACTGGTTGATAGGTTTCCTGCACGATACCTTCCAGAGCAAGGAAAATTACCGGGGCGGCAGATATACGGTCGGCTACTGGACTATGACCAATCATGCCGGATTCGGGGCGCTTACCGGCGCGCTGCCCAACGGCCGGATGAAGAATGAGCCCTTTGCCAGCGGCATTACACCGGTGTCCGGTTCCGCGCCGGTTTTGACCTCCTGCCTCAATTTTGTGGCCCGCCTCGATCACACCAAGATCGCGGATGGCCATGCCCTAAACCTGAAGTACACCCCCTCTACCACCACGCTGCCCAGGTTTGCCAATACCATCGAGGCCTTCTTCAAGATGGGCGGCCTGCAGGTGCAGTTTAATATCATCGACCGCAAGACCTTAGAGGACGCGCGAAATTATCCGGAGAAGTATCCGGACCTTTTTGTGAGGGTGTCCGGATATACGGCCTATTTCAGGGACCTCAATCCCCATATGCAGCAGGAGATAATTACCCGGGCAGAGTATGACCTGGTTACCGGCGAGGAACAGAAGTATGATGGCTCATAGTTCATGGCTGATAGTTCATAGTTAAGAGCTACGCGCCATGAGCCATCAACTAAAGGTGGAGGCTATTTTATGTTTGATATCGAGAGACTCATAGCCGGTCTTTCCATGGATAAGGCCCTGGACCGGCTCGGCGAGAGGTTTTTAAAGAGCCTTGAGGACGAGACGGCCGAGACGTTTTTAGAGGCCCTGCTGGCCTTTATGAGGATCAAATTTATGTTAGACCCGGCCTATCGCAAGAACATCGAAGGCTTTAGGGGGCGTTATCAGTTCAGGAGCAGGGATGGCGGTGTGGCCGTGCTGGTTAAATTTGAAGATGGTGATATGAAAATAAGGGAGAAGGCCTCTGATGACGTTAATGTCACAGTATCCTTTAAAGATGGCCGGGCCTTAATGAACTTTTTGCTCTCGGCCAACCGGGATATTTTAAAAGGACTTCTCAATAACGAAGTGGTTGTGGCCGGCAATCTTAACTATATGTACAAGTTTGGCTTTATGGCCAACCATCTCCAACTGGAGTTGACCGGCAATTTACCTTGATAGCTTAGGAATTTCCTTTTTTGGATGCAGATGAACGCAGATTGTCAAGATTTCGAATATAGAAAATATTTTCTGCGGGTATCGGCGAAAATCTGCGTCCTAATTTAATGACCTCTTTTTCTACGGCGGATCTGACGACAGCGCGGCCCCGGGTTTTTGATATTAAGAGACACGCCCTGGAAGACGGACCTGGTATCCGTAGCACGGTTTTCTTTAAGGGATGCCCGTTAACTTGTTTATGGTGTCAGAACCCTGAATCCATCGAACCTGGGCCGGAGATCGGGTTTTATCCCCGGGACTGTATAAAATGCGGCGATTGTGTCTCCGCCTGCCCGATATCGGCCTGTGCGCTCGAAGACCCTTTTCTTATCGACCGGGAAAGGTGTACCAGGTGCGGCGATTGTGTGGAGGCCTGCCCCGGACGTGCCCTGAGGCTGATCGGCCGCTTTTATCCGGTTGATGAGCTGGTAGATATCCTCCTTAGGGATAAGACTTTCTATGAGGTCTCCGGCGGCGGGGTGACCCTTTCAGGCGGTGAGCCAACCCTTTTTATGGACTATGCCTCGGCTGTCTTAAAGGTGTTGAAGGATTCAGGCATCCATACGGCCATCCAGACCAACGGCTTTTTCGCCTGGAGGGAGTTTGAGGAAAAGATACTTCCCTATGTGGATTTGATCATGTTTGATGTCAAATTGGCGGATGCAGACAAACACCGGGAATATACCGGCCAGAGCAACAAACCGATACTGACCAACCTTAAGAATCTCCTGTCGAAGATACGCCGGGGCGGGGCCGAACGGGCGGAGGCGGTCTTGCCGCGCATCCCGCTTATCCCGGGATTTACGGCCACGGTGGAAAACCTGCGATCCATATCAGACTTGCTGAAGGGGCTGGGCGTAACAAAATGTTCCTTGCTTCCTTATAATCCGACCTGGATTTCCAAGGCCGAGAGTATCGGGAAGAAGATTGATCCCAGGATTTCCAGGCACCTGCTCACGCCAGGGGAATTAAAGAAATATCAGGATATATTTTCCTGGGCGGAGCCGGTCAGGTTTTAGTTGGTGAAGTTCAAAAGTCCAACGCTCAAAGATTAAAGCTTAAATTTGATATTTAGTTTTGAAATTTAGACTTATAGCCTTAAAGGAGGGCCGCACATGTCGAAGATACGCCGGGGCGTGAAAATAAAATGGCTGCCTACTTTAGTATCGTTCTTCACGTTATTCTTTCTTGCCTCCTGCGCCACCACTCCTCAGCCCAGGCCGGAAAGACCACAGATCACGCCGAAGTTTACAGAATTTAAATTCGACACCACTGACATCCAGGACGATCCCGTGTTTCTGGCCATCAGGAAGGATTTGGAAGGGAAGGCGTCTATCCTTGAACTTATGCATTTTTACATGAAAGAACTGGAAAAAGATGCCTCTCCGGATTCTCCCTATCTCGGGCGACTGGCCTGGCTTTTTGCCAAGGGGCGCCCGGTCGATCTCCGGGGTCATCACTATGGCCTGACGCTGGTCTTAAAAAAGGGAGAACACCGCTATGGCGGCTTCCTTAATCGCCTCTGGAGCGCAACCTTAAGCGAGGCCTCGCCCTGGGACGGCAAGATATTTGAACCCGCTATCGGAGCTGAGCTTACGGAATATACAGAAGGCTGGGAAAAAGGCGCTCTTCCAACCTTTATGGGGATAAACTGTTTCAAAGAAGTATGGGGATCGGTCTGGAATGTCTTGAGTACAGAGGTGCTCACCTTCTGGCTGGGCCTGAAGGATGCGCCGCCGGTAGAGAAAGAGAGATATGGGTATGATAAAAAAGGCGGGCTATTTATAGCGCGTAGGGCAGAATCAGTAGATCCCGGCAACCCGGACAAGCAGGTTCTCCAGCTCAATTATCGGTGGCGAAACCTTAAAAATCCTCCGCCCCTGCGCTATCTTATAGATGAGTTGGTAGAGATAGCCGACGGACTTTATCTCGGGCAACTGCTTTTTGCCACTGACAATATTTTAAAGGATTATGATCCCGGTTGTACGGCCGCCGCATACAAGTACGAACATTTTGGATATTTCGTGTTAATGGATGACGATTGGAACAAAGAAAAAAACTATCTTCTTAGCCCAGGAGGAACACAATGAAAACCAATACCCTTATCTTATGCCTTGTGGCTATTTTTCTTTCTTCCTGCGCTGTCGCCGGCTGGCAGGGAGAAGGCCTGAGACCTCAACCAGAAAAGTTTACCCGGTTTACTTTTAAAAAGGAATGCGTGGAAGGCCCAAAAGACCGGTTGCTGACGGAAATAGAAAGGGATCTGAAACAAAGAGGGACAGTTTTAGACCTGATGAAATTTTATTCAGATGAGCTGCAAAAGGACATAAGCACAAAGTCACCATATTTTGACAAACTCCAAAAGATATTTAACGGTAGCATTGCGCCCAGGGACATGAAGGGTTACGTACACGGCGCAGTGGTGGCCTTTCAGAGTCAGGAGTTGGTTAAGTGTCTGAATATCAACGTCCTCAACCTCCCCTGGCCCCTGGTCAGGGTCTTTTCGCCCTGGACCGGCAAGACCTTTGAAGAATGTAAAATGGAAAGGCTTAAAGATATAACTGATGGCTTTGAGACCGGCAAAGTCCCAACGACCTGGGGTTCCAATACCTACAGCACCCGGACATCCCGCCAGAAAGCGGCCGTGGACACCATGAAGGCCCTCCAGATAGAATTGGAGCCGGCTACAGCCGAAGAGATAAGAACCCGTGACTATGATGTGAAAGGCTTCTTTTTTATCGGCCGGGAGGGCCGGTCGGTTAACCCGGATAATAAGGGACGTATGGTCTATCAGTTTAACTATCGCTGGCCCAAGCTCAAGACCTTCCCGCCGGATAACTACTGTATCGATGAGATAGTACAGATAGCCGAGGGCCTCTATATGGGTCAGCTTCTCTATGCTACGGATATGGCCAGGGCATACGATCCAGGTCTCGATCCAGACCTGTACCGGTACCGCAATTTTGGTTATTTTCTCCTCCTGGATGAGGACTGGGAAAAGATAAGGGTTGAGATCGGATTCGACGTAGTAAGATGAAAAAGGGGCCTTCAGGAATTTGTTGGTGAGAGATTCCCGATGAGATTTCCGCTTAAACTTTTCCTTTTCGTTGGTCTGATTCTTGGGGCCACAAGCTGCGCTACCTACCGCATCGATGTAACCGGCTATTTGGACCCGGCACGCCCTCCATCTCTGGTTCCCGGCAAGACAATATTTGTAGTACAGAGCCCGGAAGCCGACAACCCCCTCCTTGAAAGAGAGGTGGCGTCAAAAATAGCCAAGCTGCTCAAAGAAAAAGGTTATCCACTTTCCCCGGCTGAGGATGCGGACTTTCACCTTGTCTTTCGGTATGGGATAGGTCGAGGCCCTTTGTATACAGGATTTATTTCGAGACCTCAAGACATCAGGGCCTATGATCCTTATTCAAAGACGTGGTATTATGAAACTATATTTAGGTATGAACCTTATTCCATTCAGTATCTTACCCGGTCATTATCAATAAGAGTGATAGATGCCCATAAACTACGTGAATCTGGTCAAACGGAGGTAGTCTGGGCGGGCGAGACTGTGAGCGAGGGAGAGAGCCGTGACCTTAGAATCGTGATAGATTATCTGCTGGTGACAACATTTGATTATTTCGGAAAGGATACCGGTAGAACTGTTCAAACTACATCAGCTCCCACGGACCCTCGTGTAATACGTTTAAGGGAAAACAGATAAGGTGTTGTGCAGGACATGGGGGCCATCCAAAATTACATACCCACAACATACCTACAACATTTCATCTTGGAATAATTGTCAACTTTGTGATTTCTGAGAACCCTCTGTTCTCTTTTTAACATGAATCTTAAATGATTCTTCATCTGAGGGGCGGCCATTTTCGAATTCGCATTGTTCGGAAAACAGGCGAGTAAGCAATTGGTACGACCCATTGTCTTTGACTTCGTTATCTTTTTCAAAGATGACAATAAGGTCATATAGATACTCTGCCAGCTCTTGCAGTTTTACCTTTTGTTCAGCTGGACCCAATCCGAACCAGCCTTCGGATTCACTGCTATGCCATTGTTGAATTCTTTTGGGGACTCTTGAGAACTGGTCTTCATCCAGACTCTTTAGAAACAGAGCAAGCGTTTTTGAGAACAGATCTAATCTGCCGCGTTGCCGTATATTTGAAATGAAAGGTTTGCATAAATATTCGATCACTGTCTTGCAACCCGTCTGAGTTGTAACAAATTTTCCCTCTTACGTCGTCGTTCTCATAACTATATCGAGGGTCGTTTCGATAGAATTCTAGTACCGAAAGATCAAATGAGCGATATGCTAATTGAGGGCTCACGCATGGGTTCTGTTTCGCATGTTCTGCTCACTCCCTGTCCCGCCAGTAGTCTGGGCGACGCTGAAGATCGGCAACTGCGATTATGCACACAGAGCTAGACTTGACTTGATAAACGACGCCAAAAGGGAACCGATTGACAAGGCAGCGACGGGTATTCTTGGATATTGGCGACCATGCCTCAGGGTATTGGATAATGCGGTCAATTGTCGCGTAAACTTCCTGAGCAAACTCTATACCAAGGCCATGCCGACAATCTTCGTAGTACTCAACAGCCCTGTCAAACTCCGTTTCCGCATGCTCGTGGAAATAGAATCTCATTTCCCGTGTTTCGCTCGAATCTTGGAGAAGACTTCCTCACCGGGGACCAGTTTAGCCTTGCCTTCCTCAAGTTGTGACACGCGACGTTCCGCTTCTTCTGCCCAAAGGCGATCTATTTCCTCATCGATTGGAAGGTTGAGGCTCGTCAGAAGCTTCTCAACCAAGCTTAGACGGACGTCTGCCGGGAGGGATAGGGCTTCTTCAATAACTCTGTCATTTGTTGTCGCCATAGTGTGCCTCCTTAACTGAACTATTTAAACATACATCACAAGGCAAAACAATAATGATTGATAAGAGCAAAATAGGGATAGGGAGGAGCCTCACGACTTCCCCCCTCCCACACCATCCGCCTCAGGCGGATCAAATCTGGTTCCTGTTTCCCGGATCATGTCCGGGGTAGGCTCTTGTCCTTCTCCTAGCCTTCGGCTCCGCTAAAACCTGGATCGGGGACTCTCACCCCGATAGTCCTGTACCATGCCCGGCACACACGCGATACGTAACCGGCTGGCGCGACCACTTTAGACGAAAACCAAACCGGCGTTATCGCCAGTCGGATTGACGCAACTGTTCGCTTCAGATTTTTTCTTTATGGTGCTATTCCGATTATGACTAATGGCACTGCCGGAACGCCGCGCCCTTGCCTGACGACGTTGTAGAATTCGCCTTCATAGTAGGCAACGCCCGAACTCATTTGGGACTGAAGGGATTTCATGGTAAGGAATTCGAGGCCGTTCAGATGGGAATATGTTTTTCAAAAAGTCCTATTTCGTCATAATCAGGATTAAAATCCCTCAACAAAAATGTCTTCTTATTATTTGCTGTTTCAGCATCATAATAAATCTCGGGATCCTGAATAAAACCTCTTTTGACTAATGTTAAAATCCATATCTTTTTCATTCTACGCCCCCTTGGTTCTGTTAAACCAACTAAACACGTCTTTGTATTCCATGAAGTTGCAGATATCGCTTAACCCACTCATTTTGAAAGTGGGCCGATTGATTTGTCGCAAAAATAAAGCCCGCCTTAAGTCGTTTGATATGATACTGAATTTTAGTTTTAAATTCGGTTCAACCAAATGCAGATCGTTGAATCTCAGTAAGCCCGAGTAAATGGGCGTTGAATATTCCACCTCAAACATAGCTCTTAACTCGCTGGAACCTCTCTGCATCCATACGACATCAACCTCTCTTATGATATCATCCACCTTTCCGTATCGAGCCGGTAACTCGCTTCGACAACTGAACATTTCAGCTATATTCCAGTCCAGCCTATTTCGATCAATCAAAGGTATCCACACATCATAGCCCTTCAAAGTCCCTATTGAGCCGATTAACGTTTGTATCTGAGAATGGGTGAAATCGGGAAGAACAGCAAGCTTATTCTTATCAATGAGACCATCCAAATTATGCCACCCATAAAAACCCTCCACGTTAAACCGTCCAGCATTGGCGATGTAAAGCTCCGTCTCATCATCAGGATAAATTTGAGCTTTAAATTGCCCATCAGAAGCCGGTGTCAGCGTGTTAAAAATATCTTCAAAGTCCGAAAATGGTATAAAAATAGGGTCTGCCTGGGTATCCCAAAGAAAACAGATTACGGAATTAAAACCCTCCAATTGCTTCAAATCATCTTGTCTTAGGCCAAAAAAGGTTCTGTTTCGTGCATGAACTTTGGAATACCTTATATAGATGCGAGCCAGTCCATCGCCTATCTCAAACAACGACAAACTACCCGGCAGTTGTTTGGGCTTACCATACTTGCTTTTTAATTTCTCAAGAAACGCTGCTTTAGTTAGATTAGCCATAAAAGAAGTCCTACGGTACGTTGTTTCTTACGTTGCATAACACCCATCCGCCTTCTATCCAATCGCTTGTGCAATACTGACGGAATTTACTCCTTTTACACTCTTTTTCAAACCAAAAGAAAAGCAATCCCAGAAGCAACGCCCCCTGCTCCTCTCACTTTCCTAATACATTGTCAACTTAGAATCTTAAGGGCGTTCCACTTCCACTTGATGTGATCTCTCAAGCAAGAAGCTATTACTTCATGGGCTGCGATCCATAGCACAGATTGATCGATGGGAGGATTGGACAGCCACCCCGACAAATAGTTTGCATATCACATCCATGGCACCCGGGATCACGTAATGCGCGCCTGATCGCTTGAAACGACTCGGCGTTCTGCCATGCGTCCAGCATGTTCGAATCAGTCAGAGAAACCCCGGGGCAGATCGTTTCCATGAATGAACACGGATACATCTGAAGTTTTTCGGAAACAAACATAGAAAATCTCGCTGCCTCGCACGCGTCGAACCAAACAGGGTTGACCCTTGCCGCTGTAACAAGGGCAGACACCATGCAGCTATCGAATCCCACTTTGAAACTATGCATGTTGATTGTCGCCGCCTCGATCAAATCCCGGCATAGGTTCGAGCGCCCAAGTAGGCGGGCTTCCCTCGCTCCCCTGCCAACTGGCTTGTAGTTCAGGAAGACAATGGCGTTCACGTGGCTCATAAACTCGGGGGGATCGTGAAGCCAATAAAGGGCCGTTTCCACACTCTGGGCGTCGAGTACGAAATGCAGGTTGGTCCGAATGCCATAGCCTCGGAGTCTTCTGACAGTGTTCGCCACGAAGGAGTACGGTTCGTATGCGCTTACGGCTACGGCACCACAGTGTTCTGCGCTTGCGCGCAACACCATGGGCGATAGCCCGCAGCCGTTCGTCGTGTAATTTGGAACAATGCCGTAGTTGCGCCGGGTCAGCCTGAGCATCTCCGCAAAGTCGGGGTGCTCGTTTGGATTTCCGCCGCCAAGGGCGACTTGTGTGACTCCAAGCTGTGCCGCTTGACGAATTACATTCTCGTAGTCCGGGAACGCCATGTGCTGTCCCATTCGACCCGCCATTCTATAACAGGTTTCGCATTCCCGGCTGCACCAGTTCGTTATTGAAATATCCAGCATTTCAGGTCCATGCGCAGACCAGAAGGGCTCATCGTAGCCGGATTCTTCTGCCCTGACGAAGAATCCGGTTTCGGGGTTGAACAGAGTAAGGTAGTGCTCGTCAGGGTAGTGTTGGAAGCGGAGAGTCGCCATAGTGCCAGCCTACCACACACACTGAAGAGCGTTGATGTAAATCTTGTCGTTCTCCCATTCGAAGCTATCGCAACAGAAAAATGTTTCCGTCATATTTTTATCGCTGGCAAGCGAGCCAACAAAAACACTCCTGCCTTTGCGTTCTGCGTCCAACACTTTTCTCAAAACCTCCTCGGAGAAATGCCCTCGAAGGTAGGCTTCGAAATCGCCTCCGTAATTCTCGCCGATCTCCCGTGCTGAGCGCGCAGGATTTAAGCTGTGATGCAATGACTGATAGAGAGATTCAACCAAGCCGCTGAACGCGGAGCCTTTCTGCACCCCCATCAAATCGGCAAGGTCTTGCTGCGTGAAGTCTCCATCACAGATGATGATGTAGGAGGTTGTCGAGCTATTCGTTACGAAATCGGATTTGATCTTCATGCTTTCCGTTCCTTGTAAATCTTTGCTAATATGCGCTTAATTGTTGGGAATCCCTCTTCGCTCATAATGTATTCGCCGAGGCAGTAGTCACCCGCCGCGTGAATATCCCCGTAAAGCAGGCGCTGCGAAGACTTATAGACTCCTCGAATCTCTTCGAGCGTATCCTCGTCGATCATGTAATGCCAATAGAGGAAATTCCAGAAGTCGCGGTATTCCCGCTGATAGTAAGTTTCGTAATCGGCAACAACATCTGTCATTCCGCCAAAAATGCAAGAATAGACCCTTGCGGCTATTCCTGCAGCCGGGCTCTTCGGTCGAACACCTGCGGCAGTCAGCCATTGCTGTTCTGTACACAACTGATCAAGAATCAGGAAATAGGTATTGCTGCTTTTTGTTCGAACGATCATCGCTTCCCCAAGAAGTCGAGCCAGAAGACACGTGTCGGAATGGACAACACGATGTCATCTGGCAATTCCACACCGAGCTTGTCCCGGCATGCTTTCAGAAACCGGCCCATCTCATCGTGCGTCCGTGATGCTTCCCTGTCCTTAATGCGAAGGCCTGCTGCCGCTCTGTCAATTAACGTCTGAGGCATATAGATGCCCTGCTCTGCGAGTTCCGTCAACATCTCCCAGACCCGAGTTCTGACAGCCGACAACCCGATGTCGCTGTGTGTCGTCAGCATATCAACAGCCTCTTGTGGCCGCTGTGTTGCCAGTTTTTGGAATAAAACATACGCAGGGGAATTATAACTTTGCCCCTGGATACCGAATAGATAAATCAGAAGCTCGACGACTTTGCTGTATTGCTTGTCCCAAGGTGATGCTTTCTGCGTAACAAGAGATTCAATGTCCGACGCAATTCGTTCGATCTCATAGGGCGGTTTGGGGCCAATGTTGTACCGGCCCACTGGATTGTAGAAAATTGGGAGTACAAGCTGCTCATAGGCAGCATCCCCCAGATCATCGAGAATGTCGAAGAGCAAATCGATGTTGAGGCGTGGAAGAACAGCAGTGTTCCACCGTATCATCAGGGCAAAAAACACCTGCTGTGCCTTGTCCCTACCCCGGGAGAATTCCTCCTTAATGCGCTGGATATCATCATCTGTCACGCATGTTTCTTCGACCGAGAATATGCATTGAAGGAAGACCGCTTCATACCAAGGCATGGCGGTAATGGCAGCGTGCAACGCTTCTTGCTCTGGCCTTTTCACGGCATAGAACACGAACCGTGAGACGCCTTCGGCCACGGGGCATCGGTCGGTCGTGTACTGCGTGAGCTTTTCGACAAATACATCCTCTTGTCCTTTCTTATGTACCACGTTCAGAAGATGGTCAGCTACGAGGTAGTCTCTAAATTCGTCAAATGTGAAGTTTATGACTTCTGCATCGGGATCAAGAACACTCTTCCCCGCAATGAGATCTTTCCGTACAAAGACATCTTCGGCAATGAGTTCGGCCAATGCCGGTTGAAGCGAGGTGTCCAGAGTGGATATGGGA
>Ga0068714_10003695_pt1 | contig 17818 bp, 19 predicted proteins | sample MTBNYHSulfiMetaG_FD_62988 | JGI IMG/M metagenome (GOLD analysis project Ga0068714, IMG submission 62988) | Enrichment culture microbial communities from rom New York Harbor, USA that are MTBE-degrading - MTBE-NYH (New York Harbor Sulfidogenic)... | ecosystem: Environmental > Aquatic > Marine >...
TGAAATATCCGGGTTAGTCCTCGTTGAACCTGGGCTGGCGCTTGGCAAAGAAGGCCTCCACCCCCTCCTCCCGGTCCGGGTGGCAGAAGACGGCCGTCTCGGCCAGGGCCTCGTAGGCCAGCCCGGCGGAGAGCCCCACCTCCTGGCCCATCCTCAGGGCCCGCTTGGCCATCTTGAGGCCGAAGGCCGACCTGGAGGCGATCCGGCGGGCCAGAGAATAAGTCCGCTCCCTTAGCTCGGCGGCCGGGACGACCCGGTTGACCAGGCCGATCCTCTCCGCCTCGGCGGCGTCGATGATGTCGCCGCTGAAGACCAGCTCCCTGGCCATCCCCGGTCCCACCAGCCGGGGCAGCCGCTGGGTGGCCCCGGAGCCGGGGATGATCCCCAGCTGGACCTCCGGCTGGCCGAACCTGGCCGCCTCAGAGGCCAGCCTGATGTCGCAGGCCAGGGCCACCTCCAAGCCGCCTCCCAGGCAGAGCCCGTTGATCATGGCCAGGGTGGGGATGTCCAGCTCCTCCAGGCGGTGGTAAAGCCGCTGACCGTAAGTGTCGCAGAACCGGTAGGCCTCCAGGGGCGACATCCGGCCGAACTCGCTCAAGTCCGAGCCGGAGATGAAGGCCTTGTCCCCGGCCCCGGTGACGACCAGGACCCCCACCCCGGGGTCCTCCTCCAACCGGTCCAGGACATAAGCGATCTCCTTCCTGGCGGCCAGGTTGAGGGCGTTACGCTTTTCGGGCCGGTTGACGGTCAGAAAGGCCACCCGCCCCTCCTGGTCAAAGATGATGCTCTCCAAGTCCATGCCTTTCTCCCTGGTAACTGATCAAACCCCTTCGAAAATAGCCGCGATCCCCTGGCCGCCGCCCCCGCAGATGGTCTCCAGGCCGAAGGCCGCCTTTTGCCGCCTCATCTGGTGGAGAAGGGTCACCAGGCGCATCACCCCGGTGGCCCCGATGGGGTGGCCCAGGGAGATGCCCGAGCCGTTGACGTTGATCTTGCGGTCGTAATCCTCGGGCCTGATCCCCATCAGCTTGGCGTCGGCCAGGAGCTGGACGGCGAAGGCCTCCTGGATCTCGAAAAGGTCTATCGCCCCGACCTTCAACCCGGCCCTGGCCAGGGCCTTGTCCACGGCCAGGGCCACGGCCGGGTAGGTCAGGGTCGGGTCGCAGGCCGCGTTGGCCCCGGCCTTGAACCGGGCCAGAACGGGCAGCTTCAGCTCCCGGGCCGCGGCCCCGCTGGCCAGGACCACCGCCGCCGCCCCGTCGTTCTCCGAGGAGGAGTTGCCGGCCGTGCAGACCCCGTCGGGGTAGACGGTTTTCAGCCCGGCCAGCTTTTCATAGGTCGTCTCCGGCCGGGGGGTCTCGTCGGCCCGGACCAGGAGCGGCTCGCCCTTGGGCCGGGGAACCGGAACCGGGACCGGGACCACCTCCTCCTCGAACCGTCCCTCCTCCCAGGCGGCCGCCGCCCGCCGGTGGCTCCTGAGAGCCCAGCGGTCGGCCTCCTCCCGGCCGATCCCCTCCTTTTGGGCCGCGGTCTCGGCCCAGGTCATCATCGAGTTGAGCTCGCCGTAGCGGTCCAGGGGCTGGGACATGACCCGGGCCCGCTGGATCCGGTCGTAGAGGGGGATCCCCCAGGTGGCCAGGGCCCCGTGGCCCCGGGGCATGAAGCCCCACTTGGGGTCGGTCGCTCCCCCCAGGCCCCACTTTATCTGCCCGGGAAGGTAGAGCTCGGCCTGGCTCATGGACTCCATGCCCGCGGCCACCACCACCGAGGCGTTGCCGGTCTGGATCTTCATCGCCCCGAAGAGGACCGCGTCCAGCCCAGAGCAGCAGCGCCGGTCCAGGGTCAATGCCGGGACACTCTCCGGCCAGCCGGCGGCGAGGGCGGCCACCCGGCCGGCGTTGGCGCACTCGCCGTTCTGGTAGGACTGGCCGACGATGACCTCGTCCACCCGGCCCGGCTCCAGCCCGGCCCTTTTGACCGCCTCGTCCAGGGCCAGGGCGCCCAGGGCGGCCACCGGCAGGTCCTTGAAGGCTCCGCCGTACCTTCCGATGGGGGTCCTGACCCCGCTGACGACGACCACTTCTTCCATGGGCTGCAGCTTCCTCTCCTGGTTGGTCTTGGTCTACTGAAACCGGTCCTGGGGATCGTTTCTCAGCCTCTGCCTGACCTCCCGGCGGAGGACCTTCCCGGCCGGGCTCAAGGGCAACCGGGTGGCGATCCTGACGGTCTTGGGGGCCTTGTGGCGGGCCAGCCGGGACTTGCAGTGGGCGATGAGCTCCTCCGGGCCGGCTTGGGCCCCCTGGGCCAGGACCACCACCGCCCAGACCGCCTCGCCCCAGACCGGGTCCTGGACCCCCACCACGGCCGAGTCGCGGACCGCGGGGTGGGAGTTGAGGCAGTTCTCCACCTCGGTGGCATAGACGTTGTAGCCGCCGGAGATGATGACGTCCTTCTTCCGGTCCACCAGGAAGAGATACCCCTCCTGGTCCAGATAGCCGATGTCGCCCGACCGCCAGAAGCCGTCGGGGGTGAAGTTCTCCCTGGTCAGGTCGGGGGCCTTGAAGTAGCCCCGGATGGTGTTGGCTCCCCTGACCTGGATCTCGCCGCTCTCCCCGGGGCCCAGGTCCCGGCCCCGGTCGTCGCGGATGATGACCTCCTGGCCCGGGAAGGGCCGTCCCACCGAGGCCAGCCGCCTGATCATCTCCGGGCTGTCCAGGCCGTGGTCCTCCCGGCCGAGGATGGTCACCGAGGGCCAGCACTCGGTGGAGCCGTAGCCCTGGACAAAGACCCGGCCGAAGAGCTTAAGCAGCGCCTCCAGCTTGGCCGGGGAGATGGGGGCCGCGCCGTAGCGGATGGTCTTGAGGCTGCGAAGGTCGTACCTGGCGTGGATCTCCTGGTCCAGGAGGCGGTAGAGGACCGTGGGTACGGCGTAGATCATCTCCACCTTCTCCCGGGCGATGACCCGGCCCATCATCTCCAGCTCGGCCCGGTTGAGGGTGATCACCGTCCCGCCCTTGACCACCACCGGGATGACCACCGAGCCCGAGGCGGCGTGGCCCAGGGGCGAGGAGAACATGGCCCGGGGATGGCCGAAGGGAAAGGTCTCGTAGTAGTGGGCCGGGTTGAGGCCCCAGGCCCAGAGGTTGGAGAGGCTGTAGGCGGCGCACTTGGCCCGGCCGGTGGTTCCGCCGGTGAAGCGGAGGAGGGCGATGTGGCGGCCGGGATCGTCGGCCGCGCAGTCGGCCTCAAAGGGCCCGGGCGGGGCCTCCTCCACCAGGTCCCAGAAGTACTCCACCCCCGGCCGGGCGGAGGGGGGGCGGTCCATGACCACAACCTTAAGGCCCCTCCGGGCCAGGGGCTCATAGAGCCGGTCCAGGAGGCGGGTCTCCAAAAAGACCAGTCCCGGGCGGGCGTAATCGATCTGTTCCAGCTGGACCTTGACCGGCTCGCGGAGGTCGATCCAGACCGCCCCCACCGGGCTCTTGAACATCCAGGGGTGGAACAGCCCCAGGTTGTCGTTGTCGAGTAAGGTGGCGTAGAAGTCCCCCTCCCCCAGGGAGAACCTCCGGGCCAGGAGATGGCAGACCCGGTTGCTGAGGTCGTCCATCCGGCGGTGGGAGAACCGCCGCTCCCGCTCAATGTTGACCAGGGCCGGCCGGGAGCCGTGCTGGAGGGCGAGCTGCCTGAGGATCCGACCCAGGTTGAGGAGCATCGCCCCCTTCTCCGATTAAGTTTCCCCCTGATCCCGGCCGGGCGACCGGGAAAATGAGGGCGGAAGGGGGCCGAAGCCCCTCCGCGGCCGGGGCCGGGGCTACCCTCCGCTCCGGGCGGCGCAGCTCTGGAGGGCCCCCTTTTCGCCGCCGCTGATAAGCCCGGCCTTCTTCAGATCGTTGATCGCCTTGCCCACGCAGCTCACGTACCGGCCGTGGTTCCTGGCCCCGGCGGCGCAGTCCCGGACGATCCGGTCGATCATCTCCTGGAGCGACTCCCCGTCGATGGTCCGGTTGGGGACCCCGGTGTCGCAGCCGCCCAGGACCACCGTCGGCCCGGCGGGCTGGGGCGGGGGCTCCCCGTCCTCCAGGCCGGTGTAGTGGCTCCGATCCTCGTCGGAAACCCTCTCCCCCGTGGCGGTGTAGCCCACGGCCAGGCCCAGGTTGGTGTAGCGTCCCTCCCGGGCGATCCCCCCGGTCCGGCAGGTCATGGACTCCCCAACCGCCAGCTCGGACCGGGGGCAGTCCACCGGGCCCTGGCGGTCGTCGGTCACCGAGATCCCGCTCAAGCTCTCGACGCCGATGTTGGTGACCCGGTATACCCAAGTCACCGTCTCTCCCGGCAAGAGGTAAGGTCCGGGCCCCTGGTCGGCGTCGAAGCCGTTGGTGGACTTCTCCAGGTCCAGGGCCGGGCGGTCCTCGACCAGGCCCAGGTAGTGGCCGGGGTCCAGGTCCTCCACCTCCGAGCCGCCGGGGGTGACCGCCCGGACCCGGGCCAGGTTCCGGTGCTGGCCGGACCGGGCCTCTCCCCGGGCGGTGCAGATCATGGACTCCCCGATCTCCAGGGTCGATCGGGGGCAGTCCACGGCGCCCAGCTGGTCGTCACTGACCTGGACCTCGGCCAGGGGGGTGGGGCCGATGTTGGTGACCACAAAGGTCCAGACGACCTCCTCCCCGACCCTGATCCCCGGGCCGGGGGGGTCATCGGAGTCGAAGCCGTTGGTGTACTTCTCGAGATCCACGGCCGCCCCCTCCGGCTCCAGGCCCAGGTAGTGGCTGGGGTCGGCGGAGAAGACCCGGCTCCCGTCCGGGGCCAGGCCGGAGGCCAGGCCGACGTTCCGGTACTGGCCGGGGATGACCGTCCCCTGGGCGGTGCAGACCATGGACTGCCCCGGAGCAAGGAAGGTCCCGGGGCAGGCGACCTCCTCGCCCTGGTCATCCTCCACCGTCACCTGGCTCAAGTCCGTGTCCCCGGTGTTGGTGACCAGGTAGGTCCAGGAGACCGGCTCGCCGGCGGTCAGGCTCGGCCCGGGGGAGGTGTCGGCGTCAAAGCCTTCGGTAAACTTTTCGATCCAGATGGCCGGCTGGGCGGCCGCCCGGCCGGCCAAGGGACCGGAGACCAGGCAGACCGCCAGGAGAAAGGCCGCGGCAAAGTTTTTCATGACGATACCCCCCGGAGTTGAGGGAACGGTTTCGACCAGGAGGCCCGTCCGACGGTGGAGCATCGGCGGGCTATGGATCCGGGTCCGCCTCCCGAAACAAGGACCGCTCCCTTTGGCGCTCCGCTCAGCCGTCCTTAAAGGAATCAATGATCAGCTCGGCCGCGATCCTGGCCCCCACCCCGGCCGGAAGAGCGCATTTCTCGTACCCCTTGGCCTGCTTGAAGGCCTCGAAGTTCTCCTGACTGGCCCGGGGATCCAGGTAGCGGCCGAAGATGGCCTCCTCCTGGATCTGGGGGCAGGAGATGCTCCCCAGCTCGGCCTTGAAACGGGGGATGAAGGCTCGGGCGGCGGTCATGGTCCGGCCGGTGGCCTCATAGTCCTCCAGATCGTCGCCGCCGAAAAAGAGCCCCAGGGCTATCAACCCGCCGGTGACCCCCCCGCAGATCCCGCCGGTCATGCCGAAGCCGGGAAAGGGGGACAGCGCCCGGATGGTCTCCATCCCCCCCAGGCCGAACCGCTCCATGACCGCCAGGGCCGAGCTCTTGGCGCAGCTGTGGCTGAGAAACTCGTACTCCTCGGCCGAGCGCTGGACCTGGTCCAGAATCTTCTCCCGCTCGGCCAGGAGCCTCTCCCCGTCCAGCTTCTTCTTGGGGATCCCCTCATCGGTCAGCCGCCGGAACCTGTCCCTGATCCGCTCCTGGTCCCACTCGCGGGCGGTCAGCTCGGCCACCCGCCTGTGGAGGGTGGTTTGGTGGTCGGGCATGCAATCCTCCTCCTGATGGTCTCGACCTGAAGCGCGGTCTTCAACCCCGCCGGTCCGGGCCCCCGGCCACGTCCGGTTTTTGCGCGCCGGCCGGGGCCGGCCGGCCCGGGAAGCAAAGCTTTAACCGGGGCTTCATGATAGCCTCACCCGGGGGAGAAGGCAACCGGCCCGGGGCGGTTCCGGGGGAAGGCCGCCCTGGCCGACGGGCTCGCTCCGACCCCGGTTCGGCCGGGGGTATTTTTCAGGACTGGGGGGGGACAGGCCCGGGACCAGGCTCCCCGTTGGGGACAAGGTTCATTGACCCAATATAAAAAAATGCTAAAAAAGAAGGGAAAAGCTTGCAGAACCGGTCAAACAATTGTATATAACCGGCTCGAATCAGGAGTGGACAAAGGCCCCGGAGTGACGTTGGGGGCCGGTGTCCCGGGAGGAAGCATTGGCCTGGGCCGTGCTTAGGTTTTGCTCGCGCTTTAGGATCGCCAGCCCGCACTCCGTATGGTCTGAACTTAAAGGCGGCACCGAAACAGACTAACGAAACAGACTTAGGAGTGAAAAAGAGATGAACATCTACGTTGGCAACCTGCCCTGGAGCGCCACCGAGGACGAGCTCCACGACCTCTTCGCCCCCCACGGGACCGTGGAGTCGGTCCGCCTGGTCACCGACCGGGACACCGGCCGGGCCCGCGGCTTCGGCTTTGTGGAGATGGACGACGAGAGCGCGTCCGCGGCCATCGAGGCCCTGGACGGGACCGAGATGGGCGGCCGGACCCTGAAGATCAACGAGGCCAAGCCCAGGGAGTCCCGGGGTCCCAAGCGCTGGTAGAACCGGCCTGAGAAAGGCCTTGAAGCCCCCGCCCTTTGGAAAGCAAGGGGCGGGGGCGGTCTGTTTGGGGGGGCGGGTCCACGGCGCGGCCCGCCCCCGCCCCCCCGCCCTCAGCCGACCGGCCCGCGTCCCTTCCCGGCTTCAATATCCATAAACGCCCCCCCCCGCCTTTCCGCCGGCCGCGACCAGGCCGGAGGACCTGTCCTCGAAGCCCGCCCGACCATGCCCCCCGGCCGCAGCCGAGGCTCCGGATCAAATGGCTGAGGAGCTGAGAGATGGTTGGATGATGGGCTATTTTCATTGCCGGTCTGCTTTTGTAAGAAAAAACACTTAGGCCTTGTCCCTCCTTAGATATTGTAATTAAAGTAAAATTACCAAACAAAGGACTCAGAGGAATATTTTTCAGTCTCTGAATATTTTGTCTTGACAAGGAGCGCTGAAAGATTGTTAACATAATGCACCGGTGAATATAATTCAGAAAACATCAAGCCCAATCCAGGTCCGGGGTTGGGCGGCCCGTTTCGGAGACCGGCCCTGGGTCAGGCCGGGTTAGACCCGGTCGGGGGGCCGGCCTCGGGGCCGGAGGAGGCGGACCAACCAAAATCCGGAGATCCTTGGGGATCGTTCCTCAGCAGGGGCAAGGGGGGAGCATGGAGACAGGCGAGGTCAAGGAGGTCATCAAGAAGGCCGGGATAACCACCGTCCGGATAGAGTTCGCCGACCAGCACGGCGTGGCCCGGGGCAAGATCGTTCCGGCCAGCCGGCTGGAGGAGGTCCTGGAGGAGGGGATCAACTGCGCCCAGCCGACCTTCTCCCTGGACCTGGCCTACGGCATTCCGCCCGGCACCGGGACGGCCGAGGAGGTGGAGTACGCCGACATGACCATCATTCCCGACCCCTCCACCTTCAGCCTGGTTCCCTACCAGCCCCATACGGCCCGATTCATCGGCGACATCTTCGTGGACGGCAAGCCCTTTCCCTACTCGCCCCGGGGGCTCCTGAAGAAGGTGGTCCAGCTCTACCTCGACCAGGGGTGGGACCCCATCGTGGCCACGGAGCTGGAGTTCTTCGTCTTCAACCAGGCCGGGGGGGGCTGCGACTACTACCAGGACAAGCCCTCCTGCGTCTACACCGTCGGGCCCCGGGTGGATCCCCTGGACCTGATGCCGACCCTCCAGGAGACCCTCCTGGCCATGGGACTGGACGTGCTCTACATCAACCACGAGTTCTTCCAGTCCCAGTACGAGGTCAACGGCCGCCACACCCAGGCCCTGGCCATGGCCGACCAGACCTTCACCTTCAAGACGGTCTGCAAGGACATCGCCTTCCTGAAGGGTCTCCTCCTGACCTTCATGGGCCGGCCCAAGGACGAGCTGGGGGGGAGCGGCTACCACGTCCACTTCTCCATCAACGACCTCAAGACCGGCCGGAACCTCTTCGAGGACAAGGGCGACCAGGCCGGCCTGTCCCAGATGGCCCGGCACTTCATCGCCGGGCAGCTGGCCCACGCCAAGGCCATGTCCCCCTTCCTGGCCCCGACCATCAACTCCTACAAGCGCTACGTCCCCGACTCCTTCGCCCCCTACTTCATCGCCTGGGGCATGGACAACCGGACCACCTACGTCCGGATTCCCCGGGAGCGGGGTCCGGCCACCAGGGTGGAGAACCGGGCCGGGTGCGCCTCGGCCAACCCCTACCTCCTCATCGCGGTGACCTTACTCGCCGGGCTGGACGGGATAAACTCCAAGCTGGACCCCGGGAAGCCCTACTCCGGGGACATCTACCATGACGAGTCGGGCCGTTACGAGACGGTCCCCTTCTACCTTCACGAGGCGGTCCAGGAGCTTTTAAAGGACGAGTCCCTGTGTGCGGCCATCGGCCCGGAGATCGTCCGCAACTTCACCACCATGAAGCTGGCCGAGGCCGAGAAGTTCAGAACCCACGTCACGAACTGGGAGTTCAAGGAGTACTCCTATCACCTTTAAACAAGGGCGGGCGGGGCGGTTCAGGCCGGCCCCCCAGACCCGGACCGGGACGGGGGTGAGATCGTGTGCGGCATAGCCGGATTCATCGCCAACGATTCATCCACCCTGGGCGGCGACCTGAACCGGATGCTCAGGAAGCTGATCCACCGGGGGACCGACGCCACCGGGGTGGCCTTCTACGAGAACCGGGACCAGATCAAGCTCCGGGTGGCCCTCTCCTCGCCTGAAGCCGAGCCGGACCTGAAGAGCCTGGTGGAGGCCAGGGCCAGGGTCATCGACTCCCGGATCTACGCCGGCAAGGGGGTCTACACCTTTTACGAGGCCTCGCTGGCCATGGAGGAGGAGGGGGTCAAGGAGCTCAACTGGGCCCTGGACTCCCATCCCGACCTGTGCGTTCACTCCATCGGCCCCAGGATCAGCATCTACAAGGACGAGGGCTCGGCCCAGGAGCTGGCCCAGCGACACGAGATCAAGCCCGGGTCCTGCAGCCACGGCATCGGCCACGTCCGGCTGGCCACCGAGAGCGTGGAGAACATCAACCTGGCCCACCCTTTCACCTCCTACCTCCTGCCCGAGCTGGCCCTGGTCCACAACGGCCAGTTCACCAACTACTTCAACCTCCGCCGCTCCTTGGAGGCCAAGGGGATCAGGTTCAAGACCACCAACGACTCGGAGATGGCGGCCCACTTCATCGCCTGGCAGATGACCGAGAAGGGGCTCAGCCTGGAGGAGGCCCTCCGCCTGGGGCTGGACACCTTTGACGGGGTCTTCACCTTACTCGTGGCCACGGACGACAAGATCGGGGCCCTCCGGGACCGGCTGGGGATCAAGCCCATGGTCTACTTCCAGCAGGAGGAAGGCCGGGTCCTCTTCGGCTCGGAGCAGATCTGCCTGACCCCCATCGTGGACGACGTCTTCGCCACCGAGATGGAGCCCGGAGAGGTGAAAGTATGGTCCGTCTGAACATCAAGGGGATGTCCAGCCGGGAGGTCAACGCCAGGCTCCGGGAGCTGATGGGGACCGAGGCGGAGATCGTCATCGAGCATCCCGACTCGGTCCACAACCTGGGCGCGGCCCTCAAGGGCCAGGGCCGGATCGTGGTCGAGGGCTCCACCGGCTTTTACACCGGCGGCTTTCTGGAAGGCCCGACCATGGTCATCAAGGGCAACACCGGCTGGTACACCGGGGACAACATGACCGCCGGGGAGATCATCGTCGAGATGAACACCGGCTCCAACGCCGCCCCCTCCATGATCGGGGGGACGGTGGTCATCAAGGGCTCCACCGGCAGCCGGACCGGCTTCGGGATGAAGGGCGGCGACCTGATCATCTGCGGCGACGCCGGCCGCTGGACCGGGGGGATGACCCTGGGCGGCCGGATCATCATCCTGGGCCGGGTGGGCCAGGGGCTGGGCGAGTCCATGTACAAGGGGATCATCCACACCGCCGACCCCCAGGTGGAGGAGAAGATCGGCGGCAACGTGATCGTCAAACCCATCGACCGGCGGGAGAAGGAGGAGGTGGCCGGCTTACTGGCCAGGTACGGCCTCCAGGCGGGGGTGGAGAACCTGGCCAGCGTTCTCCCCAACCCCAGCGGCCGGCACCAGTACCACCTCTTCAAACCCACCCACAAGAAGGCGGGATGAGGGCCATGGGCGAGCCAGCCAAGAAAGAGGACAAGGACAAGGCCCCTCGGCCCAAGGACGTCCAAAGGGGCGTCTGGAGCGCCGAGACCATCGCCGAGATCAGGCACAAGGCCTTTTACGGCAAGCACCGCATCCGGGGCTGCGGCTCGGTCAGGAGCTACCCCAGCTTCGACGACCTGATCATCCTCCCGGCCATGCTGACCCGGATGTCCATCGACACCTACCGGGAGGACTGCAAGACCCAGACCGTCCTGGGTCACCGCTTCGCCAAGAAGCCGCTGGTCATCGAGACCCCGATCATGATCTCGGGGATGTCCTACGGGGCCCTCTCCAAGGAGGCCAAGACCGCCCTGGCCAAGGCCACCGACATCGTCGGGACCTCCATCAACAACGGCGAGGGCGGCCTCTTGCCCGAGGAAAGGGCCAACTCCTACAAGCAGGTGGTCCAGATTCTGCCCAGCCGGATGGCCTTTTCGCTGCGCTCCATCGAGGCCGCCGACGCCTTGGAGCTGGCCGCCGGGATAGGGGCCAAGCCGGGCCTGGCCGGGCACCTGATGGGCAGCAAGATCACCAAGGAGATCGCCGAGATGCGGCAGCTGCCCGTGGGCATCGATCTCCACAGCCATCCCCGCCACAGCGACATCTTCGGGGCCGACGACCTGGTTCTCAAGATCCAGGAGCTGCGCGACGTGACCGACTACCAGATCCCCATCTTCTTCAAGTTCGCCGCCGGGCGGGTCAAGGAGGACGTCAAGATCGCGGTCAAGGCCGGGGTGGACGGGGTGGTCATCGACGGCAGCCAGGGCGGGACCGGGGCGGCCCCGGTGATCGCCTCCGAGCACCTGGGCATCCCCACCCTGCCGGCCCTGGTCCAGGCCACCCAGGCCCTGGAGGAGATGGGGCTCAAGGACGAGGTCAGCCTGATCGTCTCCGGCGGGATCACCAACGGGGCCGACGTGGCCAAGGCCCTGGCCCTGGGGGCCGACGCGGTGGCCTTGGGGACCGGGGTGATGGTGGCCATGGGCTGCGCGGTCTGCCTGAGGTGCCACGAGGGACGCTGCGCCTTCGGCATCGGGACCCAGGATCCGGAGCTCCGCTCCCGGCTGGACATCGACCAGGCGGCGAGAAAGGTGGCCAACTACATCACCGCCATGACCGCCGAGGCGGTGATGCTGGCCAAGGCGGCCGGCAAGACCCAGCTCAAGAGCATGGAGCGGGAGGACCTCCGCTCCCTGAGCTTAACCGCCTGCGCCATGACCGGCATCCCCCTGGCCGGGTCCAACTACACCTTCGGCGAGATGTTCGGCTTCTGCTGATGGGAGAGGAAAGACCAGTGGCCCGGATCGAGGAGCATCCCATCCTGGGCCGGTTCGAGAAGGGGGAGAAGGTCAGCTTCACCTTTGACGGGAAGGCCATGGAGGGCTATGCCGGCGAGCCCATCGCCATGGCTTTGCGCGCCAACGGGGTCATGATCCACCGCTACACCGCCATCCGCGGCGAGCCCCGGGGGATCTTCTGCGCCATCGGCCGCTGCACCGACTGCATCATGGTCGTCGACGGCCGGCCCAACGTCCGGACCTGCGTGACCGCCCTGGCGGCCGGGATGGAGGTCCGGACCCAGCACGGGGTCTCGGCCGGGAAAGGGGCGGGCGGGGCATGAAAAGGTACGAGATGGCCTGCGTCGGAGCCGGACCGGCCGGCCTGGCCGCGGCCATTGAGGCGGCCCGCCACGGGGTCCAGGCGGCGGTCTTCGACGAGAACGACCGCCCCGGGGGCCAGCTCTTTAAGCAGATCCACAAGTTCTTCGGCTCCAAAGAGCACCGGGCCCAGGAGCGGGGCTTCTCCATCGGCCGAAGTCTCCTGGAGGAGGCCCGGGAGCTGGGGGTGGAGGTGGTCCTGGAGGCCGTGGTCCTGGGGCTCTACGAGGGCCGGGTGATGAACGTCATGGTCCGGGACTTTGTCGAGCCCGTCCTGGCCGAGCGGATCCTCATCGCCACCGGGGCCTCGGAGAACATGATCCCCTTCCCCGGCTGGACCCTGCCCGGGGTCGTCGGGGCCGGGGCGGCCCAGACCATGGCCAACATCCACGGGATAAAGCCCGGGGAGAACCTGCTCATGGTCGGCTCGGGCAACGTGGGGCTGGTGGTCGGCTTCCAGATGCTCCAGGCCGGCGCCCAAGTGGCGGCGGTCATCGACGCGGCGCCCTCGGTGGGCGGCTACGGGGTTCACGCGGCCAAGCTGGCCCGGACCGGGGTTCCCTTCCTGATGGGCCACACCATAACCAAGGCCCTGGGCCGGGAGAAGGTCGAGGGGGCGGTGGTGGCCCGGGTGGACGAGGCCTGGCGGCCGGTCCCCGGGACGGAGCGAACCTTTGAGGTGGACACCATCTGCCTGGCCGTGGGGTTGAACCCCATGACCCAGCTGGCCCGGATGGCCGGGGCCCGGATGACCAGCGTCCCGGCCCTGGGCGGGCTGGTCCCGGCCCACGACGAGAACATGGAGACCAGCCTCAAGGGGATCTACGTGGCCGGCGACGCGGCCGGGATCGAGGAGGCCAGCTCGGCCATCATCGAGGGCCGCCTGGCCGGGCTGGCCATCGCCCACAGCCTGGGCTACCTGGACCAGGACGGCTTCCGGAGGCTCAAGGAGGAGCAGCAGAGAAGCATGGTCGGGCTCAGGACCGGGCCCTTTGGCGAGAAGAGGCGGCAGGGTAAGGCGGCCATGATGGCCGCCCTGGAGGGTTGAGGGGGATGGCCGAGACGCTCCTTAAGAAAGGCTACCTCTCCCAGGAGGAGGTCGACCAAGGGCCGGGCACGCCCTCGGCGGCCCGGCGGGAGAAGGGCAGGGTGGCGGCCATCGAGTGCCTCCAGGAGATCCCCTGCAACCCCTGCGAGTCCTCCTGCCGCTTCGGGGCCATCCGGGTGGGCGAGGACATCACCCGGCTTCCGGTCCTGGACGAGGACAAGTGCACCGGCTGCATGTCCTGCCTGCCCATCTGCCCCGGCCAGGCCATCTTCATCATCGACGAGAGCGTTGGGGGGGGCAAGGCCCAGGTCTCGCTGCCCTATGAGTTTCGACCGCTTCCGGCCGAGGGGGAGGAGGTTATCGCCCTGCTCCGCTCCGGCCAGGAGCTTGGCCCGGCCAAGGTGGTCAAGGTCAGGCAGAACGAGAAGATGGACCGGACCGCCATGGTCACCTTGGAAGTGCCCCAGGAGTGGTCGATGAAGGCCCGGTTCTTCAGAAGAAAGACCGACTAATCAGGATATCAGGAGGAATTGGTAATGGCGGAACAAGCGCTGGGAATGGTGGAGACGAGGGGCCTGGTGGGGGCCATCGAGGCGGCCGACGCCATGGTCAAGGCGGCCAACGTCAAGATGGTCGGCAAGGAGCACGCCGGCGGCGGGCTGGTGGCCATCTTCGTCCGGGGCGACGTGGGCGCGGTCAAGGCGGCCACCGACGCCGGCGGGGCGGCCGCCCAGAAGGTGGGCGAGCTGGTCTCGGTCCACGTCATCCCCAGGCCCCATGCCGATATCGAGTTCATAATCCCGAAACCCAAAAGCTAACCCGAAAGCCGCGATGCGGCGGCCGGGACCAAGCGGGGTTGACCTTGGGCCGGTTAGGGCCCGGGGAGGATTGAGTGGCCTTTAACATCCAGTTCATCTCCCACCCCTCGGAGGGGGTCCTCCAGATCCTGGCCCAGCGGATCGGGGCGGCCTTCAAGAGCCAGCTGGAGGTCATCGACACCAGCGCCGTGGGCCTGATCCAGGGCAAGCTGGTGGACATGATCGCCGCGGCCGACGTGGCCGAGAAGGCGGCCCAGGTCCGGGTCTACGATCTCAAGGGGTCCTGCCCCCAGCACCTGACCATGATCGGCATCTTCGGCAGCGTGGCCGCGGTCAAGGCCGCCTTGGAGGCCGTCGAGGGAGCCGAGGGGCTGGGTTGACCAGACGGGAGGAGAGGGCAGCCATGACCAAGTTGCGCTCTAAAGGCAACTTGGGTCAGCGCGTCCACGTGGACGCGCCGAGCTCACAAGAGCTCGTGAGGTCGGCAAAACCACGCTTTTGCCGGCCGCAAGCAATCAAAGCTATCGGTTAGCTTTGATTGCGGTAACTATAAAAGGCCCGGCCAGCCCGGGCCCGGGGACGGCCGTCATGAAGATCGCCAAGGTGGTGGGCAACGTCTGGTCGACCAAGAAGAACGAGAAGATCCACGCCCTGAGGCTCCTCTTTGTCCAGCCCCTGGGCCGGGACCTCAAGCCGGCCGGCGAGGTCCTGGTGGCGGCCGACGAGATCGGGGCCGGGGTGGGGGAGCTGGTCCTGGTGACCCAGGGCTCGCCGGCCATGGAGGCCCTCGGCTCCGGTGATGGCAGGGTCCCGGTGGACGCGGCCGTGGTGGGCATCGTCGACAGCCTGGACCTGAGCCGGGACCAGAAGTGAGACCCGGAAGGGAATGAGCACGTCCATTATCGATAACATCCGCCGGGCCGGGGTGGTGGGGGCCGGCGGGGCCGGGTTCCCGACCCACGTCAAGTACCAGGCCCGGGTGGACCTGGTCCTGGCCAACGGGGCCTCCTGCGAGCCGCTCCTGGCCGGCGACCCCCACCTCCTGGCGGCCGAGACGGACCGGGTTCTGACCGGGCTGTCCCTGGCCATGGAGGCGGTGGACGCCTCCCGGGGGCTGGTCTGTCTTAAACCCAAGCACCGGGCCGCCTGGGAGGCGGTCTCCCGGGCGGCCCCCGGGTACAAGGGGGTGGGGGTCTTCGAGCTGGCCGACTTCTACCCGGCCGGGGACGAGCACGTCCTGGTCAACGAGGTCACCGGCCGGGTGGTGCCCCAGGGCGGCCTGCCCCTGGAGGTGGGGGTGGTGGTCAGCAACGTGGAGTCCCTCCTCAACGTCTGCCTGGCCCAGGAGGGCCGGCCGGTGGTGGAGCGGCTCATCACCGTCTGCGGCGAGGTCAGGCGGCCCCTGGTGGCCAGGGTCCCCATCGGGATCAGCCTGGCCGAGGTGATCGACCTGGCCGGCGGGGCGACTTGTCAAGACTTCGTGGTCGTCCTGGGCGGGCCGATGATGGGCCTGGCCGTGGAGGACCTTCAAACGCCGGTGACCAAGACCACCTCCGGGGTCATCGTCCTCCCTTCGGACCACTACGTGGTCCGGGCCAAGCTGGCCGATCCCGAGCGGGTCAGGAACATCGCCCGGGTGGCCTGCTGCCAGTGCAACCGCTGCACCGACCTGTGCCCCCGCAACCTCCTGGGTCACGACCTGGAACCCCACAAGCTGATGCGGCTTCTGGCCGCCCAGATGCCGGTCCCCCGGGAGGCGGCCCAAAAGCTCAAGCTCTCGGCCCTGCTCTGCTCCGAGTGCGGCGTCTGCGAGAAGTACGCCTGCCCGATGATGATCTCTCCCCGGGAGGTCAACGCCCAGCTCAAGCGGGAGCTGGCCGCCCAGGGGTCCCGGTGGGAGGGCCCGGAGAGGAGCCGGCCGGCCTCCTCCTTCCTCAAGATCCGCCGGCTGCCCACGGCCAGGCTGGTGGAGCGGCTCCAGGTGGCCGCCTACGACCTCCACCCCGGCTTTGACGACCGGGAGGCGGCGCCGGAGCGGGTCTCCATCCCCCTCCGCCAGCACCTGGGCGCGCCGGCCGAGGCCGTGGTCAGACCGGGCCAGAAGGTCAAGAAGGGCGACCTGGTGGGGGAGATCCCCGAGGGCGCTCTGGGGGCCAGGGTCCACGCCAGCCTCGACGGCCTGGTGGAGAAGGTCGACGGCAGCGTGGTCATAAAGAGAAAGTAGGGGACCGACATGGAACACCGCTCCATCGGCCTGATCGAAACCACCAGCGTGGCCAAGGGCGTGGAGAGCGCCGACGAGATGATCAAGGCGGCCAGCGTGGAGCTGATCATGGCCCGTCCGGCCTGCCCGGGCAAGTACCTGGCCATGGTCTCCGGGGAGGTGGGGGCGGTCCAGAACTCGGTGGACGCGGGGAGGAGGGTGGCCGGGGAGTTCCTGGTGGACACCTTTGTCATCCCCAACGTCCACCCGGCCGTCTTCCCGGCCTTGAGCGCCCTGACCCAGATCCGGGAGCTGAACGCCCTGGGGATAATCGAGACCTTCTCCGTGGCCTCGGCCATCATGGCCGCCGACGCCGCGGTCAAGGAGGCCGAGGTGGAGCTGATCGAGGTCCGCTGCGCCACCGGCCTGGCCGGAAAGTCCTTCCTGATGCTGACCGGCGACGTGGGCTCGGTCGACTCGGCCGTCCAGGCCGGCTTGGAGGCGGTCAGGGACAGCGGCCTGATCCTGAGTCACGTGATCATCCCCTCGCCGAGCCCGGAGCTTTTCGGATGCCTGTGCTGAACCAAGGCCTGGAGGCCATGGGCCGGCTGATGAACCGCCCCGAGGCCTGGGACTTCGAGGGGGCGGCGGAGCTCTTCACCGGGGTGGACGTGGGCACCCACAGCCTGGTGGCGGTGGTGGTGGACGAGCTGGGCCGGCCCAGGGCGGCCAACCTGCGGCTGGCCGAGGTGGTCAAAAGCGGCCTGGTGGTGGACTACGTGGGGGCCCGGGAGATAGTCGGCGAACTGGTGGAGGAGCTCCGGGCGGCCGCGCCCAAGCCCCTGGAGAAGGGGGCCACCTCCTACCCGCCCCAGACCGAGGCCGGCAACCTCCAGACCACCAGGCATCTCCTGGAGGCGGCCGGGCTGACGGTTCTGGCCACCCTGGACGAGCCCAGCGCGGCCAACCTGGTGTTGAAGCTGGAGGAGGGGGCCATTGTCGACGTGGGCGGGGGGACCACCGGCATCGCGGTCATGAAGGGCGGCCGGGTGGTCTACTCCGGCGATGAGCCCACCGGCGGGCTCCACCTCTCCCTGGTCCTGGCCGGGGGAATGAAGATCGACCTGGAGGAGGCGGAGAGGCTTAAAAAAGACCGGTCCAAGGCGGCCCAGGTCCTGGCCCTGGTGGGGCCGGTCATCGACAAGATCTCCTCCATCGTGGAGCGCCACCTGGCCCCCTTCCCGGAGGTGGAGACGATCCAGATGGTCGGCGGGACCTGCGAGCTGGAGGGGCTGTGCGAGCTGGTGGGCCGGAACCTGGGACGGCCCACGGCCAAACCCTTCTTCCCCCAGGCGGTCACCCCCCTGGGGGTGGCCCTGTCCTGCCTGGGTAATGGTAACGGGAACAGCAAGCAAGGGGACGGGAGGAAAGGGGACGGGCGGCCTTGAAGGACCGGGTCAGAGAGCTGGTCAGGGAGGTCCTGGCCGAGATGGGTTTGGCCGAGAAGGACCAGGCCAAGGCTGATCCGGCGAGGACCGGCCGGGCCCCCTCGGGGAAAGCCGGCCCGCGGGTCCTGACCCTCTTCCACACCGGGGTGGAGCGGGTGGAGGAGGCCTACGCCCAGGTGGCCCTGATCGAGGAGGCGGCCCGGAAGTCCTCCTTCTATATGGGCCCCGAGGCCCG
>Ga0068714_10003697_pt1 | contig 17814 bp, 15 predicted proteins | sample MTBNYHSulfiMetaG_FD_62988 | JGI IMG/M metagenome (GOLD analysis project Ga0068714, IMG submission 62988) | Enrichment culture microbial communities from rom New York Harbor, USA that are MTBE-degrading - MTBE-NYH (New York Harbor Sulfidogenic)... | ecosystem: Environmental > Aquatic > Marine >...
CGTGGCCCACACCCAGGCGAGCCCCTCGTAGGCCGGCGCGTAGTCCGGGTCCTTCTCCAGGGCGAGCTCGAAGTAGCGCTGGGCCGTGTCGAGATCTGCCGGCGTCATCTTCTGCCAGTGGTAGGTGCCCTTGAGGTAGGCGCCGTAGGCATCGGGGTTCACGCTGCGAGTCGAGGCGAGGCGAGCCTGCTCGGCTGGCAGGAGCTCGAGCGTCAGAGCCTCGGCCACCCGCCGTGCCACCTCGCTTTGCAGCCTCAGGATGCCCGACAGCTCACGCTCGTACGACTCGGCCCACAGCTGGGTCTGGTCCTCCACATGGATGAGCTCGGCCGAGATCCGGATCCGGTTGCCCTCCCGCTGCGTACCCCCCTCCAGGACGTAGTCCACATCGAGCTCGCGGCCGATCTGGTCCACCGGCGTGTCGCCGTTCTTGTACCGCATCACTGAGGAGCGGGCGATGACGCTCAGGCTGCCCGGATGCAGTCGGCCGAGCTGGGTGATCATCTCCTGGGTGAGGCCGTCGGCAAGGTACTCCTGCTCCTGCTCGCCGCTGAGATTGGCGAAGGGGAGAACGGCCATCCTGACCACCCGCTCCCCGCCGCGGAGACGACCGAGGAGCATCTGTCGAACGCCGCCCACGTCGAGGGCTACGAAGAACGCCAGCGCAGCGGCCACGCCCACCACGACGGCGGAGGCTCGCGGCCAACGCCGTCCTCGTGGAACGGCGGGTTGCTGCGGAAGGCCGGTCATCACGTCGCCCGACTGCAGCGTCTGGAGCGCGGCCCGCACCTCTCCGGCGGTCTGGTAGCGCTCCCCCGGCGCCTTGGCCAGGCAGCGCTCCACCACCGCCTGCAGGGCTGAGGGCACCGACGCCGGCAGCGGTGCCGGCGCCTCGTTGAGGATCGCCGCGCTGAGGGCGAAGCCGGTCTGAGCGACGAATGGCCGCTGCCCGCCGAGCATCTCGTGCAGCACCACCCCGAGCGCCCAGATGTCCGAGCGTGCGTCTGCCGCCTCGCCGCGCAGCTGCTCCGGCGCCATGTAGGCGAGGGTGCCCACCACCGCGCCGGGCGCAGTCAGCGCGTCCTGCGATCGCGTGGTCGCGTCGGCCAACTCCTGACCCGCCAGCCGCTTGGCGAGGCCGAAGTCCAGCACCTTGGCACGGCCCTCCGCCGTGATGACCACGTTGGCGCTCTTGAGGTCGCGGTGGACCACGCCCCGGCCGTGGGCGTGCGCGAGCGCTTCGGCCACCTGGGCTCCGTAGCTCAGCACCCGCTCCACCGGCAGAGCGCCCGCCTCGAGAATCGAGCTGAGAGGCTTGCCCTCGACCACCTCCATGGCGAAGAAGACCTGTCCTTCGGCCTCGCCCACCTCGTGAATGATGCAGACGTTGGGGTGGTTGAGACGGGCGGCGGTGCGCGCCTCGCGCAGCAGCCGCGCCCGCGCCCCCTGGTCGGTCAACGCGTCGGCGGGCAGGACCTTGAGCGCCAGCTCCCGCTCGAGCCGGGTGTCCCTGGCCCGCCACACCTCGCCCATGCCGCCTGCCCCGAGACGGTCCAGGATCTCGTAATCTCCGAAACGAGCACCTGCAGCCAGGGCCATGGTCGTGTGTTCTGACACGAGTCTAGCACTCGCCACCTCGATGTCCCCGAACTGGCCGCGGCGCTGGAGCATGCACTGAATGTGACTGATCGGTCCGGTCACTCCGCCGCGGAAAAATGACGATCCAGGGATCGCGTTATCCGCACGTGCTGGGGCGGCGCTCCGGTCGTCACCGTCGGGCGGAGACGTACGCGGCGTTGCTCACGACCCTGAAGGGCTGAGCACGATCGGGGGCGGACGTGACCCACTGGCTCGCCGAGCCCCGGGAAGAGACACAACAGGAGAGCACCATGTACAACGCGAAAGCCTACTCTGCTGCGAGCGCGACGTCGCCACTGACCCCTCGAACGATCCCGCGCCGCGATGCCACCGATCGCGACGTGCAGATCGAGATCCTCTACTGCGGGATCTGCCACTCCGATCTTCACACGGTGCGCGACGAGTGGAGCAGCGTCATGCCCACCACCTACCCTTGCGTGCCGGGCCACGAGATCGTCGGCCGGGTCGTCAAGGTGGGCTCTGCGGTGAGCACGTTCAAGCCGGGCGACGTGGTGGGGGTCGGCTGCCTGGTTGACTCGGACCACAGCTGTCGCAACTGCCGGGACGACTTCGAGCAGTTCTGCCCGAGCGCGACCTTCACCTACAACTCTCCGGACACGCACCTCGGTGGCGTCACCTACGGTGGGTACTCCGAGAGCATCGTCGTCGACGAGAGCTTCGTGCTGCGCGTCCCCGCCAACCTCGACCCGGCCGGGGCCGCCCCTCTCCTCTGCGCCGGGATCACCACCTACTCCCCCATGCGCCACTGGGGCGTCACTTCGGGCAAGAAAGTCGGCGTGGTCGGCCTCGGCGGTCTGGGGCACATGGGGGTGAAGTTCGCCCGGGCCTTTGGCGCCCACGTCGTGGTCTTCACCACCTCCCCGAGCAAGGGGGAGAACGCGCTCCGCCTGGGCGCCCACGAGGTCGTCATCTCGACCAACGCCGAGGAGATGGGGAGCCACGTCGGCTCTTTCGACTTCATCCTCGACACCGTGTCCGCCGAGCACGACGTCAACGCCTACGTCAACCTGCTCGCCCGGGACGGCAACCTCACCCTGGTCGGCGCACCGGAGAGACCCCTCCCGATCTCCGCCTTCGGGCTCCTGTTCGGCCGGCGCAGCGTCTCCGGCTCGCTGATCGGCGGCATCGCCGAGACGCAGGAGATGCTCGACTTCTGCGGTCAGCACGCCATTACCGCCGATGTCGAGGTCATCCCCATCCAGCGGGTCAACGAGGCCTACGAGCGCATGCTCAAGTCGGACGTGAAGTACCGCTTCTCCATCGACATGGCCTCGCTCAAGGGGTGACTGGTCGAGACGGCCTCCGGGCGTGAGCGTCAGGCGCTGCTGCACGTCGGCCCAACTGTGCCAGGTTCACAACTGCAACTGTGCCAGGTTCATATATTCGGTGTTCCTCCACTCCGTCCTTCGGGCAGGGCCCGTTCTGCCCTCGTGTCGTCCAGCGCCGCGCCCCGATTCTGTCGAATTGCCGAATCTACGAACCTGGCACGCTTCTCTCGTGTCGTCCAGCGCCGCGCCCCGATTCTGTCGAATTGCCGAATCTACGAACCTGGCACGCTTCCGAACCTGGCACGCTTCCGCTTCCTCAGCGGACGGCATGGTTTGCAGGTACGGGGTCGGGGGCTGCACTTCGACGAGATCCGCCGCTATCTGCCCGGGGACGACTCGCGCACCACCGACTGGAAGATCACCCAGCGCACCTGCAAGGTGCACGTGCGTGTGTTCACCGAGGAGCGGGACCAAATAGGTACCACGTATCACAGTGTGATGTTCTTGATTGGGGAACGGAAAAATGTGGGATTGTGATACGTGGTACCGATTCGGGAACCGCCTCTGCAGCCGCGGGCGAACTCACTGACTGAGCGGCGTCATCTGTCGCAGCACGTCCGACATCGCAGTCTGGCTGACGGTGAGCAGCCCCTCCTGCGGACGGTCAAGGTCGACCATGATCATCAGCACTGCGACAAAGGCCAGGGCAAAGAGCACGACAGCGGCAGTGTCGCGTTTGCGGTCGACACTGCTGGCGACTCCCACGAGCAAGAAGCTCAGAATGGTGGCCGCAATGAGGATCTGGCCGAGAACTCGCGGCAGACGCATGGTTGCTGCCGCGAGGCGCAGTGAATGCACGTCGATGACGTCATTGATCGATTCGACGACGATCGCCATGATGTAGGAGTTGTTTCCCTGTCTGACACTGCCCTCGATGATGGCCCACAGCTCTGCGTGAATCTCCTCAGAACGCGCTACGACTGCCGGCAGCTTCTCGATGTCGGCCGCGGCTTCGAGACGAATTTCGACATACTCACGCAACAGATTTCGCACCGACGCCGAATCCGGTTCGCCAAGGAATCCGGCCCGCAGCCAGGCCGTTCCTATGGCATTGGCTTCGGTTACGACCATGCTTTTGCGATCTCCGTGTTGACCGATCGCAATTCCGATGGACAAGGCCATGAGGAATCCCATCAGGCCCAGCATGCCGCCAACCACCGCACCGGTCATGCGGGTTTCTCTCGGGTCGGTGCTCCGCTCCTGCAGCCAGACACCAAGACGAAAACCGATCTCCGCAGCCGCGAGGACGATCACCACCAGCAGCAGGTAAGCGCTCGATATTGAGAATCTATCCATGAGTTCCATATTCGAAGTCCTTGTTTCTCGCTCTTTTTGTAACCGGTTTAGGGATCAACTCGATTGTTGCCAGCCTTCGCATTCATGGCATTCCCATGATAGATGTCGGGTAGATCCTGGCGGGTAACCGCTCGGGTCTACCCGACACCTATCGTACACATCAGGGGTGGCACCCATCCATCTGTACGTGGCGCCCACCATCCATCGGGAGCTCCCACCTCGACGAAGCAGTCGGCGAGGTCAGCGCGCCTTCCATCCACATCGTGCACGACCACCCCAAGGTCACAAGGGCATCGCGGAGGTGAAGAGGATCCTCCGCGAACACCTCAGGTCAGGATCGCCCACGCCCACGCGATGTCCCACGCCTGCGGGTGACCGCGGAGGTCGGCGTCAGCCCCTCATACCGCCGCTGGAGACGAGCTCGGCGACGCCTCCGCCCCACCTGCTGAAGGCCTGCAGGGCCTGCACTGCCCGAACCGGAAGCATCTCGAGTAGCTCCTTTTCAACGACGAGCACCGTACCGGTCATGGGAAGGGGCGATTCCGGCAGGAAGACCACGAAGCGATGGTCATCCACCGCCTCGACGACGATGACCAGCTCCGCGACCTTCTCCTCCCGTCGGAGCAGCGCGACCTTGACGGTCTTTGCCCCCTCCAGCCCGACGAAGGCCAGGGCCATGCCGCGCAGGATCTGGTAACCGGGCACACGCTTGAGCACTGTCCGCTCGAGCCGGGTGCCTTCGTTGAGGTCTCTCTTTGGCACCACCAGGCGCCCGAGCAGGTAGCAGAACAGCACCAGCGAGGCGATGGTGATCAGCATGGCCAGCGGGAGATGATCGAAGCCCGCGGTCGGCAAACGATCGACGGCGGCCCCGCTCAGCTTCCTGAGTACGCTCCAGACCTTGCCGATCAGCATGACCACGACAACCAGCGGCATGAGCACGAAGAACGCGCCTGCCAAGGCTGTCTTGACGAACGGTTGCTCTCCCACGACGGCCTCCCTCTGTCGACTGTTGCCTTCCGCCCGGGTGTGGGCGCGCCCGGCTCAGAACCTGACCCTCGCGAAAAGGCTGACGTCGTTGACGTCAAAGGCGACTTTCCCGATGAAGTCAGCACTCTCGGCATCGACGTCGATGGTCGAGAGATTGAAGCTGCCGCCGAACGCCCACCGCTCGCCGAGCAGGTACTCGATCGAGGCCCGGCCGAGCCACTGACCGCCCGAAATGTCCTGCACCGTGACGTCGAGCCAGCCGAGGCCAGCCGTCATCCGCCAATGCTCCCCGAGCAGTCGACGGTACTCGAAGTTCACGTAGGGAAGGGGCCCGGTGACCGACGAGGACTGGGCGCCTCCGGAGCCGGAGTCCAGCTCCTGCCATTCGAGGGTGGCCCCGATCTCCAACACCCGCAGGCCGAGTCCGAAGCCGGCGGCCCAGCGCTCGCGGACCCACGGGTAGTATGTCCAGTCGACGGCATACTGGGTCACGTCGAATCCCAGCGTCACTGCCGCGTCCACCGGGACGACCTGGTCGCCCCACCTGAACTCCGTCAAGGCCTGGCTGGAGGAGTCGCGGTTGATGTCCTGCCAGCGGACGCCGAGCCGTTGTCTCTTCGACACTTGCCATTCGAAGGCAAGCGACGGGACGGTTTTGCTCTTGTCCAGACTGAGATCGTCCTCGAAGGTGAGCGTCGTGCCTCGCCCAGAGTCTTTCGAGTCCAGCCGGATCTCGGTGTTGAGGGCCACCCAGCTCCCCTCGAGCTTGAGATTGAACCTGTCGAACAGGGGTTCGGAGTCACCCTGGGCCCGGGCGGGGAAGGCGGCCAGTGTGAGAGCGCTCAGGGCGATCATCACCAGGCTCCTTTGTCGAATCGAATGTGTGGTTGGCATCGGTGAGTTCCTTTCAGTAGCTGTCAATGTGCGGCTGTCAGAAGGACCACCCGAGCGTGGTCCGGAATCGGAGATCGCTCTTCTTCGAGTCGGCTCCGGGTGGCTTCGAGTCGTAGCTCTCCTCGAGAGTCAACGAGAGTGTGAAGTCGCGCACGAGCTTGCGACGCAGTGACGACGAGAACTCACCACGGTAGCGGCCCGACGTGGTCAGGGAGGGGAAGATCGTGAGCCTGGTTGCGACGCTGGTTTCCCGGCCTTCGAAGAGGTACAGCTCGTACAGACCGTCGAAAGCCAGTTCGAAGGCCCACTCACCGCTTTGGTCGGAGTAGCGCTCTCTGGTGGCGGACAACCCGCCGGCGACGGCGAGCTGCGACCTGGAGGTCTGGCGGAGGAAACGGCCGTACTCGCCGATGGCGCTCGCTCGAAGCTCGAGGTCGAGCTCCTCGTTGCGCGCCAGGTCGACGGTGGCAACCCAGAACCAGCGCCTCTTCAGGAGCCGCTGGTACGCCGAGGTCAGGGAGCCTCGGCTGGTTCGTTGTGCGTCGTTACGGTCGGAGAGGGTCCCGGAGACGGAGTTGTTGAACTGAAACTGCTCCGCGGTGTACTTGGCCGCAACGTCAATCGTGAGGTCGGTCTGGCTGTTGGCAGAGCCGTAGGCGAAGCCGAGGTCGGTGTGGCCGTGCCACCGACCCCAGAACTGGAGCTCGAGCTGTTTGATTCGAACGATGTCCACCAGCTCGAGCTCGATACTGCCTTGGGCGCCGTCGATCGTGCACCGGCCCGCCCCATCGGCCGGGGAGATCCTCCCGGTGGAGTTGTCGCCGTCAGAAGTGCCGATCTCGAAGATCTGGCGTGAGCGGATGCTTGCGACGGCGACCCACTCGATCTGGACGGTCCCCATGTCGTCGGTCCCCACCTCGAGCAGGCCTGCCTGGAGACCCCTGATCTCCCCGACGATGAGGCTTCTGTTCGCCAGCGTGATCTCGTCGGTCTTCTCACGACCGAAGACACACGTGGCGGTACACAGCATGAGCAGCGCCCAAACGACCGCCGCCGTTCTCGGTCTCAGAGGGACCGAGGGTCGCTCCACTTCCCGCGTCGCGCTCTGATGCGTCATGAATCCCCCGAGCCCGTCGCCGCGCAGATGTCGCTCACGAACTCGAGCGAGGTTCCTGATGCAGCGTGCCATGGGGGTCTGCCAGCCACGGTGCTCTGACTCAACGGCGACCCCGCCGGGCGGTCCTGCCGTGGGCGTCCTGCGAGCGCACCGCCCGAGACTGAGTGGTGCGCCGGGCACCTTCGTTTCGCGCCCATGCGTCGCGGTCGAGCTGGCGTTGCACCTGTTCCTCGACCGGTACCGCGCGGGACCTTGGGAAAGCGGACCGGCCAGCTATCTCCGGTGCGATCGCTCCGCCGCGGGTCGTCCCTTCGCGCGACGTCTGGTGGGAGGGTTGCCGCGGCACGTCGGCAGTGCCGAAACCCCCCTGGAGGGCCGGTTGCTGTTGCCGGGCGTTGCGGGCTCCGCCCGATTCGCCGTCGGCTCCCTGCGCAGCGGCCGGCGGCGGTTGGCGGCGGACGTCGGGCGCGGACCCGCCCTGGACGGCGGCGTGTTGGCGTGACGACTGGTCTGCTCGGTCTCCGCGGGGGCGGGCATCTATCGGCTGGGTCGAAGCCCCCGGCGAGTCCCGGTGCACGTTCTCGTGCTTCGACCAGCCTTCCTCGGTGCGGCGGTAGACGTTGCCGTCACGGCCGGCGTAATAGCTGTCCCCTGGACCTTTGACCACGCCACCCGTGTGGCCGTCGTCGCCGCGCCACACGATGCCCTTGCTGCCGTTGGACGTCTCGAAGCCTCCCACCGTGCCGCGGCTGTTGCCGTAGTGGCCGGTGTGAATCCAGTCATCTCCCCGCTGCACCAAGCTCTCGCCCCAGTGCTCGTACTGGTTGTAGGACTGGTGGCTCCAACCGTGGGCGCCGGTGCGGGGGTTGTAGGCGTGCATCGCTGCCGTTCCGCCGTAGGGACCCCAGGCTGAGGCGCCCCTGGCGTAGGTCCCGGTGGAGGGGTTGTAGGCGGCTGACCGACCCGCCCCGCCATAGGGGCCGTAGACTGCGCCGCCGCGGGCATAGGTTCCCGTGTGCGGGTTGTAGTAGGCGTGCACCCCGAAGGTCACCGGGTAGGGATGGTAGATCGGATGGTGCATGTGCGGCGGATAGTAGACGTACGGTGGATGATACCAGCCTGTGCCGAAGACGACAGTGCCGTTCGAGACGTAAATGCCCATGTACCCGGCCGAGTAGCCGAAGACCACCGTGGTCGGAGTGGTGTCGTACACCTGGACATAGGTCGTGTGGTAGACGGGAGAGCTTGGTGGAATCGTGGTGATCAGGTCGGGGAGGCCGGCGCTGACCTGCCACGGGCCCTGGGGCGAGCGGGCGGTGAACCACACGCCCTGGAAGCAGAGGTAGTAGAGGTCGCCGATGCGAATCACGTCGGAGGCCGTGTTGACGGCGTACTCCATCGACGTCGACTCGATCGGCTCGAACCTGGGCTCCCCGTCGTACCTGACCTCGGCGGTGGCCTCGCGGCTGACGGTGGCCTTGGTGGGCACCTGGGCGAGACGAACCGCCTCCGCCGCCTCGACGGTGCCCGGAATCGAAGCCCTGACGTCGGCGCACTCGTGATCCTGCGGGATCGCCGCGAGCTCCGCTGGAAGCGCGGAGACCTCGTTCCAGGGCCCGGCGAGGTCCCCGCCCGTGAACCAACGGCCCGACACCAGGAGAAACCAACTGCCGGCGAGCTCGAACAGGTCGCTGTCGGTGTTGGTGACCCACTGGAGCCGAGTGCCCGAGATGGCTTCCAGGGCCGGCGGCCCATCAGTCACGATGAGCTCGGCGGGCCGGTAGCTCACGAAGACCGCCGGAACCTCTTCCGGTCGGAGGCTGCGGCCCGGGAGGTTGGCAACCGCCTCGGCCCAGCCCTGGTCGGCGCGGAGCTGACCGAAGCCCGGCGGCAGCGCGCCCGCCGGGCGCCACCCATGGCCGATGTCGTCGCTCGAGAGCCACCCGTCGTCGACTCTGAGAAACCACGCCGTGTCGTCGGTGAGCAGGTCCCAGTTGGTGTTCACGACGAAGCGCAGACCGCTCCCGTCGATGGGCGCCAGCAGCGGTTCGCCGTCCACCATGACCAGAATCGCCGGCTCGGAGCTGTACAGGATCGGGGGGACCTCGGGCAGCCGTCCCACCTCTCGGGTCGGTGTACCGTCCCCGTCGTGCTCATCCATCGCTGCCAGGCTCGTGAGGAGGAAATCCAGGGACACGGCCATCGGTGCGGTGGGAAGCAGCTCTTCGAGGCGCAGCCGCCAACTGGCCGCTGCATCCTCGGACAGACCGGGCATGGACGCGTCGACGATGCGCGGCGCCACCAGGTCGACCGCGCGCTCCTCGAGGTCTGCCACGGTGTCCGCGTTGATCACCAGGGTCACGGCAAAGGGGGCCCCGGCGGAGGGGGTCACCATGACGGCCACCCGCGCGTCGAGGGACGAGAGATCGTTCCACGAGATGACCTGCGGCGCGAAGATCTCCACCGTCGCGCCCTCGATCTCGGCGGTGCGCGGCCAGTAGCTGGCATCAACCAGGCCGCTCGGCTCCTCGGCCGGCCCCGAGCCACTGCAGGCGGACATCAAGCCGCCGAGCGCAGCTGCGAGCAGCAGCAGCGAGCATCTTCGCAACGTCTCTCTGCTGACCATCAGAAGCTCCAGCCCAGGGCCGCGGTGAGCTCGCCGTCCACCCCGCCGCCGTAGTAGTCGGTGTCGATGTAGCGCAGGCGGCCGTCCAAGCGGAGGTAGGCGGAATCTCCGAGGCCGATGTTGTAGCCCACCCCTGCGTGGAGCGAGAGACTGGTGTTGGACTCGTCCACGTTGCCGAGCAGCGGCCCCGAGAGTTCCAGCTCCGCGACCGTCATGCCGGGGCCTCCGTAGAGCAGGAGGTTGCCGCCGCCCGGGTAGTACACGAGTGACGCGTCGACGACGACGAGGTTCAAGGACAGGCTCTCGCGGTCCTCGAGCCGTTCGAGAGCTTCGTCGACGTCGAAGCGGCCGAGAGTGACCTGCCAGCCCCAGCGGTCGCTGTGGCGCCGACCGCCGCGTACGCCCCAGGTGACGTCGTCGCTGGGCTCGAGCCCGAGTGCCTCGAGTGACTCGGAGATATCGCCCGGCAGTTCGTTGAGCGCCTGGAGATCGCCGGCGAGGTACCAGCCTCCGTAGACCTCGAGATTGAACTCCCCCGGCTGCGAGGCCAGCACAGACCCGGGGGTGACGAGTAGGACGGCAACGGCGAAAACACGCTTGAGTGTTGTGCGCATCGGAAGGCTCCTGCAAGTGGTGTGTGAGTGGGGTACGACCCCATCTGTCATGACGCGAGAGGCCACACGGTGACAGCCACGAAGGCGATGGGAAACGTCATGGGCGACGAGTGATCCAAAGTGAGGGTCTGGTGGTCGGCCCGGCAGCGGGCGGCGGTGCGAATCCTGTGGCGAAGGCGCCGCCACCGCACAGCATGAACAGCGAGGTCGTCACCAGAGAGCGGATCATCGTGGTCTCGTCGTCTCAGCCGCCGGTGCTCACGGTGAGCAGCGGGGCTCCCGGAGCGGACCCGGTCTCGGCCAGCGACAGCATGATCATGAGAAAAGTGAACACGCGCTTGGAGCGGAAGTCGGTGTCGTCGATCCAGAACCAGTGGCCGCGGTACTCGACGGCGGCATAGGCGTCGGCCGGCCTGTTGGGACCGGAGAGGATGCGGATCGGGAGCTCGGTGTCGGTGAGCGGTGCTGCGGCCCGAGCCCGGCCCTCGGCCACATGGGCTTCGGGGACGTCGACGAATGTCGACACCTCGCCCAGGATCTCGAGCATCGAGCGGGTGAGCATCGCCACCTCGCTGCCGCTGGCGGCGGTGACGCCGTAGACCAGATTCAGCTCCCGGGCCTCGGGGTCCAGCCCCAGCAGGTCGGTCACCTCGCGCCGGACGCTGGCCACCTCCCCCTCGAGCTGTCGGGGCATGACGATGAGCACCGCTTCGCCTTCGGCCCGCTTCACCACCCGGACCCCGATGCCCACCTCACGCTGGATGAGCTGCAGCGCCTCGGTGAGGCGCTCGAACCCGGGGTCTCGGTCGCGCTCGAACAGGGCGGTCCGCGAGCCGTTGTGGACCCCGTTGATGCTGCGAACGGCCAGGGTGAAGACGAAGTCGGCCGGCCAGCCCGCCTGGAGCAGGGACATCACGGCGCTCGGTGGGATCGGGCTGAGGAGGCTGCGCGAGAACCGGTCACCGGTGAGCGGGTTGTAGGTGATGGTCGGGCGGTCGGACCAGCGTCCGCTGATGGATCCCACCGGAGGACCGACGTTGTTGGGGCTGTCCCATCCCGGGGAGTTGAGCCCGAGCTGGCCCTCACGGGCGTACTGGCTGATCACCGTGGCCACGTCGAGGAACACCGGCACGTCGGCGTAGCGCAGCTTGACCACGTTGAGCAGCATCTGGTCCTTCCACGACTCGGCCAGATTGTTGCCGTAGGCCGGGCGGTCGCGCTGGATGGTCGCGGGACCCACCGACGTGCATCCGCTGGCCACAGCGAGTGCCAACAGCGCCACGAGAGTGAATCTGGTGTGCCACGGACGGCGCCCGGGCCCGAATTTCGACGGCGGAGACTCTGCAGGTTCCATGGTGACCTCGTGGCACTCACGTCAATGCGTGACCAGGCGCCGCGTTTTCCCGCACCCAGCCATCAGAAGATCCAGCCGACTTCCAGCACAGCCACGTCGAAGCGAGGCGTGCTTGTCGCCTTTCCAAAGTCCATCCACTGGCTGGTGTAGCCCAGCCGCAGGAAGGTCCTGTCATTGTCGAAGTCATAGCGAACACCCAGGGTCGCCTGATACGACAAGGCGCTGGATGTCTTGGTCGGGTAGGTGGTATAGCAGACGTAGCCGTACCACGGGTCCCACCAGCAGCCGGTCACCGGCAGGCCGTTGGGGATGTTCGTGTCGATCCACGCCCAGCCAATGCCGGCGCCGACATAGGGAGTGATCGGTCCGTCCATGAAGCTGTAGATCAGGTTGGCGGACGTGTTCCACGACTCGTAGGAGCCCGTGATGCCGGTGACCTCACCGCCATCCTCGATCACGTTGGCGCTGTAGCTGATGTCGGCATACTGGACGCCGAAGCTCACGGCGAGCCTGTCGCTGAAGTTGTAGCCCCCGCCGATCGTCAAGCCGAAGTCGTCGTCGGTGGAGGCGGTCGAACTGCCTTCGAAGTCGAGGTCGCTGCCGAACTGATAGGCCGCGCCGAGTGTGAACTCCCAGCGATCCTCGCGGCCCTGGGCATCAGCGGTTGCCGCGTTCGCGAGCAGCGCCAACGTCAGGCTGGCGAGGCAGGTCATGTTTGCGAGACGGTTCAGTGTCGTACGAGTCATCGATTTCTCCTTTACAGGACGCCGACCTTCGGCACCCTGAACGGCCTCCCGCGCTCTCGCGCGGGTCTTCCGTGTATTGTGTCCGAGTCCCTGAAAGTCAGGTCAGTACTTGACCATGTAGCTCTTGGCCTCAAGGCACACCGAGAACGCCTTCTTGAAGTTCTCGATCTGCTCGGCCGTCGCCTGCTGCGTCTGCTGCGATTGCTGCTGGATCTGCTGCTGCTGCTGCGCCGCGCCGCGCCGGGCGCTCCGCCGGCTGACGATCGCGCCGGCGGCGGCGCCGTAGGCGGCGCCCTTGCCCGGGTCGTCGTCGGCGATCTCGCCGACCAGCGCCCCGACCGCGGCGCCGCCGACGGCGCCCTTGACTCCGGCGCCCTTGGTGGACTGCGCCGCCTGCTGCGACTCCGCCGCAGCCTGCTGCGCGTCCTGCTCGGCCTGTTTGGCGAGGTTGAAGGGGTCGCCTCCGCTGTTGGTGACGGCCCAGGTGTAGCACTCGGCCTCGTCCTGCGACTGCTGGGCGGCGTCCTGGCCCTGGGTCGGGAAGACGTAGACCTCGAGGGTCGACGAGAGGCTCTTCTGCGGAGCTGCGGGTGTCTGGGCCGCCGCGGGCATGGCGGCGGCCATGAAGAGGATCAATGCAGTCGATCGCATGTTGTTCTCTCCTTTGAGGTTCACTGGGTCGCTGGGAGCGGCGTGCAGGCCGCGAAGACGGCGGTGGACGTTCCGGACGCTGCCACCGCGGCGTTGAGCTCGCCGCTCGCCTCGTGGATGACGAGGCTGAAGGCACGGCCGCCCTCGAGGCCCTGGATGTAGAGGTGGCCGTTCTCGCGCACCAGCGTCGCGATCGGCGTGGCGCGGTTCTGGCCGCTGGCGGCGGTGGTCTGCAAGCGCCGTGCGGTGAGGTCGATCTCGAGGAACTGGGGGATGTTCCACAGCACCGGGTCACTCGTGACACAGCCGTCGAGGTCGCAGCGGGTGGCCTCGATCGAGGCGCACAGGATGCGGTCGGCTCCGGTCACGTCGTCGGCCCGCAGGCTCGGCGACACCGTGACGATGACCACCGTGGCCAGGATGAGCGCGCGCTTGGTGTTCGTGGTGAGCATCTATCCTCCCTTCGGAAACAGCAGCTGGAGCTGCAGGCGCAGGCTCCAGTCCCCGATGGCATCGGGTTTCTCGAGGTTGTAGAAGGCCTGGACCTGGGCGTTTATGGGCTGGGATCCGACCTTGAAGATCCTGCCGACGCCACCGCCCACGGGAATCGTCCAGCGCTGATCCGAGTCGGCGTTCCAGTCGGCGGTCATGATCGGCGCCGAGCTCAGGTACCAGCCCCCGGCCATGTTGTAGTTGACGAAGTACTGCAGCAGGAACTGGTTGACCTCGGCGTCGCCGGAGATGTCCCAGAGGTTCTGGACCAGCGCGCCCACCACCCACTGGCCGGGCATCGCCAGCCCCACCGCGCCGAGGCCGCCGGACCACGTGTCGTTGCCGAGTCGGTCGTCGGTGGCGGTGGGCATGCTCAGGACCGGTCCGACACCCCAGGTGAAGGGGCTCGGAGCCGCCGGCGACAGGAAGAGGGTGTGGGTGATGTCGCCGAGACCGAATTCCGAGCCCTGGCCCGGCGCCAGCTCCGGCTGCTGGACCACGGGCACGATGGTGCGGTTGATGAAGTTGACCTTGCCGTTCGAGAAGGGCCAGACCGGCTGGATGTTGAGGACGTGGAGGGTGCCCTCCTCCGGTCCCCAGTCGAAGCTGGCGTTGTACTGCAAGGGCAGGCTGATCATGTTGGCGACCGGGTTCTGCGCCGCCTTGGCGAGGTCGCCGGTGTCGTCGGCGTGGCCGATTGCGACGGCCGCCAGAATCAGGGCCGTGACAACGGTGATGACGGATCGGCCGGTGTTCATGGGCCTCACCTCAGTCCACCAGCTCGAGGTCGCCGGGCATCCAGGTCTTGTCGAACCACTCCTGCAGGGGGCCGTACAGGCGCAGCAGGAGGTTGAAGCCCTTGCCGGGCATGGTCTGCACCCAGTTGCCTTCGCGTCCTGCCGGCGGGGTCGGACCGAACCAGATCGTGTAGGACCCGTCTGCGTTGGGCTTCACTGCGGGGTTGTTGCTGTCGATGCCACCGGCCTTCTGGTCGGTCTCCAACACCGAACGGGTCTGGTTGTCGTAGACCACGAAGGACCAGAAGTCCTTGGCGGGAACCGGACCGGGCAGCGTGCACTTGTAGGTCTTGCCGCCGTCGAGATAGCGGCCTTCCGAATCGTGGGCGCCGATCTCGTAGGCGGAGCCGGTACCGACCTTGGGCTTGGCCATGGCCGGGGTGATGGCGGTCGCGTAGTAGTGGAACATGATGCGGTCATCCAATACCCGTTCGCCGTTGTTCATGAACTCGTGGCTGCCGCCCGTGAAACAGGAGTACCACTGGCGCTGGCCCGGATAGAAGTAGGCGCTTTCGTACCGAGGCCGGAAGGTGATGGACCGCGCCGTCGCGTTGCCGATGGCCACACCCTCTTCGAGGATCCTCTTCATCCGCGCGTCCGGTGCGAAGGGCTCGCCCTTCTTGATACCGATCGCCGCGAACTGGCCGACCAGCTCGGGGTTGAATGCATCGGCGGGCTCGTACTGGATCACCGCGTTCAGCTCGGCCCAGTAGTTGTAGTCGTTGGCGTGGATCGTGTTGAACTTCTTGCCGGAGACCTCGACCACCCGTCCCTTCGGAGGGTTGTCCAGCTTCGACAACGGGTAGATGCGGAACCCGGTGCGCAGGGGCTCGAGGGCCGCCTCCAGGTCCCCGTCCTGGACAATGGCTCGCAGGAACATCCAGTTGCGGTAGGTGGGCGTCCTCATGACGCGGTGGCCTTCGGGAAGAGGGCCCTCGTAGTCGGGGCCGACGAAGACCCACGTGCCGCCCTTGCCCTGGTTCGGGCCGGTCACGCCCATGTCGGTCACGTAGCGGAAGAAGGCGTCATCGACGGCGCCCACCAGGAATCCGGGTGGCACCTCGACGATGGCCGGCTCGTCCTTCACGTTGATCTCGGCGAAGGCGTAGGGCGTCGACGTGTTGAAGGTCAGCGCGAGGGTGCGGGCGTCGCCGTAGTCCTGCCAGAGGACCAGGTCGCCGGGGTTGGCGCCCGCCTGCTCGAGGCCTTCCAGCATGGCGTAGATGGAGGCGGCCGGAATGCCGTTGAGAAAGGCGTCCACGGCGCGCGACAGGTCGAGGAAGTCGTAGGTCTTCTGCACCGTGGCATCGCTGGGCATGCCGTCGGTGAACTCGAGGGTGCCGAGCAACTCGGTCTCCACCCTGTCGGGGGTGATCAGGCTCTGCGGCACATCGGCCTTGTACTTGGGTTCTGCCGCCGAGGCGGAACCGAGGGTCACGGACAGTGCTGCGACAGATAAGAGCAGCGCGGGTATGTGGTGTTTTGTATTCATGACTAAGTATCTCCCAATTGGATTACTGTGATGGTTTGATATCCCTGCAGTTTCTTTTTTTCGGAAGAGATTTCAGAAATGCCGCCTATTTCTCAACCTTCTCAATTGCCGAAGGTTGCCACTTGCCGTCGAGAATGTCCTGTTCGGGCCAGTAGATGCGCAGGGCCAGCACAAAGGGGCCATCCGGAGCAGGCAGCCAGTTGGATTCCTTGTCCGGGCCAGGCGATTCGTGCTGCAGGTAGATGGTCACCGAGCCGTCTTCATTTGTCATGAAGCCCGGGGTGCGGTCTCCAATCGAATACCGCTTGATCGGGTTGGCAACCAACAGCACCTCAGGGTGCTTGTACATCGTCACCGACCAGAAGGCCCGCACGGGTGGCGGGGTCTTGAAGTGGATGACATAGTCGTGCTTTGAAGCGTCCAGAGTCTCGCCAGCACTGTCTTTCGCCCCGCTGAAGTTGTAGGCTTCCTCAGGGTTGTTGCCATAAAGGCCGATCATATTTGCAGCGGCACGCATCAGGTCTTTGCCCTCCATCATCGAGCGGTAGCCAAAGCCCTCAGCGATCAGGGACCAGTTATTGACGTTGCGGCCAACCTTGAGACTCTCGGCTTTGATCTTCTCATGCGCGGCAGCGACACCCTCGGCGACAGCCTTGCGCACATCCGGCGCCAACGTAGCTGCATCGAAAGCTCTTCCAGGATGCACGCCAATCCTGGCCCATTTCTCCAGCGAAGAACGTTCGTCCGGGCCGGATTCGATCTGCCCCAGCAGGAAATTGAAATAGCTGATGAACTCGATCGAGGCGGCTCTTTCAGGATCATACGCGGGGAAGGCGGGTGTGGGTGCAGGCTCTGGCGCAGGCCGCCCCAGGGAGGCATGTAGTGGTGTTAACGTGTACTGGTCCTGCAGGGCGTTGACCGCGGGCAAATCCTCCGGCCCCTTTGCGGCGGTGCGTCCCAGGAGAAAAAGGTAGCGGCCTTCTGTTTGGCGAACCCCATCAATTCCCTCCGGTATGGAGCCATCCCAGCCGGGTCCAGCAAACAGGTATCGCCCGGGTTGATAGCCGGTGGTGCGAGCGCCGATGTACTCCACATTGAAGGCGTACATATCCACAATCTGGAACACGAAGTAGCGCTTATCCGGAAACGCCGGCAGGCTGAGCACAACGGGCTCCGTGCCAAGGTCCAGCCAGGCTGTCGAGTAGAGGGTGTCGTTGTTGGGGGCGACAACCTCGGTAAAATCGGGATTGAGAAGGTGTCTGAAGTGGTTGAATTGGTTGAAGGTTCTCCTCGAGGCGGGCAGATCTTCATTCACCGCCTGCGCGTACATGGTCTTATAGTTTTCCAGCATCGAGTAGGCGAAGATGTAAGCTTCTTCTGCGAGCTGCCTCGCTTCCTGAGTGGTGATGCTCTCCTTCTGGGCGTCGATAGGCGTTTCTGCGCCTTTGTTGCAGCCGATCGCAAGAGTCAGGACTGAAGCGACGATCAGAATCGTTGACGATTGGCGTGTTGTTAGATTCACGGTATAGCTCCTGTTAATCATCTCGTTGTCTTCCTATGAGTGGTGAACTCGAATTTCTCCAAATCTCTAGAATCACTCTTCGACACGCTTCAACTGCGGCATCCGGTATTCACGCATCTTTTCAACATCCGGTCGATACGCCCCGACGAGGCCGTTCCAGCCGTCCGCAGGCGTGTAGCCGAAGTTGGCGCCGCGTTCTTCGGCGATGGGCTTGCATTCCATGCCGCCGAATACCA
>Ga0068714_10003698_pt1 | contig 17804 bp, 16 predicted proteins | sample MTBNYHSulfiMetaG_FD_62988 | JGI IMG/M metagenome (GOLD analysis project Ga0068714, IMG submission 62988) | Enrichment culture microbial communities from rom New York Harbor, USA that are MTBE-degrading - MTBE-NYH (New York Harbor Sulfidogenic)... | ecosystem: Environmental > Aquatic > Marine >...
CCCTAGAGCATAAGTGACAAATATCACATACTCAATTATGCTTTGTTATGGGCCTCTATAGAAAGTTTCTATAGGCCCCTGGGGTGCGGCGCGGGCAAGGGCTTGGCTATCTGCTGGCAACAGTTTTGTGTCGTAAAAAAAAGAGTCGTCATGGCGGACAGTGCCGCTTCTTTCTATTTAGTATCTTGGCGAAAATGGGGGAGGGAACGGATTCTATTATCAATTGTAAAATCCATATGCAAACCGCAGACCTGAAGGTCTGCGGTTATCTTCGAGTAGCGAGGCCTGGACTCGAGCCTGGGCTCTCAGGGTTACAGGCTTTACTTCTGCCGATTGATGCTCAAAGAAACCCATCAATCTCATGCAAGCCAAAATTGGTCATATAGGTGAGCAGAACATCAGGACTATCGGATTTTGTAGATCTCCTGCATATCTGAGTTTTAGTAATGCGCCGCGTCTCTCAATGATGCGACAAAATCACTCAATGCTTTTTCACCGATCATCGCGGCCTCAATTAGGGCTGTTCCAACAATAATTGCATCAGCCCCGATGTTTCGAAGCCGGATCACATCTTCGGGTGTTCGTATCCCGAATCCAATCGCCAGAGGCAAATCGTAGTCACTTGCAAGAGACTTGACCTCCTGAATCCGTTCTTTGAGACGAGAGCCAAACTCAGCATGCCCCCCCGAAGGCCCCTCGCGACTCACTAAATAAAGGTAACCCCCAGCGTATTTGAGAAGATCGACGATCGTTGGGCTTTCCATCTCAGGTGTAATGAGTGGTATGGTTTCGAGATTTGCCGTCCTACCAAGTTGCGCGATATCTTTCCATTCTTCGATCTCTAGAGCGACGGACAGGATCCCCGCCATACCCAAGCTTGCGCAACGGTTTATCATCCTATCGACACCATACTCTATGAGATCTTCACCATACATCATTGCTAAACCCGTGCACTTGGCCTTACATACGGCAAAAGCCCCGAGCTCTAATGCCCGATCCATCCCGATACCTAAACCTCGGACCTCTTCCTGCGCTTTGCGTATTACTTCGCCGTCGAATCTTGGGTTTTTAGCCGGCATGCCTACTTCGAGTATGTCCATGCCAGCTTTGCTGCTTACTTCGACTGCACTTACAAATTCATCCGGGGTGGGAAAACCCACAGGCAAGTAACCTATGATCGGTAATCGATTTTCGTTCTTCGCCTGCTGAAACGCATCTGGGAAGTTCAGTGTCATTTTGCTGCCTCCAATTGAACTAATCTATTCTCGTTCGTCTAAATCAAGAGGGGTGATCCACTCTCTCAGAGCTGGCAATGCGTCCTTACTTGACATTCGATAGAAAACAGTGTAAACTTACTGTGAGTTGTTATAACATTATAATGTTATGCTTTATTATAACACGGATTGTCAATCTGTCAAATGACATGAGTTCCAATCAGGGGACCTTTATTAGGTTGAGGTAATGATATGAACACTAAAGTGAATGTAGACATCTTGGAGGTCATCCATAAAGATAGCGCCCTGCCTCTTTACTATCAACTTATAGAGAGAATACGGGCGGAGATTGAGAGCGGTCGTTGGCAGCCGGAACAACAAATCCCATCTGAATCGGAATTATGTGATCTTTTTGATATCAGTCGTGCTGTCGTTCGACAGGCTTTACGCGAGCTCGAGTATGAGGGGTTACTAGTTCGCAAACAAGGAAAAGGGACATTCGTAGCTCGACCGATTATCGCTTATCGTCTTGCCCAGAGCCTCATCGGCTTGTATGAAGATGTCGCTGCAAAGGGACCTGCGCCAATTTCGGATGTCCTTAGGAAAGAGACGACCAAAGCATCTGCTACCGTTGCGCATGCGCTTCAAATTGAAGCTGGCGACGATGTCCTTCTTATCGAGCGACTGCGATCGGTAGATAATGAACCGCTCGTTCTCGTTACCAACTACTTGCCTCACGATCTTCGCGAAGTTATCTTCGATGCAGACCTAAGAACCCAATCCCTTTATGTTCTCTTGGAACAACGTTGCGGTTTCAATCTATCTCACGGTCAGCGTACGATTCAGGCCGTAGCCGCGGATGCCCGCCAGGCGGAGCTACTTCAAGTTAAAAAAGGTGCTCCATTAATTTCATTCGATGGTGTTACCTATATCGAGGGTGGGCGCCCGATTGAATGGTATCACTCCGTCCATCGCGGTGACCGAAGCAAATTTGAAGTCGAACTTGTGCGTGATCGGTGATGCAATACGGAATTATTGACGATGTCTCATTCGAGCCAACCTAAAGGCGGAGCCAAGCGATGGCGATTGTACTTACCTTAGTTGATGAACGATTGATACACGGTTCTGTTACAGGTTCGTGGGTGGCAAGCATCCAACCAAAATTCCTCGTACTTGCTCATGATGAGACTGCAAATGATCCCACCAAACGGATGATCATGGAAATGGCATCGCCGGCAAGTGTTTCACTATCAGTTCTCACGATCGAAGAGACTGGCAAGAAACTACTAGCAGGTGCAGCCGAGAAGGGGCGAGTTATGTTGCTGCTTCACAACCTGCATGATCTTAAAAGATTGCTAGATATGGGTGTGGAGATTGATGCCGTAAGCCTGAGTCATATTCTGCACAAGCCGGATCGAGAAGAAAGGAGGCTGTCCTATGGCATTCATGTCGGTAAGGACGAGGAAGCATTGCTTCTTGAACTGATGAAGAAAGGCGTCAAGTTTGAGGTTCGCCCTGTACCGACCTATAAGAGTCAATCCCTCGAGAATCTCATTAAGAAGACCTAAATCTACGATCGGCACTTCAGTGGTCTTGGAGGTGCCAAGTAAGGAGACTCACCATGTTCCTTAAAGCATTATATGTTGGTATTGTCGGCGGTGTGCTAAGTATGGATGTGTATGGCTGGGGGACATTAGCAGCCATGGGGCGGCCAGTAGTCCTGGGTCCAATACTGGGCTTGTTCATGGGCGATTTCTGGACGGGGCTGTGGGTAGGGGCAACGATAGAATTCATGTTTCTCGGCGTGATACCTACTGGAGCCGCCATTCCACCCGATGCAACAATGTCCGCTTTGGGAGCCACCGCTTTGGCAATCCTACTTGGGGGGGACCGAGCAACAGCAATCGCTCTTGCGGTCCCGCTGGCTCTTCTCGGCCAATTGGCGCAGGTCATTGTCTGGCAAGTCAACGCTTTCTTCTTACATAAAGCCGATGATTTCGCAGAAAAGCTAAACCTAAAAGGGATCGAAAATATGCACTACACAGGAATGTTCTTGTTCTTCCTGCGTGGCTTTGTTCCGATCTTCTTGGGTGTATGGCTTGGAGTCGAACCTGTCCAAAACTTCATGAATGCCCTACCGGAATGGGTTAGCCCCGGCCTGGGTATCGCGGCCGGATTGCTGCCAGCTGTAGGCTTTGGCATGCTTCTCAATATGATCGGCTTAAAGCGCTATTGGCCCTACTTCCTCGTCGGCTTTACCTTGGCTACGTTCTTCAGCGTGGGTATTGTGCCGATCGCGATCTTGGGACTCTGTCTCGGATTCGTGATCGTTACGCTTAAGTCAATGACGCAAAAGCCTTCTGAGGCAGAGGCGTTTTAGTAAGGAGTGATGAAGATGACCGCAGATCAAGCAGTAGCCGATACGCAAGCCGTCGAAATAACACGAAAAGATTTGAACAAAGTCTTTTGGCGAAGCCTGTCGATCATGGCAAGCTTGAATTACGAACGGTTTCTCGCAGTTGGCAGGACGTACATCATGCTGCCAGTATTGCGCAAACTCTATAAAGGTGAAGAGCTGAAAAAGACTCTGCATCGTTATTTAGAGTTCTTCCTGACGCACCCATACTTTGCCAACCCCATTGCGGGTATACAGATCGCGATGGAAGAGGAGCGAGCAAAGGGTGCGCCGATTGATGAAGACGCAATACGTGGCGTTGCAACAGGGTTGATGGGCCCTCTAGCAGGAGTTGGAGATCCTCTCTTCTGGGGCACGATACGAAGCATCATAGGCGGTCTATGTGCATCCCTGGCACTAGCAGGGAACGCTATTGCCCCCTTCCTCTTCGTGATCCTATGGAACATTCCCCACTACTTTGTGCGCGGCACCCTTTTATATAAGGGTTACGATATGGGTATGGGGCTAGTAAAGGAATTCCGAGAGACTGGGATCCTTCAACGCATCACCGAAGGCGCGAGCATCATGGGAATGACCGCGATTGGTGCATTGGTCGCGTTATGGGTGTCGGTGAAATTCTCTCCTCTCGAATTCTCGTTTGGGGAAGCTGTGTTCAATGTGCAAAGCTTGCTGGACTCCATCTTCCCGAACATGCTTCCTCTAGGGCTCACCCTATTGTTGGCATCCCTACTAGCGAAAAAATTCAACGTCAACCTGTTGATAATAATCCTAATAGGGATTGGGCTTCTGGGTGCCTTTCTGGGCTTCATGGCCTAAATTGAGTACGCAGAAGTAGAGGCATACTAGTGATTGGTGTAATCATCGTTACCCATGGTCTGCTTGCAGAAGGGCTTGTAGACAGCGCCGAGATGATTCTGGGTTCTCTGTCGCAAATTGCCACCATTAGGCTTGATGAGAAGATGACTCCAGAAACGCTCAGGTCCCAAGTGGAGAAACACATCTCAAATCTGATGAGTGACGAGGGTGTCTTAATCCTCACGGATCTGCGGGGGGCTACGCCCTTCAACGTTACCGCTTCGTTCGCAGAACGTAATGATGTGTCTGTGATCACTGGCGTCAACCTTCCCCTCCTGTTGGAAGCGCTGACTCAGAGAAGCAAGAAAGATCTGAAGACCCTAACTGCTTATGTTGTTCAAAAAGGGCAGGAGGGTATCCTAGATGTGGCTGTGTTGCTAGAGCAGCACCGGGAGAAACACGAGCGGACTGTGGGTAACGGTACTGATGAAAAATGGTAAACTAGGCCATCGTTAAAGTATGCTGTAAAGGAGTATGTGACCACAACCTAAACGATAAGTGCCGCCTCTTGCGCTACACATTCGCTAGATGAATGACATAAGCAAGGGCGGCACTTATGTTGAATATTGCAAAGATATGTGATCGCATAAGCTGTAGCCAATGACGTTCCCTACTCTAGATCATTAGGTGAGCGGAGCACTATACTGGGAGTGAGACTCACATGCAACTCGCGAAACTCATTGAACATACAAACATCAAACCAACCGCGACCTATGAAGAAATAAGAAACCTATGTGAGGAAGCTATCGAGAATCAACTTTTCGCTGTTGCCGTTCTGCCTACATGGGCAGAACTAGCAGTGGAAATCGTAAAGGGGACAGGCGTTCAAGTCGCAATTGGAATCAGCGTTCCTTCAGGGGCGGATACAACAGAGGCCAAGGTTTTTTCAGCTCGGGAGGTCATTCTGCTTGGCGCTGATGCAGTGGACATGGTAATGAACATCGGCGCCTTCAAGTCGGGCGAAATAGAAACAGTAAGAAACGATATATCATCTGTCGTGCGAGCAGTGAAGGAAATCAATCCCGTAGCTGAGGTGAAAGTCATCATCGAATGTTGCTATCTTGAGCGCGAGGAAAAAATCCTCGCCGCTAAGCTTGTCGATGATTGTGGCGCTGATTTTGTTAAGACGTCCACGGGTCTTGGACCTTCGGGAGCTACTGTTGAAGATGTACAGTTACTTAGGGCAACTGTGTCCCCTAAAGTGAAGGTTAAAGCGGCTGGAGGGATCAAAACCTACGAACAGGCGGTTGCCATGATAGAGGCTGGCGCCCAGCGAATTGGTACAAGCTCTGGCGTGGAGATTGCTACTAAGTAGATTGTAAGAGAAGAAAAATTGGTTGGTATTAAGTCAAAGAGTTAAGGAAGAGTTCGGATGGCATCCTCTGAACAGCCATCCATTACAGATCTGTAGCGGCCGAAATAGCCGTGGCGATTGAATCTGAATGCTAATACACCAGCGTAAAGCGTTTTGGTGTTTCGCCTAACAAGCAAACTCAATACTAGCTATAGAGAGCTTAAGAACCTACTATGAACAACACAATTCCCGTTATCGAATTGAGCGGCAATCACTTCGAAAGGGGGCTGATTCATGGAGAGCGTCTGGCCGGGCAGATAGCTGAGCTAAGTGAGCTTGAAGCAGGCGATCTAATGAAGGCAACCAAGATGAGCGAAGATGATCTTTGGGGATTCGCTGATCGGTGCCTCCCCATTGCAGAGGCTTACTCCCCTGACTTGTTTCAAGAGATGCGAGGTATTGCAGAAGGGGCCAACCTCCCTTTACAAAGAATCTTTATACTTAACGCTTTTCTTGACCTTTATGATCTCTGGATCCCAGAGAATAAACTGGATACTCCTGCTGGCTGCACAAGTTATGGTTTTGTTGGCGATGTAATGGATGACGGCAATCTGATAATCGGCCAAAACCTAGATCTCCATCAACGCTTCCAGGATTATGGCGTCCTTTTGCGTATTCCCTTAGATGCCGATGGCAGCATAATGGTGTATAGCTTTGCAGGGCTACTTGGTTGTGTGGGGCTGAACAGCCATGGATTAGGAGTCCTTATTAATAAACTCTTCTCATGGTGCGTGAAGCCCGGTGTGCCCTACCCAATGCTTATCCGCGAATTCCTGCGTCAGTCATCGTTCAGCCTCGCCATTGGTTCTATTGTGGCCGCAGATAGAATATCAAGCATGAACTACCTTGTTGCCAGCAAGCACGAGATTGTCGACATCGAAACGACTGCGAGCAATTGTGCATTTCTCTATCCTACAGAAGGTAAGATCTTCCATTCAAATAATTACGTCTCGGAACATCTCCTTTCTCAGGATGCGATGCCTCGGCTTATACAATTGGACAGAGCAAAAGCTAACACCTACGTACGATATACTCATTTGAAACGTGTTCTCGACAATATCGATAATTCTGGCAAGGTGGGAATCGATAAGCTTTATGAGATATCCCGCGATCACGAGGACTACCCGCTGGGTATATGCCACCACTCTTATGTGCGTTGGCCTGAAGGATCGGGCAGGACAATCGCGGCGATTCTTTTGAGACCCGAACTCGGTGAAATACAGCTAACAGAGGGGCCTCCGTGTGAGTGCGACTTCAGAAGCTATCTCCTTTAGTGATACGCTCGGTGGATGAGTAATTTTTGGGGGATAAATCCAAAGCTCAGGTCGTAATTCCTTGAACCGGCCCCGATATGAAGAAAAACGCCCGGAAGGGCGTTTTCTCTTCAGTAGCGAGGCTTGGATTCGGAACGAGACTCGTAGCGGAGAACGTCGCCAGGGCAATGGGGCCCCTTTGATTTCTTGCTCCCATAGAGCGTGAATGGTTTCTGCCGCCTCCGGGTTGCGTTGCATCCGGATCCAACGTGTTCGGGAGCAAGTAGCTAACCAGCGCGACTGCTGATATTGGCTTGCTCATTCTCACTTCTTATTGTTGTGGCACGAAGAAACCGGGAATAAACCACTCTCCCTTTAGTACAGATGGGTCTCCTGTTTGAGCAAATTCTTCAAGGTTTGGTTGCGCATTCGTCGCATCTTTGGCGTAATCATTGGTGAATATCCAGATAGCGACATTACTGGCATTCTTATAACCAAAACGAAAGAATATGATTGTCCTTTCAGTGACTCCAGTGATTCGAAAATATTGTCCAATAAGCCGCTGTGGTGCAAAAGGCTCTCCGTATATCGGTCTACTGTTAAAGAAAATCTGGGAGCCGTTTTCTACATTTCTGAGTCCGAGCACGATGTTTTCAATGATCTTTCCCTCCCCAAAGCGACAATCCTTGGCGTAAGCGGTGATTTCATACCCGGTATCTCCGTACGGGATTGGTGCTTCTGGAACTACGATTTCGCCAAGCGCACATCTCAATGGCCACATTTGATCTTTGTCTAGTATTGGGAATTCCGATTCTGCCGTGGTGCCGGGAATGTATTCGTGATCAATCTCCAGCATAGCCATGCTTCGCGACACTTCTTCTGTTGCTTCTGAACTAGCAAGAGCAGTTGATTCAGAGATGGTGACGGACAACGAAGACGTGGCTTGCTCTGATGGGGTGGCACTTGGCGTTAAGGATGGATGCATCGGCTCGGTTCGAGAACAGACCCCGAGCAAAAAACATATCAGGAACAAGAAAGTGGTTCGCAATTTCATGGGCATGGCCCCGCTGATTGAGCAAGGGTTGATTGCCGTAAGGTGTAAAACCTATACATTCCTAATCAAGATTGGGGCAACCCTTGGGTTAGGCTCGTCTCTTACGGTGTTGTCCTTTCCTTGCGTTTCTCAACAGGAATCACTCACCAGGGCAGCGGATCTCCTTTGATCCTTTGCTCCCACAAAGTGTGAATGGATTGAACTACCTCAGGGCTGAGTTGCCCATCGGCAGCGGCGAAGTTGTCCAGGGCTTGCTGCACGGTCTTCGCGCCAGGGATGATCGTGGAGACTTGCGGCTGCGCCAAGATGAATTGCAGGGCGGCGTGCGCCAGCGAGGTCCCCGGCGGCACCAGGGCGGTGAACTGCTTGAGCAGCGCCGTCCGGCGTTCCAGTACCTCAACCGGCCAGCGGCTGCGAATGTCGCTGAAGTTGGTGTTCCGGTCATACTTCCCGGCCAGCCAGCCAGAGTCGAGGGGTACTTTCACGATCAGCCCGACGCCATGCTCTTGCGCCTCATCGAAGGCCCCACCCGGCTCTTGATAGAAGGCGTTGTACATCACTTCGAGCGCCTTGCTTTGCGTGGTTTCGACCACCATCTCGATCTCCACCTGCCAGTCGAGCGAGACGCCGTATTCGCGCAGCTTACCCTCGGCCTTGAGCTTCTCCAGCTCCTCGTACTGGCTGGCTTTGGTTCCGTCCATGAGCTCGCGCGGCGGGTTGTGCACCAACAGGATGTCGACGTAATCGGTTTGCAGGCGCTTCAGACTGCCCTCCAGCGATGGGCGGATGGCCTCGGTGCTGAAGTCAGTGTTCCCCTGTGCATCGTGACCGTACTTGGTGCAGATGATCACATCCTGCCGGACAGGCTTCAGCGCTTTGCCCAACAGCTCTTCGCTCAAACCGTGGTTGTAGGCCGGGGCGGTGTCGAAGAAATTGCAGCCCGCCTCCAGGGAGCGCTGGATGATCTGCATGGCCTCACCAGTATCGCTGACCCCCCAATCCGGATTGGCGAGTTGCCACGCACCCAGCCCGATCTCGCTGACTTTCATTCCGGTATTTCCAAGCGGATGTAGCTTCATGATCGCATCTCCTTATCTAGCGTAGGTCTATTAGCTTTGTAATTTCCTTTTTGCTGGAAGCACCACCGGTTTCATAGGCCGGCGTTATCCAGGCGGTTCATCTGGTCTGCGGTGAGTTCGATGGAAAGCGCCTGCAGATTGTGGTCCAATTGCTCCACGCTGCTGGCCCCCAGGATAGGTATGACCCTGGGCTGGTGATGCGCCAGCCAGGCGAGGACGAGCTGATGGTTGCTCAGGCCCAGGCTTTTCGCCATCTCGGTTAACACTTCCAAGCGCGCCAGGTTTTCTTGCGTATCAAAGAGCGGCCAATCGTAGTACTGCTTGCGCTTCTCCTCGTCATCGTAGATGCCTTTCAGAAGAGGGGAGTAAGCCAAGAAAGCCACCTCCTCGTTGGCGCGTAGGTAATTGAGCAATTCGTCGTCGGCATGGGCGGCAATGCCGAAGTCGGCGCCCGGTTTGGGGCGGAAGTAGGAGTACTGCTGCTGGATGGCTGTGTAGGAAGCCCAGCCATTCACATCACTGATCCTTCTGGCCCGCTCCAGCCGCCAGGTGCGGAAGTTGCTGCAACCGACGTAGCGCACTTTGCCAGCTTCCACCAATCGGTTCAAGGCCTCCAGGGTATCTTCGAGCGGGGTATGCCGGTCGTCGATGTGAGCGTAATACAGGTCGACGTGATCGGTCCCCAGGCGTCGCAAACTGCCCTCGATGCCCTTGCGGATCACGGCTGGCGAAAGGTATTCGAATTCCTCTTCGCGCCGGTCCCACAAGATATTCCCATCGGCGTCTCGTATCCTGGCGGGATCCTTCAACCGGGCGCCCACCTTGGTGGCCAGAAAGATTTGCTCGCGATTGCCTCTCTGCCTCATCCATTCACCCAGCACACGCTCGCTCTCGTCGCCGACGAATTCTCCGCTCCCGGCCCACCAGGCGTAACAGTTGGCTGTATCTAAGAAGTTCCCGCCCTTTTCAACGAAGTAGTCCAATAGGGCGAACGATTTCTCCTGGTCTGTTTGCGTGCCCATCCACATCGTGCCCAAACAGATCTGACTCACGCGCTCTCCAGTTTGTCCAAAGGGCACCTTCTTCATTGCATGCCTCCAATTCTAAGAATACGGTCAAATCTTAGCTTAAAAGCGGATATTTTGATAGTACCAGATTTGGAGAGTATTATTAATACCAATTTGTTAATTACTCATAATTGGAATTGCTTGAATCTAAGGTCTAGAGTATACTGTTATCCCTGGAGAAATGGAGACCTGACATGCGTATTCCGCTTGATCGCCAGAGCGAAGTCCCCCTGTACCGGCAGATCGAGTCTTATCTGCGCCAACAGATTCTCTCCGGCTCGCTTTCGCCGGATACCCGCCTTCCGGCCACTCGCCGGCTTGCCCAGGACTTGGGCGTCAGCCGCATCACGGTCAAGAACGCCTATGCCGAGCTGGAGAGCGATGGCTTGGTCTACAGCCGGGAGGGCAGCGGCAGTTACGTGATGGAGCCTGTTCAGCCTCCGGCCTCCTCTATTGGCGACTCACAGACCGCTTGGCCGCTGTGGCAGCGTGAGGCCGGAATGGGCGACAACCCGCCTCAGTGGGGTGGCGCGGTTGGGCAATCGGGTGGAGCCCAGCACCCTCGCTTGATTGCCTTTACCGGTGTAGGTGACCCTCGCCTGTTCCCGGTCCAGGATTTCTACAAGGCCGTCAAGACCGTGATACGCCGGGATGGGGTGGCCGCTTTGGAATACGGCGAATTCGAGGGTGGCTACCCGCCGCTTCGCCAAACCATCACCAACGTTCTGGCCAGCCAAGGGATTCAAGCCCATCCCGACAGCATCTTGGTCACTTCCGGATCGCAGCAGGCTTTGGCGCTGATCTGTCAAGTGCTGCTTAAGCCAGGGGATGTCGTCCTGGTGGAAAGCCCCACCTACAATTTTGCGCTAGAGCTGTTCCACGCTCTGGAGCTGAAGATCATCGGTGTTCCTCTTGATGAGGACGGCATGCAGGTCGAAGCGCTGGAACCTCTGCTCCAGCAGCACCACCCCACGCTGCTCTACACCATCCCAAATTTCCAGAATCCGACGGGAGCCTGCATGAGCGTCGTGCGCCGCCGCCAGCTAGTAGCGCTGGCCGACCGCTACAATCTTCCTATCTTGGAAGATGATTTCGTCGGGGATCTGCGCTACGATGGGCGCGCCCTGCCTGCGATCAAAGCGCTCGACCCGGGCGGCAGAGTGATCTACGTGGGCACCTTTTCCAAGATGCTGATGCCTGGCCTGCGCCTGGGCTACCTGGTGGTGGATGGCCCGATCTTCGATAAGCTGGTGGTCTGCAAGCGGGTGACCGATCTCACGACTTCGACCCTTATCCAGCGCACCCTGCACGAGTACGTGACTGTTGGGCGCTATCAAATCCACTTGCGCCGCTCGACTCGCGTATATCGCAAGCGGCGCGATGCCATGCTTGAGGCGATTGCACGACATTTGCCCTCGGATGTGCAGGTCAGCCCTCCTCAGGGCGGCTTGTTCGTCTGGCTGCGCTTGCCGGAGGGTCTATCTTGTCTCGATCTGCTGCCGCTGGCAATGGAGGAGGAGGTAGAGTTTGCGCCCGGCACGCGTTTTTTCCCGGATAGCGCTGAAGGGGAGGCATACTTACGCCTCAATTTCGCCACCCAAACCCCTGAGGATATCGAAGAGGGCGTTCAACGGCTAGGAAAGGCGATCGAGCGCTTAAGGGCGCGACAAGCCTAGCAAGCTGTATTTGCTTTGTTTCCAGTACTGGATTTACTGGGGGCTCAAAATCTCAGCGCCGCACGGCGAAAAGGTGTAGCTCCTCAAGCTGCTGTCGACGATCTTGCAGCGTCTGCTGTACTTCGGTCAGTTCGGCGCTGGTCTTTTCTCTCACCTGTCTTTTGGACTTGGAATCCTTAGATGACCTTATCCTGCCAATACCCACGATAATCAAGGGTACTTGGACGATGCAAACGAGAAAAATGATCCAACTTTCATCGGTGTGGCCTGAGGCTATCGAGTCTACTATCGCGCTTGCGATCCCGCTTACTGCCCCAGCTCCAAGGATCCATATTATTGTCGTTATGATCCCCCGAAACACTCTTTTGGACTTGGAATCCTTAGATGACCTTATCCCGCCAATACCCATGATAATCAAGGGTATTTGGGCAACGCAAACGAGAGCGAGAAAAGGAATCCAACTATCATCGGGGTGGATCGAGGCTATCCTGCTTACTGCCACAGCCCCAATGATCCCAATTATTATCGTTATGATCCCCCAAAACACTCCACTGCGGGAGGGCGAATTCTCTTTGATGATCTGCTCTTTCGCGGCGATCTCCTCTTCCAATTCGGGGATCTCGGCCTTGAGGCGCTGGATGGTTTGCTCGGAGGCCATTCTATCCGAGCCGGATAGCACGCTGTCGAACTTGGTCTCCACGCGCTTCAAGCCTTCGACCACCGGCACCAACGACACCGCACCGCCCGAGCGGCGCACGAGGTGTTCGTTCTCGCAGTGCTGGCAGACGAAGCGATCCATGTCGGGGGTGATTTGAAGCTTGCCGCCGCAGCTCGGGCAAGTCAGGGTGATGAAATCGCCTTGCCGTCTGCCAAATGACTGGCCGGATGATGAATCTGCTGTTCCCTCTGTTTGGATGGATGCGCCGCACTTGTTGCAAAACTTGGCCCCCGTTGGGTTGGCAGCTCCGCAAGCAGTGCAGAAAGTCGAGTCTGTCTCCACGTTGCCCTCCGAAGCATTACAGGCTGTATAGATTATAGCGAATCCATTGCGGCGGTCAAGATACAAGTTCTCGAAGACCAGCAACGGATGAGCCGCTGGCTTATCGCTTGGCTATTATTCGATCTGTTCCTGTTGGGCCTTCTTTTTAATCGAGTGGCGCTACTTGGGGGAGCCAATTATCGTCCCTCGCGCCTCGACGCCTCGCTGCTCAATCTTCCAACCAGACTTCCACGCGATGTTCGGCGCCGGGTAAGTCGGCTGGGATTAGATTGCCGGGTACAGTTTCCCCGTCGAGGCTTATCTTGCCTACACCCTTGCAGACGTGCCCGGGGTTGTGCACGGTGATGTGAAAGGTTTGCCCCCTGAATCGGCGCGTGGCTGTAAAGCCATCCCAGGCAGACGGGATGCACGGGTCGATGCGCAGCCCGGCGTACTCGGGGCGCATGCCGAGGATCCATTGGGTGGCGGCCTGGTAGCACCACGAGGCCGTGCCGGAGAGCCAGGAGTTGCGCCCCAGTCCGAACTGCGGGTGTTCGTCTCCCAGGATGTTTTGCGCATAGACATACGGCTCGCACTCGTAGATTTCGGCTATGTCATTCTTGGCGACCGGGTTGATCTGGACGTAATACTCGTAGGCGCGGTCGCCGTTGCCCAGGATCGTTTCGGCGATCATCGCCCAGGGGTTGGGGTGCAGGAAGATGCCGCTGTTCTCCTTGGTGCCGGGTGGGTAGGTGGTCACGCCGCCGTATTTTGGATCGTAGCCGTCGAAACCGGGCGTAGAGACCTTAATGCCGAACTTGGTGTTGAGCTTCCCGTAAACCGCCTCCATTGCCTGGCGAGCGCGGTCGGGGGATGCGAAGCCCGAGATCACCGGCCAGGTTTGCCCGTTGAGCGAGATCTGATTGTAGGTGTTCTTGGCGGAGCCGACCGGGTTGCCATCCTCGTCGAAATAGCGCACGTACCATTCGCCATCCCAGGCGCTGGCCTCCACCCGTGCCTTCATCTCTTCGTAGGCCGTACGGTACTCCTCTACCCCAGGTTCGTCCCCTAGATGCTCCATCAGGGCGATTATCTCGAGCAAGGCTTTGCCGTATAGGTTGGCCGTGAACAGCGATTCGGCTCCCGTGGGCAGGTTGACGGTATCGTTCCAATCTGCGAAGCCGAGCAGAGGCAAGCCGTGCTGGCCCACGCTGTCGCGCGTGAAAGCCAGGCCGCGTTTCAAGTGCTCGAGCACGGTGCCACTCTCGAGCGGAGCGCCCTGTTTGTCCTTATTGTAGAACGGAATGGTCTCCTTCAGGAAAGCCAGGTCACCGGTCTCTTTCAGGTAGGCGGTGGTTGCCAGGATAGTCCACAGGTGGTCGTCGCTGTAATAGTGGGGGCGGTCCTCCATCTCCAGCGAGTCGCCCTCGCTGCCCTCCAGCGTCAGCGGGTTGAACTGGTGCATGGCGGAGCCATCGCGCTTCTGGAAGGAGAGCAAGGTTTGCAGAAATTCCTTGCCCTCTTCGGGCACAGAGGCCATCACAGCTAGCAGGTCCTGCGATGAATCGCGCATGCCAATGCCCCGCGAACCTAGCCCGAGCTGGTAGTAAGACAGGTAGCGCGACCAGGTCTTGGTCACGTAGCACTGGTGCGGGTTGTGGACGTTGAGCATCTGGTTCATGTCCTCGTCGGGGGTCTCGACCTGCAGCGCGGCGAGGTAATCGCTCCAGAAGGCTTCAATCTTGGTCAGCTCTTCTTCGAGCGCCTCGGGCTGCCGGAAGCGCCGGATTTCATCGTGGGCGGCATCCAGGTCGTGTGCCTGGCCCAACTGGGTGATCAGGCGGTGGGTCTCACCGGGCTGGAGCGTTCCCAGGTGGTGTAGCAGTGCGGCGATGTTGTCCCCACGTAAGGCCTCGGTATTGCTCAGTTCGGCCTCCTGCAAGCTGTGCGGCATCCGAAAAGTGCCGTATTCGTTTTCGCCCAGGAAGCGTTTGCGGTCGGTCTCGAAGGATGAGGCCGGCAGGTTGGAGGTGAAATAATTGATTTTGGTATCCCGAAACATGAACGGATATTGGATTAGGATAGTGTAGTCTTCATCCTGCACAGCTTTGCTCTGCATTGTCTGGGGTGCCCAATCGGCATTGGTGAACTGCAAGAGGGCGTTGGGGTGGGTGTATTCGATCACCGGGACGGCATCCACGGTGAGGGGTGCTTCGGTCAGGTTGGTGATCCTGATATCGCGCAATTCGCAGGTCCCGTCGCGCGGCACGAAGATGGTCGCCTCGGTGCGCAGCCCGTAGAACTCGGAGACGATGCGGGTGTAGCCCAGCCCGACGTGGCATTCGAAGCGCTGGAAAGGGTCAAGCGTGGGAACGAAGAAGGGCGAGAACACTCGCAGGCCTTTCTCCTCGTGGATGCGCAGAAACAGTGTCTCTCCCTTGAAATCCGAGGACGGCATCTGTTGGAGGTATTTGGTGATGCGGTTGAAGGTTGGGTCGTCTTTGCAGATCAGCGCTCCGCCGGTATGATCCACGAAACCGCCGAAATCGCGTGTGCCGATGTAGTTGATCCATTTGACTGGCGCGCGCGGGTTGGTGATCACGTACTCCCGGTTGTCTTTGTCAAAATATCCGTATTGCATCGTTCTCCTTACCTCTGGGAAATTACCTCGATTAGCTCTCGGCTGACCACGTTCCCATCCTTATCTACCAGGCCGAAATCCATCGCTTTGTAGGTCCAATAAGCGCGGCCAATTCCGAATTCATTTAGCAGGGAGATCAGATCGCGCAGCCAGTTCAGGCGCGTGGACATGGCGGCACGCTCGTAAACCCCGAATTCACCACAGTAGACCATCTGGCCAGTTTGCTGCGAGAAATCAAGCGCAGGCTGGAGGACGGCGTGAAGGTAGTTCTTGTCAAAGTGTGCCCCGATCTCCCTTTCCAGCATGTGCTTGCGGTCAGGATGCTGCTCTAAGAAGGCGCCTAGGCTGGGGGCTTCTCCGGGATACTCGACCGATTGGTCGTATTTGACGAGAACTGGAACCCAGGGCGCTTTTTGGTGCGTGACCGTCATGGGTGAGTAGAAGTGGAAGGTGTACAGGATGTTGGGGTCGTCCAGGATCTTGAGATTCGACAATTCATCTGGCGCATTGTAGCGGTTGCCGCCGACGAGGATAAGTCGTTGTGAGTCGAGCGCACGGATGCGGGCCATGGTTTGCGCGACGAGCGCGTTCCACGGGCCGCTGTCAGGCAGCACGATCTCGTTGAGTAGCTCGAAGGCCAGCGTATCCTCCATTTGTCCGGCGAAGTGCTGCGCTATGGTTTGCCACAGTCCTACAAAGCGTTCCTGCAAGGAGGCATCCTGGAAGAGCGAAGCCTCCTTAAGGGCGTCGAAACTGTAGCCGGGTGCTTTGTGCAAGTCGATGATGACGCGCAGCCCGTTTTGCTCGCACCAGTCCAGGCAGGTCTCGACGTAGCTAAATCCATCCTTGAGCACGGGGTGATCTACGGGTAAGCGGACGTGGTCCATCCCCCAATCTGCGATGCGTTTTATGTCGTCTGCGGAAATGAAGGTCTTGAAGTGTTGACGGTCGTAAGCAGGGTATTGCGAGAGCCAGCCCCCTAGGTTGATGCCGATTTGTAGTGCATTTTTGTTCATTAGGCTACCTGGAAATGGGAGAACCACTCGTGGTTTTCGAATGTCGTCATGAAGCGCAAGGCTTTGATCGCGCGGAAGGTCCAGTTTGCCAAGAGCGGTCTTTCCGAAAGCTATTTGGGTATCTGGGGCGGAGTGAAGAGCACGCAGGCATTGCGCTTCTTCTTGGCCTTATACATGGCATGGTCGGCAGCTTTCATGAGCGGGGAGATGCTCAGGCCGTGTTTGGGGTATATGCTGATGCCAATCGAAGCAGTGATCCTCGTTCGCGGGGCAAGCATCTCGAATTCTTCCGAGATTTTCTCCCGTATCTTCTGGGCGACGAACATCGAGTCTTCGGGAGCGGTGATTGTATCGAGGATGACTGCGAACTCGTCGCCGCCCATGCGCGCCACGGTGTCGGAATCGCGTACGCTGGCATTCAAACGCGCGGCAACCTGCTTTAACACCTGATCGCCGGCATCGTGCCCGTAATGGTCGTTGATCATCTTGAAGTCGTCCAGATCGACGTATAGCACAGCGAATAGGGCGTCGTTGCGCCTCGCTCTCCGGATGGTTTGCTCCATGCGATCGAGCAGCAAGAAACGATTGGGCAGCGATGTGAGGATGTCGTGTGTGGCATGGTATTGCAGGTCTTGTTCTGCGCGTTTGAGCTCGTTGATCTCGCGGGTGATCCCCAGCAGTCCGATTACGGCGCCACTCTCATCGTGGATCGGAAGTTTGGTTGTGGAGGTCCAGTTGATCTGGCCGTTGGGCAAGGCGCGGCTTTCCACTAGACCGATGATCGGTTGCTCGGTCTCCATCACGCCGAGGTCATCGATCATCGTCTTTTGCCCGAATTCATCCCCAAATAGTTCACGATCGGTCTTGCCAATGACCTCGTCTGGATCCTCGTATCCTAAAGTCAAGGCCATCTTGCGACTTGCCCACAATAGACGACAGTGGCGATCCTTGAAATAGATGCTGTCTGCAATGTTGTCCCTCAAGGCATTCAATACCAGCGATTCGTCCATTTGCCATGAATCGTCAGCCATTGAAACGACTCCTTGCAGAAAAACTGAATTTTGAAAGAGCTAAATCAGGAGATCGTAGCTAGGACCTTCACCTCGGTTTTTCTCTGATCGTCGGTCGGGATGACCATTCCATCCACCGGTGTGCCGTCAACGACCAGAGAGACTTGATTGCCCGGACCTTTGCGTTCGA
>Ga0068714_10003699_pt1 | contig 17803 bp, 18 predicted proteins | sample MTBNYHSulfiMetaG_FD_62988 | JGI IMG/M metagenome (GOLD analysis project Ga0068714, IMG submission 62988) | Enrichment culture microbial communities from rom New York Harbor, USA that are MTBE-degrading - MTBE-NYH (New York Harbor Sulfidogenic)... | ecosystem: Environmental > Aquatic > Marine >...
CAATCGGTCGATATGATTACGATGTGGCACTTTTTGGAGCATACCCCTAACCCAGAGGATTACCTTAAAAAAGCCTGGGTGTGGTTAAAACCAGGTGGGCTTATGATAGTCGATGTCCCCAATTATGAAGGAACAGATGCAAAAAAGACCTGGGCTGAGTGGACGGGTTGGTCTATTCCTTACCATCTTTATCATTTTACGCCAAATGCGTTAAAAACCATGCTGTCAAAACATGGGTTTAAAATTATCCGTACAAAGAACTATCATTCGGAGTATATCAAAAACAAACTCAAACAGATTCCTGGTATAAATCTCTTTGCCCGATTAATTGCAAAGGGGTTTTCCGGTAATAGTTATGCCGTTGTCGCACGAAAGGAGTGAATGATCTTAGGAAGATTTTTATGAAGAGAATTTGTCACCTGGACCGCATGATAGCAAGTCAAATATTCCGATTTGATAGACTCGTGGTAAGGGATATCGATAATACAACGGTATTTAAAGTATTCGGGCACGAGGCATTAGATCAAGAAACATGCCTCTTTCATCAGAACGTATCATGCGGTGATCATTATTTGGATATGTTACACAAACTGATTGAGCAGGGCGTGTTGCACAAGAAGGGAGTCCCCGTTGTACGCTTTGCCGATGGTGAGTATGCCTTTTACAATTATACATTGGGTTGTAACGGCCTTTATCAACAAGCAGAATCTGTTCGGGCTATTAAAAAGGCAATGCCTTCACATCTTGAGGCGCTGAAAACGCTTGCTGGATTGGGAAAGTTTGCCCCCTTAATTTTCCCGGGGAATATGCATCAAGAAGCAAAAGGATTTTTTTCGTTCTTACACAAGTCCAAACAAGGTGGTTCAGCCTCAACATTCGTGAATTTTTTATACCAAAACCACATCTTGTTGACCGGTGACGATTATCTGCCATTTTATATAGTCTATGCCTATCTTACCTCTGAGGATTTTGCCCGTCTCGTCGATCACAAAAAGATATGTATCCTGAGTTCAGAATGTAATATGGACTCGTGCATCCAATGGTTTGATAGATTTTTTAGCTGTCCAGAAATTGTCTTTATAGAACTTCCCGATTCCTATGTCGCGACACGGTGGCCTGAGATGAAGGAGGACATTTTAAGGCGGATCCCATTAGATACTAATATATGTCTTGTTGGAGCGGGTGTCGGCGCCCTTTTAGTATGTGTTGATGTGGCACAACGATTTTCTATACCAGCCATTGATGCCGGGCATGTCTTAAATATGATGAATAGTCGAGAGGATAAGTCAAAAGGACCGAGGCTTTATACCATAAGAAAACCCGGGATTCCCGATAATCGTGAATGATCCATTTAAGAAATATCGAAAACAATTCAGGGCCTGGAAAAACAGAAAAAGGCTGGAGCGGGAACTCGACTATTATAATTCTATTTTTGTATCACGCCATCTCACCGTACCTGATGACCGAACTATCCGGCAGACCATAAAACAAAAAATTTCCCATTTAAAACCGAAACCAAAGGGTGAATTGCACATCCTTGCCATTTATCATCATTATAACTGGGAGAACGAATCCCTGAAGCCTGCCCTTGCAAAGTTCGGAGTTGTTCGACATTACGACTGGTTTGATGAGTTCAACCATCAACAAAAGGACTGGCACAACGCAGCAAAAGCAGATATGAACGAGGATCTCGTTAATCGCGTAGGACGGTGGGTCAAAGAAGATAATATCGATGTGATTTTTACTTATCTTTCCGGGGAACTGGTAACACCGGAGACCATGCAGGCATTAAAGGCCTTTGGCGTTCCCATGCTTAATCTCGCTCTGAATGACAAGGAACATTTTGTGGGAAAAATCAGACAGGGCCAGGCCATGGGTTCACGGGATATTTGCCGTTATTTCGACCTTTGCTGGACAAGCACCGAGGATGCGCTGAAAAAGTATTGTGTGGAAGGCGCTCTTCCTGTTTATCTTCCGGAAGGGGGAAATCCTGAAATCCACAAACCAGATGACGTAGATAAAACCATTGATGTGTCTTTCGTTGGGCAATGTTATGGAAACCGCCCGGAACTTATTCGCAAACTTACGCTTCACGGCATACGCGTCGAAGCGTATGGATATGGTTGGCCAAATGGCCCGCTATCCACGGAAGACATGGTGCGCATGTATTCAAGAAGCAAGATAAACCTCGGATTTGGCGGCGTAGTGGGCCATAAGGATACCTACTGCCTTAAAGGGAGGGATTTTGAGATTCCCATGAGCGGTGGGCTGTATTTAACCGAGTATAACCGGGAACTGGAGCAATTTTATAATTTGGGCACAGATATTGTGACATATACCGACGTTGAAGATCTTGTTTCAAAAATTCAAGACCTTCTTTTCAATCCTGAAAAGGCCGATGCCATAAGAAAGAGCGGGTATCAGCGCGCCCGCCGTGAACATACCTGGGAGATAAGGTTCGAGCGGATATTTAGATTAATGGGGCTGATTTAAACATGTGCATATTATTGCTTCCCGGTCCGGATAATGGTATGTTAGCTGAAAATCGGGGAACCCTCCGGGTGAGGTTCTTTTGGAGGGCTGGCAAAGTTTTTTGGAACATCAGCCGAATTCTGGGTTGGTTTGCAGGCACAGTACGATTTAGATGTTACCGCTGAGAAGCTTGGCGAGCGATTGGAACGGGAAGTGAAGACATATGCAACGGCTGGATAAAAAGGGGGTGTTTATATGGGGTTGCTTAAAGAAGTGACTATAGAAACCATAAAACGGTTACCTGATGAGTGCTCGGCAGAAGACATAATGTATAAGGTAAACTTTGTTGCGCAGGTTCTTGAAGGACTTAGAGATGCTGAAAGTGGGAAGTTGGTGACCGCAGAGGAACTTCTAAACAGAGTCGAACAATGGGCAAAATAAAATGGACAGAGAAGGCGAGTAGTAACTTATATGCAATTTATGATTATATCGCCAGAGATTCTAAGACATACGCTACTCGATTCATAAAATCTCTTATCAAGGCAACCACAAAACTTGAAATAATGCCTCACTGTGGTCGTATTGTGCCCGAGCTTGAAAGTTATGGATTTAGAGAGGTCATTTTCCAGAATTACAGAATTGTTTACAGGGTGATAGAACCTAATGAACATGTTGAAATACTCGCAGTAGTTCATGGTGCTCGTGAGATCAAGGGAATATTTCTCCAGGAATGGGAACTGTAGTTGGTATGACAGGCATGGATAAAGAAAAATTGAAGGAAGCCGTTAACCGTTTTCACGCCGTAAAGATCATGGTCATCGGCGATGTCATGATGGACGAGTTTATATGGGGCAAGGTATCCCGCATCTCTCCCGAGGCGCCGATACCGGTGGTTGATGTAAGGGATGAGTCCCGGATGCTGGGAGGGGCGGGAAACGTAGTGCACAATATCTTCTCGCTCGGCGCGCAGTCCTCTCTTTGCGCAGTCGTGGGCAGGGATGAGATGGGACGCCGCGTGGTCAAGGAACTACGGAAACTTGGCTGTACAACCGAGGGCATCGTGGTTGATGAGTCAAGGCCGACTACGGTCAAGACACGTATCGTGGCTCATGGACAGCAGGTAGTACGTTTTGACCGGGAAAACAGGGAAAAAATATCAGAAGAGAGTATCGGGAAGATCTTATACTGTGTCCGCGACAACCTCGCCGATACCTCTGCCGTTATAATTTCAGACTACGCCAAGGGAGTGATCTGTCCAAAGTTGATGGATGGCTTAAGAGCCCTTCTGTCCAAAAATAAGGTTATCTGGGCCGTAGATCCCAAGGTGCGGGATGTGCGCCTCTTCAAGGGTGTGACTATTTTTACCCCAAACCAGCTTGAGGCGGAAAGCATAACGGGTATCAGGATTGATTCAGACGAATCACTGGCCCGGGCCGGGGAAAAACTGAAGAAGCTGGTCCAATGCAAGGCCGCCCTTGTTACCCGTGGAGAGGCCGGCATGGCGCTTATCGAGAAAGGGCAGGGGGTGTATTTCATCCCCACGGTAGCCAAGGAGGTTTATGATGTCACGGGGGCCGGGGATACGGTGATTGCTGTTATGACCATGGGACTGGCTGCCGGCCTTACCCCACGCGAGGCAGCCACCCTGGCTAATTTTGCCGCGGGTATCGTGGTCGGGAAAATAGGCACGGCTACTGTACGAGCTGCTGAACTGATAAATGCCATTACTAACCTATAATTATTAACCGCCGAGATCGCAGAGGCCGCTGAGATAAATATAAATAAAGATAAAACTCTACGTGCTCCGCGGTCTCTGCGGTGAAATATGAATATAATATGAGCAAGCCAAGACCTTCCCCTCCAGCCAAGCTTTTGGTGAGCATTATAGCTAAGGACGAAGCCCTGATTAATGAGACCATGAAGGCCTTAGCCGGTCGCTGGGGCGATGTGGACTTTATAAGCGAAGTTTTGCCTTTTGATCAGACGGATTATTATAACACAGAGCTGGGCGCTCCTCTTGTACGGCGGTTTGCCGCCTTTGAGACGCTGATAGACCCTTATCTCCTGCCGGACCTTAAACATGAGACCAATGCCGCGGAGATGGAAGGGGTCTTGGAAGGCAGGCGACAGGTAAATATTGATCCGGGGTACATAGTGGCCGAAAGGTTGATTCTGGCCACGGGTAAGAATTATACCCATCGTATTTACCTGGGCAAGGGGATTTATGCCGATCTCACCCTCATTTACAGTAAGGGCGGGGTTCAGACCCTGCCCTGGACATATCCGGATTATGCCAGTCAGAAGGTGAGGACGATCATGGAACAAATCCGGAGGAAATATCTTTTTCAGATGAAAGAAGAGCTGTCGGACGCAGATGAACGCTGAGATAACATATTAAAGGAATTTGTAACTATTCAGCCACTAAGACACCAAGCCACTAAGACTAAGATTATTCCTTTGTGTCTTGGTGCCTTGGTGGCAAAGGTTTCTCTCTGCGGACTCTGTGCTCTCAGCGGTGAAAGAGATTTTCTGCGTATATCTGCGAAAATCTGCGTCCTAATATATTGCAAAGGTGGAAAAACAGTGCTTAAAAGTATGACGGCTTTTGGTCGGGCCAATGGTGAACTACCGTGTGGACTACTGACTATCGAAATGAAGTCGGTAAACCATAGATATTTAGATATTAGTTTACGGCTCCCCAAAAAATATACACCCCTCGAAGAACGAATCAAGAAAAAAATAGCCTCACAATTTTCCCGGGGCAGAATAGAAATTATGCTCCAGGTTAATGGCGACGCAACAAGGGTACAAAACCTCGAGTTGGACACGGGATTGGCTGCTGCCTATCACAAGATTCTAGACCGCCTGAAGGAACAATTCGACCTTAAAGGGGAGATAGAACTCTCCCTTATGGCTTCCTTTAAGGATCTTATTTTGATAAAAGAGGAAGAGATAGACTTGGAAAAAGATTGGAAGATTATAGAACCAATCCTTGTCGAAGGCATGAGTTCTATGGAACAAATGAGGATAGAGGAGGGTAGGGCGCTTTATGCCGATCTTATAAAACGACTTGACCTCCTTTCTTCTTTGGTTAATGATATACAGAATCGCGTCCCTGAGGTAATAAAGGTGTGCAGGGATAAGCTGCAGGAGAGAATTAAGACACTTTTAGAGGATATAGAGGTTGACCCAATGCGTCTTGCCCAAGAGGTAGCCATTATGGCGGATCGTTCTGACGTTACTGAGGAGCTGGTCCGCATAAGAAGTCATTTCGATCAATTCAGGGGATTAACGGATACCGATGGAGCTATAGGCAGAAAACTTGATTTCCTTATCCAGGAAATGCACCGTGAGGCCAATACCATAGGTTCAAAGGCCGGAGGAGATGCGTTTATTTCCCACAAGGTTGTGGATATCAAGTGTGAACTGGAAAAGATGCGGGAACAGGTGCAAAATGTAGAATAAAAACGCCTACGTTAGTCACCAAGACACAGAGAATTAAGAAAATTATTCATCTTAGTGCCTTTGTGCCTTAGTGGCTAGCACGAATAAAAAATAATCAAGCCGACAAAGGGAGTCATTAACAAGTGAGTAAGACTATGGATTCAAGATTGCTCAACATAGGTTTTGGCAATTCCGTGGTGATGGACAGGATAATAGCCATTGTCAACCCAAGTTCTGCGCCGATGAAGAGGTTAAAAGAAGAGGCCAAAGAAAGTAAGATGCTGATCGATGCTACTCAGGGGAGGAGGACGCGTTCTATTATCGTTACGGACAGCAACCATATTATCCTCTCCGCAATCCAGGCCGAGACTATTGCCCAGCGTTTTACGAGCGATATTTACAAGGAAGAAGAGGTGAAAGAAAAATAGTGCCGGGGAAAGGTAGTTTGTTCGTAATTTCTGCGCCTTCCGGGGCCGGAAAGACCACGGTATGCCATCGGGTATTAGAGTCTATACCGGATCTGGCCTATTCTATCTCACATACCACACGTCCGCCGCGTTACGGCGAAAAGGACGGGGTTGATTATTTCTTTGTCTCCGAAGATGAATTTCTTCGCATGAGGGAACGCAAAGATTTTCTGGAGTGGGCCCTTGTACATAACAACTACTATGGCACGGCTAAAAGACAGATAAATGACTGCCTGGGATCAGGGAAAGACATCCTGCTGGACATAGATGTCCAGGGCGCAAGACAGGTGCGGGATCAACTATCTGAGGCCATACTCATATTTATCTTGCCCCCCTCCTGGGAGGTTCTGGAGGAACGGCTCAGGAAAAGACAGAGCGATGACGAAGAGGCCTTAAAACTGCGCATGGCCAATGCCCGCAACGAGGTAAGGGCTGTTCGGGAATATGATTACGTTATCATAAATGATGACCTGGACGAGGCAGTTCGTAATTTTACAGCTATAGTCCAGGCCGAACGTTGCCGCCGCTCCCGCGTCGTTCCTTTACTCAACTGGTTGTCAATTGGCGTATAGCGTTTAGCGAATAGCGGGTAGATAATGTCTGATCTGATATGGGGAATACACCCAGTCCACGAAAAGCTCAAGAACAATCCGGAATTACTCCAAAAGATCCTAGTTAAGTACGGAGGTCAGGGAAAAGCCAGGCAGGCCATCATAGATCTGGCCCGTTCGCGGTCAGTTAGCGTACAGTTTGAGAAGGAAGAGGTCCTGGAACATATTGTCGGCCATAGCCATCATCAGGGCATAGTCGCATATATTCAAGAAATTAGTTACAAAACCTTGGAAGATATATTAAGTTATGTCGCTCCTACGACATACGGACTGGTATTGGTGTTGGACGGGATAGTTGACCCCCAGAACCTTGGCTCATTAATAAGAAGCGGACATGCTGCCGGGGTTCAGGGTATTGTAATTCCTAAGGACCGGTCTGCACAGGTCACCGGGACAGTAGAAAAGGTGGCCGCCGGCACGCTCACTTATGTGCCTGTGGCCAGGGTTACAAATATTGTGAGGGCGCTTGAAAGATTAAAAGAGGCCGGATATTGGGTTATCGGCACAGATGCCGGGGCCGATAAGACGATTTATGAGACGGATTTTAAAACTAATGTGGCCTTAGTTATCGGCAGCGAGGCAAAAGGCATGCGTCTTTTGGTCAGAAGGCATTGTGATCTAATGGTCTCTATCCCCATGTCAGGGAAGGTCTCTTCCCTTAATGCCGCGGTGGCCGGAGCCGTGATTCTCTTTGAGATAGTGCGGCAACGAACAGCTCATGGCTGATAGCTGAAGGCTCAATGACAAGGAGACTTGAATGAGAACAAAGAAGTTTTGGTTTTCCCTGGTTGCACTAATGATGCTGATTTGTGTCGGTTGCAGCACTCCCGAGGAAAAGAAGGCCAAACATTATAAAAAGGGCATGGGGTTGGTTAAGGAAAATAAGCTGGATGAGGCCATTATTGAGTTCAAGAATGCCCTTCAGATCGATCCCAAATATGTGGATGGGCACCATCAATTAGGCCTTGCTTATCTCAAAAAGAGGAATCTAAGGGGTGCATTTGGAGAACTAAGCCGAACGGTGGAACTTAATCCTGAGCTATACGATGCCCAGATTAAACTTGGAAATCTATATATGTTAGGCCGAAAGCTACCGGAGGCAAAGGAAAAGGCCGCCTTAGTCTTAAAAAAGGAGCCTGACAATATTGACGCCCTCTATCTGTCAGGCAACATTCTATTGGCAGAAGGTAAACCCGACGAAACTATTGCCACCCTAAATAAAGTTATTGCTCTCGATCCTAAACAGTCCCCAGCTTACATATTACTGGCCAGGATTTATGCAGGACAGAAGAAATTAGATCTCGCGGAGGAATACCTTAAAAAGGCAATAGCGGCAGATGAAAAAGCGCCTGGCCCCCGGCTCACACTGGCTGATTTTTATGCCCGTACCGGACGGATTGACCAGGCAGAAACCGAACTGAAAAAGGTTATCTCCTTAGATCCCAAGAAAGCAGACTATTACATCACACTGGGCAATTTCTATATAGCAACACGCAGGCCGGCAGAGGCTGAGGGTATCTTTAAAAAGGCCGCGCAGCTAGATCCCAAGGACCCAAAGCCTTTTATGGTCCTGGGAAGATATTATGCCTTACAGAATAAATTTGAACCGGCCCTTGCCGAGTTCAAAAAGGCCTTAGAGGCTAAACCGGACAATTTAAATATCAAAAACGCCATAGCCACGCTCTATTATGACTTCGAAAAAGTGAACGAGGCCCAAAAGGAAGTAGAAGATATCCTTGATGAAAACGAAAAGAACACCCCGGCCCGGATACTTAAGGGCCGGATTTATCTCAAGAAGAGGGATTTCACCAATGCCCTGACCGAATTTGATGGGATTCTTAAAGAGGAGCCGCGTCTTCAGGACGTCCGCTATTATAAGGCCTTAGCCCATATAGGAAAAGGTGAAACGCAACTGGCCAAAAACAGCCTGGTCGAGGTCGTTAAGCAGGCGCCGGGCCTTATAAAGGCAAGATTGTTGCTGGCCGAGATCTATCTGGGAGAACGGGCGGTTGACGCCGCACAAAAGGAACTGCAGGAAGCGATTAAGATTCAGCCGGGGAATCTCCAGGCCAGGCTCCTCCTGGGAGACAGTTATATGGGGCAAAAGAAGGTCAAGGAGGCGCAAAAGGAATATCAGGAGGCCAAGAAAATAGCTCCCAGGTCACCGGCAGGTTATTATCGTCTGGGTATAGCTTACCGTGTGATGGGCCAGAATAATCCGGCGTTAAATGAGTTTGAAGACGCCTTGAAGTTAAATCCCCATCTTATTGATGCCTTGAGCCAGGTGGTTTCTATTCACGTGGCGGGGAGAGATCTAAAAAAGGCCGTAATCCGGTCGGAAGAACAACTTAAACGTTCCCCCAACAATCCTTTTATCTATAACCTGCTCGGCAATCTCCACTTGGCGGATCAGAAGGTTGATCTTGCGGAAGTAAACTACAAGAAGGCGATTAGTATCAGTCCTGACTTTGTCTCTCCGTATATGGCCTTGGGGAGGCTTTATGCAGCCACAAAACGCACAGATAAGGCCATGGCAGAGTTTCAGGAGGCTATAAAAAGGAATCCAAAGGCTATAACCGCCCGCATGAGTCTGGGGGTCTTATATGAATCCCGGGGTAAATATGACGCTGCCCAGAAAGAATATCGGGAAATCTTAAAAATCAATCCGAAATTTGCACCGGCGGCAAATAACTTGGCCTGTAACCTGGCGGAACATGGCGGAAACATAGATGAAGCCCTTACCCTGGCCCAAATGGCCAAAGAGCAGAACCCTGAAGACCCGGGCATCGCTGATACTCTGGGATGGATCTACTATAAGAAAAACGTTGTTGATAGGGCTATAAGAGAGTTTGAAGATGCCATTAAAAAGATTCCTAATCATCCTACCATCCATTATCACTTAGGCATGGCCTATCTGAAGAAAGGAAATAAGGCCCGGGCCAAAGCAGAACTAAATCGGGCACTAAGCATAAGTCGCGCCTTCCTGGAGGCTAGAGAGGCGGAAAAGGCCTTGGGGAGCATAAAATAAGCTTTCAGCTTTTAGCCATCAGCTTTCAGCTTCTTGTCTGGAAGGCATGTTACGATGCCGGTAGTGCCAAGCGTACCTTCTACGTGAAACTTGGCTTGAGTAAACTGTTCAACAACACGGATATTGGTCATGAGGTGCAGGGTTATTTCTGCGGTAAATATTTTGCTTTTCCCATCAGCCATGGCCATATAGGGAATGAGCTGATCGGCCAGGTGTCTATCTACGGCCGCCTGACTATCCAGAAAGGAGAGGAATAAATCGGCAGTCTCATCGGCTACTTCTTCCGCCCGTTTCCCTCTGGCCCCTAAGGCCGAAAAACCGGCAAAGGAATCGCCTCCCCGAACCTTTAAGAACACAAAAGTTCCCTGACCAATGGAAGGCGCCGCAATCTCTTCACAGGATACTGTTGTCCCCTCAGTGGCACGCTGTGGCGTATCTTTGAAAATTCTCTTTAACAATTGTCTCTTTTGCCGGGTTATGATGTGCTCCGGCAGATTGGAAGCTGCTGATATTGTGGTCACCTCTTCCGGTTGCAGATTGTCGGTTTTAGATATGCTTTTCAGCCCGCCAGAGGCGGGTTTTATGGAGAAATGGACGATACCTTCACCCATAGGATACCAACCCCATCGTTCAAGATGGGAATCCACCACCATGCCCATTCCCTCTATGGTGGGGATAAATACCCCGGCCAGGTAGTGAAAGGGTGGACTCCAGGGCACATGAGTGCCGCCTTTTATGGTCACATTGGAAGGCTCGCCTGCAAAAGCTAATGGAAGTGATATGGTTTGAAAGACCAGAGAGACAGATCCGGCGCTTCCTCTTTCTTCGGCCACATCAAAGAGATATTTACCGCCTTTTAGTGTAACAGGCCGAAAGGCGAGGGTAGTTGAACCGATGGTAGCGCCGTCAACCGCTGCCTGGCTGATCGCCTTTGCTGCCCTTACACCGGCCAGATGCTGCGGGCGCAGACCGGGATTTTTTCTGTTAGCGCGGATGTTATAGATGCGGAAGGGCTTCTGGAGGAGACAGGATAGACTTAGAGCGGTCCGTAATATCTGCCCGCCTCCCTCTCCATAGGAGCCATCGATTTCGATCATAGGTCTTATCAAAAGATTAACCACAGAGCGCACGGAGAAAACTAAAAAATTTTCAAGAAATCAGTTAAGAGAAAAATAGTTTTGTAGGTGCTGCTGTAATCTCTGTGCTCTCCAAAGCAGTTTCTGAGACGATGCTTGAGGAAACGGCGCAAAAATTTTACCACAGAGACCACCGAGAAAAAGAATTTTAAACTTTAAAAACTCTGTGTGCTCTGTGGTTTCTTTATAATTTTTTTCTGTGGAGGTTAATCTTCAGAAACCGGGATACGTAAAGAAAATATAGTGTTGCTATATTGTTCCTGGACGGATAGGTCAAAATTGTATTTTTTTCTTAAAAGATTAAGAAGACATAGCAGAAAATCGTTTTGTGGTGCTTGTTTTGAGGCCGTACCCGAATGTTTTATATCCAGACAAATCATATTATTTTCAAATCCGGTGGAAATAAAAAGCTCCTTTTTATCAGAAAGGTTCATGGCCTTGATGCAATAGTCTAAGAGATTGAAAATAAGTTGTGAAAAATCGATATAAGCCCCCCATATAAAGGGAAGGTCTTTTGCCAGGGCCAACTTTTTGTTAATTTCATACCTGAATTTCTGGTTTGCTTCCAGGAACATAATCTCGTTCATAATAATATCGTTCAGATTAAGAAGCCGGGGCATCGTGTCCTGCTCTTTCTTTATCCTGGCCATGAAATTACGACATAGATCAGAGAGGATTTGTACATTATGACCGATCATCCTCAGACCTTCTATATACTTATCAAGTTTGTCTATCCCTTGGGCGCTATGAGAAGAATCTGCCAAGTTATTTTTACCGGCCTGCATCTCGAGATTTAACAGTTCAAGTCGGCCTTGTATGGAAGAAAGGGGATTAACCATATTATTCAATAACCCTTTTATTATTAACCCGACGGAAGAATGTCTGGATTGTTCAATAAGGACTGATTCAAGCTCTTTTTCCCGTAAGGACCATTGCCTTTCCTTTGAAACGTCCTGGATTACGATTATTATACCTGAAACAGCTCCACTAGTCTCAATAACAGGCCTTAGTTCTAAGTCTAGATAGTGATTATTTGATTCTTTTAGAGGTGGTTCATAAGCAACATTTTTAATTCTATAGCTCTTACCACCCAAAACTTCCTGCAATATGTCTTTAAATGTCTTTTCCTGATACCGTAAATTAAATAGCTTATTCACCTCCCATATGGGTCGGCCGATTACTTTTTGCTTTTCCGGTATGAATGCAGCACATTGCTTTGGATTGTAATTTCTGATTACAAATTCCTCGTCTAATATAATAACCCCATTATTTACCGAGTTAATGACGTGGTTGTTCAGATTTTTGAGTTGTTGAATCTCAGGGTAAAATGGATGCCGGGCATAATCAACAAATGCCGCCAGGTTATTATCCATATATTGTGAGACCAATTCTATGGGCATTACAAAGGAGACAGGTTTTTCAAATTTAACGCCCATACCGGATTCATGATTGGGTTGACGATCAATGACCCAGCGTACGTCGCCTTTGACTCTGACTAACTGGTCCGTTTCCGGAATGGTAAAATTCAGATTTATGGCGGTTCCAACGTCCGGTAGTTCTTCCGATAAAATAAATGCCCCATTTTGATGAAGATCTAAGGCAATACTGTCTTCAAAATCTCTGCCGGCAACACGGTGACGGACGGGAAGCCGTAACGGGATACGAAAATGTCTTCTTCTTTCACCATCTAAGTGCATATTAACACCACTTTCTTTAAGTCCGGACTAAAATTAACATAAGAGTGCCGGTGACATAACTATTTTGAACGCTTCCAATATTGAGCAAAAAAGGTGCCAGAACTTTTATAGGCCATAGACAATTAATAACTGTTGGATATTATGAATGATTTAATTATATGTGTAAATCCCGGACAGAAACGTTTAAGACGTAAATGGAAAAAGTGGTAACTTATTGTGGAAGTTTTTTCTCCTGGTAGTGGAAATATTTTTCTCATCTGCAAGTCTTATAGTGAATACTACCTCATTTTCTTTCCTTGTCTAAATCGGGTGGTTTTTTTATGTCCGCCTCCTTTATTTTATAGAGCAGGGCCTTATAACTGATCTTAAGATGTCGTGCGGCCAGCTTCTTATTCCAGTTCGTTCTCTTCAAAACCTCCTCTATCACCTCTTTTTCGATCTTCAGGAGGGCCTGTTTTTTGATTTCTTTAAGGGAAGGAAGGGAAATAATCCTCTCTTTTTCTTCACCCAGATCTATTAACTTATCCAGAACATCCCGGGATATTTTTTCTTTTGCTTTTACATCCGGCGTGGCTATGGCCATATCTCTTCTTGTGGGCGCCGCGTGGATTTTATCGAGGATTTCTTCCTTTAATTGTTCCCAATCATTCAGGACCAGGAGTCTTTTTATGTAGTTTTCCATTTCTCGCACATTTCCAGGCCAGTGGTAACTGGAAAAGATATCCAGTACTTCTTTATCCAGAACGAAATCAGGATTAAACTGCTCACCATAGCGTGAGAGGAAATGCTCAAATAAAATAGGTATATCTTCCTTTCTGTCGCGGAGGGGAGGCACCAGGATTTTTATAATATTTAAACGATAAAAAAGATCCTCTCTAAAAAGGCCTCGCTTAACCTCGTTTTCCAGGTCGTGGTTAGTTGCTGAGACTATCCAGGTATTCACCTTGACATCTTTTTTGCCTCCAATTCTCGAAAATTCGCCATCCTGAAGTACCTGCAATAATTTTGATTGCAATGTTAACGGCATATCTCCAATTTCGTCTAAGAATATGGTGCCGTCATTTGCCTGTTCAAATTTACCAGGTTTCAGTCCGTCAGCCCCGGTAAAGGCGCCCTTTTCATAGCCAAACAATTCACTTTCCAGGAGCTCGGAGGGAAGGGCGGCACAATTGACCTTAACAAATGGGAAATCCTTGCGGTGGGACTGGAAATGCAAGGACCGGGCAACTAATTCCTTGCCGACACCGCTTTCTCCATAAATTACAACCGTCAGATCAGTATCGACTATTTGCTTAATAAGTTCTTTTATTCTTGTAATTGGCTCACTTTCACCAACTATCATATCCATAATATCCATACTGGATGCCGTCTCCATGTCTTATACTATATCTTATTTTATCGACTAAAAGGAATCTTTTTTTAAAAAAAGTGGAAAAAATTTTCTTATAAAACGGAAAAAATTTTCCATGGTTTAAATAGAATTAATTACTTAACGTAATATCAAATACTTTTACATGCATTATAATGTATAACATTATAATTATATAATATTATATTGATTTTATGGATAATAATATGTGGTTATCTGCCGGTTGGAACCCCTGTGGAAATATGGTAATTTTATATATGAAGCACAACGTCGGATAAGATATATTATGTCAACTTTTATAGAATGAAATACTTCTTGCAAGGTCATCTTACTCGAATAACCTAAAAATTTCGTTGGGTATATCTTTTAACGGCGTCACAATATCTACTCCGCCGGATCTTATGGCCTCTTTAGGCATGCCAAAGACGACACAGCTTTTTTCATCCTGGGCTATCGTTTTTGCTCCAGCCTGTTTCATCTCTAACATACCCCTTGCCCCATCTGCCCCCATGCCGGTTAAGATTACGCCTATGGCATTACTTCCCACATATTGCGCAACTGAAGTAAAAAGCACGTCCACAGACGGCCTTTGATGGCATACCAGTGGCCCTTGCTTGACCGTGACGTAATACCGTGCCCCGCTGCGCCTTAAAAACATGTGGTAGTTTCCTGGAGCGATCAGCGCGGTGCCGTTTATTACCGAATCGCCGTCTTTGGCCTCCTTTACTTGAATCTGGCAAATGTCGTTTAAGCGATTGGCAAAGGCGGTGGTAAAATTTGCCGGCATGTGCTGGACAATGACTATACCGGGTATATTGGGCGGCATCCGGGTAAGAACCTCTTTTATGGCCTCCGTCCCGCCCGTAGAGGCCCCAATGGCTATAACCTTGTTTGTAGTCTCCGCAAGGGCTAAAGACGGACGCGGGACTGCCGAGGTTGCCTGGCAACTCTCTTTGGTGGAGGCAGCGCGCTGGTTTACCTTAATGTGGGCCGCAGCCCTTATCTTATCAAGGAGTTGAACCGTCATATCAGCGACGCTGTAAGCGGAGCCGGGCTTGGCAATGACCTCTACTGCCCCGGTATCAATGGCCTCTAAAGCCAATTTGCCGCCGGCAGGGGTAAGCGAGCTTACAATTATGACCGGTAGCGGATAGTACTTCATGAGCTTACCCAGGAAGGTCAGTCCGTCCATGCGGGGCATTTCAATATCCAGGGTGATTACATCCGGCTTCAGGTTAACTATCTTATCCCGGGCCACATAAGGATCGGGCGCTGTTCCGACGACTTCGATATCCGGTTCTTTAGATAATTCTTCAGAAAATATCTTTCGGACAATGGCCGAGTCATCGACTATCAATACCTTTATCTTGGATGTGTTCATAATCTTGTAGCTCCGGAATATTAACCGCAGGTAAAGAGAACGACTATTATCCCCCAATCGGTCTCAAAATATATGCGCTCCACACCTGAATCCTTGACAAAGGGAGAGATGTCCCCGACTAATTCAGCAGTGGGCGTAGTTAATCGTTGGGTTCCTTCTTTATTGGTTTTATTCAGGATATTGCCCAGGACCATGTTTGCTATTTCTTTAGTCGTATCAATAAGTTCTTCTTTAGTAACACCTTTATCGCCTTCCTTGCGAAGGAGGGTTTCGGTCAGGCTGCCGATCATCTTTTCGGGAATAAAGATATCCAGAACCCTCTTCCGGTCCTCGCCTTTTACTCCGATTTGACCATGAAAATAAGGACCGGGGAGTGACGTAACCTGGCCCATTTCGTCTTCGCCTATGGGATCAACGAAGGTAAAAAACATGGTTTCAAACACCTCTTGAACCACAACGGTTAAAACGTTTCTATCTGCAGGATTCATCTGGTCTTCTCCATAATCTCTTCGAGTTTTTCCTTGATTACCTCAGGCATAAACGGCTTCTGGATATACCCCTTAACCCCCAAAGACATGGCTTCATCTATACAGGCCTGGGAGCCTTCGGTGGTTATCATAACTACCGGGATGTTTTTATAGATCTCATGCTCTCTCATCTTTTTTACAAAGGTGAGGCCATCCATCTCCGGCATATTAATATCACTTAGAACCAAGTCTATCCACTGCCCATTAAGGACTTCGAGCGCTTCCTTTCCATTGCCGGCCTCGAAAAAGGTCCCGACATCGAAGCCGGAAATCGAGATGACCTTGCGTATAACGCTGCGCATGGCCATAGAGTCATCGACTATTAAGACATTAAAGGCCATAAGAAGCCGCCTCCCTGCCCGCCGTCAGGCAGGCATTTATTGAGTTAACATTTGAGCAGGTCTTCCGCCTTCTGGAGTTCATGCCATAGTTCAACCATACATGATTCGAGATGTCTTTCTTTCAGACCTAATTTTTTCATGACAGCATCTTTCCCATAGTCAGCGAGGCCATAACCCGTGCCGATACCCATCATGATAGTCATCAGATTACAGAGATGAACGATGCAGGAGATGTAATTCTCCGTATCAGGCGTATGATGTTGGGCAATCGCTTCTACCAGGGCGCCGGGGAAATTCCATTCCTCAGCGATCCGCCCCCCTAATTCGGCGTGATCAATCCCGATAATCTCTTTTTCTGCCTGCAAAAAAGGATATTGCTGTTCTTTAACCAACCTGATTATTTGATCATATTCTGTCTTGACGTAAGTGCTGAGTATCACCTTGCCGATATCGTGCAGGAGGGCGGCGGTAAATAAGAAAGGATCTTCAGGCAAACCTGTTTTTCGCACTAATATCTGAGAAAGAAGGGCGCAGGCCACAGAATGTCTCCAGAGCTCGCCTTTCCCCAGGCTATAACCTGCACCAGCCCTTTGGTAGTATTTACCGCTGTTGTCTGTCATAATGATTTCGTGTAAATTTTTCTGGCCGAGTAGGACCAGGGCCTCCTGCAAGGAACTGATCTTTCTCTTCAGGCCGAAGTATGCAGAATTGCATAATTTCAATATATTAGCCGTCATAGCCTGGTCAAGCTGTATAACCTTGACCAGATCCTGAACGTTGCTTTTGGGATCGTTCAGCAAGGAAAATACCTTCTGTGCCACTTCAGGAAGTGGCGGCAATTCCTTGATATCTTTAGTGATGATCCTGAGATCTTTCATAGTTCTATCTCCCCGCTGTCCGATACCTTGAGATAGACGCGCCCCGTGCCTATCTCAAGGCGCATAGTGCGGTTGACATTACCACCTATGTCTTCTTTGCTTATAAGAACGTCATTTTTCCAAAATATCTTGCGAAGGGCCATATAGTTACGTTTGCCGATATTAAAAAAGCCGCTGGCATCCATGACCTGCGCCCCGCCCGCTATTTTAATTATTATGCGTTTCTTGTCAGCGCCGTATTTATATGCCTCTTTGAAAAGCAAGGGCACGCCTGTATCTGCGAACATGCACGGATTTTTTTCTGCCTTATCAGGGGCTATCTTTGATTCCGGAAGCATTAGATGAAGCAACCCCCCCACCTTAACTACCGGATCATAAATGGACACGCCGATGCAGGACCCCAGGGAGTAAGTAATTAAAATAGCCGAGGGGTCCTTGCTTACGCACATATC
>Ga0068714_10003701_pt1 | contig 17801 bp, 15 predicted proteins | sample MTBNYHSulfiMetaG_FD_62988 | JGI IMG/M metagenome (GOLD analysis project Ga0068714, IMG submission 62988) | Enrichment culture microbial communities from rom New York Harbor, USA that are MTBE-degrading - MTBE-NYH (New York Harbor Sulfidogenic)... | ecosystem: Environmental > Aquatic > Marine >...
CGTGCCATGCGAATCGGCATCCGGGATGTGATACCTGCAGAGCAGCCGTGGGCCGAGACGGCTCCCGTTCTCATGGCGGTCATGGAGGAGAGCACGGCTCGCAGGCCCGCCGCGGTTGCCATTGACTCCGCGGAGCCGGTCAAGCACGGGCGCGTTGTTACCATCTTCAGCACCAAGGGCGGCGTGGGGAAGTCGGTAATCGCGTGCAATGTGGCCACGGCGCTCGCGCAGGCGGGCTCAAATGTGATCCTCGTGGACCTGGATCTCCAGTTTGGCGACACGGGCATCATGCTCGATCTGAAACCGGAGCGGACGATCTTTGACGCGGCCCAGAACTTCGACCGGCTTGATCCACAGATGCTCAAAGGCTATCTCGTGAAGCACAGTTCGGGAGCCCAGGTGCTCCTGGCCCCGGTGCATCCGGAGGACGCGGATGCGGTGACCGTCAGCCGGATAGCCGTCATTCTCGGCATGCTGCGCGAGATTGCCGACGTCGTCGTGGTTGACACCGCGGCCGCGTTTGACGACGTCGTGCTTGCCGCCATCGATGCAAGCGACATCGTCTACGCGGTGGCGACCATGGATGTGGCGAGCATCAAGAACACGCGAGTCTCGCTCCAGAAACTCCGGCAGTTGGGATATGACTCGGGACTCATCAAGCTGGTGCTGAACAGGGCAGACAGCAAGGTATGGCTCGACGCGGGTGAAGTTGAGACCAGTCTCAACTCGGAGGCCACCGCTAGGATCCCGAGCGACAGACTGGTGCCGAGGTCCGTCAATCGCGGTGTGCCGGTGGTTCTCGATTCACCTCGGTCTCCGGTCTCCCGGAGTCTGGTGGAACTGGCCAAGCAGATTACCGCAGCGGGGATGGGGTGATGAGCCATGTCGCTCAGGGATAGGCTCGCAGGCGCCGTGGAAGCGTCCGAAGAGACGTCGGCGCAATCGATGGTATCGCGCGCCGGGATGGACGCGATCAAGCGCAATCTGCATCACCTGCTTATCGAGGAGATGGGCAACGAGATAGGGGCCACTGCCGACGAAACGCAGGCGCGTCAGGCGATCGAGCGCAAACTGCAGGAGTTGATCGGGAAGGAGAGCACACCGCTTTCCGCTGCCGACCGGCGCGAGATTTCCGTGGACGTTCTCGACAACATACTCGGATACGGACCGCTGCAATCGCTGCTGGACGATCCGGAGGTCACCGAGATCATGGTGAACAACCCGACGACGGTGTATGTGGAGCGTCGTGGAAGAATCCACTTGACCGATCGCCGCTTCATCGACGAGGGCCATCTCCTGCGCATCATCGACAAGATCGTCGCGCAGGTTGGCAGGCGCATCGACGAGGCGTCGCCCATGGTGGATGCGCGCCTTCCCGACGGATCGCGCGTAAATGCCGTCATCCATCCTCTCGCGATCAACGGGCCGCTGCTGACGATCCGTAAGTTCTCGCGCGAGCCGTACACAATGCGCGATCTCATTAGCTTTGGAACGCTCGACGAGCGCGTCGGGCTGTTCATCCAGGCGTGCGTGCGCGGCAAGCAGAACATTCTGATTTCCGGCGGTACCGGCACCGGCAAGACGACGCTCCTGAACGTTGTCTCCTCGTTCGTTCCGGCCGATGAGCGCATTGTCACCATCGAGGACGCGGCCGAACTGCGGCTGAGCCAGAGCCACGTGCTCCGGCTCGAGTCACGTCCGCCAAACATCGAGGGCAAGGGCCAGGTCACGATCCGCGACCTCGTGCGGAACTCACTGCGCATGCGTCCTGACCGCATCGTCGTCGGCGAGGTGCGTGGCGCCGAGGCGCTCGACATGCTGCAGGCGATGAACACCGGCCACGAGGGGTCGCTCTCCACGATTCACGCGAACTCCCCTCGTGACTCGCTCTCGCGTCTTGAGACGATGGTGCTCATGACCGGCTACGACTTGCCTGTCCGCGCCATCCGTGAGCAGATCGCCTCCTCGCTCAACCTCGTGATCCAGCTGGCCCGCCTGCGGGATGGCTCCCGCCGGGTGGTGCAGGTAACCGAGATCAGCGGCATGGAGAGCGATACGGTTGTCATGCAGGACATCTTCTACTTCGACTACTCGATGGGCGTCAACGAACGGGGCGAGTCGCTCGGGCGTCTCAAGAGCACCGGGCTTCGTCCGAAGTTCATGGAGCACCTGGGCGACCTCGGGATACATCTGCCGGCCGAGGTCTTTGCCTACGAACCCCCGGCACGGCGGTGACCCCATGAAGCGATGGGCGATTGTTCTTCTCGTTCTGACGATGCTCACTGCCGGTGCCACGTTGGCGTACGGCCAGTCGGCGGCGGGGCCAGCGCAACTCGGAATCGATCTCGTCACTTCCGAGCACTATCCCGAGGTGACGTTCGCCATAACGCTGCCATCCGAGATGCTCGTTGAGGACGGAGCAACTCCGACGTTTGCGATTACCGAGAACGGTCGGCCGCTGACCGTCCTTGCAACGGACGCAGAATCGGCGACCAGGGTGCCGCAGGATGTCGTGCTGCTCATCGACACGAGCGGCAGCATGGCGGGTGATCCGCTTGAAGACGCCAAGGCGGCCGCGCGCGGGTTTCTGAACCAGCTCTCAGCTGATGATCGTGTGGCGCTTGTGAGCTTCGCCTTCAAGCCGACCGTGGTCTCATCGTTTACGAGCGACCGGACCGCGCTTCTGGCCGCGATCGACGGCCTTCAGGCTTCCGGTGAGACTGCCGTGCATGACGCGATCGTGAGCGCCGCGGGGCTGGTGGCGCAGAGCGACCGGCAGGTCACGCTGGTGCTGCTCTCCGACGGCGGAGACACAGTCAGCGTGAACACCTTCGACAACGCGGTTGGCGCCGTGAAGGCGGCGGGCGTTCCAGTGTTTGCCGTCGCTCTCGAATCGGGCGAATGGGATCCCCAGGCGCTGCAGACACTCGCCACCGCATCCGGTGGCCGGTATCTCGCAACGGCGGACTCCCGCGAGCTCACGGCACTCTACGAGGGCATCGCGCGTGAACTCACGAGCCGGTATCTCGTCACGTTCACGAGTCTTGCGCCAAACACGAAGGACCTGGACATAGCGGTGACCGCGACCGTAGGCGATCAGATCGCCAGCGCCGGAACGGTGATCGGCAACCCGCTGTATGCCAGCATCGCCACAAGCGCGCCGGCCCCGATCGTGGCGACGATGCCGCCCAAGTGGCGATCCAGCCTCGTCGTCGTGCTCCTATTTGCAGCGGTCGCCGGGTTTGTCGGCTCGATCGGGCTGATGCTGATTAGGCCGAAGGCTTCACTCGACCGCCTGGACTTCTACGACCAGGCTGCCGGCGCCCGGGGCGCGGCGGATGCTACTCCGGGTAGCCCGGCCGCTCTCAAGGGCAAGCTCGTTGACGCCGTCGGGTACGTTGCGGGACGCAGCGGGTTCACAAAAGCGCTTCACAGCAAGCTCGAGCAGGCAGGGCTTCCGCTCAGGCCAAACGAGTACATCTACCTGCACCTCCTTGGCGTGCTCATCGTCGGTCTTCTTTCGGCACTGCTGACCGGTTCTTTCGCGCTCTCGATGTTTGTCGTCGTGCTCGCGATCGCGATTCCGTTGCTCTTGCTCGAGAACAGGATCGAGAAGCGGCGGGCGAAGTTTGAGGAGCAGCTGCCGGAGTTGCTGAATCTCGTTGCCGGATCGCTTCGCGCGGGGTGGGGCATGCTGCAGTCCGTCGCTCTCGTTGTAGAGCAGATGCCGGCTCCCGCCTCCGACGAGTTCCGTCGTGTGCAGACGGAGGCGCGTCTCGGCCTCTCGGTGGAAGAGGCGCTGGAGAACATGGCCGATCGTCTGCAGAGCGAGGACTTCAGGTGGACGGTCACGGCCATTAGCATTCAGCGCGAGGTGGGCGGCAACCTCGCCGAGGTTCTCGACATCGTCTCCAGCACGATGCGCGATCGCGCCGAGCTGCGCCGACACATTCGCGGTCTGACTGCTGAAGGACGGATCTCGGGTGTCATTCTGATGGCGTTGCCGTTTGTCGAACTGGCTGCGCTCACGCTGGCGAACCCGACCTACCTCGGCACGATGTTTGAACATCCCTTCGGCTGGTTTCTCACCCTTATGGGGGTCCTACTGCTGATTGTTGGTGGCATCTGGCTGCGCCGTGCCATGGCTGTGGAGGTGTAGCTGTGGGAAACGTTTTTGCGGTTGTGATGGCGGGGCTGGCGGTCACTCTGTTCGCGTACACGCTTCTCAGCTTCCTGTCGCCGAATGAGCGTCGCGTACGCCGTCGGCTGGGCGATCTGAGCGACTACGAGACGCAGCAGGCCATGGAGGCCGAGCCGCTGCTTCAGCCATTTCGCGCGCGTGTGTTGTCCCCGAGCGGCCAGGCACTTGCCGCTGCAGCTCGCCGGGTCAGTCCGTCCGGCTACATCGACAGTCTGAGAATCCGTCTGATTCGGGCGGGCAGTCCTGGGGGCCTGGGTATCGAAGGGTTGCTCGCAATCAAGGTGGTTGCGCTCCTAGCGATTGGTACCGGTGTGTTTGCCATGGGGCTATTGATGGGCAACCTCGGTGGAGCGATCTTCGCCGCATTGGTGCTCGGGATAGCGGGTTTCCTTGCTCCTGACTTGTGGCTCTCAAGTGTAGAGTCGTCGCGCAAGACGGCCATGCGTCGAGCCCTGCCAGATATGCTCGACATGTTGACGATCAGCGTTGAGGCCGGTCTCGGTTTTGACGGAGCGGTCTCGAAGCTGGTGGGCAACAGCAAGGGCCCGCTTGCTCAGGAGTTCGCTCACATGCTGCAGGAGGTCCAGGCGGGCATTCCCCGCCAGGAAGCGATGAAGCATCTGTCCGAGCGCACGGACGTTTCCGAGATCGCCACTTTCGTAACCTCGATGATCCAGGCGGAGGTATTCGGCATCAGCGTATCCAAGGTGCTTCGCTCGCAAGCGCGCGAGATGCGCGTGAAGCGTCGTCAGAGCGCCGAGGAGGCTGCCCAGAAGGCGCCGGTCAAGATGGTCTTTCCGCTCGTGTTGTGTATTCTGCCCGCCACCCTGATCGTCATCCTCGGCCCTGCCATCGTGAAGATCGGCCAGGCGTTCGGTATCCTCAACTAGGAACGTACCGTTCTTTCGCGTGCCGCGGACCCGCAAGGGCGCCGCGGCACGGTGTTTCGTGGGGATGTTGTTCTAGAATGCCGGTAGTATCGCCAACGATAGGAGTGTCTCGCATGGACCGTTCGCGAATTATGGAGGGCGTCCGCCTCATTCTCGAGGGGATCGGGGAGGATCCGAATCGCGAAGGGCTCCTCGAGACACCGCGACGCGTGGCTGACATGTATGCCGAGATATTCTCCGGCATGCACATGGATCCGGCCGAGCACTTTGCGGTTACGTTCAACGAGGCGCATCAGGAGATGGTCCTCGTCCGTGACATACCGCTCTACTCGGTATGCGAGCACCATCTGCTGCCGTTTCTCGGCCGTGCGCACGTGGCCTACATCCCAAACCGGGATGGGCGCATCTGCGGGCTCTCCAAGATCGCCCGGCTCGTGGACGTGTTCGCAAAGCGTCCGCAGGTTCAGGAGCGGCTCACGTCGCAGATTGCGGACACGCTCGTCAACGAGCTCGTTCCGCAGGGCGTGCTCGTGGTCGTTGAGGCGGAGCACCTCTGCATGTCAATGCGCGGCGTCCAGAAGCCCGGGGCGGTCACCACGACATCGGCCGTGCGCGGGCTGTTCGCCAGCAACGTCGCCACCCGGGCCGAGGCCATGAGCCTGATCAAGGGTGCGCGCTAGCATGCGCGTCTGGCACTGCGGACGCTTCGAACTCACGCTGTCACGCCCGCTCGTCATGGGCATCGTCAATGTGACGCCGGATTCATTCTCCGACGGCGGCCGCTGGGAGGATCCCGAGCGAGCCATCACCCGAGCGCGCGAGCTGGTTCTGGCGGGGGCGGACATCATCGACGTGGGCGGCGAATCGACTCGGCCGGGATCCGATGAAGTGAGCTCCGACGAAGAAGCGCGGCGGGTCGTGCCGGTGGTGCACGCGCTTGCCGAGGAGTTAGCGGTGCCGATCTCGATCGACACGCGGCATGCGGATGTGGCCCGCCGGTGCGTTGCTGCCGGGGCGTCGATCATCAACGACGTGTCCGGTTTTCGCGATCCCGCCATGGTGGAGCTTGCCGCGAAGTGCGACACCGGGCTCGTGGTCATGCACATGCTCGGCGAACCCAAGACCATGCAGCGTGAGCCACACTACCGGGATGTCGTGGCAGAGGTGCGGGAGTATCTGGGCGCTCGTGCGGCAGTTCTTGAAGCGGCGGGTGTGACGCGCGAGCGGATAATGCTCGATCCGGGTATTGGCTTTGGTAAGGCGACGGCGCACAACCTCGAGATCCTGCGTGCGCTCGGGATGACCGTCCCGGACGGCTATCCGGTGCTTGTTGGGGCGTCCCGAAAGCGCTTCATCGGGGAGCTGACCGGCGTGCCCGAGCCGCAGGAGCGCATTGCGGGCAGCGTTGCCGTGGCGCTGTGGTCGTGCGCGGCCGGCGCGGCGGTCGTGCGGGTGCACGACGTGGCCGAGACGGTGCAGGCGCTTCGAATGTGGACGGCGCTCGGCGGGTGATCTGCACGGCACGGGCACGGGTGGACGCCGGACGATGAGAGGTGATGGGGATGACTCGCGACGTGTTCATCGGTGTGGGGAGCAACATGGGGGACCGGCTCGCGGTTATGGGCCAGGCAGTTGAGGCGATCGCCGGGCTGGACGACACGCACGTCATATCCGTCTCGATGGTGGTAGAGACCGAGCCCTGGGGCATCATCAACCAGCCGCCGTTCGCAAACGCGGTTGCGCGCATCAGCACAACCATCCCGGCCGACCGCCTGCTTGTTGCCCTGAAGGAGATCGAGGCGGCGCTCGGCAGGCGCGAGGAAGTCCGGAACGGCCCGCGGCCGATCGATCTCGATATCCTGCTGTACGGCGACGACGAGTGGGAGACTCCGCGTCTGACGGTTCCGCATCCGCGATTGCTGGAGCGGGAGTTCGTCGTCGTGCCGCTGCTGAGCGTGGCGCCGCACGTGACGATGCCCGACGGCACGCCGGTCATGCGCGAGACGGCAACCGAGGGCCACGTGATGGGAACGCTTGGTCCGGTTCCGGGATTTGAAGAGATGACCCCGCCGCTCGAGGGCTGGCCGCAGGCAGGCGCTGCCGAGGATCCGCCGGGTTGGACCGAGGTTGCTTCCGCGAGGTTCAGCGCGGCGCAGGGTTCGTCGTTTGCGATCGAGCTGCTCTTTGACGCGGCCGTGCTCGAAGAAGAGCGGATTCCCATTGGTTGGGACCCGATGCCGCCGCAGGAGGAGTACAGCCCCTGGGCGCTGCCACGGACGTATCGCCTGCTCGTTCCGGTCGCCGAGGCAGCGCGGGCGCGTGAACTTCTGGGAGAGGCGCACGCCGCTCGCACACCGCGGGAGCCGGACTGGCTCGGCAAGGAATAGGGACGAGCCGGGGGTGGTGCTTGCCGCCAGGCGGTGACGGCACCGGTGGTATACTCGGGACTCATCTCTCATGGTGGCCTGGACCCCATGTGGCCGGGACTGCCGGAAAGGAGCGCACTATGAGCACGACAACGGAAGGGCGTCCAAAGGGGCGCGTCACGACAACGAGTCTTGCGGCCATGAAGGCCGCAGACGAGCCGATCGTGATGATCACGGCCTACGATGCCCCGGGGGCGCGGCTGGCCGACGCGGCGGGGGTGGACGTGATCCTCGTGGGGGACTCACTCGGGATGACGGTGCTCGGGCATTCCAGCACGCTTCCGGTGACGATGGACGATATGGTGCGGGCGACTTCGGCGGTCTGCCGCGGCGCTTCGCGTGCGCTCGTTGTGGCCGATATGCCGTTTCTGAGCTGCCACGTCGGTGTTGAAGACGCGATCCGGAATGCGGGGCGTCTGCTCGCCGAGGCCGGTGCTCAGGCCGTCAAGGTCGAGGGTGGCGTGGGCATCGCGCCGCTCGTTGAATGGCTCGTCCAGGCAGGCATCCCGGTCATGGGCCACGTGGGTCTCACACCGCAGTCCGTGAACGTGTTTGGCGGGTATTCGGTGCAGGGCCGGACGTTCGACGCGGCGCTGCACCTTGTGGAGGACTGTCTTGCGCTCGAGGCGGCGGGCGCCTTCGCCGTCGTTCTGGAGCTCGTTCCCGCAGAGTTGGCACAGCTCGTCTCCGAAGAGCTCCTGATCCCGACGATCGGCATCGGCGCCGGCGCGGGTTGCGATGGCCAGGTGCAGGTCTTCCACGACATCCTGGGCATGGGGACGTTCACGCCCAGGCACGCACGCCGCTACGCCGAGATCGGCGCGGCGATCGAGTCCGCGATTGCCAGCTACGCTGCTGACGTGCGCGCCGGCACCTTCCCTGCCGAGGCCAACTACTCGCACCTTGACCCCGAGGTGGTTGCCGAACTGGAGCGGGCGCTGCCTATGACCGGAGACGAGGAGTAGCGTGGAGCGCCTCGTCTCCAAAGAAGAGATCCGCCAGGCAGTTTCCGAAGCGAGGCGCGAGCGCAAGCGCATCGCCTTTGTTCCCACCATGGGCGCGCTGCACGAGGGTCATCTGACCCTCGTACGCGCTGCCCGGGAGCGGGCGGACTTCATCGTCGTTTCGGTCTTCGTGAACCCCACGCAGTTTGGCCCGGGCGAGGACTTCGAAGCGTATCCCCGTGTGATCGAACGCGACATGGACCTGCTCGGCGCCGAAGGCGTGGACGTGCTCTTCAATCCGGCGCCGGAGATCATGTACGCCGCCGATGCGCGCGTGACTGTAGACCCGGGGCCGCTCGGCAGCGTGCTTGAAGGCGCGACCCGGCCGGGGCACTTCGTCGGCGTCTGCACCGTGGTGACCAAGCTCTTCTCGATCGTGCTGCCCGATCTCGCATTCTTCGGTGAGAAGGACTTCCAGCAGCTTGCGATCGTTCGTATGCTCGTGCGCGACCTTGATCTGCCGGTGAAGGTGGTGGGGTGTCCCACATCGCGCGAGGACGATGGCCTCGCGCGTTCGAGCCGCAACGTCTACCTCTCGGCGGACGAGCGCGCGGCCGCACCTGTGCTTCATCGGGCGATGACGGCGGCGTCGTGCCTGGTGGCGGCGGGCGAGCGCAACGCCCGCGCGCTTGCGGACGTGATGCGCGCCGAGATCGCCGCTCAGCCGCTTGCGGCGCTCGATTATGCCGAGGTCGTCGACGCGGCCACGCTCGAGCCGCTGGAGACACTCGGCACGGCGTCGGCGCGGGCGCTTGTGGCCGTACGCATCGGTGCCACCCGTCTGATCGACAACCTGGCTCTGGAGGTGCGCTGAATGACCGAAGCTACGCCCGATCCACTTGCGCTCGAAGTCCGCGCGCTGGCGGCAGAGCGAGACGCTGTCATCTTCGCGCACAACTACCAGCTGCCTGAAGTCCAGGACGTGGCCGACATTGTGGGCGACTCACTCGAGCTTGCCCGCCGGGCGAGCGCATCGGACGCGTCCGTGATCGTGCTTGCCGGTGTGCGCTTCATGGCCGAGACCGCCAAGATCCTGGCCCCGGCCAAAACCGTGCTCCTGCCCGCCGGACGTGCGGGCTGCCCCATGGCCGACATGATCACGGCGGACCAGCTCGCCGCGTGGAAGGCCGACAATCCCGGCGTGCCGGTCGTGATGTATGTGAACTCCTCGGCTGACGTCAAAGCGCTCACGGATGTGTGCTGCACGTCGGCCAACGCCGTGGAGGTCGTGCGCTCGCTCGGAGTGCCGAAGGTTCTCTTTGGGCCGGACCGCAACCTCGGGACATGGATCGCCGGGCAGTTGCCGGATGTCGAGATGGTGCTTTGGAATGGCTGTTGCCCGATTCACGATCGCGTAAATGCCGAGATGGTGCTCGTCGCAAAGAGCGAACACCCCGCCGCGCGCGTGCTCGTCCATCCCGAGTGCCGCCCCGAGGTGACGGCACTGGCCGATGCGGTGCTTTCCACGAGTCAGATGCTGCGCTATGCCAAGGCGATGGCCAAAGGCGAGATCATCGCTGTGACCGAGTCGGGGCTGCTACACGGCATGGCCAAGGCCGCGCCGGACGTGCGTGTCTTTGGAGTGAAGCCCGCGATGGTCTGTCCCAACATGAAGCTCACGACGCTCGTTGAGGTCCGCGACGCGTTGCGCGATCTCGCGGGTGAAGTCACCGTGCCCGATGGCACGGCAGAGGCCGCGCGTGCCGCTGTGGAACGCATGACGGCGATCGGATAGGGGCAGCGTGCACACGATAGACCGGCTACTCGAGGGCCTGTTGCCCGGGGCGATCGACGCCCGTTTTGCGATGAGCTTCGACACCGATGACCTGACCGTGGCGCAGGCCGATGTCCTCGTGGTTGGTTCGGGGATTGCGGGACTTACCGCCGCGCTGCATGCGTCGCGCTTCTGCAACGTCACGCTTGTCACGAAGTCCGAGGTCAAGGACACCAACACGTGGCACGCGCAAGGCGGCATCGCAGGGGCCGTGGGCGAGGCGGACTCGGTGGAACTGCATCTTGCTGACACTCTCGTCGTGGGCGCGGGGCTCTGCGATACCGACGTAGTCCGGGCGGTCGTTGGCGAGGCGGCCGTCTCGCTTGCGGAACTCGAAGACCTGGGCGTGCGTTTCGATCGCGTTGAAGACGGTCAGATCGCGCTCGCGCGCGAGGGCGGACACAGCCTGCCGCGCGTGCTGCACTCGGGGGACGCCACCGGTGCCGAGGTGCAGAACACGCTCTCGGCCGTGGTGCGCAGGACTCCGGAGATCCGGCTGGTGGAAAACGCCCTGCTCGTCGATCTGCTGACGGTTGCGGGGCGATGTACGGGTGCGGTTGTCATGAACCGCCTCACGGGCCGCCTGACGGCCGTGCACGCCGGGGCGGTCGTGCTCGCGACCGGCGGCAGCGGACAGGTGTTCCGGGTGACCACGAACCCGCTCGTGGCTACCGGCGACGGTGTCGCGGCCGCCTGGCGGGCCGGCGCCGAGATTGCCGACATGGAGTTCGTGCAGTTCCATCCCACGGCGCTCGACAGCCACCGGACGCCGAAGTTCCTCATCACCGAGGCGCTGCGCGGCGAGGGCGCGTACCTGCTCGATGAAGAGCACAACCGCTTCATGCTCGGCAGGCATGTGCTCGCCGAACTCGCACCGCGCGATATCGTGAGCCGCGAGATGGAGCGCGTGATGCGATCGAGCGGACGTACGAGCGTATGGCTTGACGCCCGCCGCCTGGGCGCGGAGTTCCTCGCCCGCCGGTTTCCCACGGTGACCGAGGGCTGCCGTGAGGCCGGCTACGACATCTCACAGGACCTGATCCCGGTGGCCCCGGCAGCGCACTACCTCATCGGTGGTGTACGCGTGGACATCGACGGCCGGAGTTCGCTCGCCGGGCTCTACGCAACGGGCGAGTGCGCGGCCTCGGGTCTGCACGGCGCCAACCGCCTGGCGAGTAACTCGCTTCTCGAGGGCCTCGTGATCTCCCGGCGCATCGTCAGGGCCCTCGAGGGGGAGCGCGCCTCGGTGGCTTCGGTGCGGGTCGTCTCTGCCGACGGTCCGGTTGGCACGACGGATGCGGGTCTGCTTCGCACGGCGCTCCAGGAAGCGATGAGCGGTCATGTTGCCGTGACGCGCTCGGCTGAGGGGCTGTCAGTTGCGGCCGCCGCAATCGCGGAACTCGCCTGCTCGGTGGGCGGGTCCGATCCGTACGCGATCGAGACGCAGAACCTGCTTGTGAATGCGGCGCTCGTGACGGCCGCCGCCGCCTTCCGCGAAGAGAGCCGTGGGACGCATTTCCGCTCGGACTATCCGGAGCGCGATGACGCGCGGTGGCGGGTCCATACACTGTGGTGCCGCGGAGCGGCGCCGCGCGTGGCCCCACTTCCGCCCGAAACGCTGATCCCGGGGATCCGCACATGACGTTTCACCTGCCACCATCCGACGATGTCATCGCCGCAGCGCTTGCCGAGGATCTGGGCGTCGCCCCGGAGCGAATCGCCGAGCCGTCGCTCGCGGGTGTCTCCCTCCTGGATTCTGATGTCACCTCGTCGGCCGTCGTGCCCGAGCGCGCCGCCTTTGCGGGTCGCATCGTGTGTCGTCAGGCAGGTGTTGTCTGCGGCCTGCCGCTTGTGGCGCGGCTCTACGAGGTGCTGTCGCGTGCGTGCGAAGTCTGGCCGGTCGAATGCTTCCCGCTCGTAGCCGAGGGTACGGCGGTTGCCGCCGGGACCGCGGTGATGGAGATCGAGGGTTCCGCGCGTGTCGTCCTGGCGGGTGAGCGCTCGGCGCTCGACTTCCTCATGGTACTCTCAGGAATAGCTACCGAGGCTCGGACATGGCAGCGCGCGGCAGGCGATCGGGTGGCCGTTGTTGACACGCGCAAGACGCTTCCGGGAATGCGCTCGCTTTCCAAGTATGCTGTGGAGGTTGGCGGCGCACACAATCACCGGGCAGGACTCTGGGACATGGTACTCATCAAGGACAACCACATCGGTCACGCCGGCGGCGTTCGCGCGGCGGTCGTTGCTGCGCGAACGGCCCACCCCGAGCTCCTCGTAGAGTGCGAGGCCGATTCCATCGACCAGGCCGTCGCGGCGGCGCGGGCCGGAGCGGACTACGTACTGCTCGACAACATGGACGACGAACTCCTTGCACGGGCCGTCCGCGCGGTGCGCGAGGCCGCAGGCGACCGTGTGTGTTTGACCGAGGCCTCTGGCGGAATCACGCTCGAGCGAGTCACCTCGATAGCAGCAACCGGTGTGGACCGGATCTCCACAAGCGCACTCACGCTCGCACGTCCGATCGATTTCGGGCTCGACGAGATCGGGGACGAGTAGTTGGTACCGCAAACAGGCATCCCCGCGCTCGACTGGTTCCTCGTATTGCTGGACTCGTGGGGCTATCTGATCGTGGTTGGCTTCACGATCGTGGAGAACCTCTTCATCATCGGCTCCCCCACGCCCGGCGACATCGTGCTTATGTCGGCGAGCTTCGTTTCCCTGAGCGGCGGCCTCAACCCGTTTCTCGTGGGTGGATGCGCCGTTCTCGGTGCGATGACCGGCAGCACCATCTCGTACTGGTTCGGGCGCCGTGGCGGCCGGGCGGCGATCATCAAGTGGGGCGGCAAGTTCGTCGATGCGGAGCGCATCGTCGCCGCCGAGGAGTACTTCGAGCGGCATGGCGACAAGACGGTTCTCCTCTCGCGTTTCGCTGCCGGCTTCAAGAACTTCGTGCCGGTGATCGCCGGTGCCTCCAAGATGCGCTTCTGGGTATTTGAGCTCTACACGGTGATCGGTGCGATTCTGCACGCGACGCTCATGGTCACCCTCGGCCGGCTCTTTGCGGAGAACTTCGACACGGCGATCACGATTGCGAAGAACATCACCTGGGTGGGCTTTGCCGCCATGATGCTGATGCTCGCCCTGATCTTCTGGGGCCGCTCCCGTCTCGTTGCCAAGAAGGTCGAGGATCTCACTGAAGACGCCGCCGAGCACGGCCACACGATCGAACGTCTCGCCGACGATGACGCTGACGCGTAGGGTCGCCATCGCTGCCGCCCTCGTAGCGGCGGGCGACGTGGGTCTCTCCGGTGAGACGCTCGCGCAGGAGCTTGGTATCTCGCGCATGGCGGTCAGCAAGCACGTGGCGGCGCTGAAGGACCTGGGTTTCACTGTCACTGCAGTGCCGCACGCTGGCTACCGGCTGCTCAGCGTGCCCGATGCGTGCCTGCCGGAGACGGTTTCGCCGCTGCTGCGCGATCCATTCTTTGCCGATTGTTCCGGCGGTCCCGTGACCGGTTCCACGAACGACGATGCCAAGCGGCTTGCGCGCGAGGGCGCGCCGGAGGGGACACTCGTCGTTGCAGCGGAGCAGCGGGGCGGACGCGGGCGCTTTGGGCGGGAGTGGGAGTCGTGCCCCGGTGGGGCGTACGTGTCCTGCGTCCTGCGCCCCGAGCGGTCCCCCTCGGACATCGGGCCGTTGTCGATCGTGCTGGCGATGGGGATTGCCGAGGCGTTGGCGGCGCTCGGCGTGCCGCTCGGTCTCAAGTGGCCGAACGATCTCGTCTGCGACGGGCGGAAGCTGGGCGGCATTCTGCTTGAGATGGCCGCAGAGGCAGAGCGCGTGGAGTGGGTTGTCGTCGGCTGCGGCATCAACGTGGCCGTGCCGCAGGGGCCAGACAGCGCATGCGTGCGCGAGTTCGCGCCCGAGGCTGCGGTGCCCGGCGTCGCTTCAGCGGTTGCCGGCGGCATTGCCGCCGCATACCGCTCCTACCTGTCAGCCCGGACGTCAGTTGCAGCCGAGTTCCGACGCTGGGACGTGCTGGAAGGCACCGGGGTCGTGGTGCGCGACATGACCGGCGCCGTAGTGGCTGAGGGAATGGCGCGGGGGGTCACCGAGGACGGACGCCTGATCATCGACGCGGGAGAGAGCGGCGAGCAGCGCGTGGTTGCCGGAGAGGTCACGCTGCGCGGTTGAGTGCTGACGGGGATCCGCGGCCGGCTCCGTGCGTGGCCCGGCTGTGGTTTGACGGCCCCGGTGCGCGTCGCTATCGTAAACCACACTCAGAGACAGGTTTACGAAAGGACAGCCCTTGACTCGCACGAGAACTGCGGTACTCGTCCGTGCGGCCCTCGTCACCGCGCTCATCGCTGCGGGCGCGCTCATTGCCGTCCCGATCGGGCCGGTTCCCATCACGCTGCAGGTACTCGTTCTAGCCACGGCGGCGCTCGTCCTGACCCCGACGGAGGCTCTCGTGGCGCTTGTGGTCTACGTCGCACTCGGCGCGGCCGGGATTCCGGTATTTGCCGGAGGCGGCGCTGGCCCCGGTGTTCTTCTTGGGCCGACCGGCGGCTTCATCGTCGGCTTTGCCCTGGCCACACCGCTGGGCGCGCTGACGCGCACGTGGCTTGAGACTCGACGCACGTCAGCGCGTCTGCCGCGCCCGGGCGCGCGTCGCATACCCCTTGCCGACTGCGCTGCGCTCCTGGTCTTCCTCAGTGTGACGTACGCACTGGGGTTTCTCGGCTTCATGTTGGCGACCGGGCGTCCGGCAGGGGAGACGATTGCGATCGCCGTTGCGCCCTTTGCGCTGATCGACCTCGCCAAGTGCGCGGTCGCGCTCGCGGTTGCCCGGGCAGTCAGGGCGGCGGGCGGCGGCGCGCGGTAAAGGAGAGTCGGCACTGTCGCGTGTCAGGCGGCGGGGCTACTATGTGTATATCGTCGTTTCGCGTCTTCCGGGGAGGTCCCATGGCGGGTACCGTTCGTTTCGTTCATGCCGCGGACCTGCATCTGGACGCGCCGTTCGCAGGCGTTGATGCAACCGACTCCCGCGTTCGCGACGCGCTCGTCGCCTCCACACTCGAAGCGCTCGATACACTCGTGAATGTCTGCATCGACCGGCAGGCCGAGTTCCTCGTGCTCGCGGGAGATGTCTACAACCAGTCCGACACCTTCTTGCGCACGGAGTTCGCCTTCCAGGCGGCGTGCGCGCGTCTCGCAGCCGCCGGCATCCGGGTCTTTGTGGCCCGTGGCAACCACGACCCGGCAAGCAGCCGTTCAACAGGACTTGCCATGCCCGAGGGCGTGCACGTGTTCTCGGAGCGCGCCGTGGAGCGCGTGCCGTTCCTGCGCGATGGCGAGGAAGTGTGCGCGCTGTACGGCCGGTCGTTCCGGGCCGCCGCCGAGACCGCCAATCTCGCGCTGGAGTTTTCGCGCGATCCGGCCGATACGCTCGCGATTGGCGTGCTGCACGCCAATGTCGGCGGGCGTCCCGGCCATGAGGCGTATGCGCCGTGCTCGCTCGACGATCTGCGGAAGGCGCGGATGGATTACTGGGCACTCGGGCACATCCACAAGCCCGAGGTGCTTCTCGAGCACCCGTGTGTCGCGTACAGCGGATGCACGCAGGGGCTCGACCCGTCGGAGACGGGCATGCGGGGCTGCGCGGTCGTGACACTCGGGGTTGGCGGCGCGTCGGTAGACTTCGTGCCGACGGCGAGCGTCCTGTGGGCAAGCGCGGCGGTTGTAGTGGACGACTGCCAGGGCATTGACGGTCTCCGCGAAACGCTTGCGTCCGCGCTCGAAGGCGCCCGCCGGGGGGCGGCAGGCCTGCCGTCGGTCCTGCGCATTGAGCTCACCGGCCGGGGCGGAGTGCACGATGCGCTGCGCCGCCCGGGTGTGCCTACCGATCTGCTCGCCGATGTGCGCGCGGTTGGCCTCGGCCGCGAGCCATGGGTGTGGGTGGATCGCATCGCGGACCGCACCCGGCCACTCGTGGATCTCAGCACGCTGCGCGACGGTGAGGACTTCGCCTCGGACCTCGTTCGCCTCGCAGACGCGATGGCGGCTGACGAGCACGAACTCCTGGCGTTTGCCGAGAGTGTGGTGCGCCCGGTGTTCGGTGCGATCGATCTTGCCGATATCCCGGATCTCGATCCGGGGGAGATACTCAGGCGTTCGCGCGACCTCGCGCTCGACCGCTTGCTGGCCGAGGAGAACCAATGAGACTCAGGCGTGTTGAGGCAGTTCGCTATGGATCGCTCGCCGATGCCACGCTCGGGGATCTCGGCGACGGACTCACCGTTGTGCACGGTCCGAACGAGGCCGGCAAGTCAACGTTCACGAGTCTCGTGCGGCACGTGCTCTACGGCTACCCCACGCAGCGCGACCGCGACGCGGGCTACTTTGTGGACGGTGCCGGGCGCCTGGCCCGGCTCGTCTTCGAGGGCGACGACGGGTCCTGGGTGGTCGAGCGCTCGGAAGGTGCGCACGGCGGTGGCGTGCGGGTACGCGTGCTCGCAGGCGCGGAGCGGCCGAGTCTTCTCGCGGACCTCACGCGCGGCGTGAGTCCGTTGGCCTACCGGATGGTCTTTGGCTTCGGGCTCGACGAGATGCCGCGGATCGAAGAGCTGCGCGGCTCGGAGGACGACATCATTGCCCGGCTGTACGCGGCGGGCGCTGGCCTGCGGGTCAGCCCGCAGGAAGTGCGAGCTGCCCTGGATCGTGAGGCGGCAGAGATCTTCAAACCGCGCGGCCGTACGCCGGAGATCAATACGCTCGTCGCGCAGGCTCGCGAGACCCGTGCCGAACTCAGGCGCCTGCGGGCTGAAGCCGAGTCGTTTCACGCAGATCAGCAGCGCCTCGGTGTTCTGCGCACCGAGCTCGCTCAGGCGCGCCAGCGCCGCGATGACGCCCGCAACGGCGCAACGGACCTGGCGATCGCCGTCGAGCGCGCCGAGGAACGCCTCGGCGTGATTGCCGCGCAGGAGGAGACGCTCCTTGAGCTGCGGCGTCAACGCATGCGCATGGCCGAGGAACGCGACGGCATCGTACCGGATGCGGCGCTGCTTGCCGCCTCGGCGGAGCTTGAGGCGCTTGTTGAGGAAACCGTTCGGCACGATCGGACACGGCAGGCGATCGCGGACGGTCAGGGCGCGCTTGCGCGTGCGGAGGCCCGGGCCGCCGATGTCGTGTCGCGCTCGGGCGTGTCCGCCGATGTGCTCGCAGGGCTGTCGGCATCCGAGGAGCCTGGTGTCGCGATTGAGGAGGCGCGCGAGGACCTTCAGCGCCTGGGGCTGCAGTCCGAGGGGCGGGAGGAGACCGCCGAGCGCGCGCGCGGCGCATGGAACCGGGCCAGGGAGGCAGCAGACCGATCGCTCGGGCTCGCCGGACTCGGTGAGCTGTCCGCCGAGGACGGGTCGTGTCGTGATGTCATCGCGGACCGTCTTGCCGCCCTTGAGGCGATCGAGGCGCTTCGCGGGGAGAGCGCCGTGGCCGGTGGCCGCATT
>Ga0068714_10003702_pt1 | contig 17796 bp, 15 predicted proteins | sample MTBNYHSulfiMetaG_FD_62988 | JGI IMG/M metagenome (GOLD analysis project Ga0068714, IMG submission 62988) | Enrichment culture microbial communities from rom New York Harbor, USA that are MTBE-degrading - MTBE-NYH (New York Harbor Sulfidogenic)... | ecosystem: Environmental > Aquatic > Marine >...
CCGTCGTCCATCGGGACCTTCTTGATCCGGTGCGGTTGCCCCTTCTTGCCACCCGCAGGCGACAGGTCCACCGGATAGTATTTGTCCTCGATCCATCCCGATTGTCCGGGCTCTGCTGATTCTCCCGCTGCCCCACCGCTCTGGGATGCATAGGCATAGGATGGAATGAGGGAGACTGCCAAGATCAACACCAGGGAAAAAACGCTAATGGTTAACTTTTCAGAGCATTGCACCGATTTCATGTACACCCTCCCTGTTTGTCGAACTTTGATGCAAATTTAAGAATGGTTAAGAAACGAGCATTTCGGACCAGCTAATATCTTTAAGGTTCACACCAAAGGGCATCTTAGGTTGCTAGAACCATCTCTATTGTTTTTGACGGGTAGACATCCTCTACGGTGAGCAGAGCCTTGGTCTCCAACTCATCGGGAGGTGCTATCCTTTTCCATGAAACGACAATCGCTTCGCATTCATCAGCTTCGCATAGGTCAGGATCGAAGAGGAGTCGCCCGTCAATTGAGCAAAGCGCGTAGAAGTCTCGTGCCGTTACTCTGCTTAGTTTCCAGGCAGGCAGCCACACCCAGCTTGCGAGATCCGGTGTATAGAAGTTCCGACCATCTTTCGTGATATCGGTGATGTCGTCTATGCTATCTCCGATTCTACTCCTGGTATTAACGTCCCCAGTGGCGAATTGCCTTAGACGGTTGTTGCGTTTCTTCTTGCTTTTTTTGCTTGGGTTGCTGAGTCTGCCGTTTCGTCTGCTTGGGCTGTTGAGTCTGCTGTCTCGTCTGCTTGGGCTGTTGAGTCTGCTGTCTCGTCTGCTTGGGCTGTTGAGTCTGCTGTCTCGTCTGCTTGGGCTGTTGAGTCTGCTGTCTCGTCTGCTTGGGTTGCTGAGTCTGCTGTCTTGTCTGCTTGGGTTGTTGAGTCTGCTGTCTTGTCTGCTTGGGTTGTTGAGTCTGCTGTCTTGTCTGCTTGGGTTGTTGAGTCTGTAACCCGGTTTTCTGCGTAGGTTTTTTCATCTGGCCGCTTTTGGTGCCCTGACCTTGTTTACTTTGGCTTCCTTGCTGTCCCATCTGGCCTTGCTGTCTGCTCATTCCTGAACCTTGCATTCTACTACCCGGCCCCTGTTGCTTGCCTCCCTGACCCATCTGACCCGGGCCTTGCCCTTGCATTTTTCCCGAGCCTTGTACCTGTCCACCAGGGCCCTGGCCCTGCATTTGCCCGCCTGGACCTTGGCCCTGCATCTTTCCACCGGGCCCCTGTGCCTGTCCACCCGGCCCCTGTTGCTGTCCTACCGGTCCTATCTGACCCGGGCCTTGCCCTTGCATTTGTCCCGGACCTTGGATCTGCCCACCAGGGCCAGGGCCACCACCAGGACCTGGTCCACCAGGCCCCGGCCCTGGACCTTGTTGGGCACTGCGTACCCATGGACGTGGGATGGATTTCACGAAAGCAGGGGGAGGCCCGACGAAACGTAATGGTTGTCCGCGATATACATAGCTATAATTTGGATAATACCTGGTGTAGATGGTCCAGTGATAAAATGGATTGTAATAACGATATGGAGAGATACCAGGAAAAACGATGTATCCTCCATCGACATAAACTCCCGTTACATTATTGTAGACAATGGTATACCCGTCGTCTTGTATCACAGCGTTCTCCGGAAGCGGGTAGTAATGACCTGCGTAAGTCGCTCCCTGGTCGACTTGAGCCTGGTAAGTTGTCACCTGATCGACTTGACTCTGCATTTGACTTTGCTGAACCGGGTATCCCTGATCAATCTGAATCGGGTACCCCTGTGCATCCAGAATCGGGTGCATCTGACCTTGTTGATCCATCCAGCATTGATACGTTTGTCCGGATGCAATTTCAACGAAGCTCATGAAGCTTAATAAGCAGATAGATCCGATGATTGTTTTCATTACTTTCTCCCTGCATCAAATGATTGTTATTTTCTCACGAATCGTATGTAACCTTTCGCAATCAAGAATTAGCGCAATCTTTGGGAGGACCTCCGGCTGTTCCATCTGATTTGTGCAGGGTCCCAAGGGATTTGAGAATGAGCTGTATCGTTCCGCCCACGTATCGATCTCTGTCTTGGGCAGTACCCGCGGTTGCCGCAAGTGGATGAAACGGCTTTAATCCCTTGCCGTGAAAAGAGCCGCTATTTGGCGGGAAAATTTCGGCATAGGTCAGAAGCAGAACGGAACCGTTCGTTAACTCGACAAAACGCTGCGCTACTCCCTTGCCGAAGGTGGTGTCGCCGATGGAGATCGCCCTGCCGTTTTCCGTCAGCGCGGCGCTAAAAACTTCGGCTGCACTGGCGGTATGCTTGTCCTGCCACAAATACAATGTTGTATGGTCATCGATGGGCTTTTGTCTGCTCGAGTACCACTGCTCGCCATGGCGGGTTTTCACCAGTGCAATGCGCCGGCCCGATGGCAGAAATAGAGAGGCGCAGTCGATTGCCGCAAACATGTCACCTCCGGTATTGCCGCGCAGGTCGATTGCCACTGGGAGGTTTTCCCGAGCTGACTCTGCAAAAGAGCGTTTCAGTTCTTCAGGAGTATGCGGAGTGAAGCGCAGGATCCTGATGATCGCAAAACGATCGAGCAATTCCATTCGGACGGACTTGAACTGAATCGCTTCTCGAATCAAGGCGACTTCCCGCACCTTGCCCGCCTGACTCCTTATGGTAAGCGTGACGGTTGTGCCCTGGGGGCCGCGGACGTCCTTGCCGATGGAAAAAATGGACCGGCCCTCGACCGGTGCAGCGTTTACAGCAACCAATATGTCTTCATAACCGATGCCGCCGCGTTCAGCGGGACTGTCGGGGAAGGGGATGCATACGATCTTCCCAGTCGAATCCACGGCAAGGTCCATCCCCACTCCCGCATAGCGGTTATCTGCAAAAGCAAGCTTAAAAGCGGCATATTCTTCGGAGGTGAGGTAGTCGGCAAAGGGGTCTTCCTTTCGCAAGTATTCGCGCAGGGATTTACGGACAATTTCACCGATGCTTTCGGAATTGAGAGAATGAGTCCGGATTTTTCCGACTGCTTCAAAAAAAAGCAGCATGGAGTCGTTGTCGGTCCAGGCAGACCGGTTCGAGTCAGAGCTCAAGGCCGGGCTCGGCCCGATGAACAGAAGCACCGAGAAAGCTGCGAGCAGGATCGAAGTGAGTCGAGCTCGTGCTCTTTTGAATAGTGTCTTCTCACATGCTTGAAAGTGCATCGGCTTCTCTCAGTAATCGATCGATTTCAGCGTTGAGCCTGTCGATCTCATTTCGTTTGGCAACCTCATCGGTGGGTGAAGCGACGCTTTTGGCATTCGTCATCTGTTCCTTAACGGTCTTTAGCTCATTGTTGATTTTAGAATATTGTCGCTTCTGGGCGTCTGTCTTGGGTCTGTTTCGCGCCAGCTTCTTTTCAAGCGCGTCAACCTGTCGATCCATCTCCGCCAGTTTTTCCGCTTGAGCATCTCTTTCAATCTGTTTCTGGTTCAGCTCCTGCTGCAATTGCTCAGTTCTTTGCTGCTCGGCCTGGGTTTCTTGCTGAAGCTCATCCAATCTTGCCTTACGTTCGGCAGCCCGTTTTTCATAGGCAGCGGGATTGTAGCCGAACAACCCCCCCTGTCTGGGATCGTCGGTCGTTGCGCAGCCTGCAGCACTAACCAAAAGCAGAATGGAAAGAAGAAAAGGAAGCACTTCTCTCATGACATCTCCTTATCAATTGAGAGCTCTCTCGATGGGCGGCCGCGCATTACAGTTCCACGAGTCTGCATGGCCAAGTCTCAACAATTCCACACCCAATCGGGATGTTCCACTGTAAGCCCGCTCACACGGCCATGCGTGCGGACATAGACGCCAGCGACTGAGTTTGAGCCTCAAGCTCGGCAACCGTTTCTCTCAGCTCGGCAATTTCCTGGTCCAATTCATCCACCTGCTGCGTTTGTCCGCTTTTGCGCGCATCAGCTGCTGCCAGTTGCTGATTCTCCAGTTCAAACTTGGAACGGTCCAAAGTCTTGTTTGCCTCAGCCAGCTTACCGTCTATTTTGCTCTTTTCTTTCTGCAGAGCGCTCTTTTCTACCTTCTTTTCGGCATAGGCAATCACGAGGGAATCGGTTTCGGCCTGCAACGTCTGAATGTCTTTTTCCAGAGCCAAATTGTAAGCCCTGGTCTCTTGATTCACTTGCTCAGCACTGGCAATGCACGCATCCAGCCAGTCTTCGGTTTTCGCATATTTTTCTTTCTGCTTGGCGACATGGGTTCCGTAGGCATAGCCCACGGCGGCTCCTGTTCCAGCGCCGACGGCAGCACCAATAAGCGCCCCGTCCCGGCCGCCCGCCAGACCGCCAATCAAGGCTCCAAGCAACGCTCCGCCGCCTGCGCCTACCGCCGTTCCTTCGGCCTTGGTGCGATTTGAGTCGGACATCCCCGCACACCCCGAAACAACCATCGTTAAAGCAATGATCGACACCAAGATTCGTTTCATTTCATGCCTCCTGTGTTCACTTAAGGTGCTACTTGCCCAAGGTCGAAAAATCGTCGCGCCATTTGCCCGGCGCAGCTCTTTGGTCTTTAGTAAAGGTTGTATAGTGGCTTTGGACAATTTTTAACGCCTGCATTTGCTCGGCGACTTTGTGCTGCAGCAGAAACTGCACGTATTGATCAAAACCGGCGTCAACCGCTGTCGTGTCCAAGGTAATCAACTGCCGCAAGGAGTCCGAATAGGTCGAAAGCGACTGTTCGATATTGGCATTGATTTCATCGTGTCGCTCCTGAAGCTTCTCGGCCATGGGGGTACGTCCGGTTTTTCGTGCAACGTTGAGCAACTCGTCGAGCGTGGGCAGCTTCCGCAGCTCCCGATAGAGGAAAAAGCCCTGTTCGGTGGCAATCTTCACCCAGGCGTAGGCCGAGTCCTGCTCCGCCTGTTTGCGAATGAACCGAATATCGTCCAGTGAGGCCTCGAGAAGGCCCAGCTCCTGCGCTACCGTATCCGCAGGTTGACCTGCGGCTGAAAGTGCTCTTTTCAGGCGCTCCAGGTACACGAAGGCCTCTTCTCTCTGAGCGTCCGTCTGCGTACTGACCGGGCTGACCGATATTGCCGCCGGAAGACCCGCCCCCTGGGCGCTGCGATAATCCTCCCAGGCTGCGGCCAGCTCTTGAGCCGCCTGACGGCTAGTGTAAACAGGCGAAGAGAGCGCTAACCGGAATCCCATAGTGGGCTTTGCGTTGACCTGAACTGTTCTTTTACTTGGATCATAAAGATAGAAAGGTTGTTCGGTCCTGAGTGAAGAACGGAGCTCTTTTTCAGCGGTAAGGAAATGACCGCCGCGCGCGGTAAAACCGCCGCTTCTTCCCTGGTAATACTCGATTTGATAAAGCGAAGAGGTCATTTCCGAGACGTTTCCGAGCATGTCATGAATTCCGAGAGGATTGGGCTGCAACAAGCCGACCTCCTGCACTTTGTTGTGCGATGACGAGGGACCCGAAAACCATTCGTACACTGCAAGGCTGCCAGGGTAGGGGACCTTTCGGTCGAAATCATCGGAATTGACGGCTATGCCGCCGCGTGCGGCAAATTCCCATTCGACTTCAGTCGGAAGCCGAACATAGGCGGGAGAGTCGTCAACTTTGGGCAGCTTCTCCACAGCATTCTGATAGAGCCACATGTTATAGCGATGAGCAAACTCACTGGATTGCAAGAATGATACCCCGGTGATGGGAAATTTGCTGCCCTTGAGCTCTTGAGAAGCGCCTTCCGGTAAATCCATCAACGCGTAGTATTGAGACTCAGTGACTTCGCACTTACCGATATAATAAAGCCATCCGGATTGGCCGTCGCGATCTGCAACGAAGGCTCCTCCGATCGAGACCGCGGTGGGAAATTCGCGAAAACCGCCGTTGGGGTCGCCCATCTTGAATTTCTTCTGGGTGAAGGGAGTGTTACCGGTGCCGACGAAGACCGGTCGAAACACCATGCCGCCGTCGTCCGGCATCGGCAAGACGAGATCATTGGCAGCGGGCTGCGGATTGACAATTTCCGCTAGAACGGGGGAGGCGGCCCAGAGAAGAGTCGCAACTAGACACCATAGGAGATTCTTTATTTGCACTTTTGCCCTCCTTCAAGCCTTACTCTTACCCACGAGGATTCCACCGCCGAGCCAATCTCGCCGCGTTTCCCTGTCACTTAGTGGGGCAAGTGCTCAACTTTGCAGCAAGTAGAGCCTTATTCATCCCTCAGTGACTCCGCCGGGTCGATACTCGCCACCCGCCATGCCGCCGCAAATGACGAGAGACTCGCAAGGATGCCGACTGCAGTGACGCTCAGTACAAGATGCCAGGCCGATAACCGACAGAAGCTTTCGCCGGCCTGCAGATGACTGCGAAACAGGGCGTTCACGGTCCATGCCATGACGAAAAAAAAAGCCAATGCGAGCAAAAAGCCGGAACCGGCAATGAGAACCCCTTGATATACCGGAAAGCGAAACAGTGCCCCCCTGGAAAACCCGATCAGGCGCAAAACGCTCAACTCTTTGCGCTTACGCTCGACCGATGCATAAAGGCTTGCGGTCAACGCCGCAACTCCGCCGCATATACCGACTGCGCTGATCAGCAAAAAGAGCAGCGTGAGATATCCGTCCAGTTCCATGACATCGCGGATTCTTTGAGCCTCGGTGTGCACCGGAATGCCTTGGGCTTCCAGATGGCGTTTAAGACCGTCCACGTCGTCTATGGTGGCGGCATAGAGGCGGAACCCGGCATAACCTCTGCGCTTTAGGACAAATTGATTTTGACCCGGGTCAAAGGCGATATTCCTTTCGGTGAAAAGATTGAGTATGCCGCCCAACAGAACAGGTATGATGGCTCGATCGCCGGACGCACGCTTCGGTAGCACTTCTACCGGAAAACTGAGTACGTCTTCGTTTCGCCTCATACGAAACAACACGGTGGTCGGCAAATCTTTAGAGATTTCCGGCAGGAGAGCTTTGCGTGGCTCTCGGCTGCTATCGCCATCACTCGTCCAACCGCGGAGAGGAATCGATGGAAAGCGTTCCATATCGTGGGGAGCAGCCGCCACAGAGTGAAGAGTCAGGGAGCTAATGACCTTCCCGGCCGGGTCTGTGAGCTCCGCCTGCAGATCTTTAATCCAGGGGATGAGAATAGCCCCCGAGCCTCGAAGCTTGAGCTTCACAGCATCGAGACTTTGCCTGGTAACCGATTTTTGCTTGGTATGAACCAGATAAATGGAATGATCCGGCGGCGCTTCCAACGAAGAGAGAGCCTTGAACCTTTCGGCGGTTATCTGCTCTATTCTCGTGAAGCCGGTCCCGCTGACCAGTTTGAATTCGTCAGCCGGCGTGAACGGTTTGCGCAACAGCACAATGACTCCATCATACACTGGATAAGCCAGCGCCGGTGTGCCGGGCCAGCCGTATTCGGGAACCGCTTGGCCGTCTTTATAGCGCTCCACCACTTCAAGCACCTGCAAAGGAACAAAGGCCGCCTTCATGCTGCTCGCTCTAGGGCTGAGAATACCGCTGACCTCAAGCTTCAGCTCACCGGCCTCATAGCGAGCTCCCACCATCCTTTTGGCATAGCCGACGAGCATCTCTCCAGGCTTTGCTCCAAGCGCCTCTGCAGCCGATTGGGTGAGCACGCACTGATTGCCTTCAGGAATCAACGCTCCGTTCTCCAAAACCAGGGGATCATCGCCGGACGTTGGGATCAAATCCAGGCCGGCAAGTTCCGCAGACCCGTCTTTTTCCAGAGTTCCATCGATTGAGGCAGAGATCTGTCGCGTCATCGGGACCACGAAGGAAACATCCTTGCGACTGCCAATTTGCTGAAGCCATTCCTGATCAAACACCTTGCTGAGCATCGGTCTGATCTCCCGATTTCGAGGGTCCTGCACCAGGCGGTGACGCAACGTTTCGATGGTGCCGAATTTGAGGCCAAACAGGATAAGAAGTGGCGATAATACAGCAGCCACCGCCATGACCAGACAGAGGGAAAGCGTCCACTCGTTCAGCAAATCGGCCCGCGAAAGACAAAAGATGATGCCCCGTGAACTGAGAGGTCTGCACTTACTGGGTCGGGCTGCGCCTCGCATCAGTTGCTCTCGATGACGGTCGATCGCGTACCGGTTGGACCAATTTTCTTCACTTGAAACACGAAGACTCGATCCGCTGTTGCGGACACCATCTGTTGATCATGGCTCGCAAGCAGCAGGGTCACGCCCATTTCTTCGGCAAGCGATTTGAAGATCCGACCGATCTCCCCGGCATTGATCCGGTCTACTGCTGCTGTGGGCTCGTCGGCCAGCACAACGGAGGGACGGTGTGCCAGCGCCCTGGCAATAGCTGCCCGCTGTCTTTGGCCGCCGGAAAGGTATCTTGGCTTCTTGGTCAGCTGATCGGAAATATTCAGACGCGCTGCGAGTATCTCCAAGACTTCCCACTGGTCTGCAAGACCATTCAACGCGCAGGGCAGCAGAATATTGTCACGAACCGTCAAAAAGGGAAGCAGGCCCCCACTCTGCAGCACGTAGCCGATTTGCGATCGGCGGATATGGGCGAGCTGCATATCGCTAAGGGAAGCGATTTCTTGAAGAGAAGCCGAGTTCAATGAAGTGGCTTGAAAACGCGGCAAAGCCGGATAGTCGGCACTGATCTGAAACAGAAATTCATCGGCTTCGGTGGGTCGAAGCACCAAAGCCAGCATATCCAGCAGGGTTGATTTTCCGCAGCCGCTCTGGCCGATAAAAGCGACGCATTCGCCTCGGCGAATTCTCAGTGCAGGGATCTTCAGCTCAAAGGCGACTCCGCCTTTTTGCCTTGTTTTGGAGACTTGCCGCAGGCTGTAGTGGATTTGGTCACTTTGTCCCATCCGGACTTCGCTCCCGCTTCAGCATGTCCTTGAACTTTCCGGCTCATCGCGGATTAGTGGGATATGCCGCTGACCAGCCACTTGGTTGGTTCAAGTCTCAGACTTGAACCCGCCTGACCTTCAAGCAGCTCAGTTGCTATAAAGCTTGCGAGCAGGCTGTTTCTCCCTGTCGGATGCAACGGTCACAAAGGAGTTGTTCAAATGTCAAAATGGTTCAAGTCGGAGACTTGATCCAACCTGAGTCCCGCTAATCGGCGAAGAGCCAACTTTCCTTTTGACCAAGGACATGCATATTATCAGATTGGCTGGTCTATGGGTGATGGTCGTCGTTTCGGTTGGACCATATCCCTGGATGCCATGGCCTGTCCGTCCCCGCGTCCCATTCCCTCCCTTTTCTTCCGTTATTTCAGAACATCGCCCATGGATCTTTGCATCAGGGGAGCATCTCCAGACTGATCGGATAGACATGATCTTCCGCGTCGTCGCCTTGGTTGAGCGCGATCCAGCCCTCAGGTCTGTCGTGAATCTGCTGGTATGCCCTTATGCGAGCCTCTACTTCATTGAGAAACTGGTCCTGCTCATCAATCGACCAGCTGCCCCACAGTTCGTTGCTCATATCCATGAGACGGCTCTTGTAGGGAAGCCCTTCAAGAAATTCCGGGATCAGGCCGGTTTGAGCCATACTCCTGGCATTCTTAATTTGATTGGGGTCGCGAGCCGCTGTTGCAGCGGTCGCCTGCAGAGCCGAGAAGAAGTCCTCTCCACTGATTTGACCTCGCCTGCCGGCGGCCATCATTTCAGTCAGGATGCTCTTTAGAGAATCGAGCTGGCGTTTGTTAATGAGCAGCCGAACCTCCATAGATGGAATGGCAGGATCAATCAGATCTTTGTCCACCGCCCAGGCCACGATATCTCTAGGCGCCCTGGCTTGGGCCTGCCTGCCTATCCACTCGACCAGAGCCGCTCGCATCATTTGCTGAGCAAGACTTCCAGCAGTGGTCTGTTCAGTCGCGGCCGGAGGAGTCGTCGGTGCGGCAGATGATAGAGCCTGTTCCGGCTCATTGGCAGGCGCCTGCGGCGGCTCGAGGCTCCCCAGTTCGCCTTCAGACCGTAAGGAGGGGTCGGCGGAACCTTCTTTAGGCTTTTGTGCAAAAATCTGAATTTCCGAAACGGCGTAATTGTCGTCTCCGGCAACGGCATATACTTTCAAATATCGCGCTTGCGCAGGCTGATCCTGTTCCTGGATGAATTTGGGGTGAGTCGCCTGATTGCTCATAGTTTCCATACCTGACTCGGCCGCTCCCAGACTGCTGCCGATCCACAGGAATTTACTGTACTGCACCCCATCCAGCGAGCCCTCAACGGCATAGCTGTCGTTTGTGTCGAACTGAAAGACCAGATGGTCGATATCGTAGACCTGCCCCAAGTCGATCACAAAGGTAGTCAGCGGGCCATTCCATGATACATTTGTCTCTCCATCCCAGGGGCTCCCCTCCTCAGCAAATTCATTGTCAACAATGAGATTCGGATCATTGGTGTGTTCACCATCTGCGGCAACCGAGACGGGCTTCACTTGGATAACTTCCACAGTGGGTGCTTCAACGGCCGATGGCTCAGGTCCAGGCTTGACGGCTCCGGCTTGGGCAGTTTCATCTCCACCGGCATGCTTGGCACTCTGTAAAGCATCCAGAATCGCAGCGGTAATCTCTATAGTAGCCCTTGAAAAGCCCTCCAGGTCGTTGGAATCGGTTGCCCAATAGGCCGATTTGTCGCTCATTCCCGGATTGCGGCTCAAGGCCCTGAATTGGATCTCGGCAGGCTCATGATATTTCTTGGCTTTCGGCTCTCTGACATGAAGAGCAAACAGGTACACCGATACGTCATCGGCGATACTTCGCAAGGTATTCTCATCAAACATCGACAGGTTCCACTTGTGGCCGAGCTCGTGGCCGGGAGCATCTCCCACAAGAACGACGATGTGCATGGCTTCGGGTGCCCAGGCGGTCATATAAATGGCGTCGTCCACTCCTGAAAAAACGTCTTCAGGATAATCCACCGAATCGATCTTGGTCACTTCAACGGTTGCCAAAGTAGCGGTGAACTGGTCGATGGACTGCAGCTGAGGGGTGTAGTTTTTGGTTGTGTATTCGATCCCGGGAATCTCGTCTGCACAGTCTCTGTAGCCCCATACGCCAAAGCGGATACCTTGAGCCACCTCCTGATCCTGGGCAAGCTGCATGGAAACCTCTTTAACTACCTCCAGCGTTTTATCAATGTAGGGGCGCATACTGACCGTCGTATCTATCACCCAGACCAAATCAACGCTCAATTTCTTCAACTGCTCGGCAGACAATTCTGCTGCCCCGGTGGTTGCCTCCTTCACAAAATCAGGGTTTTTACGGATATCCGTTTGCTGCCTGGCATCTGCACCCGAACTGGTGGCGGCTGCCAGCCGCAAGAGCCTCCCTTCTCTTCCCTCGATATCGATTGCCTGGAAATTGAGGATGGGCAGCAGGTAAAATTGCTGTGTGATGTCAATCGCTTTTTTCGGTTCAACAGACTCGACGGGAAAGTTCTCTGGAATCTGCCGGGAGTCAATGATCTGATAAAGCTCTTCGGCTTTTTTTACGCGATCCGAGGAAGGCGATTTGATCAGCTCCTCCAGGAAGGTTTTTCGGTCAAACATGAGCACCGGCTTGCGGCCTTCCGGGTGAGTGTAGGCAAGGCACATCGTCTGTTTCCACTCGAACACGTCCTTGGCCTGCATCCAGCCCAACACCTTTCCTCGGTTGTCTGTTCCCACCTCGTACCAACCCTCTTCCATCTCCAGTTCTTCAGGAGTCGGTCGTGTATAGACATAAAAGGGCTGAAACACGGGCACATTTTCCTGAACAGTCGCCACGGTGGTGTCTTTATCTTGATAGACATTCGAAAAGGGCCGTGCGAGGACCCTGAGCGGCAGGAGCTCTTTTCCCTCGACTTTTACCGGAAGCCGCGCCTCCTGGGCGAAGCAGGTCATGGCCCAAAAAAGGGTCAGACCGACGGCCTCAACCACTTTCTTGATTACCGGGAAAGTCATGGCGCCTCTCCTTTCAGCTTGAATCATCATTCGTGGTGCTCCGAACGACAGAAATCTTCGCCGGTCGACTTTACAGGGTCTCCAGAAAACAGTGTCGCTGCTCGTTCTTTTTGGCGAAACTTAAATATGTAGGTGGGATCTTGACACTTGGATATTTTTTCACACAGGTAGCCAAAACGCAATGAAAAACCTCTCGTCTTTCAAGCGAAATGACAGAGAGGCTTTACATTGAGATGGCGGGCTTCATTTACAGGCTGGCAGGTTGAAGGGCATAAAAAGCGGATTGATTGTGCAGCCATCTTGGCTGCGATTTTCACCACCTCTGGTGGTGCCTTTGCTGCTTGCTGCGCCGTTCCCGCACAGATTCTTTGGTGACTGCTACTCTATCGTTCAATCGCGGCGACTCAAAGCTCAGGCACTCTTTCTCAACAGAGCAACCGCCACCAGTGCACAGGCCATGTCCTCCTCTACGCTGCCGCCGCTGACGCCTATGCCGCCAACCACCTTGCCCTGATACTTTAGGGGATAACCGCCGCCAAAAATGACGATCCTCCCGCCATCGGCATTATGAATGCCGAATAAAGGCTGACCGGGCTGAGCCAGTGGTGCTAATTCATGGGTGGGTATGGTAACGGCCACCGCGGTGTATGCTTTATTTAAAGCGATATCGATGCTCACCAGCAGAGCGCCGTCCATGCGCTGCTGAGCTATCAGGTTGCCGCCTTCGTCGACGACGGCTATGACCATCGGAACTCCAATCTGTTCGGCCTTCTTTCGAGCCTCTGCGATCAGTTCCAGTGCCAAATCAAGGTTGAGTTGCATAAGAGCTCTCCTTTTTGATCTTTGCGCCCCGGCGTATCCGGGCGAGTAATGCAAAATCTCAAGGCCTAAATGATCCTGAATGCGTCAACCAGGGTACAGCGTCTGATCCGGGTGAAGCTTCTGGCCGAGGTCAATCCTTCACCGGTGGGACCGGCAATGGTGAAGGAGGTATGGCCTTCGCCACCCAGGCCGATTCCCGCATAAGAGGGTCCGTTCTTAACGAAGATGGTTGTCTGAACGGCTCTGGCAAAAGCGGTCATATTGCCGACGTGTTGGGAATGCATGATGGCCGTATGGCGATTCCCCTGTTCCACTTCGACGGCGAATCTCATGCCCTGGTTGAAATCACTCACCCGAACGATCGGCATTATCGGCATCATCTGTTCAAGCCACACCAACGGGTGGTCCTTTGAAGCTTCAAAAATCGCCAACCGGCATCGTTCTCCAGGGTGGGCTCCAATTTCAGCCAAAATAACCTGAGCGTCCTTGCCTATAAAGGCGGTGTTTATTTTTCTCTCCGGCGTAACCACCAGCTTCGTGATCTGATCGGCCTGCTCCAGGCTCAGCAGGTATGCTTTACCGGTTTCCACCATGAATTTGATGAGAGCGTCGGCGACGCTGTCAACGACGATCACTTCTTTTTCGCACGTGCAGAAAATATTATTATTGATGCTTGCTCCATCAATTATAGATTCAGCTGCATTGCGGATGTTGGCCGTCTCGTCGACCAATGCCGGCGGGTTGCCCGCGCCGGCTCCTATGGCTTTTTTGCCGGAGCGCAGCACCACGTTGACCACGGGCCTTCCTCCGGTGGCGACCAGCATGTTCACTTTGGGGTGCTCCAGAAGCTGTTTGGCGGTGTCCAAGGTGGGCTGCCGTACGGCCCCGATCACCCCTGGAGGGCCACCGGCCTGCACGATGGCTTGATGAAGCAATTGGATCATCTGGGTGCTGGTTTCACGGGCGGATGGATGGGGGTTGAACACCACCGCATTGCCGGCCGCCAGCATGCCAATGGTATTGTTGATCAGGGTGCCGGTTGGATTGGTAATGGGTGTGAGTGCGCCAATGACTCCTACCGGAGCGTATTCGATCAGAGTCAAGCCATGGTCGCCGCTGAAAGCGGTTGGCACGATATCTTCCGTTCCCGGGGTCTTGGTGGCGCACAAAATGTTTTCGCGGACTTTGTCTTCATAACGGCCAAGCCCCGATTCCTTTACAGCCAAAGCAGACAGCCTTTCGTTGTTATCCAGAGCCGCCTTCCTGACGGCAGCAATGATCTCTTCGCGATGGCTTAAAGTTAGCTCCAACAGCTTCTTCTGGGCTGTTACTGCATTTTCCACCGCCTGATCCACGGTGTCATGAAGACCGGTGAAACCTTCCATTTGCGGTCTTTTTCCTTCGATCAATTCGGACAGAACCTGTTTCACCACTGCTGCAATGTGTTCCTGGCTGGCTTCCATTACCCTTCCTCCTCCAGTCCACCATGGTAACCGTGATTCATTCGGGGCATCGTTTTTCAAGAGCTGAACGAAAATACAATTCGATCGACATTTACAGCCCTCCCTCAAGGGCAAGTATCAGGGCTCCTTTGAGTACGGACACAAACTCAAAGGAAAGAGGGCGGACTGATAACTGCAGAGCTTCCCACAGTTCATTCTCGAGATTGACCGACCACTTGAGCCGACGACTAGCGTCTCGTGGCAGAAGCAAACAGATCCGTTCAGCCCAGTGTTCGATCTCAGTGAGTCGATCTAAGACAAGCTGAGCCACTCTCATGTCCTGTTCCACGCTTCCCCCACTGATGCCGATAGCGCCGACCACCTCTCCGTGCAGTTGCAAAGGAAAGCCGCCGCCAAACAGGATGATCTTCCCCTGATGAGTGTTTTGAATTCCATGCAGCTTCTCGCCTGGAACGGCAAGTTGGCCCAACGTGTGAGTGGGCATGCGCAGTATTGCGGATGTATATGCTTTGGAAACGGCAATCTCCATGCTGGCAGGCAGTGCTCCATCCATTCGAAGGTAGAACTGCAGGCTACCCCTTTCATCCACGATGGCGATGGTCATCGAGATACCCATCTCAGCTGCGCTCTGCTCTGCGATTGAGGCAAGAATTGGAGCCAGTGAATGAGGGATGTGCATGCCAAGCTCCCAACGGTCGGTTATCGATGTCGGATGCCGGACTCTTCTCGAGCCGCAAAGCACCCTGGGCCTCTCCTGCTAGTTGGGCTGATCTCGTGTCAGCTCATCCAAAACCTGCTCTATGGTCGCTCTCACCTGGTCCGCCCAGGCGAGCATGAACAACAGATCGCTCAACCGATTGAAATAAATGATCAACACGCTATGCACACCAAGGTTGCGGTTGAGGGTGACGATTAGCCTCTCCACTCTGCGGCAGACCGCTCGTGCTACGTGCAGAGCGGCACTGGCAAAGGACGCACCTGGCGTAACAAAACCATGGGGCATTCCGTATCGGTTGCTCAACCGATCGATCCAGCCCTCCAGTTGATCAACGTTTTGGGCTGTGATGCGGGTTCTAAGCGTATGGTGAAATTCCGACGTGGATGCCAGCTCGGCACCGGCGATAAACAGCTCCTTTTGCACCGAGTAGATGATCGCTCGCAATTCCCTCTCGGTGTTCGCAGCTCTTGCCAAGCCAAGGTGAGACTGCAATTCGTCCAAGGCACCGTAGGTTTTCACTTGCAGGTCGTCTTTATTCACGACTTGAGTGCCAAGGAGGCTGGTTTGTCCCTGGTCTCCCCTGCGGGTATAGATTTTGTTGGAATGGTTCGCCATAGCCGCTCTGCTCGGTCACACACTCTCATCCACATCGATGTGATCAATTATGCCGATAATGGTTGCATCCACCGGGCATGCGTCATTGTCGACGGCTTTGCGGGCGCCACTGCCAACTACCAGAAACACTCTTTCACCGACTCCGGCGCCAACCGCGTCAACTGCGACAAAGGGATCGCCCCGGGGAGCCTTACCGGTATGGTCAAGCGGCTGCACGATCTGGATCTTGCAGCCCACCAATTGCTCATGTTTGCGGGTCGCAACCAAAGTCCCAATCACCCTGGCGATCAACATGTTGACCCTTCCTTCCCTATTGCGTTGGTTTCTGTCAGCCGTACTACTCTTCGATCAGACTCACCCCGTATTGCGTTGCGTAATCCCTGGCCAGGGGGGTGATGAGTGAGCCCGAACAGATGCGGAGATCCGTCCCGCTCCGGTGTGCGTCCATAATGTCTGCGGCGCTGATGACACGCCCAGCCGGCTTTAAAGGCAGTGAAACTGGAGCCTGCAGAGTCTTCTCTGTTCTTTTCCCTGTGCCGGTGAGCAGAAGGCTTACTTTGCTTCGCAGCTCGGAAACGTCGGTCAGAACGAAGCCAAATGCCTCCAGCGTCTGCAGACGCTCAACGATGGCCTCCTGCAGAACGGGATTGGCCTTATTGAATCCGAGCTTTTCCCGGCCTTCGCTGCCCGGATCAGTCCCATTGCGCGCCATGACCACCGGCTTTCCCATGAGCAGTCCATGCAAAATAAGATTGGTGGCCGGCGTGTCTGCAATCAACAGCGACAGCTTGGATGCGGTGTTCAGGCTCAACAGGGGGACAACTACGGCTTGTGCTTCGATCAGGGCGCCAAGCCACCGCGACGGTTGAATGAAATCGACTCGTGGAAAACCTTGCAGGCTTTCTTCAACCCGTTCGGCAAAAAGATCTCCAGCGGCCTCGGAAAAGGCGACATTTATCCGGTAGCCGTCGAAGAGCAGGCATTGCACTTGGTGGAGTGCCTCTTTGAGTGCCACCGTCGCACCGCTGAAAACCACCACCAGCTCGCAGCCGTTGGCCACGCTGGCACGTTCCAGCAGTCTGCGGATGACTTCGGTGGCAATTCGCTCGATCTGTTTTTCTTTCATGAGCTTGCCTTTTGGCTCAATTTGCTGCAATCATGCTGTTCCGGCAGCTCAGGGCGATTCCCAACGGAGTGACCAGTAAAGGATTGAACGGCCGCTCAATTATCAGGCCGGTTTCGTTCTCCATCACTTCCTGGATGCCGGGAAAGCAACTGGTGCCGCCCACCAGGTAGAGAGCACTCACCGAGTGCTCTCGCAAATGGTGCTTTACAATGCTGGCCATCTTTTGGAAGACCGGACGCACCAGAGGAAAGATCTCCGCCTGCCGCTCAGGATTTGTTTTGATTTGTTCCGCCTCATCGGTGTCGATTCGGTAATGGCCCGCTATAACCAAATCCAAATGAATCCCTCCGGTGGCCTCATCGGCCACATAGATCACTTGGCCGTTTTGCAGAACCGAGATCCCCGTTGTGCCGCCGCCAATATCAACCACCGCTCCGTCCAGAATACCGAGCACGAGAGAAGCGGCCGAAGGTTCGTCAAAGAGTCCGACGGCTCGCAAGCCCGCGGCTTCAAGCACATTGGCGAAAGTCTGGGCATTACGGCCAATCGTGCCGGGTGGATAAGCCGCAGCCGCACTTTCGATGGGAAATCCTGCCTGATGCAGAACTTTGACCTGCTCTCGCAGAACGGAGATGGCGCTCATATAGTCAAGTACCAAGCCGTCCCGTATGCTCGATCTGCTTCTGGCCATAGCACCGGCTACCGGTTCGCCGTCAGCATTCACCACCGCAGTGACCGTATAGGCGGTGCCAAGATCCACCCCTGCAAACAGGGGGGCTGCAAAGGGGGCGTCGCCGTTGAGCTTAAGAGAAGCTTCAAAAGCGGCTAACAGCTGGTTTGCAGACCGGCTAACGGGCATGATCAGCTTTCCTTGCGTGCCGAGGACTCTTTCCCGGCTAAGCTAAAAATCGCGGTCTTGGCTGCCTCGGCTGCACGTGCGACATCCGATTCCCTGCCACTGATGTAAAGACGTCCCACGGCGCCAAAGGTTCGGCAGTCCACCAGAGTGATTTGCGCGTTTTTTTCCGCCTCATTGGCGGCTAGAACAATGTAGCCGGCCGGCTGCACCTCGAGAATATACAT
>Ga0068714_10003704_pt1 | contig 17779 bp, 9 predicted proteins | sample MTBNYHSulfiMetaG_FD_62988 | JGI IMG/M metagenome (GOLD analysis project Ga0068714, IMG submission 62988) | Enrichment culture microbial communities from rom New York Harbor, USA that are MTBE-degrading - MTBE-NYH (New York Harbor Sulfidogenic)... | ecosystem: Environmental > Aquatic > Marine >...
TACCCGGTGCTGCCCACGCGGTTATCACTTTCAGCGTTCTTCAATGCCATCGCCAACCTCTACTGGCTGGTCTATATTTATCCGCCGGCCATCATCCGCCGGACCAGGCTCGGTAACCATTCGTTTCGCGAGAGCCTGCGTGGTTTCAGGCTCGTCAGCGCCATCGTCAGCCACTACAAAAAACAATCATGGAAAGCCTTATTGGGTCTGATGTGGCTCGGCCGTCCCGGCCGAGGAAAATAACTGCTGGCACATGAACAAGGACGCTCATGCCACTTCAGACTTATACCAATTCCGAGATGGATTAACTTATCGTCTGTCTCTTTTCTTCGCTTTAATTTAACCCGGATTGTGCGGCTTACGACAACACTCCATAGCCGGCCAAACCGCACCAGAACAAAACCGCATCAAGAGTGACAATGATGATGAGCAGCAGGACATCAGTGGTCCGCCAGCGGTAGTGCTGGTAGTTTGTCCGCGGAATATTCAGTCCGAAACCCTTTGATTCGAGTGAAATCGAGAGCTGATCGGCCTTTTTCAGGCCGAGAAACAACACCGGCACTATGACCGGAATGTGCTTACGGACCCTTGCCAGCAGGTTACCCTTATCGAGGTCGAGACCTCGTGCTTTCTGGGCAGTCACGACCCGTTCCGCCTCTTCAGCGAAAAGCGGGGTGAGCCTGAAGGCCAGCCCCAGGGCAAAGCTCAATGAATAAGGAACGCCCAAAACGGTCAGGCCGTTGGTAAAGTCCTCGAGCCGGGTCACGGTCAGAAAAATGATGCCGAGCACCAGAAAACAGTCCAGACGAATACCAATGGCCAGCCCGAAGAGCACGCCTTCCCGGGTGATACTAAATGGCCCTGCCGAGTAAAGGACCGTTGCTCCATGATAAAAAAATGGCCACAAGACAAGACTCATGATGACAAATATGATGCCGAGCCAGCCCACTTTCAGCAAATTCTGCCATGCCCCGGCCCAGACAGCCAGCAGCAGAAAAGCAGCGAACAGGGGCAGGAGATACAAGGGGTGATTGAAGGTGAACGGTGCCGCACACAGAAGACAGAGACCGAGTATCCGGGTGACCGGGTGAAGTCGGGTCAGGAAAAAATCTCGATCATTATAGAATGAATACATAGGGTCCTCTCCGAGAGCTGATGATAACTATCTCTGAACTCGCTGTCAGGCACATTCGTCCAAAAACCGGAATGCCGGGTCTGTATGTTCTGATCATGTGTTTTCTCCCGACATGTTGTTGGTCAAACAGCGGTCGAGTTCATCGACGGTAAGCAGAGGCACGCCTGATTGGGCCGCGAACCGGATGATCGGGGTCGGTTCGAGAGAAGTCCGGGCCAGTGTTTCAAAATCAAAAAGCACTTTTCGGGGTGGCCCATCGGCGATGACCCTGCCTTTTTCCATCAGAATGATCCGCGAACTATACGCCGCTGCCAACCACACGGAATGAGTGATGAAGATGACGGTGTGTCCTGATCTGACCAATGTTTTCAGCAAAGCCATCATCTTTATTTGTTCCGGATAATCCAGACCGGTGGTGGGTTCGTCCAGAATGACGATCTCGGGCCGACAAGCCAGCACTGAGGCGACGGCGACTTTCTGACGGTCGCCTTTGGTGAGTGAGAAAGGGTCATCTTTTTCCCGACCGGTCAGGTGCACCAGCTCGAGCGCGTTCTTCACACTCTGCTCGATTTCGCTTGCTGAAAACCCGTAATTCCTGGGACCAAAGGCGATCTCATCGGACACTGTCGCCGAAAAAATCATGTGGTCCGGGTTCTGGAACACAAACCCAATTTTCTTGCCGATGGTCGATTGTGGCTGATTACTGACATCGAGGCCGTGAAAGGTCACTGAACCGGAACTGGGCTGCAGCAGCTTATTCATCTGTTTGACCAGGGTGGTCTTGCCGGACCCGTTCGCCCCGAGTATTGCCACAAATTCTGCCGGGCAAAAAGACAGGGATATGTCTTTGAGAACAGGTTCTGCCTGTGAATAGGCAAAAGAAACATGTGATACTTCCAGGAGAGGGTCTAACTGATTGGCTGTTTCCGTGCTTATGGCGACAATCTGTTCCTTTTTCTGCTGGTTGATTGTAAACCCGTGCTCCCGTATGGTTTGATGAACATCGGCAAGGGAACTGCCACCAGGTGTTATTCCTTTTCGGGCACAGAGTTCCAGCAGTTCGGGCGGTTTGACCCCGGCTTTTGCCAGGAGTTCGATATTGGACAAAACCTCGCGTGGACGGCCTTCGGCAATCATCTGACCCTGCCAGAAAACGCAGATACGGTCAACATCGAGCAAGCCATCTGTTTCCTGGTCGACGAGCAGGATGGTTTTGCCTTCATTCTTCAAAACCTGCAGGACCTGAACGACATCTCTCTTTCCCACCGGGTCGAGGTCCGTGGTTGGCTCGTCCAGCAACAACAGGTCAGGGCTCATGCCCAGAATGCTGGCAATACTCACTCGCTGTTTCTGCCCGCCGGACAATTCGTGAGGATTACGCTGGTGAAATTCAGCTAGATTGACCTGACCCAAGGACCGCTCGACGATATCGTGCATTTCAGACCGGGGAACACCCCTGTTTTCAAGGGGGAATGCCACTTCAAGGGCGACTGTCGATGAAAACAGTTGGGCTTCGAAATCCTGAAACAGATGGCCGATTCTGGTCCGGACACCGGCATTTTTACTGTCGCTCATCCCGTCAAATACAATTATCTCTCCGGAAAGGTCCCCACTGTAAAATTTGGGGATGATGCCGGAGAGACATTGCAGAAAGGTTGACTTGCCAGCGCCGGTGTGCCCGATCAGGGCAACACATTCGCCTTGTTCAACCGAGCAATCGATACCGTTCAGGGCAGGTTGCGATTGTCTTTTATACTTGAAACAAAGCTTCTTTGTTTGCACCACAGCCATAATTGCCCGATTACATTTCTGGGAATGGACACCTTGTCAGGGGCAATGCCAGACATTCAGCCGGGCGTTGCCCTGAGAATCTGCCCCGAGTGGCCCTTCACCGAGAATATTGGTGCCGCTGACCAGATAGAACCAGCATTCCCCGGGACCAGGATTGTCTGGCTCAGTAAGTGTGTGGTCAACCAGGTCATAGGCAAGGCAGGTCCCGTAAAAACCGTTAATCAGGTCGGCCCTGTCCGCCCGATAGACATTGAAGAGGTCAGAACCGCTGAGGGTCGCCTCTTCCCAGAATAATGTGCTCTTGTCGAGAAAAACGAGATACTGACTCGCTCCCACAGGTGAAACCTCGAGTGGGAGCGACAGATTACACATTTCGGTCTGCTCGGAAGAGGTCACGATGCCGCTGACCGTTGTATTAAGAACAGTCGCGGTCGCTACAACTCGTGTTGGTGAGGGAAAACCAATGATGGCTGCTGTTGGATTCAAGGTCAATCCGGCTTCGGCAATAATCGGACAGGAAGAATTCAATTCTCCACTCGAAGGGATTTTAAGCAAAAACGGCTGGTCTCCCTCAATGCTGGCAGAATAACCTGACACAAAATAGCCCGTATCATTCAGACTCAGGATTGCCAGGGCATAGTCATCATCAGTGGCCCCATATAATTTTTGCCAGTCAAGCACACCTGACCAACTGCCTTTCATCAGGTAATAATCATAATCACCGCCGAGCTGCTGTGAATAACCGCAAAGAATGAACCCGCCATCATTCGTGTTGGTGATTGATGTTCCGACATCATGGGCACTGCCGCCAACAATCTGCTGCCACTCCACCTGGCCCCGGTAATCGAGCTTGATACTCCAGATGTTCGAATAAAGCGGGCTGTCCGACCCAAACGAGTATGTCGTGCCAATAAGCAGATAACCGCGGTCAGGCGTCTGGATTATATCTGCCGCAGAGTCATCCTCCAACCCGCCATACGTTTTGGACCAGACCACAGTCCCGTCCGGATCAATCTTCATGATTACTATATCAGTCCCTCCCGCACCAAAAGAAGTCGTCGAGCCAGCAACGAGATAATCACCCTCGGATGTCTGACGCACCGTTCGGGCCGTATCGGTGCCCGGGCCCCCGTAGAGGTATTGCCAGGTCACACCACCGGCTGCCGAAAGTTTGACCAGCCAGATATCACCTCCGGATGATCCGGCCACAATAAAACCATCATCTGTGGTCTGTTCGACTGAAACCATGACATCGGAACCTACGGTACCGTACGTTTTTTCCCACTGAATACTGCCATCATGATCAAGAGCGATCACCCAGCCGTCTTCCGCCCCCATCCCCGACGACGTCGTCGAACCAATCAGAATGTAGCCACCGTCGTCCACATTTTTCAGATCATGGAGCTTGTCCTGTCCGGCGCCGCCCAGTGTCTGTTCCCATTCGATGGCATGCAGACTGTCCATTTTCATAATCCATATACTTTCCGATCGTTCTCCGGCTGTCAGAAAACCACTGTCCTGGGCGGGAACGACAACATATTCACTGTCAGAGGGGTTTCTGCTGCTTTCTGAAACCGATCTCGTCGCCGCCGGGCGAGACAAGGTCGCCGGACTGTATGTTCGGGCCCAGGTTGAACAAGGATTTGTCGGTCCTTCCACCAATACATCATAATAACTGAAATTACCGATTGCCCCGATATTGCTGACCAGGCCGTCTTTGGGGGTCACCCGAAGATAGTAGGTCCCGTTCACAGGTGCCGACCACTCCAGCATTGAGGCCTTTGATTCCTCTGCCCCGTCATCATCATAAGCCAGCACCGTCGAGCAGGCATCATCATACAGCTCGAGCACGGTATCGGCATCCATACCCAAATTCGAGGTCGAGATGGTGTATGACTGGTCTTGACAGGCATGGAACTGGAGCCAGTCATCAGTCAAATCCCAGAAATTGTGGGTCTGCCTCTGGCTCTCGTAAATCATCCCGGCGGAAACGACAGCGCAGCTGTCATCCTTCTCATAAGGGTCATCAGCACAACTGTAGCAGAAGGTATTCAGGTCCAGGGAAGCTGGATGGTCCACCAGCAAAGCTTCCTGCGAGCTGAAAGAAACCATTTCGAGAACAGCGGGGATGGTATTGACAACAAGGGCCGGCGTCGTAACCGAGGCATTCGATGTGGTGATGAACGAGCATGTGGACCCCGAACTTCCATTCTGGTCAAGCTTAACGACCAGAGCATCTCCCTCAAAGGTTCCAAACGAGGTCGACCCTCCAGCCAAAAGAAGCCCATTTTCGATGGTATGGCTGACTGCCTTGAGCGTCTCGGCGTTCGCGCTTCCGAAGGTCTTCTGCCATTCCACCGTTCCGATGTTGTTCACCTTGACCGACCATATGTCTGACCAGCCCTGGCCAAAAGATGCTGTCTCTCCGGCAAGAATATAGCCACCATCCTCCGTTTGAATTACCCGGGTCAGGTTTTCGTTATCAAACCCACCGTATGTTTTCTGCCACTCAATCGCTCCTGAGGCATCAAGTTTCAAGGCCAGAATATCAGCCTGGTTTAAGGTGGGTATTTCCTTGTTTCCTGCGGCCAGGTAGCCGCCATCACCTGTCTGGAGAACAGATACGCCGTCAATATTGCTCCCATCCGTGTAACTCTTTTGCCAGTCAATGTCTCCTGCGGCATCAAGCTTGACCACGAGAAGGCCGGAAAGGGCCGATGCTGACATGATCGAGCCAATAATGACCTGACCTCCATCTGCTGTTGCGGCAATTTCTGAGGGGACCACATCATACGACGCTTCATAGTATTTCTGCCAGATGAGGGCCCCCAGAGCGTCGATTTTTATAATCGACATACCTAGTGCCGTTTCTGTCCAGCATTTGGCCAGAAACAGATAGCCTTCATCAGGTGTCTGAAGGATAGCATGTGCCTGAAGATACGTAAATGCAGTGGAATCATACGTGTTTTGCCATTCTATGGCCCCGGCATTATTCATCTTGACCACAACCATCTGGGTCAAATTGCCACTCGAGACAGACTTGGTCCAACCGGATACGACAATTCCGCCATCTCTGGATGTGCAGCTTTTCAGCACGGCGTCATCATCAGCGCCGCCCAAATTATTCTGCCAGATAATGTTCCCCCATAAATCGACCCTCACCACCCACATATCTCGGCCCCCCAGACCGGGTGATAAGGTGTCACCAGCAACAATCACGGTCCCGTCAAATAGCTGGTCTGCTGTCTGGGCTATCTCGAACGATGAAGTCTGGTAGACTTTGGCCCAGTTCTGGGCCACGGCATCATTGCCGGGCAGATATCCGGCCATGACAAAAAGACTTGATAATAAAAGGATTACTTTCTTTTTCATACAGCCTTCCATTCAGTAGTATGTTGGCTTGTTTTCGTTTTGTTTCGTGGCAAAATCACGCCTTTCTCAGCTCGCACTCAGAACATGAAATATGGACCGCGCTTCTGGTATCAGCGAAACGGCATTGTTGGTACAGAGTACTAATATTATCATTTTGTGTCGACGTCAAATAGGGACCACCCAGTATTCTCCTGCCCCAGAATTATCAGTCTTGGCCAGAAACGGGATGTCCGAGAGAAATTTCTGACCGCCAGCCCAACATTGACGTGGTTATTTGTGCAATCAAGCACTAGAATAGGAGGATGATGGCAAATATTCGTTTTCCCAAAAACAGACCGCACCGTGCAATCGGCATTGTCCTTATACTCGGATTCTGCCTGCAACTCGTGATCATCAGTCAGGACTTCGCGACACTCGTCACAAAAATAGTGGCTGATGATATGTTTTACTATCTCGCCATAGCCCGTAATGTGGCCACGGGAAACGGTCCATCATTTGACGGCGTGGTGCTGACCAACGGTTTTCATCCGCTGCTGCTCCTGGCTGAAGTTCCGATATTCTGGCTGCTGCCAGAATCTTTGCATAGCTCGGGCGTTCCAGTCCGGATTGTGCTCCTGTTTTTTTCGATCATCAATTGTCTGATCGCTTATTTTTTATATCGCTGTCTTCTTGACATCTCGAATCGACAGGGGGCTCTGCTCGGGGCTGCGGTGTGGTTATTTCAACCCCATCTTGCGGCCACGACCTTGTCCGGTGTTGAAGCCCCACTGGCCGCTTTTTTTATTACCGTCGCGACATTCTGGTCAGGCCCTGGCACAGCCGGGGACAAACTCACCACAAGACATGGGCTTGTAACCGGGCTGCTTGCCGGGTCCGTTGTCTTGGCCCGGACAGACTGTTTCATCTTCAGTCTTGTCTTTCTTGTGCTGTATTCCAGTCATTTTTATCGCCACAATCATGGCAAGAGCTTCATCAGACCCTTATTGTTGAGCGGTTCGGCGGGCCTGGTGGTTATCACCCCCTGGCTGCTGTGGAACTATCTCACATTTGGGCGTATCTCTCAGGACAGTGGCCGGGCCTTGTCATTTCTCTATCACTCTTTCGATCACCCCCGGGGAATTGCGGATTACATCACCATTTCAGGCCAGCGTTCGCGGGAAATAGCCGATTTTGTTCTGGGTATGTGGACGGGGAGCGTCCCTTTATCGCTCCTGGTCTGGGTTATCATTCTGGTTTATGCTCTGAAGTCTCTTCGGACAACTGGCAGAAGCAATTTGTCCAGACTTGTTCCCCTGCTCGCCCATTCGCTGTTCATCATTCTTTTTTACGGTGCTTATTTCTGGCACATCCAGCGTTGGTATTTCGTGTCACTCTTTCCGCTCGCAGTCATTCTGATTGGAACGGGTGGTGGTAGAATCTGGGCCGATCTATTTCCGGCAGACGCCGCGGCGAACAAAAATTGGCTGAAACTGGTCCTGGTAGGCGTCTTGGCCATACTTATACTGTGGCAGGCAGCAGGCGTGTGGCACAGGGGTGTCTATCCCTGGCAGACGGTCTGCCTGGAAGCAGCAGAGGTGATGGGTCCGCATCTGGCCGGCGCAGACACAGTCGGCGCCTTTAATGCCGGTCTTCTCGGATATCTTTTGCCGAACAAAGTGGTCAACCTCGATGGCGTTGTCAACGGTGAGGTCTACCACGCCTTTCGACAAAAAAACTTGACGGCCTATCTTCACACTCGCCAGGTCTGCTTTCTGGCTGACTTTGAACATGTCATCAAGGCCTTCGCTCCTCTCGGTGACCCGAATGAAATGAAACGCTGGCAGCTTCTCCAACGATGGTCGTCTCCCCACTTCCCGAGTGATTTCGTGGTCCTCTCGGTCCGCCCCCCGTCAAGTGGCATAGGTGTTAACTTAAGACAGAGGTAATGAACTGACGGACTCATTCATGAGGTCAATTCGTGCTCAGCGACACCACTGAGTGGTGGAGCAGTGCTCGTGCTCGTAATCGGTCCTTTCAGTTGGCCGAAGTTCTGCGCCCAAGATGTGAGAAATTTTGTTGACGAGCATGGTCTCATTTTCAGCGAGTGCCGAGTCGACGGGGAATGAGATCCGCACAACCGATGACGAGCACGAGCACCGTTCCGCTCCGCTCCACTGAGCACGAGCACGAATTTTAACTTAAAGAACTACTCATCCTAAAGTTAACACCTATGCCGTCCCTTGGAGGACCGGTTCCGCAATCATATGCCCGGGTTGAATGATTGCCTGTATCTCTTATTTTTGTCATGCACTTTTCCTTGATTCAATAAAGTGCTGCAGGGAGTTCAGGTTGACCGTGTGACGGTGCAATGGTTTCAAGGGCCCGATTTGAGCGGCAATATTGTCCTCGAATGTCGTTTTGCCCGGATTCAGATAGAATATCCCGAGAGGGAGCCTCTCCGTTTCAAGGGCCTTGCCAAATGCGGCATTTCTGTCAGTGGGATCATGCGTTTCATCCAGATTGTAACATTTCTCTTTGAACCAGGCATAGGTGTTGATTTTATTGAATGTCACACAGGGTTGAAAAACATCGAGCAACGCGTATCCTTTGTGCTGGATGGCTTTCTTCACGAGCTCTTTGGTCAACTGCTGGTCCCCGGCAAAAGTGCGGGCCACAAACGAGGCATCCAGGGCAATGGCTACAGCCAAAGGATTGAACGGATCACTCCCGACACCAAGCGGTTGAACCGGTGTTTTAAAACCGTGTTGGCTGGTCGGGGAAGCCTGTCCTTTGGTCAACCCGTAAACCATGTTGTTATGGACGATGTGAGCAATGTCCGGATTCCGCCGAATTGTGTGAATGAAATGGTTTCCTCCTTCACCATAGGTATCGCCGTCTCCGCTTTCAGCGATAACGACCAGGTCCGGATTCGTGACCTTGATCGCTGTGGCCGGCGGTAAAGCCCGCCCATGAAGGCCGTCAAAATAATTCACCCCGATATAGTGGGGCGTTTTGGCCGCCTGGCCAATCCCGGACACGAGAACGGTCCGTTCCGGCGGGAGGTCAAGTTCCGTAAACGCTTGCTTCAAGGTTTTCAGGATGGAGAAATTTCCACAACCCGGACACCAGGCGATATCGATATTTTCTCTGTCATAACGAGATGAGGTCATTGTTATCTCCTTTAATACCCGCAATCGGCACTGTAAAAAGCGATTGTCGGACACCTTGCTTCAGATATAGTTTTCCAGATATCGGAAAATTTCCTCGACCGAAAACGGCATTCCATCATATTTGAGCTGACAATGCTGGACCTCGATACCCAGTTCAGCTTTCAGCAAACGGGCAAATTGGCCCGTGGCGTTATTCTCGAGACACACAATCGTGTCCGCTTTTTCGGTGTAGGCAGCGAGTTCAAGCGGGACCGGAAAAAGTTGTTCACAGCAGAGGACCGCCAGTTTACTCGGACCAAGAAGGTCATGGGCCTCACAAACAGCTTTATAATTCGATCCCCAGCACAGGACCAGAACAGAATAGTCATCCGGTCCGTAAAAAAGCGGTGGCAGCGCGTAGTCTTTGACGCGCTCCATTTTTTTCAGCCGTTTGTCCGTCATCATGGTCCTCATGCCTGCGCTTTCAGTAATTTGACCCCGCTCGTCATGTTCATCGCTGTCGACGCAGACAATTCCCTGACCAAAACCCGGGATACCACGCGGTGACACACCATCATCCGTCAGTTTATAACGACAATAATCCGCTTCTGTTTTGATAATGTGCAGAGACGGGCTTTCCTCTGGAATGGTGAAACCGGGTACGGTCACCATCGCGTCGAGAAAAAACTGGTCCGTCAAAACAAAAACAGGGACCTGGCAGGCATCACTGATCAGAAAAGCCCTCTGCATGAGCGTGTATGCGCTTTCAACGGAAACAGGGGCCAGAACGAGCCGCGGAAACTCTCCATGACCGCCGTGCAGCACAAGCTCGAGATCACCCTGCTCTGTTCGTGTGGGCAAACCCGTGGCAGGACCCGGTCTCTGGCCGAGGTGGACCACCAACGGAAGCTCCAGCATGCCGGCCAGGCTGACACCCTCGGTCATCAAGGCGAAGCCTCCGCCGGAGGTGCTGACCAGGGCCCGGCCTCCGGCGTACCAGGACCCAAGTGCCATGTTGATGGCACTGATCTCGTCCTCGACCTGTTCGACAATGACCCCGAAATCGTGACAGTGTTGGGCCAGAAAAGTAAAAACACCCGTTGCCGGAGACATGGGGTACGCCGCACAGAAATTGCAGCCACCAGCCAGGGCCCCCAAAGCAACGGCCTCAGACCCACTGATGATCATGTGCTGTTCATTCTCCGGATGCGATTGGACCGGGAATTCCAGGTTGTTCTCGACCCGAAGACGCTGACCAATGCTGACGCCCTTTTTTCCTGCCGCCAGATTGTTCCGGATTATCTCCTCGTCTTTAGCGGCGAAATAATTTTCGAGGCTCGCTGCCAGTGTCTGTTCACTCAACTCACACAGACCGACAACAATACCGGCCATGATCGTATTTGAATACAATTTATTGCCGAACTCGCGGGCAATATCACTGACAGGAACTTCGAATGAATTCGGACCACTGCCGATTCTGCCTTTTTCACCGATTATGATCGTGTCAGGTGTTATGCGGCTGTGAACGTGCTCGATGACCTGATCTTCCATCGGCAGCAAAATGTCAATTCGCTCGACATAAGCCGCGGCAGCCTGTCCTGAAATGCGTATTTCTGTCGTGTTAAGACCCCCACGGATTCTGGACATGTATTCCTTGACCGCAAAAACATGATGACCTGTCTGCTTGAAGATCGTGGTCAAAATCGACTCGATGGTCTGGATGCCCTGTCCTGCCCCACCACCAAGGACAATTGATACATCATCTCTTGTTTTTTTGCTTCGTGCCTGGCTCATCAATAGGACCTTTCTGTAATTCGTCTGGTATTTTCAGCTGATACTTATGCTGCCAATTTTGATTGTTCCCCAATCGTCCGCATGGCAGAATAACCACGGTAAGACCATACTGTAACACTGTTTGCATTTTTAAACAACTGTTCTATGTCGGACACGAACGTACTGCACACAGCGGATGTTTTATGAAAAAAGTGACTTTTCTCATCGATGCCGACGATACGCTCTGGGATGATGGCAAATACTTTGTCGAAGCCACCGAGGCGTTTCACGCAACAATGGGCGAACGTGGTTGTATGCAATCGGACGTGGTCCGGATATTCCAGGAAACCAACGAAATGAGACGGCTGCAAGTTGGTTACGGGGCCTATGCCTTTGCTGCGGCCATGCTCGATACACTGGAGAGGCTTGTGCCCGACCATGATCAGAAGACCAGAGAGCATGTCCAGGCCATCGGCGAACGACTGATCTATCACCCGATCAATTTTCTCGATGGCGTGATCGAGACACTGCCCGAGTTGAAACGGTCCTCCACTCTCATCATGGTCACCCAGGGTGATCAGCGGTATCAACAGAGAAAAATCGCTGACTCCGGCGTGTCCGCGTATTTCGATGAAATTGAGATAATACCGGAAAAAAAGGCCTCAGCATATGCAGCTCTCATCGAAAAGCATCAACTGCCACCAGCCCGGACCTGGATGATAGGCAATAGCCCGGCGTGTGATATTAACCCGGCGATTGAAGCCGGGCTGCAGGCCATTTATATCCCGAACCGCTACACCTGGGAGATTGACCAGGTCCCGATCATTGGCCAACATATCGAACTGGTCCGCTTCCGTGATATTCTGGACTGTGCCGCGATCGATACGACCGCTAATTGAAATTCGTGCCCGTGACCTCGACCGAATAGGTCCCACCCGCCAACAATTCGAGTGGCAGATCAGGAATATCCGCAACAGTCTTGATCGGACCGACATCCCTGGCCAGCCATGAGGTCACAGTGCCCTCGACCGTAATGGGTATGACAATGGTATAGGTAACGGTCACATCACTCAACAAACGGAATGCGTCTGTGTACTTTTTCCCCTGAACGGTGATGTCTTCTTGTGCTTCCACTTTCGTCGACATGGTCACTTTGATCGGAAAAATATCAAACGTGAGCGAGGTCGCCGAATTCCAGGAGTTACCGACAGCCAACGGGAATTGATAGAGCCGCAATGGCGTGTCCAGAGTAATGGTCAGGTCATCGTTGTAACCACCGAGGATATCAACTGTATCTGCAGTGACCAACTGGTAAACAGTCCCGTTTCCAAGCCCGATCCCCGATGTCTCGCTGAACTCGACCGGGACCGCAGAATAAGAGTTGAATGACACATTTTCCAAGACTTCAGCCTGACCTGTTCCCACATCGTCCTGCCCCTGGACCACAAAATCCCAAATATTTCCCTGATTCATTGGAAAATAGGGATCAAACGCCGCGGAGGAATCATCATCCTCATCATCATCGGAACAAGCGACAAAATACAGCGGTAAAACTAGAAATGTGAGCAGTAACAAAAAATTGACAACCACTGAAAACGTTGAGCGGGTCTTTCCAGGCATTTTTTTTTCTCCTTGTTGTATTTTTTTCACATTGAGCGGACAATACTTCATCGTCTCCGACTTTGATCATACTTGTTATAAGTATATTAAACGACTGGACCACGCAAGTGTAAGCCCGGTTTTGATTGATCTTTTGCCCGGACTGTCTCTCTTCCGACACTCTTTTTCTCTGAAGACAGACTTTGGGAACTTCCTGAGAATTGGTTTGTTAGTAAGAATAAGACGAGATTTTTCAGATGTATAATCACCATCACCAGTAAGCAAAAATAGCCAGACTGGGCGAAGGCGATAACGATAAACAAGGTTAACGAACGTGAAAAATGTGAAACCATTGGGTTGTCAGATGAAAAGAAATGCCTCCTCCTTTGCTTTTGATGTGCCCATTACCTTTCAATCAAGCCTCACTAAGTAAATCAATGAACCTTCAAAAATCTCGACCCAATGGTTTCATTTTATTCACGGACCGCCGCCCCGGTCAAGCGTCAATCCCAAGGCTTTGAAGCTTTGACGCCGTCGGAATGCCATATTCGTCCCAGCCTCTGATCCGATAATAAACGGGCAACATCGTGTGCAACGGGACTTTCGAGTGTGGCTCATCATCCCTTTGTCGCACATGGGTCATCCGCAACGGAAGTGTATCGTCTTTTCCGGACAATCCCTGCTTGATATTGAACATCCGGTCCGTGTTAAAAATACGATCTCCGGCCTCGAGAAAATTCCCCAGGGTCATATCCATGCCGGTCAATGTCGCGATCGCTTTGCTATGAGGTATCATCGGCAGATGAAAAGGGACCGCCCAGGCCGGTAAGCTCAGCTGATGGTCGAGCAGAAACCGGGAGGCTTTCATGATCTCGGACACAATCCCGGGTAGTGGCCAGAAAAACTTGACCTGGGAAGCCTCCTTGGGAATGACCGCATAAGTCGTAAAAATACACGATCCTCCGGAGCTGACCGCATCAAACGTATTCTGCTGAAAAACATTCAGGGCCGGTTTGGCTTTGTCTGAAAGAGGGTCTATCCTGAGCGGGCCAACCGCTTCAAAAAAAATGACATAACCTCCGTTCAGGTGACACCCACCCCGGTTGGCCGTGGCGTATCCCAGTCCATGACCGACCGCGCCTCGCGGTTCATACGCGGCAAATGAAAGTCCTTTCGAGTGGATGGCAAAGTCATGACCTCCATAGCGTGTGGCCATGGCCTGGGTCCCATCAGCAAGTTCAGCGCCATGACCCTTGCGATAAGCGATATCGTTGATTAATTCGGGTACATGCGCCGTTTTGCCGAATTCGAAGCCCCAATCGAGAACACCCCTTTCGCACAGCTCCGTGGCAAAAGAAAGCACGCCCCCGAGTGAAATTGTGTCCATGCCCATCAGGTCCGCCAGATAATTGAGCTCGATGATGCTTTCCATACTCCCGTTGGCCAGGTTCGAACCGAGCAAGCCGATCGTTTCAAATTCCGGGCCCTTGATCTGTTTGTCCTTATAACGGACCACGCGACCACATTGTATCGGACACAATCGACAACCCTTGTTCTTGACCAGAAAATGCTCGGCCATATATTCGCCGCTTATGACTCCTGCCTGCTCAAAACTGCCGGCTGAAAAATTCCGGGTGGCCAGGGTGTGGGTGGCATTGGTGATATTGACCAGATTGGCCGTGCCAAATTGGGGCAGGGTCTGCCCTGTGGTGGGGTGATTGCGAAGCACCTCGGTCCAGGCCCTGACCGTTGCCTTGAATTCCTCCCCGTCCGCCCCGGGCACTTTCTTTTTCCCATTGGCCACGACAGCTTTGATGTTTTTGGAACCCATGACCACACCCACGCCGGTCCGGCCTGCAACACGATCATTCGAGATGATCGAGGCAAACAAAACCAGGTTCTCCCCGGCGGGTCCAATCACCGCCCGGCCCGGCCAGTGTGACAATTTCTGCTGCGTCTGCTCCGTGTCCAGGCCCCACAAGGACCCGGCCTCGACAATCCGGACCTCTTCCTCCGTTATTTCGATGATTGAGGGCTTCCTGGCCTTTCCACGCAGGATGACGCCATCATAACCCGCCCGTTTCAGGTATATCCCAAAATCACCGCCACAGTTTGCCGTTCCTATTCCACCGCTGAGAGGGCTCTTGCATGACACGTTGAAACGGGCACTTGTCGGTGCCCCACTTCCCGTGAGCGGCCCCGTGTTGATAATCAGGATGTTATCCTCTCCCAACGGATCACAGCCGTGTTTAAGCTCGGAATAGAGTATCCAGGATGCCACCCCTTTGTTTCCGAGATACCGCTCCTTTACCCTGTCCGGGATATCATGGATCGATACCTTTTCACTGCTCAAATCAATGTCCACATAATTGCCCATATAACCCGAATATGTGTTGCTCATTTCAGCCTGCCTCCAGTCAATTTTTTCCGCCTCTGATCTTATCTTGTGCTACCATGATCCAGCGGTAATGTCAAATATGTCGTAGCGGGCAGAGAGGAAGATCACTTGACAATGACTTTTATCTTGACATTTCTGGTTTTCAGCGTATCATTCCAACAGGCACACAAATTCCTCAACGAAAACGAAACGGTGACGTGTGTGCAATACAGAAAGGCAATGCCTTTATAAACCGGAAAGGAGGTCTCGAGACACTCACACGATGTTAGGAAGTATTGTTTTCAGTATAAATGTCCCTGTCAATTGTAATGTTCACGAAACAGGTTTGAGTCAACCTGACAGGGACCGGTCCCGGGACAATCAGTCCCACTCGAGGAGGAACAATCATGGACCGAACACCAAAATTTTCTGATAAGGGTTTTCCCCCTTCCTTCCTTCCTTCCTTCCTTCCTTCCTTCCTGTATTCGGGCCTGCCTGGGCCTGCTGATCATGGTCATGCTGACCGCTGCTGCCACAGGTCAATCCGCGGTGACCATTGAATCCGTCGAGGTCGATGTGGACAATTTCCGCGACAATCCCTGGAGCGTGTTCGATGTGATCGTGGATGTCGACACCCTGGCGGACGATGAGTGCGCCACCGTATTTCTGACCTACGAGTTTTTCAGCCCAACCAATGGTGTCAGCATGTATTCCTTCGAGGATGAGCCCTTCGAAGTCTGTGGCACGGACTATCATCCGCAGCGGAAACTGTTCGGTCATGGTCCTGACGAGGCCTCGTCCGACGACCCTTCCAGTCAGGAAAACAGCGACGATGGTGCCGAGGAAATTCCCTTCGATCCGATTGCGGGCCTGTTTGGCTGCTCGGAGATCACGATCACGGGCCATGCCACAGCCGACAGTTATAACACAGCCAGCGGACTCCCGGAAGGGAGCATGAATGCTCACTGCAACCTGTATTCAAACCTGAACATTTCCCTGTCCGGACACGCACATGTCCAGGGCAATGCTGCGGCCCAAGACATTTCAGTCAGTGGCAGCGCGGCCCTGACCGGAACACAAACGCTCGGTCAATGGGACTGGGACTGTCTCAAAGCATGGATGGACGAAGTCCGCGACACGGTCAGCGAATTGAACCACAACGAGCGTTTCGGTCTGACCAGCAAGGACCGGTCTCCGTTCAGTCCGTCGGACAGTCTCGATTTCCGGCTGGAGAACGAGGACCTGGTCGTGCCCTCCGGGACCTATTATGTCGAGTCGATCGCGATCTCAGGTCATTCATCTTTGACCATCGAAGGCCCGGTCCTGATGTTCTGCGCCGGTCCGGTCTCGATCCATGGTCAGACGACCATCAATACCGCTGGCAGTCCCAAAGACCTGGCCATCTACTCGCTGTCTGACTCTGTCTCAGTTTCCGGCACAGCTCAAATCAATGCCGAACTGTTTGCCCCCAACGGCAGTATCAGCCTGACCGGGGCGGCCACGGTCAACGGCTGTGCTTTCGCTGACCGGCTCGAACTGTCCGCGAACAGCGCGTTCCATTTCAATGAATACGCCTGGCAGGAGAAACTGACCTATGTGGTGGTGACCACCGGACCGGACGACGACCCGGTCCGGGTCATCAGTGATCCTTTCGCGGTCGTGCGCATGCCACAGATGTGGGAACTCGATATCGTGGACGGTCAGTTCTGCACTATAACCAGACACTACGACCTCGAAGGAAACCTGATCACCGACCCCAGACCATTCATGCTCAAGGGGTACAGCGATTATTTTCTGCTCAGTGAACTGGTGATTTTCAAACGTGCTATCGATCTGGCAGATGAAGAAAACATCTGGAAATTACTCCTGGAATATGAATATGACGAACTCGATCAGCATTATGAAGGCCAACTGAACTTTCACCGGGCCTTTGCTTACTACTACAGAGTCAATAACGATGCGATCCATGAGTCGGAATTGAGCGCGGTCGACCAGTACTGTCAGCCATGGAAGTATGTTGATACGATCTCGGGAATGCACCAATACGACATGTATCAACCACAGGACTGTGCGAGTATTCCAGGAATAGAAGATGAGCCGTATAATTGTTACTGGGAGCGTCTGGACAAGCTGCTGACCGATGCCCGCCTGCAAGGCGTCATCATTGAAATCAATTACTTTGACTTTGCCATGCCCAACTATGAGAACAACTGGGATTATAACCCGTTCAATCCCGACAATCAGCTTTGCTGCGAACCGAATGAGATAGCCGGCAGCGGCGGTTTTGACAAACAGATGTATCTCGGTGTAGTCAGGGCCCTCAACCGCCCTAATCTCTATGAACAGCAGCAACAACTGGTCAAAATGGTCACTGAAGCATGCGCTGATGACGATAAATTCCAGTCTGTCTTTTTTGTGCCCATGAATGAACCGCATATTTACGTTGATGAGGTCCGCACCGACCTGGGCGGGACCAATCGTAACGACGCGATCGTCTGGCACGAGACCATTGCTGACTGGGGCCGAAGGTTTCTGTATGATGTCCCTGGGGGATATCGCAAATATTTTGCCGGGGTCAATCTGTACCATAACCAGGCTGGATTT
>Ga0068714_10003705_pt1 | contig 17777 bp, 15 predicted proteins | sample MTBNYHSulfiMetaG_FD_62988 | JGI IMG/M metagenome (GOLD analysis project Ga0068714, IMG submission 62988) | Enrichment culture microbial communities from rom New York Harbor, USA that are MTBE-degrading - MTBE-NYH (New York Harbor Sulfidogenic)... | ecosystem: Environmental > Aquatic > Marine >...
AAAACCATGACAGCAGGGACAGCAGCCGCGATGGCCGGGCATAACCTGTTCGCCTGTTCACCTGTTGCTGCTTTGCCGGCACGGCCGATTTGTGTATTTACCAAATGCCTCCAGTTCCTTGATTATGAACGTATCGGGGAGACCCTTGCTACTGCGAGATTCGACGGAGCAGACCTTGCTGTCAGGAGAAGAGGTAATGTCGAGCCTGATAATGTTAAAACCGACCTCCCCAGGGCAGTGAAAGCATTACGTAGGCACGGTATCAGCGTTCCCATGATGGTCAGCGGGATTAATAATGCGGATGACCCGCTGACAGAAAGAGTGCTGGGTACGGCAGCGGAACAGGGACTGAAATATTACAGAATGGGTTACCTGACCTATGATCAGGCAAAATCTATCCCTGAAAACCTTGATAATCATAAAAAGACTTTCGAAAAGCTTGAGATCCTAAACCGGAAATTCGATATTCATGGCGACTATCAGAATCATTCCGGGACAAGGATTGGAGGGCCGGTGTGGGACCTTTACCACTTGCTGAAAGACTGTGATCCTGCCTATATCGGGGTACAGTATGATATTCATCACGCGGTGGTCGAGGGAGCAGCATCATGGCCTGTCGGGATGAGACTTCTTTCTCCCTGGATAAATACTATAGCACTTAAAGATTTTATCTGGAATAAAGAAAATAGCAGGTGGAGGACTAAAGAGATGCCACTGGGTGAGGGGATGATTGATTATGATGCATACCTGAAGGAATATAAAAAATATGGGATCGAAGCACCGGTTTCTATTCATCTGGAATATGATCTGGGTGGGGCAGAGCTTGGAAAAACCAATCCGACAAAAAGTCTGGACGAGATCATGGTTTACCTGAAAACCGATCTTGCCTGGGCAAGGAAAAAATTCGCTGAATATGGACTTTAATTTTTATATAAATGGTAACAAGAAGAGATTTTATCAAAACATCTACTATTGCCGGAGTAGCCAGTCTTTCCGGAATTAACATTCAGGCAGGGCCGATATACCGGGATTACTCAAAAAAAATAACCATAGAGACGGTCAACTCTGAATTTGAAAGAGAACCCCTGATCCGTCCCTTTGGTTTTAAGGGCGTGTATCAGAACGAATTCTGGCAGATAGCCAGCTATATGAGATCGGAATCGGGGATAGAAAAAGTAGGTCTTGGAACCCAGTGTGTTCCATGGTCTGATGCCGCTGTTTTTTCAGCTCATTCTGAGAGCGCGGGAAACTTATTGATGTATGCATTAACCGATTTTGCCCTCCAGCGACTCAAAGGGCATTCCTTTACCAGCCCGGTGGAACTGCTGGATGAGATCCTTGAAGAGGTTTACCAGTATGGGGTAAGGATCACGGTCAATCCCAAGTTAAGGATGACATTTGCTTTAAATGCCCTGGTTGGGGTGGATAATGCCGCCTGGCTGCTTTATGCCGCTGAGAACGGGATCAGGAACTTCGATCAGATGGTGCCGACAAAATACCGTCCGGCTTTTTCTCACCATAACGATAAGGTGGCAGCTATCCCTTTAATGGCTTATGCGATTCCCATTGAAGAAATAGTGCAGGCAGTGGAAGAGGGGTATTTCTTCATGAAAATTAAGATAGGACAACCTGGAACACAGGAGGAAATGCTGCAAAAGGATATGGAGAGGCTTACGGCTATTCATAAAGCGATCGGACATTATAAAACCCCCTATACTGCAACAGGTAAGCTTCCCTATTATTTCGATGCAAATGGCAGGTATGAGACAAAGGATACCTTGCTGAGATTGATTGAGCATGCTAAAAAAATAGGAGCCTATGATCAGATTGCCATCATCGAGGAACCATTCCCGGAAGAAGCCGACATTCTGGTGGATGATATTCCCTTGCGTCTGGCGGCTGATGAAAGTGCCCATACCGACGAGGATGTACGCACTCGTATTGAGATGGGATATAAAGCTATTGCCTTGAAACCGGCAGCCAAAACACTGAGCATGACCATGAAAATGGCGAATACCGCAAAAGAGCTTAATATTCCCTGCTTTATCGCTGATCTGACGGTAAATCCGATCCTGGTTGACTGGAACAAGAATGTCGCTGCCCGCCTCGATCCTTTCCCGGGACTGGGGACTGGTTTGCAGGAAACCAACGGGCACCAGAATTACAGGAACTGGAAAGTGATGGAGAGTTATCATCCCTTTACGGATGCCAGCTGGCGTAAACAGGTGAAGGGAGTATTCAACCTGAATGCTGATTATTATGCTAAAAGCGGAGGCATCTTAACGGATTCCGAACATTACATGCAGATCTTTACCGGGGATCACTCCTGAGAAAAAACCAGAAATGAATAACTCTTATGAATATCCGCGGAGATAAATACAATCTGCTTCTGTCTGCATGCATTTATCCTCTTATTCCTGCAGTATTAACAGGTTGTCATCAACCGGCTGAAAAAAATGAACGGACAATCCCTAACATTATTCTGATCGTTGCTGATGACCTGGGTTATGATGACCTGGGCTGCTGCGGCCGGAAAGATATTCTGACTCCGAATCTTGACAAGCTCGCAGCTGAGGGTGTACGGTTCACCAATTTTTATGTGACCGCCGCAGGCTGTACTCCATCAAGATGCAGTCTGCTTACCGGGAGATATCCCCAGAGAAACGGCACATTTGACTTGTTTCGGAATCACAGAATCGAAGACGGACATCAATATACTGCTGTTGAGTACAGTACTTCCCCTGAAAGGATTCTTGGCACAGATATCAGAGAAGTCTTTTTTCCTGAACTGTTAAAGGATGCAGGATATGTAAATGGGATTTTCGGCAAATGGGATATGGGACAGTTGAGGAGATTTCTCCCTTTACAGCGAGGATTTGATCAGTTCTATGGATTCGTGAATACCGGAATAGACTATTACAGTCACGAACGATACGGTATCCCTTCCATGTACCGGGATAATGAACCGACCACTGAAGACAAAGGTATATACTCCACATATCTTTTCGAGCGTGAGGCTATACATTTTATTAAGGAAAATAAGGAAAAACCATTTCTCGTCTATCTCCCTTTTAATGCACCGCATGGTTCTTCAAGTTTTGAGCTGGGGATAAAAGGCACCGTACAGGCTCCGCCGGAATACCTGGCCATGTACCCTGAACCAACCAGTAACAGGGAAAACAGAAGGAGAGGATACATGGCGGCAGTGACCTGCATGGATCATGCTATCGGCAATGTTCTCGCACTGATCGACAGTTTAAGCCTGAAGGGAAATACACTGGTGATATTTTTCTCCGATAACGGGGGAGGGATTGGATCTGACAATTCACCTCTTTCCGGGGGAAAAGGGACCATGTGGGAAGGAGGATTGCGAATTCCCTGCATCATAAGCTGGCCGGGTAATATAAAGGAGGGACAGGTAATCGATAATTTTATCAGTTCCCTGGAGATATTTCCAACCCTTCTGGAGGTTGTCGGAATTCAACAGCCGGATTCCATCATCCTTGACGGATTCAGCATATTGCCGCTTCTTAAAGGAGAAAAAAACCTGGAAAGAAAAGAAATGTTCTGGGATTTCAGGGATGAACATGCCGCCCGTATCGGTAATATGAAATGGATAAAAACTGAAAAGGCAAATGGGCTGTTCGATCTGTCGGAAGATATAGGAGAAAAAACGGATCTCTCGAAAACCGACAGCTTATCCTGCAGAAATATGGAGGAACAGTTCATTCGCTGGCAGCATGAAATGGAGGGGACTGACCCAAGAGGCCCGTTCCGGGATTTTTAAACCGGATGTTCAACTGAAATATTTATTTTAGCGGAATGCAATTCAGAAAAGAAATATAAAAAGCCTGGGATCTACCTTGCTTAAACATGTATAAATAATTTATAAATGTATCCATGAAAAGAAGAACTTTTATTAAAAAATCCGGGTTAATATCTACAGTAACCGTTTTAAGTTCATCCGCGGCATTTGCCTCAAAGGCAAATTCGGCCGTTAATATTGGTATTATTGGCTGCGGGGGACGGGGCACGAGGGTTCTGTCCTCCATGTCGGATAATGCAAATATTAATATTTTGGCAATGGCTGATCTTTTCGAAGACAGGTTAAGTACCTCCCGGAAAGTTCTCAGTGCCCGGAATGTGAATAAAGGATTACCTGAGATTCAGGACAGCAATACTTATATTGGTTCAAAAGCCTACCTGAGATTGCTCGAGCGCAAGGATATTGAAGCCGTACTGATATCATCACCTGCATATACACATGCCGGTTTCCTGGAAGCTGCGGTTGATGCAGGCAAGCATGTTTATTGTGAAAAACCTGCGGCTCCTGATGTAGATGGCTGCCTGAGAGTTGAAAGAGCCGGCCGGAAAGCAAACGGTAAACTGAGCATTGCTATTGGCTTCCAGATCCGTTATGCTACCCCATATGTTGAGATGGTGAAACGAATACAGCAGGGAGATATAGGTGAAATTTTAAGCGCCCAGCTTTATTATCTTTCTTCAGGCAAACCGGTAAGGCTTCCTGAAGGCATATCTGCAGATGAAGCCCGTATCCGTTATCATTACAACTGGCTCGCAATGTCAGGAGGTTGTTATCTTGATCAGATCATTCATATAATAGATGTCTGTAACTGGGCATTACAAAAGCGGCCGATCTATGCTATGGGATTAGGGGGAAAAGATGATACACTGACTTACGGAGATGTATGGAGGCATTTTCAGGTTATTTACCAGTATCCCGGTATAAACGTTACTGCACAGGCTACCCAGTACGGGCCTTATGCAGGCGACGTTTGTGCTAAGTTCATAGGGACGAAAGGTGCGGCACAGGCTCATTATACAGGCGGAGTATATATCACTGGGGAAAAACCCTGGGATTCAGGTGTTCGCAGATATGGTGCACAACAACCAACTGCAGAGGAGAGAAATATTGCAGCCAATATTTCCTCTCTTTATGATTCGGATAAAAATAAGGGATCCGCTTTTATTAAGAGTATTGAAACAGGTAGTTATCTGAATGAGGCATTATCCGGAGCAGAATCGACATTATCAGCTATGCTTGGCAGGGAGGCAGCCATGATGGGTAAAACACTCAGCTGGGATGAGCTTCGTTTGTCAGGACACAGGCTTGATCCGGGGATCGACCTGTCACAGTTTGACAAAACAACGTAAATGATCCCCTGCTCTGCCTAAGCTAAACGGAGACGAGCAGGATTTTATTGATCAGATCTGAGGATCTCAACAGGATGAGAAATATCCTTTTTCGAAAAAAATCCTTGTCAGATGTACAGGATGAGGTGAGAGAAGCTGAATCCCTGAAGAGGGATTTATCCCTGAGGGATCTTACTGCTTTAGGCATTGCAGCCATTATTGGGGCAGGGATTTTCAGTACAATCGGGAATGCAGCTGCAGACGGAGGTCCGGCAATATCACTTTTATTCGTTTTCACTGCGGTTGCCTGTGGCTTTTCTGCACTTTGTTATGCTGAATTTGCCTCGAAAGTTCCCATATCAGGAAGTGCGTACACCTATGCCTATTACTCTTTCGGAGAATTAATCGCCTGGATCATAGGTTGGGATCTGCTGCTTGAATATGCGATTGGCAATGTTGTGGTAGCAATTTCATGGTCGGATTATTTTACACAATTTATAAATGGTTTCGGATTCCGGATCCCCCAGTTTTTAACTATTGATTACTATACAGCATTTAAAAGTTTCAAGGAAGCTTCGATCCTCCTGGGTGAGGGAAATACACTGGAATCATTATCCGCCACTCTTCAGGAAGGATATATTGCATGGCAGCTTGCCCCTCAGATAGGATCTTTCAGGATGATTGCTGATTTTCCTGCTTTGCTGATAGTAATAGTCGTAACTGCTATTGTATTTATCGGTATTAAAGAATCAAAACTGGCAAACAACATCATTGTTGCCATAAAACTGGTCGTAGTATTTGCAGTGATTGTAATTGGATCATTTTATGTCAATCCGGATAACTGGAATCCTTTCGCTCCAAATGGTATTGCCGGAGTATTAAAGGGGGTGTCTGCAGTTTTTTTTGCATATATTGGATTTGATGCCATTTCCACAACAGCTGAAGAATGTAAAAATCCAACAAGGGATCTTCCCAGGGCTATTATTTACACATTGGTCATATGTTCCGTTCTTTATGTGTTTATCACACTTGTCCTGACCGGGATGATTCATTTTTCTGAATTGAGGGTGGGAGATCCTCTGGCTTTTGTTTTTCAGAGAGTGGGGCTGAACAGGTTTAGCGGTATTATTGCCTTAACAGCGATCATTGTCATGGCAGGTGTGCTGCTGGTTTTTCAGATAGGGCAGCCACGTATATGGATGAGCATGAGCAGGGATGGCCTTTTGCCAAAAGCATTCTCACGGATACACCCCAGGTATAAAACACCTTCTTTTTCAACTATTATTGCAGGAATAGTTGTAGGTATCCCTGCATTATGTCTTAACTTAACCGTAGTTACAGATCTGACAGCCATAGGAACATTGTTCGCTTTTTTGGTTGTATGCGGAGGAGTTCTGATTGGCAGGGATAAAGAGACTTATGGTTCAAAGGAATTCAGGGTTCCGTATGTTAACGGTAAATATATTGTTCCCTTGCTGATTATACTTGCATTTGGCCTGCATTATTTTTATGATAAGAGGTTCTGGTATGATTATTTTAATTTTAGTTCAGAGAAGTTATCTTCTGGTTTGGTTTATATCTGGGAGAAAATACCCATGCTGATCTTTTTGACGGGAGTAGTTGTTGTGGGTGTCTTAAGCTATCTGAAAGACCTGTCACTGATCCCGGTGCTTGGTTTATTGAGTTGCTTATTCCTGATGACAAAACTTAGTCACACAAACTGGATGATATTTACCATATGGCTCCTGATAGGACTTGTCGTTTATTTCTCATACAGCATGAGAAACAGTAAAATGAACAACTCAGACGGTTTTATATCAAGGTCAAAACCCATAATTAAACAAGAGAAATACGAAACCAGGGATTGATCTGTAAAATATCCTTGATTTTATTCAACAACATTAAGGTTGAAAGGGATATCGATTATAGACTGAAGATCGTTGCCCAGCTCAAGCATCGACTCATCATCAATATCATAATTCCAGTACACCTTTACGTCCTTCCCGTGTAAATATAATTCATTGAAGTAATTAAGGATATTCGTAATATATTTTTTGGATCCACTGTTGATATATTCAAGTTGAAAATGCAATTCGGTAGTTTCAGCGGGATCTTTCAGATATTCCTGGATTATATGGACAATGGGAGAATAAAAATCATGAGAATCCTCAGGAATTGATCTTCCTCTAATATCGATTATACCATTTTCTATACTTACTGACGGGGTTGATCTGGTTCCTTCGATTTTCATATTATTTATTTTTGTTACCAGGTTATAAAGGTAATAAAATTTGAATAATTACAAGTCAATCGAAAAAAATTGAATTCATCCCGAAAAGAGATTCGGTTTCTCAAATTCAAATAATGTGGGATAATCTGAGTCAAATCTTTTCAGGACTTCCGTGAGTATGGTTTCCCTCATGAATTTAGTTTTATTCTCAACCTTGTATTTTTTGCAATATGCCTCAATAGCCTGCAGTTCACGATTATTAAAAAGAATTGCATACCTGTTTCTTCGAATAAGGTTGCTGTCTTTATATTTGCGAAAATTCACTATTGTTAAGTGTTTGTTGATCAAAGATATAGATTTGTTCTACTCACCCGTCCTGAAACATATCGAAAGTATTAACAAAATGCTAACAATATGATCACGGGAGATCCTCAGCTCATCATCATTCTGCTTTGTGTATATCGTCTTTGATTATTAAATAAAGACTTCCGGGAATGAGTATCTGGAATGCCCATGATCCGATAATTCCCAGAAAAATAAGTAAAAGAAAACCATAGGTCCAGGCAATATCAAGCTTTTTAAACAATAAACCTGAAATGATTAAAAGAATAATAAAACAGAAATATTTTCCTATAAGACGATAGTGTAGATGCAGTTTAAAGATCTTCATGGAAATAATTACCTGGCTCAGGGCAAAAAAAGCCTGGGATGTAAGGTTTGCATAAGCTGCTCCTTCAGCTTTATAATATGGGATAAGAACCAGGTTCAAACAGACATTGAGAAGTACGGTTGTAGCTGCAAAGCTGTTTAATTCTCTTAGGTTGCCATTGGCTGTAAGGAGGGTACCGAAAATGTATGTAATGGAGATGAACAGAAATGATGAGATCAGCCGGGGATAGATCCTGGATGATATTTCAAGGTGCTCATTGTAAAGCAGTGCAATGATTTCACTGCCGTAAAATAATGAAATGATAACCAGTGTAAGGGCGGGGATCATCAATAATGAGGCAGAAAGTTCCAGGAGTTGTCTGACAGGTTTATTCTGTTTGATCATTTTTGAAAATATCGGAAGAAGAAGACCGGCAAACAGAAAGGCAAACATACTGACGGCATCAAGAATTCTGAATGACTGTGCATAGATACCTGTCTGTTCTTTCCCGTCAGGTAGTATTCTTTCAATCATTACCGAATCCATCCTGTTAAAAAGTGACATAAGAAGGATGAGAAGCGCAAAAGGATATGATTGAAGAAGGATTCCTTTGATACGGCTTGAACGGAAGGCCGGTTTTATTTTTCCTGAATATTGCAGGACCATAACCAGGCTGGCAAGTGCAGTGAGTACATACGAAATGGTCTGTACATAAATGAACCATTCAATTCTGAAAGGAGACTCTGTAATTTTTCCCCAGAGCAGAATACTGCAAAAGATTATCATGAAAATCCGGTCTAAAACCGAGAGGATGGAATCAGTCCTGAAATAGTGGAGACCGCTGATATTAGACCTTAAGTAAAGGATCATTGATAACAGGAAATTGTTTATTATCAGGAGTATAAGTATCGAGAACTGATGTCTGGAATAATCAAGGATGAGTCCTGCTGCCAGACAGACAACGGCGTATACCACACTCAGCATGAATTTAATCGGAAGGATAAATGAAAGATGATCGGGCATAACAGAACTGTCCTGAGCAATACTGCGGTTATTAAAACTGGTTATGCCAAAGTCAAGTAAAATATTGAAAAGAAATGAAAAGCTTAACAGGGAGAAATATAGTCCGTAATCTTCTGCTCCGACTGTATTTTGAACTGTTCTGTCAATTCCAAATATCCAGAATGGTTTGATCAGGAGATTCAGAAAAAGAAGAAAGACCAGGTTGGTAATAAAAGTTCTTTTCAATTTGGTGAATAAAAACTACACAAATGTAATATTCTTTCCTGCTATATCTCTTACCTTTATAAATCAAGTTTTCAGGAGAAATGAGGATTGCTGTAAATGCACGTTTTCTGATCAGGGACAAATCGGATGGGATATCCGCGTACAGTATTCAAACTTTAAAGAGGATTTGTCCGGCTCATCCTGAGCACCGGTTTGTTTTTCTGTTTGACAGGCCATACGACCCGGAATTTATTTTTAGTGAGAACATCATTCCGGTAGTACTCAGCCCTCCTGCACGTCATCCGCTTTTATGGTACTGGTGGTTTGAGTTTTCTGTCTCTGTTGCGTTAAAAAAATATCAGGCAGATCTTTTTTTTTCACCGGATGGTTTTAACTCATTAAAAACATCTGTACCCTCCATTATTGTCATCCATGACATTAATTTTTTTCACCGGCCTTTTGATCTTCCATTTCTTGTCAGAAGATATTATAATTACTTTTTTCCCCGATATGCGGATAAAGCACTGAAAATTTGCACTGTATCTGAATTCTCAAAACATGATATTGCATCATCTTTTCATATTCCGGCTGATAAAATTGATGTTCATTATAATGGAATAAATCCTGATTTCGGTCCCATTGATGAAAAAGAAAAAAGGTCGGTAAGGGAAAAATACACAAATGGGAAACCCTTTTTTGTTTTTATTGGTAATCTGCATCCACGAAAAAACCTTGTCGGTTTGCTTAAAGGATTTGATCATTTCAGGGAGCAGGCAGGAACGGTATTCAGGCTTGTGATAGCAGGGAGGGAGATATTCTTAAACAAGCAGATGAAGAAAATATACAGGGAGATGGTATACAAAGATGATGTGATTTTTACGGGTCATCTTCCATCAGTTGATATTGCCGGATTAGTGGCTTCTTCAGAGGCACTTGCTTTTGTCTCTCATTATGAAGGGTTTGGTTTACCTGTCCTGGAAGCGATGATCTCTGATATTCCGGTCATCGTATCTGATAAAACTTCACTTCCGGAAATTGCAGGTGACGCTGCCTTATATGTTGATCCCGATAATTATCTCAGTATTTCTGATGCGATGATGAAACTTGTCTCTGCACCGGAACTCAGACGGGAGTTAATCGGAAAGGGACGTTTAAGGGCACAGCAATTCAGCTGGGATAAAACGGCTGAGGGATTGTGGACTACAATTAAATCAGTTATAAATGAACATGCTTAATGCTTAAACCATTTTATCTCGGGGGATTACTGGAATCCGGATGTGATGAGGCAGGCAGGGGTTGTCTGGCAGGGCCTGTTTTTGCTGCTGCTGTGATCCTTCCTTCCGGTTATCACAATCCATTGATAAATGATTCAAAGCAGCTGAACAGGAAAAACCGTGAAGTACTCAGGATTGAGATTGAGAATAAAGCCGTTGCCTGGGCAGTCGCTGTTTCAAGTGTAGAGGAGATCGATAAAATTAATATTCTTAATGCATCATTCCTGGCCATTCACAGGGCAATTGATAAACTGGGAATTATTCCGCAACATCTGATCATCGACGGGAACCGTTTTAATAGATATAAGAATATCCCTCATACATGTATTATAAAAGGAGACAGCAAATACCTTTCTATTGCTGCAGCATCCATTCTGGCAAAAACTTACCGTGATCGATTTATGCAGGATCTGGCAGAGCAGTTTCCGGGGTATTGCTGGGATCAAAATAAGGGATATCCGACAAAATCACACAAAATGGCCATAATGAAGAATGGTTTTACCAGCTGGCACCGGAGAAGTTTTCATTTGTCTGATCCACAGCTGAAGTTAAAGCTGGAAACTATATTATAAAATCATTGGAATGATGTGTTGCTGAATCCGGCACAAATTATGTTTTATTAGAAAAGATGAGAATTTGGCTTAATGAAAATCTGGTCGTATCTTTGGAATGAATATTGATATACTTTTTCCCGGGGAGCAGACAGAGTTTTATGAAGAAGTAGAAAGTTCAATTTTCGAAGAGTTGACGTGAATTTTAAGTAAAATATTGGGAGGATTAAATTATGAGAAGGTATTTATTTGTATTGTATTTATTGGGAATAATTGGCGTATCAAACGCACAGGAGCGTATAATATACGGTAAGGTTAACACCCTAGAGAACATTGCTGTAGCAAAAGCCAGGATTATGGTTATGAGCACAAAGCAGGAAGTTTTAACAGATTCTTCCGGTCTGTTTTCGATCGGTTGCAATAAAAAAGATAAATTGAAAATCTTTGCTCATGGATTTTATACTGAAAAAGTAAAAATCTCAGAGAATAATAAATTTGTTCTGGTTAATATCAAGTTAAAGCCGGGTATAGAAAACCGTGAATCTGCAATTGGTTATGGACATGTTTCAGATGCTGAAAGGTTAAACGCAATCACAACTATAGACGCGGATGACCTGGATTTCAGGAGATACAATGATATGTATGAATTGATCCGGGGTCAGTTCCCTGGTGTTCAGATACAGGGAAATGAAATAATCATCAGGAATGTAGTTACGCAAAACAGCAACCTGGGGGCTTTGATTGTTCTTGACGGACGTACGATTGATGCTACTACTCTGCAATCTATTCCGCCAAGTGATGTTAAAAGCATCAATATCATCAAGGATGCTGGCGCTGCCATGTATGGTGTAAAAGGAGCAAACGGAGTAGTGGTTATTGAAACGAAACGCGGAGGAGACTAATCAATTCAGTTCCTGTTATTTCTTACGATAATTAATTATTTTTTCTTCAACCGGAGATGAAGTTCATTCAATTGAACCTGATCGATTCTGGCAGGTGTATCGATCATTACATCTCTTCCTGAATTATTTTTAGGGAATGCAATTACATCACGGATAGAATCAAGACCGGCAAACAAAGCTACCAGCCTGTCAAATCCAAAGGCGATACCGCCATGCGGTGGGGCTCCAAAACGGAAAGCATTCATGATGAAAGCAAATTTGGAATGTGCTTCCTCATCTGAAAATCCCAGATTTCTGAACATCAGTTTCTGGAGATTTTCGTCGTGGATCCTTATAGAACCTCCACCCAGTTCAACACCATTAATAACCAGGTCATAGGCTTTAGCCCTGACTTTTCCCGGGTCGGTTTTAAAATATTTCAGATCTTCTTCCATCGGACTAGTGAAAGGGTGATGCATTGCATAGAATCTTTTGCTTTCATCATCCCATTCAAGCAGGGGAAAATCGATGATCCAAAGAGGGATAAATCTTTTTTTATCCTTTAATCCTAAAATTGTGCCCATCTCAAGGCGCAATTCGCATAATGCTTTAAGGGTAGGATTTTTTTCGCCGGCAAGGATCAGTAAAAGGTCACCTTTCTCAGCTGAGAAAAGCCTGCCCCATTCCTTTAAATTATCATCGGAATAGAATTTATCCACGGATGACTTCACAGACCCGTCAGTATTATATTTAACATAAATCAGTCCTTTGGCCCCGACCTGTGGTTTCTGAACAAAATCTGTCAGTTCATCAATTTGTTTGCGGCTGTATCCGGAACATCCCCTGGCACAGATGCCTCCAATATAAGCAGCATCATCAAAGACCTTGAATCCTTTTCCCTTAACAATGCCTGACAGATCCTGTATTCTCATGTCAAATCGCAGATCAGGCTTGTCAGATCCATAATTCTCCATTGCCTCCGTATAGGTCATTCTCTGAAATTTATCCTTCAATTCAATGCCTTTAATTTCTTTGAAGAGATGCTTTATCAGTCCTTCAAACGTCTCGATCACATCATCCCTGTCCACAAACGACATTTCACAGTCGATCTGAGTGAACTCAGGCTGCCGGTCAGCCCTGAGATCTTCATCGCGGAAACACCTGACAATCTGGAAATACCTGTCAAATCCGGCCACCATGAGTATCTGTTTAAAAGTCTGCGGTGACTGTGGGAGCGCGTAGAATTCGCCCGGGTTCATTCTGGAAGGAACAACAAAGTCACGAGCGCCTTCAGGTGTCGATTTGATTAGAAAAGGAGTTTCGATCTCGAGGAAATCAAGGGAGCTCAGATACTTCCTTGTTTCCTGAGCCATTTGATGCCGGAGTATTAGATTTTTCCTTACCGGTTCGCGTCTCAGGTCGAGATAACGATACTGCATCCTGAGATCATCTCCTCCGTCAGTTTTTTCTTCAATAGTAAATGGAGGAATTACAGCTGGATTTAGTATGATAAATTCGTCAACCAGGATTTCAATTTCACCCGTCGGGATTTTCATATTTTTATTGCTTCTCTCTGCCACAGTACCCTGTACCTGAATAACAAATTCACGACCGAGGTCCCGGGCTTTTTTACATAGTTCGCTGTTGGTATCCAGATTGAATACGAGCTGGGTGATCCCATACCTGTCACGCAAATCAATAAATGTCATACCTCCCAGATCTCTCATTTTATGAACCCATCCACACAAGGTTACTGTTTTTCCTGTATTTTGTAGATTTAATTCTCCGCAGGAGTGTGTTCTGTACATTGTATATGAATTAGAAATTATTGTCTTATATAAAGTTCAGGAATTTAAGAAGTTGATATTAATTTGATATCTTTATCCCATTCCTGAATTAAAAAATTAATGAAGATTTTCCAGCTAGCGAAATTAAGAAGAATATTAATATTTGTAATCGCTTGTGTGGTTTATCTGAAATACAATTTATTTTTCGATGAATTTTGAATAATATAATAATGTGAAAATATTTTACTTATAGTTTATGAATTATTCCCTGTACTCTGATGAATTTTTTATGAATGAAGCTCTGAAAGAGGCTGTTAAAGCTTTTGAAAAGGATGAGGTACCGGTAGGGGCAGTTATAGTCACCCGGAATATTATTATTGCCAGGAGTCATAATATGACTGAGAATCTTGGTGATGTTACTGCTCACGCTGAAATGCTGGCAATTACTTCGGCTGAAAATTACCTGGGAAATAAATATTTGAATGACTGTACTTTGTATGTAACCCTTGAGCCATGTTTGATGTGTGCATCAGCGACCCGATGGGCACAGCTGGGGAAGATTGTTACTGGGGCCCCGGATCTGAAAGCAGGCTACAGTCTAATGAAAGGCGAAGTACTCCATCCAAAAACCATTGTGCAAAATGGTGTACTTGAAGCTGAATGCAGTGAAATATTGAATTCTTTTTTCAGGGGAAAAAGAAAAAATACTATTTGATCTGAGTAATATTAAAGCCGCAGGAAAGAAGGTCATCCCAATATGAAGGATAGGATTTTGTTACCACCATTGGATCTTTAATCCGTATTTCACCCGATTTAAGTGATACCGGAGCAAAGGCCAAAGCCATCCGGTGGTCTTTATATGTATCAATTATAGCGTTTTTATTGATTTTATAATGTGACTTTCCGTCCCATGACATCCACTCACCATTATCCGGAAAATTAAGTATTACACCAAATTTTTTTAACTCGTTATGCAGGGCGAGGATCCTGTCAGTTTCTTTTATCCTTAAGCTCTGTGTACCCGAAAACCTGAATGGGATTCCCATCAGAACACAGGTAAGTACGAGCGTTTGAACGAGATCCGGGTTTAAAGTAAAATCGAATTCAAAAAATGATGTTTTGGCCGGTGCTTTCACAAGTCTGATTCCTTTTTCTCTGAAATCGGTATGAATGCCCAAATTTTCAAATATTTTTTCCAGTAAAGAATCACCCTGCAGGCTGTCACTGGTAAGACCATGCAGGAATATTTCAGATTCTCCGGCAAGAGCTGCAATTTCATACCAGTAGGAAGCAGCACTCCAATCAGGTTCAACTTCTATAATCCTTCCCTGATAATTTCCTTTTTCTACTCTGATCAGATTATTCTTCCAGGAATAATTTATCCCTGCTCTTTTCATAAGTTGAAGCGTGAGGTTGATATAGCTGGCGGAAATAACTTTACCGGAGAGTTTGATTTCCAGTCCTTCATTAAGCATGGGAGCGATCATAAGTAGTGAACTGATGAACTGACTGCTGATGCTTCCGTTGACAGTCAGTGAACCACCTTTAAGATGTCCCCCCCTTATCAAAAGAGGAGGGTAATTTTTTTTACCCTTATATTCAATTCTGGCCCCGAGTTTTTTCAGACCTTCAACCAATTCCCCTATAGGTCTGTTTTTCATCCTCTCGGATCCGGTTAAGATAACTTCTCCGGGAGTATATGCGTAATAGGAGGATAGAAAACGCATGGCTGTTCCTGCATGTCCGATATTCTTTACCTTATCCGGGGAATTCAGGTTTTTCATCATAACAGCAGTATCATCGCTGTCTGAGAGTCCTTTTATTCTGAGCTTTTTATCGGAAAGAACTGACATGATGAGTAACCGGTTCGAGATACTCTTTGAACTGGGAAGATGAATTGATCCTTCAACAGGGAATCGTGGACTTTCTATGCGATAAATCATCCATGGAAGATTTTTATAAATTTAACCAATTTTTTGTAAATGGGATTCAAAATAATCACGGAACAGATTTTTAAATTACCTTTAAGCTTTAATTCAAACATGAAAAACTTCGGGAATACTGAAAGTGCATTTAAACTCAGGAGTGACGAAGAGTTAAAACGGGCTCACTTCATGTTCAGGTTGATATCTTCCCCATTTCTGGTTAAGACCGGGAATTTTATTATACCTTTTGCTGTAAGATCCGGGATCCCCTTAGGTTGGTTGATAAAACCCACCGTATATAAACAATTTTGCGGGGGAATTACTATTGCGGAATGTGAAAAAGTGGTTTCTGACCTGGGAAAACTGAATGTACGGTCAATTCTTGATTATTCTGTTGAAGGAAAGGAGGATGATGAAGATATAAAAATTGCCCTTCAGGAAACCATTAAAACTATTAATAATGCTGGTAAAAATCCTGATATTCCTTTTGCTGTTTTTAAACCCACCGCATTTATAAAAACGGAAGCCCTTGAACTATTAAGCATGAATAATAACGTTAGTCCCGGGATAAAAAGAGAAGGGGAAAAATTCTACAAAAGGGTGGATACCCTGTGTGCGGCATCATATGATCACAATCTTCCTATACTTATTGATGCAGAGGATACCTTTTATCAGCCTTTTATTGATAAGGTGGTAAAGGAGATGATGGGAAAATATAATCGTGAGAGTGCAATTGTATACAATACATATCAGATGTACCGTGTAGACAGGTTAGGCGTATTGGAGGCTGACTGCAGACTTGCCAGGGAAAAGGGTTTTTTCCTTGGGGCTAAATTCGTTCGGGGAGCTTACATGGAGAGGGAAAGAAAACGTGCAAAGGAAAAAGGGTACACTGATCCGATTCATAAAGATAAAGAAAGCACGGACAGGGATTTTGATGAAGCACTCAGGTTTTCTGTCAGGAATATTGATACGGTTTCCATATTCAATGGAACCCATAATGAGAAAAGTTCTCTTCTGCTGTCTGAATTAATGGAACAGTATGGAATTCCCAAAAATGATCAACGGGTCTGGTTTTCCCAGCTTTATGGAATGAGCGATCACATCAGCTTTAACCTGGCATTGGAAGGTTATAACGTGGCAAAATACGTTCCATATGGCCCAATCACTCATGTCCTCCCTTACCTGATGAGAAGGGTGGAGGAAAATACATCAGTATCAGGACAGACCTGCAGGGAGCTGTCACTGATAATAAAAGAACTTAAAAGAAGAAAAAACTCATCCAATGAAATTTGACAACAGGAAAAATGTCTACATGATATGGTTCAGGAAGTTACTGCTAACTATAATACTTCTTTTACTCATTATCCTTTTCGGTTTTTCAGATTATTTCAAGAATCCTGTTTTCGGTATTGATAATTCCATCTTTCTAATTGGACTTGGTATCATCTATATCATCATCATAATACTGAATGCCATACTGCAGCAAACCTATGTTTTTTTTAGCGATGCAGTTGATAAGATCATAATGAGATATTATCCCATCCGTGTGCTTAATCAGAAAAAGAGTTCCATTGAGATCCCTAAAAGCAAGTTTGTTAAGTATGAGATCGAAAAATTCTTTTTCGGTATGAAAGAGAAAATCATCTTGTATCAGAAAACAAAGGATGGTATCGCTCATTATCCTTCAATAAGTTTGTCCGCGGTTGATAAAAAAGACAGGGAGAATATTAAAAAAGCCCTTTCACAGTATATGATCAGAAAATAAACGTTTTTTTTCATTAAAGGATCTTTCAGCTTCAAAATTCCTTTCTTTAAAGCAATAAAGCCATGTATGGCCTTAATGGTGGAATAATAAAGATTTCTTCGGTTGATTGTGCTAGATTTCATTCTGGTTTTCATAAAGGAAAAAAGAGAATGAATGAAGAGTCAGGATCTAAAATATCTGCTTGCATTATCTTTTCTGCCCCAGATAGGAAGTGTAACAGCCCGAAAGCTTATTGCATACACCGGTTCTGCTGAAGCCGTTTTTTCTGAAAAAAAGAGAAACCTGATGAAAATACCCGGAATCGGTAGCATACTGGCTGAGAATGCCAGGT
>Ga0068714_10003708_pt1 | contig 17762 bp, 17 predicted proteins | sample MTBNYHSulfiMetaG_FD_62988 | JGI IMG/M metagenome (GOLD analysis project Ga0068714, IMG submission 62988) | Enrichment culture microbial communities from rom New York Harbor, USA that are MTBE-degrading - MTBE-NYH (New York Harbor Sulfidogenic)... | ecosystem: Environmental > Aquatic > Marine >...
GAGTATCGAGTGACAACCGCATCACTGTGTCTGACGCGCAACTGACAATAGCCTATGATAAGTTGGTTGCTCAGATGAGGGAGCACGGTGATGGATGGTAAATTCGTGGGGATCCCTCAGCATCTGACCCCACTTTATAACCATCATATCCATCGAAGGCTTACCTGACTGCCGCGATGAAGTCTCAAGGAGTATAGATGACTGGTGGCGATTCAAAGGCGTAGCCATCTAGCTTGCTAGACCCAAATTACTCTTCCGTTTCGTATCCAAAAGTGAGATTTACACCCTCCTTTGAGCCAGATTGACGGATGCAGCGTGGGCTTGTTCCCCTTGCGAATGCTGATGGACCAGTTTGGTTTGGCTTCCTCAATCAACAACAACTCAAGGCGTTTGCCGCAACCGCAAGGACAACGAAACGCCACGGCCCAGTCTTCGTTGTCTTCTCTGGCCAGGACCAAGTTTCGCCAGGGTAGTTTTTCAGGGGGAGTATCGGCCTCAATGATAGTGATGCCTCGAGCGGGAAGCAGATATTCTTTCAGTTTTAAGAACCAACGGGGCCATTTCATACAGTCACCTTACTAGTGGTAAAACATGGCATACCAAGCAGGGGTTCAATTAACCCACGGCCAAGGTGCGGGTTAGGTGCGCGACTAAAACTCGCTTCGCTCATAAACTCCTGTTCGCCCGCGGCGAGCGAGAATACTGTACGAGCTCTCTCCTGGTTGGGCTCATGGCGATATGGGTAGGCACGGGCAATAAACTCCATTACGCAATCGCTGGCCGCACGCATATTGAGAGAAATTACGGATGGGGCTTCATCGACAATGCCTTTGATGTAACCTTCGGCCTCCTGTTCCGCCAACTCATCAGGAGCCACTCGCTGTAGATACTCTCGGCGTAGCGACTCTGGGGTGTAGACACCACGATCAGCAAGGGTACTACCACCGGGCTTAACGTAGTCCACACGTCCATAGACATCACCAATGGCAACCCCTTCATCGGTCTGGCGGGTGGGTATGGTGACAGCAACATCAAACAATGGTTGTAAGAAGGCAGTGGCAATGCGATCACACAGTTGGCGCCCTTCAAAACTGTCGACACATGAAAACAGCACATCGGCTAGACCCGTCAATTCGATGGCCTCGCGAGTAACAATGCTGGCTTGGAGTGTGAGTACCTCAATGTCGTCACGATATGAAGGGATGACAGAAGCGAACCGGGCCACCTTGGCAGTACCGTTGCGGGCATCTTCCAGGGTGGCGTTGACGATGCGGTTGAGATTCTTGAATTCGATCTCATCAAAATCAATCAATATTAGCTGTCCAAAGCCGAGGCGGGCCAACTGCTCAACCACAATGGATCCTGTGCCCGACACACCCACCACGCAGGCGGTAAGATGTTTAAGGTCGTGCCCCATTTGGGCAGAAAAAGCCATAGGTGTTGGCAACAGCCTTCCCTGCATCGATACCTTCCAGGCCTGCAGTTCATCACCGGCGCAATGTACGGCACTGATGGGAGTAACCGTCAGTTGGCGATTATACAGTCGCGCATGAATGGCACCGTCCTGCGTCATGATGGCCGAGCCATGAAGGATAGAAGCCGATTCGCTGGCTTCGAACAACGCAGGCATGACTTCGTGATCACTGACATCATCAATGGGCGAGAATCCCAATGTACCGCCAGGGTGTGAGTGTATTAGCACAATGGACTGGTTTTGGGGCTCGGCTAGATCTATGGCCGTCTCGATTGACGCACCAGGCCAGCTGATACGCTCTTGCGAGCGAACGCGGCAATCAGCGTGGTCAACCAGTAAAACTTGGTTGACCACATATCGGTGTGGCGCACTTTTTGCGCAAAGCATGATGGCGGCTGCTTCCAAACCATCGCCTGGGAAAAGGTGCTCACGCAGTTGTGTGTGGTGGGCTTCGCTAATGGCCAGTTTGACAGATTTGTTATGTGTTGAGGTGCTCATTGCCCGACCTCTCGCAGTAGTGACTCTTCAACAACAGCTAAGTGTGTGATTACGCTATCAGTTAAGGGATTCCAGTGAGTGACTCCATTGAGGTGGCGGCTCCATCGCTGGTAGACGTTGCCAAGGATGTTCTCCCTGCTTTCGGTCTTGCTAATGCTATTCCCATTCGCCAAGGTAAGGGCAGGATGAACGAAGAACATGTCAAGCTTAGCGTCTGGGTAGGCTGTGGGAATCTCGATGGCGATATCCACATACTCGTGATTGTAACCGCACGGCAAAGCATGGTCATGAATGATCAGCCAGCGACGCGCAGCGACAAGACGAGTCTCCCAGTTGAGACTCAAGTTATTCAAGTAGTCCATGTCTTTCTCCAGAAGTGAAAACTCCATGGGGCGCGCGGCGGCCACCTCGCCGTTGTTGATTTCTGCAGGTGTAAGGCGTAGCTTTTCGATGCCGGGGTTTCGCAGATCGATTGTGTCGTTAATACTGATAGTCTGCTTGGGCTCTCCCTTTATCTTCAGCACCAAAATCCAGCCTTTGTCGGGGTTAAAGCCTGCGGCCTTGAGTGCATCGGTGGCGAGGATGGTCGGGTGTTCAGAGTTTACCATTACACCCTGAACGTTTAGCTTCCAGCATTTGGGTTGGGTATGGTGTTCACGCTCAGTCTTCTGGCCATCAGAATGCGATTTGTCGGATTGATTAGTGTCTTTCATGTTGAATAACCTCTTATTTATGGCCGACCGCGACATGCGGTTTCTAGGCCGTTCAAGGGGTTAATCGAAGCTGATTATCCAACCGGAAAGACAGATTTAGCTTTTTAGCAAGATATTTCCGGGTGGGACCCTGCCGCAGATGAAAAAACTTGGACAGCGGGGGCAAGTACGGTTATCAGGCTTGGCGGGGAAATGTCCTCGGGCAATAGCGCCCATGGCAGATTGAGTTTTATCTAGGCGCGTGGCCTTTTTGCGATTGCTTACGGTGACCACCTCCTGGGTTTCACTCGATAAGTGTACGGCCTCAACCCGGGTGCCATGCCCAAAATGTCGTTCGGCCGCCTCAACCAATAGCGTGTATTCAATACGGTCGAATTCGTCGCTACCCTTTTTGCCTGTTTTTATGCGCCGAATACTGTGGTAGCCATCGGTGTCGAGAATTAGTTCATCGGGTAATACGCTGATTTCGCCCTCAGAGAAAGATACGTGGAGAACTTCTGGCTTGAGTAGCTTGCGCCCTTGGCGGGTTTCCATCAAGTATTGCACTAGGCGCTGACCAATACGGCGATAGTCATCTGCATAACCGTGGTTCACTGGTCCTCGATTGTGCCACGACCGTGTGAATTGGGCCTCGAGTTCGTCAGCACTCGGGGTGGATTCACTATGATGCTGCCTCAACCATTCCAGTACCTCATGTACCGCACTGTGCATGTGCATAAAGGCACTCTCAGTACGCTTGCCAGCTAAACCCAACGCATGAGTGTAGAGGAAACGCCTTGGGCAGCGGTCGTACAGGCTGAGCTGCTTTTCGCCGACCAGCAGTGCCTCATTATTTATGCTTAAGACTTCAGGCGCCACGGGAGTGAGACAAAGCCTAGGCGGATTATTAGGCTGTTGAATGACAGACGCAATGCGATCGATGTATTTGGAGCGACTACGGTTGTTGCCGTTGTTTTGTACCGAGGAGGCGTACAATAACAAGCTATCTCGCGCCCGCGAGCTGGCCACAAAAAATTTGCACTCTTCCTCTTCGTCGTGACCAGCTTTTATGGCCTCGAGCCCAGTTAACCCCTGTGTACCGTCGATCATTCCATCAGGCGGCACACAGCGCGGCGGCCTATTGCTACCAGGTAATCCGGTAGCGATCATACCCGGCAGATGCACAACCTTGAATTCCAGCCCTTTACTGGCATGTATGGTCAGTAAGCGAACTCCGTTAATGCTGAGCGCCGCCTGCGGCAGTTGCCGCATTTCGCGGTCCTCAGAGAGCAACACAATGCGCCGAATTCGCGATAGAAATCGGTCAATAGGCAGGCCACCTCCTATGATGGGATTTCGGGCGAAGTTCAGCAGTTGCCACAGCGCAATCCCCTTCATTTGGCCTTGCAGATCGTTCGCTTTAGCCACCTGCTTTGCCCAGCCCAGTTGATCAATAACTAGGCTCGCCAGCACCGACCAGGGGTTGGCGTTCGGGGGAACATCGCCAATGATGGCAGACAGGCGCTTCAGAGTTTCGCAGGCTTGTTCATCCAAACCAGGCACCTCATCGATCAACGCCGCCCAACTCAAAGGGGCTGGTACGGTTTCGCGCAGATACTGCTGTAGCGCCGTGATATGTTCCAGGCGCATAGCATAGGTTGGTAGCGTCGCCGCGCGAACGAGGCCAGTGGCACGCCGGTCTGTGACCAGCGACAGCAGTGATAACAAGTCTTTGACTTCATCACGCTCAAACAGGCTACCTAAATACAAAGTCGGTAGACCGAGGCTTTCAAATCGAGCAGCGATTTCACTCAAACGGTTGTTGGTGGTGCATAGTATGGCTTGATCTTTGTATTCGACTCCATGGCCTTTCTTTTCTTCCACTGATGCTGCGATCACGGCAATTTCGTCATCCGCCGTGGTAGCCATCCTGAACTCGGGCCGCTCACCAGAAGAGCCGCGTTCTGCATGTAATTGTAAGGGTAAGGCGCCCTCGGAGGCTTTCATGCCAGCTGAGAAGTGGCGGTAGAGTTCAACGATTTCACTATAGGAGCGGTAATTGATGTTCAGTTCATCCACTCGTGCGTCGGGAAAGTCATTGGAAAAACATTTCACGTTTATCGAGGAGGCTCCTCGAAAGCGGTAGATGGATTGTCGTGAATCCCCCACTACCCAGAGTCGCTTACCCTCGCCTGCAATGGCCTTTATCAAGCGCACAGAGGCTCGGTTTACGTCCTGATATTCGTCCACGAGTATGTGTTGATGACGCGATGAGAGTAATTGCTGGACGTCTGGGTCCGATTCCACTAATCGAACAGGTCGTGAAACTAGATCACCAAAGTCAACGCTATCGGTACGTTGTAGTAATTGTTCATACACTTGGTACAGCATTGCTACATCAAGGCATTTCTCAGCCTGTTCGCGCTGTTTCTCGTCCTCGGCAGCCTCCAACATGGCCTCTGCCAATGCTCGGTATTCAGTAGCATTGACCACTTCATCTTTGGCTCGTGAGATGGCTGATAGCATATCGCCCAAATCCAAGGTTGGGTCATAGAGGTTTCGAAAATGCTTAAGTGGTAACCGCGCCATTTCATCTTCGAGTAGTTCGATGGCTTCGAAGCTCGATATCACCCTAGGGTGTTCAGACAAGCTCAGACGGTCGTGGAAACGGTGCACAATATCCAAACCAAAGGAGTGGAAAGTGCCCAACCAGAGAGTGGGCACCGCATCGGGAAATTTTGTGGCGATTCGTTCGCGTAGCTCTCCAGCAGCCTTGTTGGAGAAGGTCAGTACCAGGATGGCCCCTGGGTCGACTCCCTCCTCCAGTAAAGATTCAATACGATGCACAAGTGTTCGGGTTTTACCTGTGCCCGGACCTGCTTGGAGCTGGAAGGCGCTGCCGCGGTGTAGTGCTGCGGTGTGTTGGGACTCATCCAACACGACTTGGGTACACGAGGGCTCTGTCGGTGACGGTGCAACCGGCGGCAACAGCAGCGCGTCAATCAACTGCTGCTGAACCACGCTGAGAGGGGCATACAGCCGTTCGGCGATGTCTTCGGAAGAGAGTTGCTCATCGATATGCCAATATTTTGCCAGACCACGAGGCAGTAGCAGTTCGCGGGCGAAGAGATCCATAATGATTTCGCGCCGCTCTCGGCTGCCATAGTCCACCACCCGCTCTGCGCCCACTGCGGGTGCTTCAGCAGACCGATCAGGCTCAATTTCCTCGGTGAGGTCGTCGTTCGCAGGGCCTTCGAGCTCCAGGTGGCCAATTTCATGAGCGATGAGGAAGGCTTTATCAAAATCAGTTCCAATATCCTCATAGAGGATCATTCCGGCCTGGCTATCATAGAGGGCTCGCCCGCCATTGAGTTGAGGGTCCCCTTTGGACAGGGCGTAGACGTCTATACCTCGCCGCTCTGCCTCATCTGTGACTAAGCGCAATAGGTCACATGCATCGCTGCCCCGTGCCAGGGCAGCCTGATGGAGCTTTGCCGCCTTCTGTCGGGCTGCTTCGATGGCGTCCATAGGGCTAGTCCTTCATTGACCTCAGCGCCGCTTGTTGCTGCTCACTCAATCCTGACTGTGTTAACGCGTCTTCAAAGGTTATTTTGTTTCCCGCACTGGGTTTACCCGAGGCCTTATACCGCTGCCCTGAGGCCACTGTAGGTGGAGCCTCTAAGGCGTGTTTGAGCCCCTCAAACGTTACTGCCAGTGCTTCTGCGAGGCGCAACAAGAACTTCTGGGGGATAGATGTCACCTGAATAGAACAGTCGCGAAAGCGGGATAAGAACAGACGATTGATGTTCAACTCGTCAGCCAGTTCGCGAAAACGCTGGTCACTGAGGCTCGACAAAGGGTTTTCTGCCGTCCGGGAAGCGGCTGAGGCAGGATCTGTGGGGCACAGCCTGGACTGAAACGTTGACCAAGCCCGCTTGGCATTGTCGCTAGGTACCGTATCGGCAGGTATCTCGTCTAATGAGGGGGCTGCAAACAGTTCAATGGACAGATCGATAAGCGATTCACGAAATTGTGGGTAGCGCTTCAGGTATCTCGCCAATGTGTCAGCGTTAGGATTTGCTTCTGCAGAGAACGCGTGTAACACGTCACTTCTTGACGCTCGGGATGTGGTGTTCATTATATGTCCTCCACTTGCAGCGCGATTCGCAGTTTTTCATAGGCACGACCTAACCTGTTGCGTACAGTTCTTTCCGTGCAATCCAGCGCTTTCGAAATGGTCATAACCTTGGGGTCTTGCGACTCGATCTGCATACCTTGTAATAATAATCCAACTGCACGCCTTTCATTCGTCGGCAGCATGTTAATCGTATCCATCAGGCGAGACCGGAAAGCCGAGTCATCCAATTTAGAAGGATTTGGGTTGATAAAGTCGGCGGCGGCTATGTCGACCTCGGGCTTGATTTCATGCCCGTGTTCGTCTTCGTACGTTAGGGGCTCGGCGTTAATTAAGGGATCGCTTTCACGTGCTGGACCGATACTTCTCAGAACGTCTTTGCGAAAATTGGCCAGAGCGTGGTTAAAATTGGTCTCCCAGTAGTACATTTTTTCGTCTTGAGAGTTTCTATCTTCCGCTATCATTTCCACCACCCGCTCAGCGATCTCTTCACGGATGGCGGCCGCGTTATCGAACTGTGAATCGGACACAGTTTTGCGTAATGCCGCCTCAAGCCGATCGTAGAAGACGGTAAAGATCGGATTCAGGTGCTCTGCGCCCAGCGCTAACTCTGGGTGGCGGAGATAATAGATAAATACCTCAAATGGAATGATCTTCTGGCTACACTTCAGGCGATCGACCAACTGATTGGCTGGTAGGCCAGCAAGTTCATTGAGAACGTGTTCAATCTCAGCGCGTCTAAGGTAGGGCTCGCCTTTTTGCGTGGTTTTCTTAAGTGGTATTACCATCCCTTATTCTCTTCCATTTTTTGTCGCAAGATGGAGGCTAGGTTACCCTTGAGAGTTCAGGGTCAGAGTAACAACTAATGCTTTGGACCATGTCGCCGCCCTTCAGGCTGGCACACTATTAAATAAAGGGAAATGTATTTGGCGGGTCGGCTCTGGTGTGGCGGCTTGCTCACCACCCGAGCACTGTTGCTTGTCCCCGAGACCATCATCGGCCATGTTCATGTCCCTTCGGCGTCCTGTTTCCCCTAATCTATCGCCATTGCCAGTCGATTTCCAGCCTTTGGCACAGGGTTACCAGCTCCCGTTCGGTGCTGTCCCTACGGAAGAGACGAACACCGCTCCGCTCCCGCTCACCATGCGCCCGGCATGCAGCCCATCCATGGACCTTGAACCTTGATGGGATTCATCCCATCCTACATTTTGCCCTTGGCTTCGTTCCACAGCGGAACCAATGGGGCTGTATCATTGATTCTTAGCTTCTCGCAACGCTGCTGACTTCCTGCCCCCACCCCGCCCCAATGGCATCCAGAGTAACAACTAATGCTTTTGGACCAGGTAGCCGCTCTTCAGGTGGACACACTCTGATAACGACCGCCCAACCTGGACATATCCTTGATGGGATTCATCCCATCCTACTCTACCTTATTTTTCTCCCCTCTCCAGCGCCTGCATGTGGCCGATCACCGTTTGTGACATCTCGAGAAACCTGGCTTCCGTCTCGAGCGCATCGGCTTGAAGAGTTCAGGGTCAGAGTAACAACTAATGCTTTGGACCAGTTCGCCACCCATCAGGCTGGCACACTTTTAAACAAAGGGATATGTATTTGGCGGGTCGGCTCTGGCGTGGCGGTTTGCTCACCGCCCGAGCGCTTTTGCTTGTCCCGAGACCATCATCGGCCATATGCGTGTCCCTTCGGCGTCCTGTTTTTCCTAATCTATCGCCATTGCCGGTCGATTTCCAGCCTTTGACACAGGGGTTTCCCGGCTCCCGTTCGGTGCAGCCTCAACCGAAGAGACAAACACCGCTTCGCTCCCGCACAGCCATGCGCCCGGCATACCGTCCATCCATGGACATGCGCCGCTCCTGCGCATCCATGCGCTCGCGGCATACCGTCCATCCATGGGCATAACATTGATGGGATTCATCCCATCCTACATTTTGCCCTTGGCTTCGTTTCACAGCGCGTCCATCTCCTCGAGCGGGCATCCGGGGACAGCATACCTATTTCTATACGGACTAATGCTTCTGGATGAAATGAGTAACTGCCCCGGGTAAATGCACCATTACGCTACCTTATTTTTCTCCCCTCTCCAGCGCCTGCATGTGGCCGATCACCGTTTGTGACATCTCGAGAAACCTGGCTTCCGTTTCGAGCGCCTCGGCTTCGTTTTCCTGCTCAAGCGCGGTGAGCAGCTTTCCGGCCAATTGGTGAAATTCCGCATGGCTGTCGATGAGCGCCTGGAAATCCGGAAAGTCATGGTAGGCTTTTGCGGCCTCATCGCTCAACCAGCGCCCCAACTCGCACTTGTCATGTTGCGTCAGTTCATCAATCTTCTCTTGTGTAACCACCTCACTTCCAAGGAGCGAGGCGATCTTTTCAATCCATTCGATGTGCTGGTTGATTTCCTGTTTGATGTCCATGCTTGATTCCCTGGCCAAAAGGGTCTGACTTAATCGGAATTTTCTGTTTTTTGTGTACCGGCACTTCGGCGGTTGATTGTTGATGGGATTCATCCCATCCTACGGCCTTAAACCTTGATGGGATTCATCCCATCCTACGAAACATTGATGGGATTCATCCCATCCTACGAAACATTGATGGGATTCATCCCATCCTACGAACATTGATGGGATTCATCCCATCCTACATTTTGCCCTTGGCTTCGTTCCACAGCGCGTCCATCTCTTCGAGGGTGCACTGCTCGATATCCCTGCCTGCGTCGCGCAGTGCCTGCTCGATGTAGCGGAAGCGGCGTTCGAATTTCTCGTTGCTGGTGCGCAGCGCGGTTTCGGGGTCGACACCGGTGTGACGGGCGAGGTTGACGCAGGCGAAGAGCAGGTCGCCGATCTCGCCCTGTAGCGCTTCCTGATCGCCGGCGGCGAGTTCGGCGCGGACCTCGTCGAGTTCTTCGGCGATCTTTTCCATCACACCTTCCACTTCCGGCCAGTCGAAGCCGGCGCGGGCGGCGCGCTTTTGCAGTTTTTGCGCGCGGCTCAGTGCGGGCAGGCCGAGGGTGACGCCGTCGAGCAGGCTGTGGTGCTGCCCCTTGGCGCGGCGCTCTTTGGCCTTGTGCTCCTCCCAGGCGCGGGTCTGCGCCTCGGCATCGGCCACCTCGTCGTCGGCGAAGACGTGGGGGTGGCGGCGCAGCATCTTCTCCACGATCCCCTCGACCACGTCGGCGAAGTCGAACTGCCCCGCCTCTTCGGCCATGCGCGCGTGGAACACCACCTGGAACAGCAGGTCGCCCAGTTCGTCGCGCAGCTCGCCCATCTCGCCGCGGCTGATCGCGTCGGCCACCTCGTAGGCCTCTTCGATGGTGTAGGGGGCGATGCTGGCGAAGTCCTGCTCCCGGTCCCAGGGGCAGCCGCCCTCGGGGTCGCGCAGCCGCGCCATCACCCGCAGCAGTTCGCCGACGTCGGAATGGGCCATTACCGCTCCTCTGCGCTGTCGCTGCGGTACTGCTGCAGGGTGAGGCCGCGGCGCCAGGCGCCGCTCAGCACGTACTCGAGCACGTTGCGCAGACGGTAGAAACCGACCACCGAGTCGACGCGGATGATCTCCCGCCCGCGCTCGTCGAAAAACATCAGTGTCGGGGTGTAGAACAGACCCAACTCCCCGGCCCACGCGCTGCTGGTGGTACGCTCACCGGAGGGGGTGATCACCGCGGTGTCCGCCCAGACGTCAAGCTGTACGCTTTCGAACAGGGAGAGCAGTTGCTGGATCTCCATGCTCTGCAGCGGCGCGCTGTGCAGCACATCGCAGGCGTGGCATTTACCCTGTTCGAAAAAGACCAGCAGCGGCACATCGCCGGGGACGCGGCTGCGGTCCAGGGCGTAGGGCGGCGGGGTGAAGAACTCCTCCATATTCAGTCCGTCTGGCTCGAAGGAGAGCGGCGGACTGGCCCGCTCCAGATAGTCGGTAAAGCTCTCGTTGCGGTAGTGCGCGTCGGCCACATACTCGAGGGCGGCACGGAATTTATAGGGCGGATAGTAGCCCTGCAGCCGCAGCGCCTCATTGCCGTCGAGATCGTAGAAGATCAGGGTGGGGGTGAAATGGATCTTTTCCCGCGCGGCGAACGCCTTTTCGCTCATCACCACGCCGTGCAGATCGGTAACCATCCTGTCGCCGTGGATGTCGATGGTCACCACATCGAAATAGTTGCGGGTGTACTGCTCGATATCGCGCCTGGAGAAGTTGCCCTCGATCAGCGCCTTGCAGTAGGGACAGAAGTCCTGGCCGAAATAGACGATCAGGCCCCGCTTGCCGAAGCTTGCGGCATCCTGCAGGTCTTCCTTGAGCTGTAAAAAGGAGAGGTTGAACCACGCCGGGTAATGGAGACGATGTTCCAGCGGCGCATCATCGAAGGCCAGTTCATCCTCATCGGAATCAACGGCCAGCGGCGCGGTGAACGGGGCCAGCGCCAGCAGCAGCAACAGGGTGCAGTGGAGAAGTGTGCGTTTCATTCAGGGGATAGTACCCAATTGCACGCGGCGTGGGTATGTCCGGGGTATGTCCGGCAGCGCCACTCCCCTATAATCCGTGGAAAGGAGAGAGAGCATGGCAAAACTGAAAATCGGACTTGCCCTGGGCAGCGGCTCGGCCCGCGGCTGGGCGCATATCGGTGTCATCCGCGCCCTGGAGAAGGAGGGGATCACGCCGGATATCGTCACCGGCTGCTCCATCGGCTCGCTGGTCGGCGCCGCCTACGTCGGCGGCCACCTCGATATCCTGGAGAAGTGGGTGCGCAAACTCACCTTCTGGGACGTGGTGCGGCTGCTCGATGTGAAGATGCTCGGCGGGCTCATCGAGGGCGAAAGCCTGATGAGCTCCTTCGAGGACAAGATCAGGAACATCAACATCGAGGAGCTGCCGCTCCCCTTTGCCGCGGTGGCCACGGACCTCGGCAGCGGGCGCGAGGTATGGCTGCAGAGCGGGCTGCTGCCCGATGCGGTGCGCGCCTCCATCGCCCTGCCCGGCCTCTTCTCCCCGCACAAGAGCGATGGCCGCTGGCTGGTGGACGGCGGCCTGACCAATCCGGTGCCGGTCTCCCTCTGCCGGGCGCTGGGCGCCGACCTGATCATCGCGGTCAACCTCAACAGCGACATCGTCGGTCGCCACCTCAAGAGCCCGGAGGTGCGCAAGAAGGAGGTCAAGGAGGAGGAGCGCGATCTGTTCAATCAGCTGCTGAAAAAGATCAACACCGGCCTGTTCGAGGCGAGGCTCGGCCGCTGGTCCAAGGCGCAGGAGGAGCGGGATTCGATACCCGGGATGTTCGAGGTGATGGCCAGCTCTATCAATATCATGCAGGACCGCATCACCAAGAGCCGCATGGCCGGCGATCCGCCCGACGTGCTGCTCTCGCCGCGCCTGGGAAGGCTGGGTCTGCTGGAGTTCGATCGCGCCGACGAGGCGATCGCCGAGGGTGAGGATATCGTGCGGCGCATGCTCCCCTCGCTGCACCACCTGATGGAGCAGAGCCGCTGAGGCGCGCTTGCAGGGCGAAGCGGATCGGCTAACTTTTCTCCTGTCTGTTTCGGCGACGCACGGTCGCCGACGCCACCATGCGATTCCAATACAGGGAGAAGTACCATGAAGCTCGAATACGAAGAGATCGAAGACAGCTACGACGACATCACCAAGATCCGCACCATGACCGAACAGGCGACCGTCCATGGCAAGGGGCTGCTGCTGCGCACCACGGTCTACAGCCCGCACCACCTGAGCGTCAGCGTGGTCTTCATGCCGGGGGTCTCCGGTTTCGATCCGGTGGTCGGCTAGCGGCCGAAGCGAGGCTGCTCAGACAGGCTGCAGGTCGAACGTGCGGATGTGGCCGATTCTCTCCCTGATCCCCGCCACCTGCGCCTCGCCATAGGGCACCGACAGACCGACACCCCACACCGGATTGGGCCAGGCCGCATCATCCAGGTAGCGCACGATGTGATGGATATGCAGCTGCGGCACCAGATTGCCGAGTGCCGCCACATTCAGCTTGTCGCCGCCAAAGGCGTCCATGATGCCCTGCCCCAGCGCCACCGATTCGCGCTGCAGCTGCTGCTGCTCCTTTTCGTTCAACTGGTAGATCTCGTGAATGTCCACGCGGCGCGGCACGAGGATAAACCAGGGATAGCGGGAGTCGTTCATCAGCAGCAGCCGCGACAGGGGGAAATCGCCCATCACGATGCAGTCCGCCTCGAGCCTTGGATGCAGGGTAAACATGGAGTAGCAGTCCTGAAATTCGCATTGTTCATCGACAGGGAAAGAGTATACCCCTGTTTTCATCGTGGTTGCATGCGCCCCCGGCGATCACACGCTATGGCCTGGCGCCACCGGGAGATGACGAACAGGCGGCAGGCGTTCACAGCGGGGAGCTTTTCAGGGATACTGAAAAAAAAGGTTTCTGCTATTCGCCACAATGACGCAGACAAGGAGTCGGGATGCGCCGCTTTTCGAGAAAAATAATCGGGATTTCACTGCTGCTACTGCTGTTCGCCGCCGTCGCCCCCTTTGCCTATCCCCTGAAAGACGGCAAACCGCTGCTGTCGCTGGAGCGGCTAAGCCTCCCCTCGTTGCCCGCGCTCCCGTTGCCGAAGGCCGACCCCGAACCGGTCACCGCCTACAAGTGGCGCGATGAGCAGGGGAGCTGGCACTTTGCCGGCGAACCGCCGCAGGGGATCGCCTACCAGCGCATCGAGCTGGACCCGCAGAGCAACCTCATCCCGGGAGCCGGCAGCACGCCGCAGGCGGCAAAAGAGACGGCAGAGCCTGGGCAGGCCGCGCAGTCAGACGATGGGAGTAGCGGCTTCGGCTACACGCCGGAGCAGATCGGCGCGGTGATGGAGAAGGCGCGCGAGGCGCGCGCCGCGCTGGAAGCGCACCACCGGGCGGTGGAGGGGGCGCTGCAGTAGCGCCCGCCGGGCACGGCCGTTACTCCTTGGATTTGGCCTTGCCGATCGTGTCAATCGATACCACCACGTCGCCCTGCGCGCGCGGCTCGTCGGTAAAGCGCGGGCGCTTGTCCATGGGGCGGCCCGCCGCCTCGGCCAGCTCCTGCTCGCGCTGGCTGATCAGCACCAGGCAGTCGCGCAGGCCGTTGATGGTATTCTCGGACAGGGGATGCATGAGCCCCGGCTGCGTGGCGGTGTCCTTGATCACCTCGGTCAGCACGCGCTTGACCGCGCCCAGGATCTGCTCTTCTTTGGAAAATTCGGTATCGCTCATCATCTCTCTCCAGCGGGCCGGGTGGGGGTTGCCCGCGACGGGCAGTGGGACGGCAGAGTGTATAACAGAATAGCGCCGCCGCCCAAAACGCCCCCGCAAGGATCTTTGTCGGGGGTTCGGGTTGTTATACTGTGGGCGGAATCGGCGGAGACAACCCGGGGCCGTCAATTCCCGACGAAACGAACCCCCTCCCCGCCCCTGGACCGCGGCACCGGCTGTGCCGCCAATCGCCCACGAGGAAGACCCATGCCCGAAACCGCCGCCCCCGCCGCCCTGCTCTTCACCGCCCCCGGCTGCCCCCACTGCCCCGGGGTCAAGGCCGCGCTGGAAAAGCTGCTCGCCGAAGGGGCGATCGCCTCCCTGGAGGTGGTCGACGCGACCCGCGAGCAGGCGCGCGCCGCCGAGCTCGGGGTGCGCAGCGTGCCGTGGCTGAGGCTGGGGGAATTCGTGCTCACCGGCGCGCAGACGCCGCAGGAGCTGCGCCAGTGGGCCGGGCGGGCCGCCGACCCGCAGGGCATGAGCGGCTACCTGGAGCACCTGCTGGCCAACGGCGAGCTGGCCGCGGCCGAGGCGCTGCTGCAGCGCCAGCCGAACCATCTCGCCGCCCTGCTGCCGCTGCTGGGAGCCGCCGACACGCCGATCCAGGTGCGCCTTGGGATCGGTGCGATCCTCGAGTCGCTGGAGGGGCAGGAGGCGCTGCGCCCGCTGCTGCCCGAACTGATCCGCCTCAGCGCCCACCAGGACCACCGGGTACGCAGCGACGCCTGCCACTACCTGGGGCTGAGCCACAGTGCCGAGGCCCTGCCCGCCCTCGAGGCAAGGCTGGAGGACGGGCACCCGGAGGTGCGCGAGATCGCCGCCGAGGCGATCGAGAGCATAAGGGAACACCAATAAAGCCTGTTCACCACGAAGCACACGAAGAGCACGAAGGCCCCGTAGGATGTGGTGAACGAACCGCATCAATCGCGTCCATCCGTCCCGACCGATGCGGTTCGCAAGCTCACCGACATCCTACAGGGAGGCTTCGGGGTAACAGTCCGGGACTTGAACTTTCCCTCCCGAAGCCAAATTATTCCCACTACCATTAACAGACAGAAAGAAACCGCGACCGAACCATGCAAAGTACCGCCGAACAGCTCCAGAGCCTGCTGCACAAATTCGACAAGTCCACCATTCCCGCCATCGAACAGGCGGCCGAGGCGGGAGATGCCGAGGCGCAGTTCAAGCTCGGTGCGCTCTACGCCAACGGCAAGGGGGTCAAGCAGGACAGCAGGGCGGCGGCCAGGTGGCTGCGCAAGGCCGCCAAACAGGGGTGGACCGCCGCCCAGACCCTGCTGGGCTGGTGCTATGCCGGCGGCAACGGCGTCAGCAAGGACATGGCCGAGGCGATGCAGTGGTACAGCACCGCCGCCGAAGCGGGTGACACCGACGCCATGTGCTCGCTGGCCGATATCTATGCCAGCGGCGAGCCGGGCATCGAGCAGAACACCCAGGCGATGCTCATCTGGTACGAAACCGCCGCCAACCTGGGGCACCCCAAGGCGCAGTACATGCTCGGCAAGCTGCTGGCCGACGGCAAGCTGGTGGCGCAGAACGACGAGGCGGCCTTCCAGTGGCTGACCCTGGCGATCAGCAACGAGAGCGAGCTGGCACAGAAAGAGCTGGCGCTGCTCACCGCCCGCCTCGACGGCGACACCCTGCAGCAATACAAGGATCGCATGCTGGCGGCGATGCAGCAGCGCCACTGACCCCGGAGCCCGATGCAATGGACGAGAAAGAGTTCAGAAAGGCATTCAAGGACGTCAACGGCGCGCCCTGCATCTTCGCCAAGGCGATCCTGCGCCGCTGCTGCGGCTGCTCCCGCTCGGAGAAGCTCTTCATCGCCGAGCGCGAGGCGGTTGCCTGCAAATCCCCCGGCGCCCGCCAGCGCTGCGCCGAGGTCCAGGCGCGACTGCACGAAAAGGCGATCTTCGCCCTGCACCTGCCCCACGCCGAGAGCGTACTGCCCCACGGCAAGGAGCTGAAGGTGCAGTGCGGCGGCCTGCTCGGCCTGGCGCGGGCACTGCTGCCCGAACAGGCCGACGCCGAAACCGTCGAGGACATCAACGGCCTGCTGGAGGAGTCCCTCGAGGACTACGGCACCGTCGAGGCGCTGCCCTACGGCGAGGTGGTCAGGGGCATCACCAGCTTCCAGCCCCGCGCCAAACGCTAGTCCCCCGCACGACCCTCTTCCCTCGCCACTCGTCCCTTAAAAGATGGGCACGTCGCTCTCGCTCCTTTGCCCATCCTACGCCCCACCCCCTTTCACATTAAACTTTGAACGTAACTACTCACCCCCTTAAGAAAATGATCTCACCGCAAAGGGCCGCTCTTTGGCTTCCTGCCACCGCGGCACTAGTGCATCCATGCACGTCGTGCAAACGCCGCCATGGATGGCGGTGCTAGACAATGTCGGGAACATATTGTCGCGTACGCAAAGGAAGCCCGATGTGGAGGCAGGAGGTAGGCCCGATATAGCGTAGCGGTATCGGGCAGGTTCTGCCGGACACCGCTCCGCTCTGTCCGGCCTACGACTCCCGCTCTCCCGACGATCTCCCGTAGGGTGGGATGCATCCCACCATGAATTTGCCCCAATGATGGGATGCATCCCATCCTACAACGCCCTCACGCCCTGCGGCTTGGCGAGAGTATTGGCAGGGGCGTAGGGCGTGCCGTGCACGCCATGAGAAATGCAAACAGGGGCGAGTAGTTACCTTTGAACGTTGAACCGGTTCTTCTTCTCGCCTCTCGTCCCAGTTCTTCCTCACCCCTCACCCCTCACCCCTCACACCTCACTCCCTCACATGGGTTTATACTCAGAAGAGGATCGCGCCCGCCGCGCCGGGCCGAAGAGAACACGCAACAACGGGGGAGAGGCATGTTCGAAGTCGCCGAACTGGGGCACAAGCTCAGCAAACAGGAGTACGAAGAGCGGGTACCGCAACTGCGCACGCAGCTGCTCGAGGTGCAGGAGGCGCTCAAAGCGGCTGACTTTCCGGTGATCGTGCTGGTCTCCGGCGTCGACGGCGCGGGCAAGGGGGTCACCGTCAACCTGCTCAACGAGTGGTTCGATCCGCGCCACCTGCGCACCTTCGCCTTCGGCGACTCCAGCGACGAGGAGCGCGAGCGCCCCGAATACTGGCGCTTCTGGCGCGACCTGCCGCCGAAGGGGAGCATCGGCCTCTACATCGGATCCTGGTACAGCCACCCCATCTCCCAGCGCGCCAGCGGCGAATTCAACGATGCCGAGCTCGATGGCCACCTGCTGCACATCAAGACCTTCGAGAAGGCGCTGGCCGACGACGGCGCGCTGATCATCAAGTTCTGGCTGCACCTCTCCAAGGAGGCGCAAAAGCGGCGCCTGAAGACACTGGAGAGCGATCCCAAAACCGCTTGGCGCGTCACCAGACAGGACAAGGATCACCTCAGGCATTACGACGAGTTCCGCAGCATCGCCGAGCGCACCCTGCGCGACACCAGCACCGGCGAGGTGCCCTGGATCATCGTCGAGGGAAGCGATCCGCGCTATCGCGGCATCACCGTCGGCAAGCACATCCTCGACCGCATACGCGACCGCCTGCAGCGGACCGAGCACGCCCGGGCCAACATCCCGCCGACCACCACCGATATCCTGCCGGTGCTGACCCGGCCGCTGACTCTGCTCAGCCACCTCGACCTGGGCAAATCGCTGGACAAG
>Ga0068714_10003710_pt1 | contig 17757 bp, 15 predicted proteins | sample MTBNYHSulfiMetaG_FD_62988 | JGI IMG/M metagenome (GOLD analysis project Ga0068714, IMG submission 62988) | Enrichment culture microbial communities from rom New York Harbor, USA that are MTBE-degrading - MTBE-NYH (New York Harbor Sulfidogenic)... | ecosystem: Environmental > Aquatic > Marine >...
TCCTGGCCCTGCTGTTGATCTTCCCCTGGCTGTCGCTCTGGCTACCCGAGCTGCTCAGGTGAGGGCGGACGATAGGGGGATCGCGGCCGGCGAAGCTGCCCCTCCGGGGGCCGAGCCAAGGAGGCGGTCGGTTGGGAATGATTTTTTGGACTGTTGAATGGAGATGAGATGGGCATGGGGATGAACAAAAAAACGACCTTGAGGCCGGTCCGGGCTTCCACCCTTCAGGACTCGGTCTACCAGGAGCTGTTCCAGGCCATCGTCAGCGGGCGGATCGAACCCGGGGAGCGGATAGTCCTGGAGACCCTGGCCAACCAGCTGGGGGTGAGCATCATGCCGGTCAGGGAGGCCATCCGCAAGCTGGAGGCGGGCAACCTGGTCACCATCCAGAACCGGCGGATCGTGGTCAACAAGCTCTCTCCCAAGAATATCAAGGACATCCTCAAGGTCAGGCTCATGCTGGAGGGCTACGCCGCCTCGGAGGCGGCCCGGATCAGGAAGGAGGAGATCATCCCCCTTCTCGAGGAGCTCCTGGTGGAGATGAGCCGGACCGAGGACATCGAGGAGTACCTCAAGGCCAACCGCCGGTTCCACAACACCATCTACAACGAGTGCGACAACCCGGCCCTGGTGGAGGTGATCGACTCCCTGTGGGAACGCTACAGCCCCTACCTCCATATCCTCCTGGACAACCTGATCGACTGGAGGCAGCCGGAATTCACCCGGAACCACAACGAGATGCTCAAGGCGGTCCGGCACGGCGACCCCGCCGGGGCCAAGAAATGGGTCGAGCAGGACCTGCTCGACGCGGCCGAAAGCGTCCTGAACATGATGGCCCTCAAGGACGACCGGGAGGAGGGGGAGGAAGGGGAGCCGGATGAGGGGGTCTGATCCCGGTCCGGAGGCGGCCCCTGGGTTCGGGTCTCCTCCTAAATCGGGAAAGAGCCGGGGTTTGACCGCCCCCTCCCCCGGATCGGGGATAGAAGAAACCAGAGAGGTGAAATGACCACCGATGTCGAAACCAGGGCCGCCCTGGAGCGGATTTTCAACGCCCGCTCGCTGGCGGTGGTGGGGGCCTCCAACGACCCGCGCAAGTTCGGAGGCATGACCCTGGACTGCCTCATCAGGGGCGGCTTTGAGGGGCGTCTCTACCCGGTCAACCCCAAGGCCGACCAAGTCCTGGGATTGAAGGCCTACCCCTCGGTCAGCGACCTGCCGGGGGAGGTGGATCTGGTCTCGGTAATCGTCCCGGCCAGGTTCGTCCCGGAGGTGATCCGCCAGGCCGGGGCCAAGGGAGCCGTCGGAGCGGTGGTCCACTCGGGCGGTTTTTCCGAGCAGGGCGAGGACGACCTGGAGGCGGAGCTGCTGGCCGCCGCCCGGGAGTATGGGATGCGGATCTTGGGCCCCAACATTCAAGGGATCAACTACCTGCCCAACAAGATGTGCTGCATGTTCCTGCCGGTGATCAAGACCCAGGGACCCCTGGCGGTGATCACCCAGAGCGGCTCGGTGACCACGGCCCTGACCGAGTGGCCGGCCGACGAGGGGCTGGGCATCAGCGCGGCCGTCAACCTGGGCAACCAGGCCGACTTGGGCGAGTCCGACTACCTGGACTTCTTCGCCCACGACGACCAGACCAAGGTCATCGTCATGTACCTGGAAGGGGTCAAGAACGGAAGACGGTTTCTGGAGACCCTGCGCCGGACCACGGCCCTCAAGCCGGTGGTGATCCTCAAGGCCGGCCGCACGGCCGTGGGCCAGAGGTCGGCCGCCTCCCACACCGGCTCGCTGGCCTCCAGCTACCAGGTCTTTGCCGCGGCCTGCCGCCAGAATGGGGCCTATGTGGCCCATGACCTGGAAGAGACCTACGACGCGGCCAAGGCCTTGGCCTGTCTTTCCCCTCCCCGAGGCAACCGGCTTCTCAGCGTCTCCACCTCCGGCGGGGCGGGCACCCTGGCCGGGGACCACGCCGAAAGCTACGGCCTGACCATGCCCCTGCTCTCCACCGAAGCGGCGGCCGGGGTCAGGGAGGCCGGCGCCCCGCCCCTGGCCATCCTCTCCAACCCCCTGGACATGGTCACCCTGTCCGCCGAGGATTTCCAGCGGGTCATCCTGGCCCTGGACCGATTCAACCCGGCCGACGTGATCCTCCTCAACCTGGGCGATCCCCTGGAAGGAGGGGCGGAGGTGGCCGAAAAGCTCTCCCGGGAGCTGACGGCCGGGTTCGCGGTGTCCTACTTCGCCGGCGGCCAGGAGGAAAGACGCGGCCGGGTGGCCATGCAGCGCCAGGGTTTGGCCGTCTTCGCCACTCCCGAGAGGGCGGTCCGGGGTATCGGGGCGGCGGTCTGGTACGCCGATTACCGGCGCAAGCGCGGCCTGGACCAGGGAGAGGCGTCATGAGCAATGAGAGCGGCAGGTTCCTGACCGAACCGGAGGCCATCGAGCTTCTGGCCGGGAGCGGGGTGCCCTACCCGGAGCACGCCCTGGCCGTCTCGGCCGGGGAGGCGGCGGCCGCGGCCGGACGCCTGGGCTTTCCGGTGGTCCTGAAGATCGTCTCCCCGGCGGTGGTTCACAAGTCGGACCTGGGCGGGGTGGCCCTGGATCTGGCCGGCGAGAGGGCCGTGGCCGAGGCCCACGGCCGGATCATGGACAGCCTCCGGGCCAAGCTGCCCGAAGCGGTCATCCACGGCGTCCTGGTCTGCCGGCAGGCCCCGGCCGGGGTGGAGGTCATCGTCGGGGCGACCCGGGACCCGGTCTTCGGGCCCACGGTCATGTGCGGCCTGGGCGGCGTCTTCACCGAGATACTCAAGGACGTCTCCTTTCGGGTGGCCCCCTTGGCCCGTATCGACGCCGAGGAGATGATCCAGGAGCTGCGGGGTTACCCGGTCCTGACCGGGGCCCGGGGCGGGCCGCCGGCCGACCTGAAGGCCCTGGCCCGGCTCCTGGTGGCCGTCGGCGATCTGGTCCACCGCCGGCCGGAGATAGTCGAGCTGGATCTCAACCCGGTCCGGGTCTATCCAAACGGCCTCCTGGCCCTGGACGCCAGGGTGAGGGTCAATGAAAGGGCCGGGGGGGTGAGCGGATGAGCCCTATTCCGGAGATCAGACAGGTGGCCATTGTCGGGGCCGGCAATCAGGGGGCCAAGATCGCCTGCCGCTGCGCGGCCCGGGGCCTGACCGTGGCCCTGTTCGACATCCTCCCGGAGGTCCTGGACCGGGCCCTGGCCCAGATCCAGGGCTGGCTCGACGACTTGGCCGTCGGGGGCGGGATGACCCCGGAGGAGGCCGCCCTGGCCCGGGGGAGGGTCCGGCCGGCCCAGACCCTGGCCGCCGCCGTCGAGGGGGCCGACCTGGTCATCGAGACGGTCCCCGAGGAGGTCGGGTTGAAGCGGCGGGTCTTCGGCCAGATAAACGGCCTCATCGGGCCGGAGACCCTCCTGGCCACCAACTCCTCCTCCCTGCCCTGCTCCCGGATGGCCGACGTCCTGGACCGGCCGGAGAACCTGTTCAACATCAACTTCTCCAACCCCCAGCACCCCCATGACCTGCTGGTGGAGATGATGAAGGGTCCCCGGACGGCCAAGGAGGCCATCCTGGCCGGGGAGAGGTTTGTCCGCTCCCTGGGCATGGTCCCGGTGGTCACCCTCAAGGAGATCATGGGCTTCTCCTTCAACCGGACCTGGCGGGCGGTCAAGCGGGAGGTCCTTCACCTGGTGGACCAGGGTTTCGCCGACCCCGAGGACCTGGACCGGGCCTGGATGCTGGAGTTCGGTTCGCCCTGGGGGCCCTTCGGGCTGATGGACATCATCGGTCTGGAAACGGTCCGGGACATCGAGAACCAGTACTTCCTCGACAGCGGCGACGAAAGGGACAAACCCCCGGCCCTGCTGGACAGGATGATCGACCGGGGCAGGTGCGGGGTCAAGACGGGCTGCGGTTTCTACACCTACCCCGACCCGGACTACGAGAACCCCGCCTGGCTGAAGAAGGAAGGTCCCTGGGCGGACGACCTGCTCAACCGATTGAACGGAAAGGAAGACGACCAATGACGGATAGCGTATGGGATTACCGGAACCCTTACGAGTGGATGAAACGGGTTCAGACCTCCACCTTGCCGCCGCTGATGATCTGCGTCGCCGTCAGCGGCGGGGTCCAGGGCAAGGAGGCCAACCCGAACCTGCCGGAGACGCCGGAGGAGCTGGCCGAGTCCACCCAGGGCGCTTATAAGGCCGGGGCTTCCCTGGTCCACGTTCACGCCCGGGACCCCGAGAAGCTTTACGAGAGCGCCGGCTCGGCCGAGGTCTACCGCCAGGTCAACGGGGCCATCCGGGAGAGATGCCCGGACATGGTCATCAACAACACCACCGGCGGCAGCTGGGGCATGTCCGTGGAGGAGCGGCTGTCCTGCCTGGACGCCCGGCCGGAGATGGCCACCTTGAACCTGGGCCCGGACATGTACAAGATGACCCTCAAGGAGCGCAAGGCCCCCCTGCCCCACCCCCGGCCCAAGCAGGAGCTGGACGGCTGCATGTCCAACACCTACGGCGAGGTGGCCGCCTTTGCCCGGGCCATGAAGGAGCGGTCCATCAAGCCGGAGATGGAGATGTATCAGCCCGGCCACGTCTGGGTGGTCCGCGACGTCATCGCCCAGGGCCTGGCCGAGCCGCCCTACCTGATCCAGTTCGTCATGGGCTACCAGACCTCCAGCTACGCCACCCCGGCCAACCTCCTGGGAATGATCAACGAGCTGCCGGAACAATCCATCTACCAGGTGGCCGGCCTGGGACCTTTCCAGCTCTCCATGACGGTCATGTCCATCATCCTGGGCGGCCACGTCCGGGTGGGCCTGGAGGATAACGTCTACCTCAGCAAGGGCCGGCTCTTGGCCTCCAACGCCGAGATGGTCGAGCGGATCGTCCGCCTCGCCCGGGACCTCAACCGGGAGATCGCCACCCCGGCCCAGACCCGGCAGATGCTATCCTTAAGCCAGACCCCCAGCCGCTACTGAATCCGGGCCCGGCCGGACCCCGGCAAAGAAAAGGGCGGCCCCAAGGGGCCGCCCTTTTCTAATGACCGGCGCGGTCTACGGGTTCATCCGGGAGCACCCCCAACCATTGATCTCCCTCCCAGGACCCATGGAGCCCGGCGGTGCCTGAGCCAGGAAAGGCTCTCTTTCCAGCCCTTGGTAGCCCCGAAAAGCTAGCCCACGTAGCGGGTCAGCCACAGGCTCAGGTCGGGGTAGAGCAGAATGGAGAAGAAGGCCAAGCCCACCAGGTAATGGAAAAGCTGGAATATCCGCTTCGTTTTCGGTTCCAGCCGGGAAACCAAAATATCGACCCCGATATGGGCCTCCTCCTTCAGGGTGTAGGCGGCCCCCAGATAGACCGCCCACACCATGAGGTACATGGAGATCTCCTCGGACCAGCCGATGGGAGAGATACGTTCCCTTGGAGGGCGACAAGGCCTGGGCGGGAAAGCGGGGACAGATCTCGAATCGGCAAGGACTTATGCAAAACACCCTAAAAAAATATGGTCTTTTGCCTTACGCGGCGGTGAAAGCGGACAAGGCCAGGCAACGGCCTTGGGTGGGGTGGGTCGCTCAGGTCTCGGCGCCGGCCGCCGGCCAAAGGACCGCTTCCTCGTCCTCGGCCTTTAGCCGCATGGACTCGACCGCTCCCTCCTTGACCGAGGTGATGTGCTCGGTCAAGAGCCGGCAGGCCTCGTCCTTGTTTCCGGCCCGGAGAGCCTCGAGAATGAGACGATGATCGCTCAGGTAGCGGTGTCGAGGCGGAGTGAAGAGCACATCGGCCCGGTACTTGAGGTAGAGCATCTCGAAGAGGTAGCTCAGCAGCCGCTCGCCCACTGCGCTCCCGGCCAGGGAGGCCAGGGTCAAGTGAAAATCCATGTCGGCCAAAAGGATCCGTTTGGGGTACTGGCTCTCCAGGGCCCGGGCGTGGGCCTCCAACGGGGCCTCCAGCCGATCCAGGGCGGCCCGGTCGGCCAGGGCCGCGACCTTGTTCACATTGGCCAACTCGATGGTCAGTCTCAGGTCGTAGATGTCGATCATTTCATCCAGGGTGATCCGCTCCAGAAAGTAACCCCGGTTGGGGATGTGGGTCAGGAATCCCTGGAAGTGAAGCCACTTCAAGGCCTGGACGATGGGCGTCGGGCTGCGTCCCAGCTTTTTGGCCAACTCCCGGGCGTTGAGGCGTTGCCCGGGTGTGATCTCACGCAGAAACAGCATCCGACGGATGCTTTCGTAGGCTTCGAGAGTCAGATCACGAGATTGGTCTTTAGGGCTCAAATCGGTTGTCTCTTTCAGAAGGATGATTCTCTTCCAAAGAAGGTCTTGCCATGACCCCTAGGCTATCGACTAACACACTGATACCAAAGTTTTTTTTCGGTGTCAACGGCCACCTGAAAGCCGTCTCCGGGAATCACTGATACCAACTTGCATCTAAAATGCGACAAGGAGGTGCCGGGGAGAGGAAGCGGCAAAGGTCGATCCCGCCGCGCGGGGAGGACCAGACCAGGAAAAGGAACCGGCGTCCCGGTCCAGAGACCGAATTGGACCGACTTGTTTTCAGCCCTGCAACTGTCGATTGACGAACCGCTCCATCCGATCCATGGCCTCGGTGAGGCGCTGGGTGTCCAGGGTGCACGAGATCCTGACGAACCCTTCGGTGGAGCCGCCAAAGGCGAGGCCCGGCACCACGACCACCTGCTCCTGATCCAGAAGATCCAGGGCGAAGCGCATGGAATCCCGGTTCACCCCGGAGATGTCGGGGAAAAGATAGAACGACCCGGCCGCCGGATGGACCCTCACCCCCGGCATGGCGGACAGCCGGCCGTGGACCAGGGCGCAGCGGGACTTGAACCGACGGGCCATGTCCTTGAAACCGGTCTGGTCCATCCTGAGCGCGGCCAGGGCGGCCCGCTGGGAGACGCTGGCCGTGCAACTGGTGTAGAAGGTGACCACCTTGGCCGCCTGGTTCATCAGCCAGGCCGGTCCGTAGGCGTAGCCGACCCGCCAGCCGGTCATGGCGCATTTCTTGGAAAAGGAGTTGACCACCGCACACCGCTCGGCCATTCCCGGCCGGGTGGAGATCGACTCGTAGGATCCCTCGAAAACCAACCGATCGTAGACCTCGTCGGAGATGACGATCAGGTCCCGGTCCACTGCCAGGCGGGCCAGGTGGTCCAGGACCGGTCCGGGAATGATGCTTCCGGTGGGGTTGTTGGGTGAGTTTAGAAGAAGGACCTTGGTCCTGGAGGTGATGGCCTGCTCAACAGCTTCCGGGCGGACCACGAAGCCATCCTCGAAGCGGGTCGGAACGGGTGCCGTCACCCCTCCCGAAAGGGTTATCTGGGCCTGGTAGGAAGGGAAATACGGCTCCGGGACGATGACCTCCTCAGCCGGGTTGAGGAGGGTTTTGAGCAGGGAGGTCAGGCCGCCCATGCCGCCGTGGGTGATGAGCAGTTGCTCAGGCTCAAGCTCGGTCCCCCGCTCGGCGCGGATGTAGCGGATGAGCTCGGCGATCAACTCCTGATCGCCCCGGGACGGGGTGTAGTGGGTGTGACCGGCCAGGGCGTCGTCCAAGGCCGCCCGGCAGACCTCATGGGAGGTGTGGAAATCCGGATCGCCGATGCCTAAGGAGATGACGTTCTTATAGGACGCCGCCCGCAGGGACATCTCCCGGATGAGACTGGGTGCGATCTCCCGCACCGATCCGGCTAATTTATGGTCCATGATTCTCCGTCAGGTCTGGCCCAGCAGTCTGGGAATGAAGAGGGTTACTCGGGGAGGATAGGTTGTCAACAACAGGACGGTCAACTCCACCGCCGGATACGGCGGAACCGGCCGAAGGATGAGGGGCAGGTTGAGCCCCGTCACCCCGGAGACGACAAAGATACAGACCGGTGGGGGGAGCAGGCCGACGACGAACGGTATGGAGGACCATCTGGTTCTGAACCTGGCCGAACTTCGGGTCATGGACGAGGACAACGGCGCACTCCAGGCCGTCCACCACGCCTTGCTCAAGAGCCGTGTCCCACTCGCCTGAAGGGATCGGGATCGAGCTGGCGCCCAAGGCCGAGCGGTTGGCGGGGTTGTCCGGCCGGGCCTCGGCCTTCCTGACGACCACCCTGGCCCAAGCCCCTGCGGCCGGGATGAGGATCATCATCATTAGGGTGACAATGGACACCATCCGCCTCGTGGCTTCTTCCGCCTGGGTTGATGGGGGGAAAACGACAACCGGATGCACAGCTCCCCCCGACGGTCATAGACCGCCTCTATCCCGGGTCCGATTCCGGGGGCCGGTTAAGCCGGCCGGGAATAACTTACAACATGGCTCTCTAAAAGATGAGCCAATATTTTTCTACCGCCCCCGGAGGGTTACTCCGGATGACGGTCAAGGGATGATCAGGCTCGTTTGAGAACGCCCTCGATCCGCTCCAGGAGCCAATCGATCTCCTCCTTGGTGATGACCAGCGGCGGAGCGAAGCGGATGACATGATGGTGGGTCTCCTTGCACAGCAGGCCGACCTCCATGAGCTGCTCACAGAAACGCCTCGCCCCACCGGCCTCGGGGTGCAGCTCGACGCCGATCAGGAGTCCCTTGCCCCGAACCTCCTTGACGTGGGGGCTTTTGATCTCCCGCAGGTTGGAGATGAAGTAAGCCCCTAGACGGGCCGCGTTCTCGATCATATCCTCTTCGACCAGGACCTTGAGGGCCATCCGGGCCACGGCACAGGCCAAGGGGTTGCCGCCGAAGGTGGAGCCGTGATCGCCGGGCATGAACACGCTCATCACCTCGCTGTTGGAGAGGACCCCTGAAACCGGGTAGAAACCGCCGGAGAGCGCCTTGCCGACCAGGGTCAGGTCGGCCTCGACCTCCTCGTGCTCCTCGGCCAGGAGCTTGCCGGTGCGGCCCAGGCCGGTCTGGATCTCGTCGGTGATGAGCATTACGTTGTTGGCCCGGCAGATGTCCCGAACCTCCCGGAGGTAGCCCTCCGGAGGAACGTTGACTCCGGCCTCGCCCTGGATCGGCTCCACCAGAAAGCCGACCGTGTTGGGGGTGATGGCCTGCTCCAAGGCCCGGGCGTCGCCGAAAGGGATCATCCTGAAGCCAGGGGTAAAGGGGCCGAAGCCCTGCTTGTACTGCTCTTCGGAACTGAAACCGACAATGGTGATGGTCCGTCCGTGGAAGTTGTCCTCGCAGACGATTACCTCGGCCTGACCCTCAGGCACCCCCTTGACCTGGTAGCCCCACTTGCGGACCGCCTTGATGACCGTTTCCACCGCTTCGGCGCCGCTGTTCATGGGCAGCACCTTGTGGGAGTTGGTCATCCGGCACAGCTCTTCATAGTAGGGCCCCAGTTGATCGTTCCTGAAGGCCCGGGAGACGATGGTCAGCCGCTTGACCTGGTCGATCATGGCCTGGGCGATCCTGGGGTGGCAGTGGCCCTGGTTGACCGCCGAGTAGGCCGACAGGCAGTCCAGGTAGCGGTTGCCTTCGGTGTCCCAGACCCAGACCCCCGAGCCGCGAGTCAGAACCACGTCCAGGGGCATGTAGTTACTGGCTCCGTAGGCGTTCTCGAGATGGATGTAGTCCTCTTTCTTCATTTCAGCTCCTTGCCCCCGAACCGGCCGCCGCTGGGACGGACGAGTCAGTTGGTTTTGACGATCCAGGTGCCGGCCCGCCCGTCCAGGGACCGGCCGTACCTTTCGGCCGAGGTGATGATGACCAAGGTCCCGCCGCCCTCCAGGAACTCCACCGCGGCCTGGATCTTGGGACCCATGCTGCCGGGTGGAAACTGGCCCTGGGCCAGGTGCTGCCTGGCCTGGTCGAGGGTCAGGACATCCAGCCCCCGCTGGGTCGGCCGGAGATAATCGAGATAGACCTGATCCACCTCGGTCAGGATGTGCAGCTCCTGGACCCCCAGCTCCATGGCCAGCAGGGCCGAGGCCAGGTCCTTGTCGATCACTCCGTCCAGGCTCCGAAAGCCGCCGTCGGCCCTCCGGCAGACCGGCACCCCGCCTCCGCCGAGGGCGATGACCACCGTCCCGGAAAGGAACAGGCGGCGGATGGATTCGAGCTCGATGATGCCTGCCGGCCTGGGCGAAGGGACCACCCGGCGCCAGCCCCGGCCGGAGTCGTATCTGACCTGCCAGCCGTGCTCCAGAGCCAGGCTCTCGGCCGCCTCGGCCTCGAAGCAGGGGCCGACGAACTTGGTCGGGTTGTCCAGAGCAGGGTCGTTTTCATCGACCAGGACCTGAGTCGGCAGGGCGGCTACGTCCCTATCCACGCCCCTGGCGATGAGCCTGTTCCTGAGGGCCTGTCCGATGAGGTGCCCCAGGCCGCCGGCCACATCGGCCACCAGGTAGCTCACGGGCGGAGGAGGAGACGCACCGGCCGTTGCCTCGGCCCTCATCAGGGCCTGGCCGATCTGAGGCCCGTTGCCGTGGGTCAGGGCCAACCGGTAACCTTTATTCAGGGCCTTGACCACCCCTTCCAGGCTGTCCTCTATATCTTCCGGTCGAACGGCCGGCGCGCCGGCGGCTCCGGGGCCGACAATGACGTGTCCGCCCAGAGCCACCACGGCCGTCCGGGGGGAGGCCTGTCCGGGCCCAGGTGTGGTGACGGCTGGCTGATGCTTACCGGCAGGGGAGGAGGCCAGGGCCGTCAACGGCTCCACGGGGACCGACGCTCCGCTGTCCGAGGGAAGGCCGCCTCCGGCCGGGACGATCGTTTTCCAGGTCAGCATTGGCGGCCCGCTCCGGCCAGGGCCTCCAGAACAGCCATCTGAACGTACATCCGGTTCTCGGCCTGCCGGAAGACGGCCGACTGGGGACCTTCGATCACCTCATCGGTAATCTCCTGGCCCCGATAGGCCGGCAGGCAGTGGAGAACAATGGCTTGGGGCGCGGCCGCCTGGAGCAGTCCGGTGTTGACCTGATAACCGTCAAAGACTTTTTCCCGGGTCTCCTTCTCGGCTTCCTGGCCCATGGAGGCCCAGGCATCGGTGTTGACCACCTGGGCTCCCCGGGCCGCTTCCCGGGGGTCGGTGGTCAGGAGGATATCAGCCCCGGCCTTGAGAGCCGAATCCAGCAGATCCCCATCCGGCTCATAACCCTTGGGGCAGGCCAGGCGGAGGCTGAAACCGAGCTGCCGGGCAGCGGCGATCCAGGAATAGGCCATGTTGTTGCCATCGCCGATCCAGGCCGCCACGAGGCCCTCCAGGGAGCCGCGGAGCTCCTGAACGGTCAGCAGGTCGGCCAATAGCTGGCAGGGGTGGTTGCGATCTGTGAGGGCGTTTATGACCGGCAGGCCGGACCACTGGGCCAGGGTTTCGATCCGGTCGTGGCCGTGGGTCCGGACCACCAGGCCGTCGAGATACCGGCCCAGGACGCGGGCCGTGTCCTCCAACGGCTCCCCCCGGTCCAGGTGGGTGTGCTGCGGAGCCAGGAACAGGGCGCCGCCGCCCAAAAGAAAGATGCCTGCCTCGAATGAGACCCTGGTCCGGGTGGAGTGCTTTTCAAAGAGCATCCCCCAGGCCTGCCCGGCCAAGGGCTTGGGCAGGTTCCCTTCCGGCTTGAGGCGTTTCAGCTCGGCCGCGCGAAGGAGAAGGTTGAGGATTTCCTTGCCCGGGCAGTCAAGCAAGGAAAGAAAATGGTTCATCTGAGCCGCCTCCTCTGAGGATCAGGCCGGATACCCGGTTTGAATTTCATTTATTTCTTAACTTAATAATGTCCCAGGCAACCTCAAATGCAATTGAATTTATGATAGCATTATGGACTATCAACCTTTCCGCCCGTTGTCAAGGAATCTTCCGGAACGATATGGACCGCTTCACCGGCGGGCCTTGAGGCCGGGGGAAACAGGTCAAACCCGCCGCGTGGGGACCTTTGGTCGGGCCGGGGAACCGGTCGGCCCGGATGCTCTCGATCAGGGATCTTTGGGGAAGCGGCCCTTGTCCCTTCCAGGTTTTTCCCGGGTCGGCTCTCCCCTGGTCCTGCCGCCAGACCGGATCGGCGGTTCGGACTACCTCCCTCAATGGCCCCTTGCGGTCATTGGGGTGAAGGCCAGGCGGGGCCATCCCGGGAGGTCAAGGTTAGCGGAAGAAGGGGATTTCGGGACCGCCTTCAGGAATCGTCTTTGCGGGCCAGTCTGGCCCAGGGCTCGCGGGCCTCGAAAAGATGCATCCGCTTCATGTTGAACCCGACCCGGACCGTATCCCCCGTCCTGAGGGCGGTTCTGGGCCCGATCGAGGTTCGGAAGCTCTGGCCGCCGCAGGCGAGGGTCAGCATGGTTTGGGAGCCCAGGTCCTCGACCACCTCGGCCTCCATGGGATGGGCCTGATCAATGGTCTGATCGACCCCGGCGGTCAGATCCTCGGGCCTCAGGCCGAAGATCAACTCCCGGCCCAGCCCGGCCTCGTAGTCGGGCCAGTACTGGCGAGGCACCGGCTCCCGGCGCCCGCAGGTGATCAGGACCAGCCCGCCGTCCACCTGCTCCAGGCGGGCCGGAGCCAGGTTCATGGACGGAGAACCGATGAAGGAGGCCACAAAGACGTTGGCCGGTTGGTCGTAGACTTGAATCGGGCTGCCCACCTGCTGGCAGACCCCCTTGTTCAAGAGGACCAGTTGGTCGGCCAGGCTCATGGCCTCCACCTGGTCGTGGGTGACGTAGATCATGGTCGTTTCCAGGCGGCGATGAAGCCGGGCCAACTCGGCCCGCATCTGAACCCGGAGGCTGGCGTCCAGATTGCTCAGCGGCTCGTCAAAGAGAAAAACCTTGGGGTCGCGGACAATGGCCCGTCCCAAGGCAACCCTCTGGCGTTGGCCGCCCGAGAGCTCCCTGGGCTTCCGCCCGAGGAGCTCGGTCACCCCGAGGATGGCCGCCGAATCGGTGACCCGTTTTTTAATCTCCGTCTTGGAAAACTTGCGCATCTTCAGCCCGAAGCCCATGTTCTCGAACACCGACATGTGGGGATAAAGGGCGTAGTTCTGAAAGACCATGGCCATGTCCCGGTCCTTGGGCGGCAGATGGGTGACCCGCCGGCCGTCGACATAGACCTGGCCCTCGGTGACCTCCTCCAGGCCGGCGATCATGTTCAGGGTGGTGGACTTACCGCACCCCGAAGGGCCGATGAGAACCACGAACCGGCCGTCTTCGATGGTCAGGTTGAACCTGCTGACCGCCTCAACCCGACCGAACCGTTTGGAAAGATCTTCGAGGACCACGGAGGCCATGACACTTCCTACTTGATCGCCCCGACGGTCATGCCGGAGACGTAGTAATCCATGAAAAGGACGTAGAAGACGATGACCGGGGCGGCCCCCAGAAAGGCTCCGGCCATGAGCGAACCCCAGTAGTAGATGTCGCCCCGGATCAGCTCGGTCACCACGCCCACGGTGAGGGTTTTGGTCTCGGCCGGAGAGATGAAAACCAGGGAGTAGAGGAGGTCGTTCCAGGCCATGCTGAAGGCGAACAGGGCGGCGCAGACAATGCCCGGCACGGCCATGGGCAGAACCACCCTGATCAGGCTCTGTAAGCGGTTGCAGCCGTCGATCATGGCCGATTTTTCGATCTCCACCGGCAGGCTCTTGAAGTAACCCATGAGCAGCCAGGTGCAGAACGGAACCAGGAAGGTGGGATAGGTGACCACCAAAGACCACAGGGTGTCGGTCAGACGCAGCCCGGCCACGACCTGGGTCAGGGGCAGGAACAAAAGAGCATAGGGCACAAGGTAGGTCACGAAAATGGCGAATCCGAAGATCTTGACGCCCCTGAAGTTCATCCGGCTGATGGCGTAGGCCGCCGGGAGACTGGCCGCCACGGCGATAAGAGTGCTGGCCAGGCTCACGAAAAGGCTGTTGAGGAGCCAGGTGGGGAAAAGAGTGTCGGTGAAAAGAAGCTTGTAGTGGTCCGGGGTCAGGGCGCCCAGGCTGACCAGAAAAGGATTGAGGCGGAGGTTGTAGACGGCGGAGTCCGCCTTGATGGAGGTCAGAAACATGTTGTAGAGGGGCAGCAGGGTGAAGACCAGGAAGGCCGTCAGGGGCGCGTACACGGTAAGCCAGCGCTGCCACCGAGGGCTAGTCATAGGTCGTTCCCAGGCGGATGGCCTTGAGCTGGAAGTAGACCACCACCGCCAGGACGGGGAACAGGAACAGCGACACCGCCGCCCCTTGACCCAGGCGCCCTCCGGAAAGGCCAACCTGGAAGGAGAGGGTCGACAGCAGGTGGGTCATGTTCATCGGTCCGCCCTTGGTCAGGATGTAGACGATGTTGAAATCGCTGATGGTCATGATGGTCGAAAAGAGGATGACCACCAGCAGGAGCGGCTTCAAGAGGGGCAGAGTGACGTAACGAAAGGTCCGGATCGGCCCGGCTCCGTCCATCTTGGCCGCCCGGTAGAGATCGGGCGGGATGGAGACCAGGCCGGCCAGAAGGGTGATGGCGAAAAAGGGCAGCCCGCGCCAGGTGTTGACCACAATGATGGAGATCATGGCCAGATAGGGATCGGACAGCCAGGGCAGGCCGCGTTCCATGAGGTTGAGGTGGACCGTCGCCCAGTTGATGACGCTGAAGATGGGGTCGAACATCCACAGCCAGCCCAGGGTGCTGAGCGTGCTGGGGATGACCCAGGGCAGGAGGATTATGCCCCGGATGAGCCTCTTCCAGGGCAGCTCCCGGTTGAGCAGAAGGGCCAGGCCCAATCCGAGGACCGTCTTGGTACCGACCGAGAACACGGTGTAGACCACGGAGTTCTGGAGGGTCTGCCTGAAGGTTTCATTGCCCCCCAGCCGGGCGTAGTTGTCCAGGCCGATGAATCCGCCGCTGTGGCCGACCGTGGAATCGGTGAAGGAGAGAAGGATGGCCTTCAGAAAAGGGTAGGCCACGAGTAAGGTGATGATGGCCAGGGCGGGGGCGATGAAAAGATAGCCCGAAAGCTGTCCGGTGTGGATCCTCTCCTTGAGGCTTACCGCCGGAGTGCTTTTCATCCCCGCCCTGCCCGCCGTTTTCCGTTGCCAGGGGGTTACTTCTGCTGGCCCGCGTAGATCCCGGTGATCTCCTTCTCGGCCCACTTCATGGACTCATCGATGCTCTTCTGGCCGGTGGCCACATAGGAGAACATGTTGCCGATGACGTACAGGTCCCAAACCATCTGCGAGGGAGCGGTCACCGGTCCGGGATAACCCAGGGTGTGCTCGTACTGGCTGATCTCTCCGATGAACCTGATCTTGGGGTCGGAGGTGAAGACCTTGTGCTGCCGGTAGTCCTTGAGGAAGGGGACATTGTAACCCACGGCCACCTCCAGCAGGTTGTCGAACTGGGCCTTTTGGAAGTGGAACTTCAGGAACTCCTTGGCCAGCTCCTTGTTTTTGGAGAAGTCCCAGATGCCCAGGCTCAAGGGGTCGGCAAAGGCGAACCGGCCCTTGGGGCCCTTGGGCGGCAGGATGTGGTCGATGGCCTCGGCCATGGGTTGGCCGGTTTCGGCGATGGGGATCTTCTTGCTCATGGCCGCCTTGTAGATGCTGGGGCTGTTGAAGACCATGGAGCATTGATCGGCCAGGAAAGCCCGGTTGTTGGCCCCGTCATCCCAGGAAACCACGTCCGGGGTCATGGCCTGGTCGAAAATTTTCTTGCCCATGGCCAAGGCCGTGGCGGTTTCCGGCGAGTTGATGGTCACGGTCTTGCCATCGGCCGCGGTCACGCCGGCGCCGTAGCTCCAAAGAAGGCACAACAGGGCCGCATTGCCGTCCCGGGAGTGACCCATCTGGATGCCCACCGGCTTGCCGATGCCCTTGAGCTTGGCCCCGACGCGAAGAACATCTTCCCACGTATCCGGGGGGTTTTCGCCGACCTGTTTGATGAGGTCGGTCCGGATGACCAGGGGATAGGGATAGTAGTACCAGGGCACGGATTTCCAGACGCCGCCGACCTGGCAGGTCTCGGCGGCCAGGTCGATGTAACCGCCGAACTGATCACCCAGCTCCTTGACCAGATCGTCCACGGGAGCCATCAGCTCCTGATAGACCAGCGCGTCGGCGCCGTAGTTCTGGATGATATCGTGACCCGACTTGGCCTGGGCCTCGGCCGCCTTCTTGGCCGCGAACTGGTGGTGGTCGATGGTGTCCACCCGAACCTGGATCCCCTTCATCTTGCCGAACTCCTCGGCGTGCTTTTTGATCTCCTTGTCTACGTCGGGAATGAAGTGAGACCAGACCATGATGGTCAGCTCCTGATCGGCGGCCGAGACTCCGACGGCCGATCCGGTGATCACCAGGGTCAGCATCGCCAGACCGATGATGAACCACTCCACTCCGATCCTCAGTTTCCTAAACATCAGCCATTCCTCCCCTTGAATGTGGTAATGGGTTGATTTTTTGGAGAATATCGGGATGAACCGGTTAATGCAATTGCATTTATAATCGCAAAATGTTAGCATAAAAGCCATAATTCCGTCAAGCGCAATTTCGTGGTTCACCGGCGGGCTCCGCGGTTGCCGCCAACAATCGGTCGGGAAATAAATGGTGCCCGGCCGCGGGGCGGGTCACGATCGGAGCCGTCCAGGCCACGGAGCCGGACCCTGATTTGTTGGTGATTGCGGAGAACGATAACGGTATCACCCTCTGAGAGGTGAACAGTCTCGGCCGGGAAGGAGGGGCCCGCCGCGCCTGGCATCTGCAGCCAACTCGGGCAAGTGAAATATCCGGGATAGCCCGCTCTGACAGGGCTCGTCCCCAGGCAGGCGATCTTCCCGGCCTCAGAAGACCAACGAAAGCTACCCCACGTAGCGGGTCAGCCACAGGCTCAGGTCGGGGAAGAGAATGATCAGGATCACCCCGATCACGAGCAGGAGGAAGAAGGGCCAGACCCCCCTGACCACCTCCTTTATCTCGCTTTTGGCCACGCCCATGGTGACGTAGAGGTTCATCCCCACCGGCGGGGTGATCAGGGCCAGCTCCATGTTGATGGTGAAGATGATCCCGAACCAGACCGGATCAATCCCCAGGCGCTGGACGATGGGGAAAAAGATGGGCACCACGATGAGGATGGTCGAGACCACCTCGAGAAAGCACCCCAGGAAAAGGAGCAGAATGTTGACGAAGATCAGGAAGGTCCACTTGTCCAGGTCCATCTGAACGGCCAGGTTGACGATCTTCTGGGGGACCTGGTTTATGGTCAGCACCTGGCCGAACAGAATCGCCGCGCCGATGATCATGAAGATCATCGTGGTGGTCTTGACCGTTTCCTTGAAGATCGGGACCAGGTCCCTCAGACCCAGCCGGCGATAGATGAGAAAGCAGATGGCGAAGGCCATGAGGGCCCCGATGGCCCCCGCCTCGGTGGGGGTGAACAGGCCCAGGTAGATGCCGCCGATGATCACCGGCGGCATGGAGAGTGACAGGGCGGCCCTCTTGGTGGCGGCCCACCGTTCTTTCCACGACGCGGCCGGCTCGCCCTTCAGGTGGGGACGCCTGGAGGCGAACAGCCAGCAGTAGGCCACAAAAAGGCCCGAGATCATGACCCCCGGGATAATCCCGGCCATGAACAGCTTGCCCACCGAGGTGTCGGTCACCGCCCCGTAAATGATCATCGGCCCGCTGGGGGGGATCATGATCCCCAGGGTCCCCCCGGCGGCCACCAGGCCCAGCACGAACCTCTCCTCGTACTTGTAGCGGATCATGGCCGGAATCGCGGCGATGCCGATGGTCGCCGCGGTGGCCGCGCTGGAGCCGCAGATGGCG
>Ga0068714_10003711_pt1 | contig 17756 bp, 9 predicted proteins | sample MTBNYHSulfiMetaG_FD_62988 | JGI IMG/M metagenome (GOLD analysis project Ga0068714, IMG submission 62988) | Enrichment culture microbial communities from rom New York Harbor, USA that are MTBE-degrading - MTBE-NYH (New York Harbor Sulfidogenic)... | ecosystem: Environmental > Aquatic > Marine >...
AAACAACATGCTGAATGCGCTAATTTGCTGCTGTGCCATCCCAGTCATCCCAACCTGGTAGTTGGGGGGGACCTGGATCTGTTCGTGGACGGCGGCAAGGATGTCGGTGTTCACGTCGCCCAGGGCGCGTCCAGACACGTTGCCCGTTACTGTCAAGGTGCGCTGCCGGTTGAAGCGCTTGATCTGAGCCGGTGAATCGGATTTGGCCAGCGTACCGATTTGACCGATCGTGACCGCGCTACCTCCTTCGGTGAACTTGAGCGGTATGCGTTCGAGCTTGTCTGTCTGCTGGCGGGACTCTTCGTTGACGATGAGCGTGATGTCCAGCTCCGATTGTCCTTCCCGCTGCAGGGTCGATACCTGTGACCCGGACATGGCCGTGCGCAGCGCGCTGGCTACTTCGGATGGAGTGATCCCCAGGTCCTTCATTCGCGAGCGATCCAGATTGATTTGCCACTCCGGAGACCGATCCGACTCGGCATTGCGCACGTCGGTGACGCCGGGCACGGTGCGCATGATCGTTTCGACCTGCTTGGCCAGGGCGATCAGGGTATCCATTTCCGCCCCTTGCACCTGCAACTGGAGCCCGGCCTGGCCACCACCTCCGCCGAGACCGCTGGAGAGAGAGAGCTGGACGTTCGCTCCCGGGATGCTCATGGATTTGCCGCGCAATTCGTCCACGATCTGGAAGACCGTGCGCTCGCGCTCGCCCTTGTCCACGAGCTTGATCGTGACGCTGGCGGTCCCAACCCCGGAGCTGCCGCCGGGTCCGCCACCACTTCCGCTACTGCCAACTTGAGCCAGGACGTCCTTGACCTCAGGGATGGTCTTCAGCAGCTCCTCGAACTTGCGAACCGCCTGATCGGTGCCTTGCAGGGAGGTCCCGGCTGCCATCATGATACTGGCGCTGATCTTGCCGTCATCCGAGTTGGGCGCGAACTCCTGACCAACCAACCGCAAGGGAATGAATGCGTATGCTCCCACCATCGCTGCCACCGCAACCAGAATCACCAGCGGCCGATGGCGCAGGCCCCATCCGAGGATGGCGGCGTAAACATTGGCCGTGGCCTCGTACAGCCGGTCCCACCAACCAACCAGTTTTCTCGACAAACGACCATGCGGCTGCTCAGTCTCTTTCCTCAACCAGAGCGATGCCAGCATCGGCGTGAGTGTGAAGGAAACCATCAGCGAACACAGAGTCGCAGTCGCGATCGTGATGCCGTACTGGCGAAAGAGCATGCCGACCATCCCCGTCGTGAACGCGACCGGCAGGTAGACGACCACGTCGGTCAAGGTGATCGCGATGGCAGCGAGGCCGATCTCCATACGACCGTTGAGCGCCGCCTCCCTCGGCGGTTCACCCCGGTTGAGGTGGGTGAAGATATTCTCCAGGACCACGATGGAGTCGTCTACCAGGATGCCAATCGTCAGCGCCAGAGCGAGTAACGTCAGCGTGTTGAGGCTGAAGTCCATGATCCACATAACGAGAAACGTGGTAATCATCGAGGTTGGCACGGCCAGCAACACGATAATCGTGCTGCGCAGCGTGTGCAAGAAGGCCAGCAGCACGATGCCCGTGATGAACACCGCCAGAATCAAGTCGGTTTGCACGGCATGGACCGACGCTTTCGTGAACTCGGTGTCATCGGTTACGACGTTCACCGCCATGCCCTGCGGCAGCGTGGGTGCCAGCATGGCCAACGTCCGGTAAACTCCTTCCGAGGTGGCGATGGCATTGGCATCGGACTGCTTGGTGATGGCGATACCCACGGTTTCCTGGCCGTTCAGGCGCAGTATTTTGTCGATGTCCTTGTGGGTTAGCGTGACCGTCGCGACATCTTTGATCTGGATATGCTTGCCTCTGGCAGACACCTCGAGGTTCTCGATGTCCTCCAGTTTGGCGAATCTGCCGATGGACCGAACGGACAGCCGGCTGGCGTCGGTACTCACTGCACCAACAGGCATGCTGACGTTCGCCGCCTGCAAGGCATTGGAGATGTCCGAGAGTGACAGGCGGTACGCTGCCAACTTCAAGGGATCGACTTGCACCTGGATCTCCGCCTCTTCGCCGCCCGAAACCGTGACGGAGGCCACTCCTGGAACAGCCAGCAGTCGCGACTTGATCGTCTCGTCGGCGACACGGTATAACTCGGTCAGATCCTCCGTACCGCTCACGGTGAGGTTCATGATCGGCATGCTCTGCATGTTCGCCTTGATGACCGAGGGTTCGTCCGCGCCCTCGGGCAGGTTGCCCTTGATTTTCGACACAGCGCGCTCGACGTCGCTGGCCGCCTGGTTCGAGTCGACCTCTTGAAGAAACTCGATCATGACGGTGGCAGTGCCTTCCTGCGCAGTGGATTGAATCGCATCGACCCCGGAGATGCCGGCCACCTCGTCTTCGATGACCTTGACGATCTGCTCCTCCATGTCTTCGGCCGCCGCGCCGGAGTAGTTTGTGACGATGGTGACGACGGGGATGTCGGTCTTTGGGAAGCGCTCGACCGCCAACAAACCATACGCACGATAACCCAGGATGATCAGCGCCATGATCACCATCAGCATGGTTAGTGGGCGCTCGATGGAGAGTTTGGTAAGTTTCATTCATGAGCTCCCTTATTATCAGAGGGTGGTCACTTTGACCGGGTCGTTGTCCTTGAGACCGGTCTGGCCCGACGAGACGACCCGTTCACCCGACATCAATCCGGACAGCACGCACACCAACTTCCCCGTCGCCTGACCTGTCTCCACTTCGCGACGCTCGGCCCGCCCATCTGTCACCACATAGACGAACGACCGGCCACCTTCCGCAACGATCGCAGAGCGGGGCACCAGCAAGGCGTATTGCTCGCTGATCGCGCTGACCTGCGCAAACATGCCCCCGCGCAGCGCCTCGCTCTGCGCCTCCGGCTCTATCCTGACCTGGAACGTCCGGTCGGTCTGGTCGGCGGTAGGAGAGATGCGCGTGACCTTACCAGCGAACTGCTGCCCGGGGAACGCGGCGACCTCGATCGTGGCAGACTGGCCCTCGCGGATGGCCGCGATACGCGCCTCTTCGACCTTGATGGTGACTTCGACCTTGGGACTCACGAGGGTCACGATCGGGGAGATCTGTCCGACTATGGACCCCACAGCGATAGGCGCAGCGGAGACCACGCCGTCAATCGGCGCTCGAACGCTACAGTTATTCAACTGTAGCTCCGCTTCGTACAGCGCGGCCTCTGCCTTGAGCACGTCAGCGCGTGCGATCTCGTAGTCGCTGGTGCGGTAGGGTGCCTTCGCTAACTCCAGCGCAGCTTTGGCTTGCTCGACTGCTGCCTCCTGCGCGCGGATGTCTTCGGACTTACTTCCCGCCATCGTCTCCTCATACCTGGCCAGGGCCGCCTCGTAGGCTACTGTCGCCTGCTGCAGAGCCACGGATTCAGCCATCGCGCCCTTCCCATCGTACCAGGCAATCTTGTCGTAGGCCGCTTGCGCTTGCTGGAGTGCAACCCGTGCGGAGACCTCCTCAGCCTTCGCCATATCGATTTCGTTCTGATTCAGGGGAGCTGTTAGCCGGTCGAGTTTGGCCTGCGCGTTCTTCAGGGCCGCTTCGGCCTGGGCGACCTCTTCGGTCCGTGGCCCTTCGTCCAACTGTGCCAACTTGGCTTTTGCAGCCTGGAGTCCCGCTTCGGCCTGCATATGCAGCACCGTGGCACTGTCGGTATCTATCTGGGCGATGATGTCACCTTTCTTGACGCTGTCGCCAATGTCCACCTTCAGCTCCAGGAGTTGACCGCTCACCTTCGGCAGCACTTCAACCTCGTCACGGACCTCGACATTGCCGGAGTACATCACCACCGATTCCACCGGGGCAAGCTTCACCGTGGCAGTCTGAACGGCAATCTCCTGCGGCCGGTCGTCTGCAGCGTCCCGTGCGCTGACTTCAGACACCCCCGGCCGGAACGGACCGCACGTGACGGGTACGGCACCCGCGACCAATAGCAGAGCAATTCCGCCAACAACAAGCTTCTTAGTACGGGTCATCATCTCTACTCCTTCGTATGTACCTTCTCAAAAGCGTTCTCCTGTCGCGAGGTGAGACCTTAGAGGTCCTCCTTGCGACAATCGAGTGTGAGGAGCTGCGCATTTCAGACAGCAGGGCAACCTCATTCTGCAGTATGCACGACACAGCCCACCCAACCATCGGATTCACTCTTCTGCAGTCCTGCTGTGGACCCAGTCAGTGACTCGGGCGGAATCTTGTTCCTTTATGATTATGATAGTGTCACGGGCTCGAGGGCGACGCCACAACCGTAGCGGCGTCATCAAACGCACCGTCCACTCGTGCTGCGGGCGTAGGGTTCTGCCCTCCCCTCTTCGACCACCTCCCTCCTATGTGTCCCGTTCTTCCGCTCTACGTGCATGAGATCTCAATCTCAACTGGACTCTTTTTACTCTATCACCGAATCATAGATTTCCGATGGAGAAGTCTTGGAGAATTCATGGAATTGACCAGGCGCTTTGGCGTGGCCTTCGGCTGGAAATAGAGGTCTGGGGCCTACCGTAGCAAGATGGGGGCCTCCCGAGAATCTGGGATACACTCGTGCCGAATGGGCACATCGAGGATGATTAGCGGCAAGCGCATCACGTTCGACGTGACAAATCACTGGGGTTTGTGCCCAGTTTCCAGACTATGCCAATCTTGGACATGTTCCGCTTGCGAGGGGGCCCACGGGACCGGGTCGCCAGATTCCCACACGGCCCGTGCCAAGCAGCCTGTTCACACCCCCTCCGTCATGCAGGCGGAACGCATTCAGGATCGGCACAGTCCGAGCGGACGAGAAGAAAACCTGCATGTGAATCTCGAAAGTCACGCTGAAAACGCGGACGATCCGCCGGAGAACCAGCCGCGATGCCTGGTCGCGGTCAAGTATCCAGTGCGACGCGCTCCTTCGACGGGCGGTCACCCCACAACAGGTCGCGGTTCTCCAGGTAAAGCTCGATGGTAGTCAGCAGGAAGATCATGATCGCCGGGCCGTAGATCACGCCCATGAAGCCGAACAACTTCACCCCGCTGAACAGGCTCAACAGCGCGAGCGTCGGGCTGACGCGCGCTTCCCGCGGCGATAACTGGGCACGCAGCAGCGTATCAATGTTCGAGACGACGAGGATGTAGCCTAAGAGTACGACGAGCCCCTGCCAGATGTTCCCGGTCAGCAGGAGCACGATCCCCACCGGGAAGGCGACCAGGCTGGCACCGACCGGCAGGATCGACAGGAAGACGGAGAGCAGCGTCCAGAACGCCGCATAGGGCACACCGGTCACCCAGATGAAGAAACCCATCGCCATCCCCTGCGCCACCGCGACGACGAAGATGCCGCGCACCATCGAGTGGGTCATCGCCACGACCCGCTCGATGTATTTCTGGTCCATCTCGTCATCCAACGGGCTCAGGTCTTTGAGCAGTTGCAACAGACGCGGCCAGCCGGGCAGCAGTGCGCTGACCAGGGACAGAAAGATGATGATCGACGCGATGATATCCACGGTGGACGTGCCCACTTCGAGCGCCTGATTGGCGAGGAACGAGCCCACTGGCCGCGCCGTATTACGCAGCGTCTGGATGATCTCGTGCTCGGTCAGGACGAGCCCGTGATCGAAGGGGATCTTGCCCAGCCACTCGTTCCCCTGGTCGATCGCATACGACAAAAAGCTGACTTCGCGCGTGTTCAGGGCGGCGATGTCACGCGAGAAGGCAATGGCCTGCGTAATGGTGATTTGCGCGATCAGCGTCAGCGGGATGAGGATCACGACGAACATTGTCACGATCGTCATGACGATCGCGACCCCCTGCCGTTTGCGGAACCACACCAGATAGCGGCGATATACCGGCCGGAACACGAGCGTGATCACGATGCTGAAGATGATCACGCCGAGATACGGCCGCAGAAACGCGTAGGCGACGTACAAAGCAGATAACAGCACGACGTAGAAAACGGTCTTGTTTCTCAAAACGGGCTGCAACATGATTCTCGATTAGATCCTTTCATACGAATGGTCCGCTCGCCTGCGGTCCGTGTTACGATTGAAGCAAGATTTGCTTCCTTCTTCTATCATAACACGGCTACAAAGGAAAAGATACAGGCGAGACCCGACCTAGTCGTATGCAAGGACCTCGCGGACCGTGAGGCGGACCGCCCGCCGTGCGGGCAGCCAGCTCGCCAGACCGGCGATCACCGTGACGATACCGAGCCATAGCACAGCGCCGGTGAGCGAGAACGTATGGCGCAGCGGCTCCTGCATGAACGCCATCCCCACGGCGTCGGCCAGCAGCGCACTGAGCGGGACCGCGGCGATCATACCCAACAACCAGCTCAACCAACCGATGAGGACGCCTTCCACGAGCACGTTCTGCATGACTGCGCCATTCGAGGCACCGATCGCCCGCAGCACGCCGATCTCGCGCGTACGCTCCATGACGTTGATGCCCATCGTGCCCATCAACCCCAGCCCGCCGACCACCGCCATGAGCAACGCCATCACCATCAGGAAGGCGATCATGATACCATAGCCCGCCTCGCTGAACTCGCGCAGGTTGCCGGAGGTCTCCGAGGCAGCAATGCGCATTCCGCGCAGCTTGAAGGCGTCCTCCAACGCCGACCGCAGCTCCGCCTGGTACACCGTGTCGTGACACACCGCGATCACCTGGAGGCGATTCGCACGCCCGCTATCGTTGAGCAGGCGTGTGAGGTACGTGTAGTTCGCGTATAGCCGCGGGCCGACGAAGGCAGTGTGGATGCGCCCAACGACACGCCAGGTGTGCTTGATCCCCTCGATGTCGAGCACCACGTCGTCTCCGACGTGGATGTCGGACTCTTCGTTGATGACCTGGTTGTTGACTACGATGGCGTTCTCGTCCGCCGGCAGCAGCCAGCGGCCCTCGACGACCACTGGCTTCATCAGCTCGGTCGCGGAGGGAACAGCGAACGTCTGCAGGCGGTTGCTTTCGCTAGCGTCGTCGCGGATGCGGACGCCCGCGGTGGCCAGCCAGCTCTCCGCGTGGGTCACGCCGGGCACGCACAACGCCTCCTGCTCGATCTTGTCGACGCGGTAGCGGCGGTCAAAGGCAATCTCCACGTCGTAACGGAAGTAGCCAAACATCTCGTCGAGGCCCATCAGCAGGCTGCCGCGCAGGCTCATGATCGCGACAAAAGCCGCACCGGCGATGACCAGCGTCGCCAGAGTGAGCGTCAGTCGTCCACGGCGGCGGAAGGTGTTGCGCAACGTGAGGCGCAGTGGCCGGGAGAGCACGCGCACGCGCGCGAGGACACGATCGACGATCCCCTGCCCGTAGGCCATGCCCAAGCCATAGCCGCTGATCGCTTCGCGGATGGTGATGCGCACGCCGGAAATGACCGGGTAGAGCGCTGCGAGAACCGGCACGGCCAGCCCGACGGTGGCCTGGATCAACAGGGTCGACGGGGAGAGGACGAAGCCAGCGACGTCGTAGTTCAGCATGCCGGCGACCAGGCTGACGATGCCACGCGCCCCCAGGTAGCTCAGCGGGATGCCGATGAGCAACGCACCGCCGCCGAACGCGAGCACCATGACGACGTACATCGCGAGGATCTGCCCGGTGCGCCCGCCAAACGACTTCATGATCGCGATGTGCCTGACGTGTTGCAGCAGCACGGCGCTGACCGTGTTGACGACCAGGAACGCGCTGAGCAGCAGCGAGAAGGAACCGATGATCCCCATGAGCATGAGCACGGTTTGGATCGTTTCGTCGACCGGGGACTCGCCCGGCATGTTGATCTGCACGGAGGTGATGGTGCGACCGCTCTTCTCGACCTTGCGCTCGACTTGCTGTGCGCTCTCCGCGACCGCGGCGCGCGTCGATGGGTTGCCCGCAGCGACCACGCGCAGCTCGTTGAAGTTGCGCGGTTCGCCGAGCCACTCCAGCGTATCCAGATCGATGTAGCCATAGGCCGCGTCGGACATCACCGCGGGCGGCTGGCTCAGGTCGTGCGCCAGCCCCGAGATCGTCATCTCACGCAACTTGCGGTTGGGCGGCTCGATGAGCATGGTATCGCCGATCGCCCGGCCGTCCAACCCGAGCCCGGCCTCCATGCTGCCGCGCTCGATGAGCAACGTCTTGTCCGGTGGGGGCCACTCGCCGCCAGCGGGGTCGATGCGATCGACGCGCATATCGGCGAAGTCGGAGATGGCGAACAGCGTGAGCTGTCGCCACTCGTCCGGCGCAACCTCAAAACGCACGTTGACGTTGCGCCGGCCCTCGGCAGCGCTCACGACACGCATACCACGCACCACCTGGACCAGATCGTCGTCGAACGGTTGCTCGGTCTCGATGACGAAGCTGGCAGGTGCGATCGCGCGATAGGCAGCACTCATCCCCGCGGAGAGGTTTTGCTGCGCGGTGAGGATCATCCCAACCGCCATCACACCGACGGCGATGGAGCACATCACCAGCGCGGTGCGCGAGCGGGCTGACCACAGATCGTTGACGACTTTCTTCCAACGTGGACTCCACATGACAGGCCTCCTCCAGGTGCCGGAGTGCGCGGGATGACGGCGCAGTGCCGCGCACGCTCGCGCGCACTACCAACAGCTTAGCACAGCTGGAGGCGCTCGCAATCAACCGAAAGGTACATTCAGGGGGTACATTCTGCAGACGAAGGATGGAAATCGGGCGGTGCGCCGCCCGATTTCCAGTAGACCGTGCATTTACCACGCATTAACGTGAATTTGACACTGAAGTAAAGAACGGGTAAAATCTAAGAATCGATAGCAGGTGAGCAGGTATTGCGATCATCGCGGCACAGGACGGAATCACAATGGCGGCACGTAAGAGGCGCGTCCCAGGAATATCTCTGCTGCAATTCGGCGCGATCGTCACCGCGACACTCGCGTTATCGTTACTCGTTGGTTTCGCGTATAAGATGAATTCCTACGCCCAGGTCCGCGAGCGCGCACAGCTCATCCAAGAACGCTACGATGAGGTCAAGGCGGAACACGAACGGCTACTGGCGCGTAAGGCGTACGTGCAGACGAACGAATACGCCGAGAGAATCGCCCGCGAGGAATTCAAATGGAGCCGTTACGGTGATCAGCTCGTCAGCGTACGCCTGCTGGCACCAACACCTACACCTACCCCGGCGGCCCCATCCCCGGCAGCCAACACATCCGGTGCACCCATGATCCCGCAATGGGAAGCATGGTATCGCCTGTTTTTCCGCAGCCAACTACCCACGCTGGGTTCGTGACGGCCGTGATCTGTCGCGTTACCATTGTCGGTCACATTTGAAATGCGACAAGTCCCTGGCGAAAGCCGCCAGAGCTGTCCTCACGATGGACGCGAGCCACACCAACCACAAAGGAACGATAGAAATTGTGGGGAGACAATTACAGCAACTCCTGTGGCCGTCGACAGGGCATGGTCAATCTTCGACGACGTGTGTCGCGAAGATGCGACGATATGCTCGCCACAGCTCACGGTCGAATCGGCCCTGTTCGTCGAGGCACGCTGCGGCACAATACCCCATGTAGAGGGCATGGTGTGCGTTGTCGTGGACGAACAACCCCTGACGTCCGAGGGTCAGCAGACCATCGACGTCTTCAAAATAGCGATCGAGTATCCCCAAGTGAACCTCATAGCCTCTTCGATAGACGGGATACGCCTCACGTAAACGGCGCGTAACGACTTGCTCAATCGGTACACGGATGGGAATACCGGATTTCTGCAGGGCGTCGCACACTAACAGGCCCAGTTCACCATCACTCATGGTCCACTCGGCCCCACACGGATCGCAGGGGAGCTCGGCACACAACACGGTCCGATCGCAAGGGCCGGTACCTCCGCTGTAGTTCTTGGGCTCCGACAGACGGGTGATGGGCACATCGGCACCCGGAAAGTAGTGACCGTCGTACTCGGTAAACTGTGGCTGCTCGAGGACGAGATAGACAAGGATCATTCCCCGATATTCGATGCGTTCCGCTGCTTGCAGACACTCGGCGGGCACAGCAGGCTGAACACAGCGAGTCAGCGTCGTGATCGGGATGGTCGACCACACGTGATCGGCCTGCAGCGCGTGAAGGATTCCGCCCTCCTCGTAATGGACGGTGTGTGCGCTGTTTTTCGCCAACTCGACGTTCCGGACGGTGGCACCCATCCGAATTTCGGTGCCCCCTTCCTGCGCTGCGCGAGCGAACGCTTCGGCGATCTGCCCAAAACCCCGCCGGGGATACATGAACCGCCCGCTGCCGGGCCGCCGCAGACCAGGCAATGCCGACAACACCTTCCAGATCAATTGCGGCATGGACGAGACCGACACACGGCGGCGGGCCTGGGTGGTCTCCAGTTCTTCGGGCGCTATCCCCCACAGCTTCCGCGCGTAGGGGAAATAGAAGTCGCGGCAAATGGTCCGGCCCAACGTCGCCTCCAGGATAGAGGCGAACGTCTCTGGCTTTCCGGAACGCAGGTTCCGGCGGAACACCTTGCGCGCTGTATCGCCTGTGACACCCAGCGCGAAGCCTGGCGGCAGTCTGAGCGCCAGATCGAGGGGTTTCAGCGGGAAATGGATCCAGTGGCCGCGTAGCCGAATGCGTCCGTGTCGCGGCCGGTCCAGCAGATCAGCACCGAGCAACATGCGGATGTCCGCCAACACATCAGGGTCACAGACCGGGTGGAGGCGATGGCTGCCGTAGTCGACACGCACACCGGCCAGATCGAAGCTGCCCGATGTCCCGCCAACCCAGCGGTGCTGCTCCAAGACAACGACATGCGCCGTACCGCTGCGCACGAGCCGGTAAGCGGCGCCCAGCCCAACAGGCCCTGCGCCGAGGATCGCGATTCGCGGTTTCTCCATACGGGTCAACAGCCCTCCGCCTTATCTACCTCTCCACTTACGTTGGACACTACGAATTTGAACTTGCCCGGTGACGTCTGCTCGATCACATCCACCAGCTTGAAGTCGAAGGCGAGCTTGTGGTCCACTTTGGCTGCCAGGATGCCCGCGAGTCGATTACGTTCCGCCTGATCAAATTCGGACGTCGTAACCAGCTCGACCGTGACCCGTTCCAGGTCCTCCTGAACGAAGCGGGCCTTCTTGACGCCGCGCAATCCGAAGAAGGCAAATGACAAACCGGAATAGCGTCTGCCATCCGCCGTATGCAGACAGTCATCGATGCGTCCGACGATACGCCGCGCTGTCGGCAACGTACGTCCGCAGGGACACACTTCACCACCGGCGGCGATAGCGCGATCGCGCGTATTGTAGCGCAGCAGCGGTTGGGCGAAATTGTGTAAACCGGTCGCAACAATCCAGCCCTCCTCACCAGGTGGGACCGGATTGCCATCGTCGCCCACGATCTCACAGATACCGTATTCGGGAGAAATGTGGTAACTTCCCAGCGGGCACTGCGCGATGAAAACGTTGTGCTCGATCAGCCCGTAACTATCGAGCACAGGAACATGCCAGGCTTCTTCGATCTGTCTGCGCTGGAAGTCATGGAGCGTTTCGGACGCGGTCGTCACTGCGCGCGGCTGCCACCCACTCAGGCCATTGTGCGTAAGCAGATCGATCAGGTGTTGAATCGACTGTGGATGCCCGCGCACGAGACGTGGCTGATGGCGCAATAACAGCGCATGGTAGCGCGCGATGTTGCTGTCATCCATGAAATCCGAACTGAACTCCAGGCCGTTGACCTTGCGGTTGCGGATGTAACGGAGGTCGCCGTCCAGCACCGCATGGTTCTCCATCCCAGAGAGCGGTCTGCTGCGCAGATCCAAGAATGGTTGGCCGATGCGAAATCGCGCCCAGCGCCATAGACGCTGAATGTTGCAGAACTCCATCACGTTCGAGCCACGGTCCCAGTACACGGTGAGCGGTGTACCGGTCGTGCCCGACGTATGAACGGGTTTGGGCCTGAAGCGGTGCGCGTTCCGCGCCAGGAACAGCTCGGGGCTCTCGCGGAGTGTATCCTTGTCGAGCACCGGAAGCCTTCTCAGACTCGCCAGGACATCGCCATCCGATAACCTGTCCACATCCAGCCCGGCCCGCCGGAAAACCGGACCGTAATACGGCACTTGAGCGGCACAATGACGCAGAAGGCGGAGAAGCCGGTCGGCCTGATAGGCCTCGAATTGTGCCACGCTCCATCGTTCGGACCGTCTCAGCAACAGGTAGGTGGACACCAGATCCAATGGGTAGAAGAAATCCGACATCTTGAATTCGATCATTCGCGTCTCCGGCACGTGTCGTGCAGCCGGCCATACAACCGTTAGTTCCGACGATCGTGAGTATCAGGCTAAGTGAATGCCCTGACTCTCATTCCTGCCATGCGGCAGTGTGCACAGCTACGCTCGGCAGAGTGGCCCGTGCCAAACCACCCTGCTACCCTTGGCTGACAGGCCCTCCACCAGGCATCCCACCACACTGGTTCGCCAACGAGGGGCCACACCGCATACTCGCGAGGACTGCGAAGTACGCAGAGTTGAGCTCTGGGAACCTGGGACTAATCGATCAAATGCACTCTTGTGCAAAAGCACATGGGCGAATGGACTGGGGTAATACTGGTTTTTTGGAATCATCAGGAAGGCGATTCAATCGAACAGTTGCGGCGCACAACAGACTCACGGTCTTTTGTCATCCAGCCATCGCGCGCAACGCAACGCGCATAGCCACAATCCGGCTGCCACCAGCGGGTGAGTTATGTGGTTAACAACGGCCCGGTACCTCCCCGTTCCGAAGAAAAACCGCACCGTAGGGTTAAGATCACGTTCGCGTCGTTCCGGTGTAGTCTGTTGTCCTGCAGCGGTACAGGTCGTACGATTATACCCGGCGGCGCAGGGTATGTCAAATGCCGTGCCCGAGAATTTCGGGTTTCGTCATGGATAATCCACGGCCAAGGTATAATATCTCTTGCCGGTCGTCATTTCTTACCACATTTCCTCTACCTTACGATTACTTTGATGATACGAGCACACCATTTGACAAACGCATCTGCGAATCCTATACTGGCTCGAGTATTGGACGCGAAGTGAGGTCTCTATGCCCCTTGAGGATCTGGTGATCCAAGTCCGGCCCCACCAAATTGATCCAGCCCGCATGGCCCTGTACAGGCGTGTGTTCGTCATCGCGATCGTCGGAAACGGGCTGTTGGCCGTGTCGAAGGGCACGGTCGGCGTGATCAGCGGCAGTAACGCCGTGCTGGCGGATGCCGCGAACTCGATGTCGGATGTGCTGTACACGATCTTTCTCATCGTCGGGCTGTGGCTTTCGCAGAAACCCGCAGACCCAGGCCATCCTCAGGGACACGCCCGCTTCGAACCGTTGGTTAGCCTGGTCATCGCCACGACCATGGGACTCACTGGCTATGAGGTGATCCGGCGTTCAGCCGGTGCTCTGTTCGGACAACCTGAGGCCATCGACCTGGGTTGGCCTGTCATCGTTCTCCTCGGTAGCGCAATAATCAAAGCAATCATGTATCTGTTGGTTCGCAGCATTGCCCTGCAGATCCACAGCCCCGCTATCGAAGCCACCGCAAAGGACAATCTCGCCGATGTCCTCACCTCCGCCGCAGCGCTCGTTGGTGTGGTCGGCTCGAACTACCTATCCGCGTTCCTCGATCCTATCGCCGGAATCTTTGTCTCCATGTGGATTTTCCGTGCAGCCTTCCAGGTACTTCGCGAGAATCTCGGGTATCTGACGGGACAGGCCGCGCCGCCAGAGATCATCGATCTGATTGTTCGCGAGGCAAAGGAGGTACACGGCGTAGATGACGTACACCAGGTTATCGCCGATTATGTAGGCCCCCAACTCCGTGTGGACATGCACATCGACGTAGACGGCGATCTACCTTTCACGCGTGTCCATCAGATCAGCGACGCAGTCACCGAACGAATCGAAAGCCTCGAGCCAATCGACCTGGTTTACATTCACGTCGAACCAATTCAGACCGTTTCCCGTGGAGGCACCAGAGGCTAACGAATTGTGGGGTTTCTCACACTCAAAAGGGGTGGGGACGACCGGGGAAATCGTCCCCATGTTACGGAGGGCTCCTCTGTTCGCATTAACCAGGGGATGCCGTAGAAGCTGATCCCACGGGCGAGCCGCGCCAGCGCGAGAAGACCTGCGGAAGCAGCCTGTCCCGCTGCACTCCAATATCCAACACAACGGAAATTCCCCGTTCTGCGCCGGTATATGCACAGACTCTGCACAGGATATGCCGTGGCGAATGCGCAGACATCGGGTCAACCACCACGCACATCTCAAGTCAAAGCACCCGGTTCATCGTTCTTTTCGAATACCAGCACGAAACTTCAGAAGCTCACAGCACCCGAAAGCGCCAAGTGGCTCTCCGAATGTCATTATCGCACAACTCCAATGACCCTACCAGAGTGAAATATCACCAAAACGAGGGAAAAATTGCTCGAAAATTGTGCACGCACCCGTTGAACACGGCGACTTGCACACGCGGCGGAAGCATGGTATACTTCCTCGAAGGATAGAATGGTAAGGGGTTCTGTCCCCAACCGCAGGAGTGAATGTACGCCACCATGCGTTTCCATCCGATGGACAGGCGATACGCCATCAAAGTAGACATTTCGATTCCCGCCCGGGGCCGACGTCCTGGGTTGGTTTCTGTTTTCCAGTCTCCACCTTTTATATGGTGGAGATTTTTTTGTGCGCTTGCACCGCGACCGGAATCTTGCTGATAGGAGAGGGAACATGAGAGAATTGCTTCGCCTGCCAGGCTTGATCGATGCTCACGTCCATTTGCGAACGCCAGGGGACTCGCACAAGGAGGATTTCGCAACCGGCAGTGCGGCGGCTCTGGCTGGCGGCTTCACGACTATCCTGGACATGCCGAATACCAGGCCACCGACGGTGGGCCGCACCGAGCTTGGCGCCAAAATCGCCGGGGCCAGGGGACAAATCCGGTGCGATGTGGGCTTCTTCCTGGGCGCAAACAATGAGAACGCCGGAGAACTCTCCCTGGCAGCACCCAATTCAGTGGGGCTGAAGATGTACCTGGGCCAAACGTACGGGCCCCTGCTCGTTTCTGACCTGGGCATCGCGTTCGCTCATTTCGTCAACTGGGCCGGCCCCGGCCCGATCGCCGTCCATGCCGAGGGGTTGCTATTGGCAGGAGCGATCGCGCTGGCGCGCGCTACCGACTGCCCGCTCCACCTCTGTCACGTCAGTCGTCGAGCAGAAATCGCGCTGATCCGTGCCGCGAAGGAACGGGGCGCTGCGATTACCTGCGAAGTAACTCCCCATCATCTGTTCCTCACCGAACGGGATGCCAAAGCGCTCGGATCGCTGGGTTACATGAAACCGACACTGGGTACGGAAGCAGACCTGCAGGCTCTCTGGGAGAACTGCGACGTCATCGATATCGTCGCATCGGACCACGCACCGCACACGAAGGAGGAAAAGGCCGGCGAAAACCCGCCGCCGGGGGTACCCGGCCTGGAAACAACCCTGCCACTGCTGCTAACCGCTGTCCACGAGGGACGGATCCCAATCCGTCAGGTCGTGAAGTGGCTCTCGCAGAATCCCGCTTCGATCTACTGCTTGAAGCAGGCAACAGACACCGCTGTCGAAGTCGATACCGAAGCTGAATGGACTCTCGGTGACGAACCACTTCATACCCGCTGTGGATGGACACCATTCGCGGGGTTCAAGGTGCGTGGCAAAGTCCGGCGGGTCTCGCTGCGCGGGGTAACCGTCTTCAACAACGGTGAGGTTATTGCCACACCAGGCAGTGGGCGAATTGTCAAGCAGGAATGTCCACCCGAAGAGAAATCGATCAGCCAGCGTTTTGCGGACAGACTTGATCCTGAAATACAGTAACATCCAAGGAGGTAAAATACCGATGGAAATGACACAGAGTAATAACCGGCCAAAAGGAATCGAACAGGCTCTGCCGGCGGATTACACGGACAACGGGTTGTTTGGGCAGGACATTCTTTCCGTGCGACAATTCAACCGCGATTTGCTGCAATACGTCTGCGACGTCTCAGACGAAATGCGCAGCATGGTGCAACGTTTCGGAAAAGTCAACCTGTTGGACGGCAAGATCCTGGGGAATCTGTTCTACGAACCCAGTACACGAACCAGCTCATCCTTCCAGGCAGCGATGCTGCGGCTGGGTGGCCGCGTGATCCCAATCAACGAAGTCACCTACTCATCGGTCACCAAGGGGGAGTCCCTACCCGATACGGTGCGCACGCTCGAGTGCTACTGCGATGTGATCGTATTGCGTCACCCGCAGGTCGGTTCGGCAGCCACCGCAGCTCACTACGCCCGCAAACCCATCATCAACGCCGGTGACGGGCATGGTGAACATCCGACGCAGGCCCTGTTGGATTTCTTGACTATCCGTCGCGAGCTGGGACAACTCGACGGTCTCAAGGTCGCAATGGTCGGCGACCTGAAATACGGGCGGACTGTCCATTCTTTGACCCGGCTGATGAGTATGTACGATACCGATTTCTACTTTGTCTCGCCGGAGAACCTGCGCCTGCCGGCAGAGCTGCTCAGCGAGATCGAGGAGCACAAACGCCCACACCACGAGCTGATCGACGTCAACGACGTGATTTCCACAGTCGATGTCCTGTATGTCACGCGGGTACAACGCGAACGGTTCGACGATCAGTCCGAATATGAAGCCGTGAAAGATTTCTACGTGATCGATCCCGAGCTGATGTCCAAAGCAAAACAGAAAATGGTGGTCATGCACCCGATGCCCCGCGTCCACGAGATCAGCTATCAGGTTGATGAAGACCCGCGGGCAGCGTACTTCCGCCAGATGGAAAATGGCTTGCATATGCGCATGGCATTGCTCGCCGCCGTGCTGGGCAAAGCATAACGCATGCAGTACGCGAGGCGAATGACGCACCGGATACAGACAATTCGCCTGTTTACCATTTTCTTGCTAGAATAGGTCATTCAGACGCGGACGGGTAAGTGCGTGTATAGCCAAATGCACACAGCGCATCTCGTCATCAGCACGACAATGCCCAACGGAACGCACTTGTCCACCAGGCACCGGCTCGCACAAAACTCAGAACGACTATGACGAACGGGGGGAATCAGAGGATGTCTTTTTTCGACAGGTTGGCCGCAACGGCCTGCCGCAACAACAGCCTGGTCTGTGTTGGTCTGGACCCGACCGAGGCCTGGTTTCCGGCAGACTTCGGTTTCGTGACCAATCCGATCCTGCAACTCAACAGACAGCTCGTCGATGCGACGAACGATCTGGTGTGCGCCTACAAGCTCAACTTCGCTTTCTACGAAGCCGAAGGGTTGGGCGGGCTGGACTCATTACGTCTCACTATCGACTATATCAAGGCCCGCGATATCCCGGTCATCCTTGATGTCAAACGCGGTGATATCGGTTCCACTTCGGAGGCCTACGCACGCGCAGCTTTCGAAGTCTGGAACGCCGATGCGGTGACAGTCAACCCGTACTTGGGTGGCGATTCGATAGCGGCATTCACTTCGTGGGATGATCGCGGCGTATTCGTGTTGTGCCACACGTCCAACCCAGGTGCCCAGGATTTCCAGACACTGACTTGCGGGAACGAACCGCTATACGTGCAGGTAGCTCGCCAGGCGACGAACTGGAGCAAAAATGCCAATGTCGGGTTGGTCATGGGCGCGACCTACCCGGAGGCACTAACGATCGTACGGCGCACTGCTCCCGAGCTGTGGTTGCTCGTGCCCGGCGTAGGCAGCCAGGGCGGCGATCTG
>Ga0068714_10003713_pt1 | contig 17749 bp, 7 predicted proteins | sample MTBNYHSulfiMetaG_FD_62988 | JGI IMG/M metagenome (GOLD analysis project Ga0068714, IMG submission 62988) | Enrichment culture microbial communities from rom New York Harbor, USA that are MTBE-degrading - MTBE-NYH (New York Harbor Sulfidogenic)... | ecosystem: Environmental > Aquatic > Marine >...
CAAGAATTGCGGGATTGGGTGTGGGCTTATACTGGTTTGTATCAATACCGTTATAGATAACACGAATCTTTTCTAACGGAACACCGTAAAGATCGTGGACAGCCTTTTTCATGGATTGAGATACGGCGATCACTCCGTCGGCATTTTCATAAGCCGTTTTTTCCACCCACGTGCTGACCTGGTAGGCAGAGCCGAGTTGTTCCTCTTTCCAAGGGCGTTGAGGCTCCAGGGAATGTGTGGTGAGTACGAGAGGCACGCCCAGGAGATGTTTCAGCAGGCAGCCGGCCAGGTGTGTGTACCATGTGTGGCAGTGAACGATGTCCACATCTCTCATGGAACCGGCCATGACCAGATTTCTCAGGAGAGTGTGCAAAAACTTTTGGTGGCGGGGATCATGAGAAGGAAAGATAAAATCCGGGTTAATTCCTTTCACGGTCTTATTCTCCGAATATTCCTCTTGTTCGCCGAAACAAAGGATCTTTACGGCATGTCTTTTGTTTTCAATATCTGCCAGTTCGCGGGACAGATACTCAACATGAACCCCGGCTCCTCCATATATATGGGGAGGATATTCATTGGTTAAAAAGGCAATTTTCATGGGTGAATATTTGACGGCTTCGTAAAAAGTCCATTTACTGCGTTGTCCGCCTTCGGCGGATCACTGCGGCGTAGCTACAACTACGCCTCATTCCTCAGGATCTGCGCGCCTTACAACTGGAGCTTTTTACTGTGCCGTCCAAATTTTGACTTGTTACGAGATCAGCATTATTTGGCACGTTCAAGAGAGAAGTTCAAGTACTTTTATCGGTGGTTGCTTTATCGCATCCTGCCCTAACTTGACTTTTGTGCCTATTTTACGCTATTTTAAACCATACAGGTTTTTAAGAACCCGTTTTTTTGATCTTTTCGGGCTTTACTCTGCCACAAATTGAAATGCCTTAGGTAAAGGTTCTTTTCTTATGATAATTACCACTTAAAGGGGATCAAAATGGATGGGTCATCTATGATGGCGGATAGGGGAAGAAAGAGAGTAGTGATAGAGAATGTGAGGCCTGAGATAAACGGCGGCTTTTTCCCTATTAAGAGGGTTATGGGAGAAAAGGTTATAGTGATGGCCGATATCTTTGGTGATGGGCATGATTCTATTTCCGCCAGACTTCTCTATAAACAACAAGGCGATAAAGGATGGCGGGAAGCGCCCATGCGGTTTATTGAAAACGACCGTTGGATGGGACAGTTTATCGTTGAGGAACTGAGACCTTATCTTTACACTGTCGAGGGCTGGGTTGATCAGTTTAGTACCTGGCAGAAGGATCTCAAAAAGAAATTTGAGGCCGGTCAGGATATAAGGGTGGATGTGCTTATAGGGATTGAACACCTTGAAAAGGCCGTGAAGAGGGCTCCCAAAAACGACCGGAAGAAGTTATCGGAATATATTAACGTCTTAAGAAAAGAAACGGACATAGAAAAGACCGTGACTGTTATCCTGGGTAAAGAAATTGGTAAACTCATAGATAGATATCCGGATAAGGGGCTGGCTACACGTTATGAAAAGGAACTGGCCGTGGCTGTAGATCGGGATAAGGCTGTTTTCAGCACGTGGTATGAATTGTTCCCGAGGTCATGTCCTTCAAGGTCTGGTGAACATGGGACATTCAGGGATTGTGAGAAGATCATCCCAGAGATAGCGAGGATGGGTTTTGATGTACTCTATCTCCCGCCCATTCATCCTATAGGCCGGACCAACCGTAAGGGGAAGAATAACCTTCCCCAGGCCGGTCCGGGAGATGTGGGTAGTCCCTGGGCCATTGGCTCGGATAAAGGCGGACACAAGGCTGTCCACCCCGAGCTTGGAACCATCAAGGATTTTGAAAGGATGGTAGCTAAAGCTGTAGAGCATGGGATAGAACTTGCCATCGACCTGGCTTTTCAGTGCTCTCCGGATCATCCCTATGTCAAGGAACATCCGGAGTGGTTTCGGCGGCGTCCGGACGGGACAGTCCAGTACGCGGAAAACCCTCCCAAGAAGTATGAAGACATATTCCCGCTCAACTTTGAAACCGACCACTGGTCGAAACTGTGGGAGGAACTGAAAAGTGTGGTTCTTTTCTGGATTGGTAAAGGGGTACGGATATTCCGGGTCGATAACCCGCATACCAAGGCGTTTCCGTTCTGGGAATGGCTGATAAAGGAGATAAAAAGGGATTATCCGGAGGTGATTTTCCTCGCCGAGGCCTTTACCAGGCCAAAGGTCATGTACTACCTGGCCAAACTGGGATTCACCCAATCATATACCTACTTTACCTGGCGGAACACAAAAAAAGAATTCATGGAATACCTTACGGAGCTTATGAAAACAGAGGTTAGAGAATACTTCCGGCCTAACTTCTGGCCTAATACGCCGGATATCCTTCCGGAACAACTGCAGTATGGCGGTCGGTCGGCCTTTACCATAAGGCTGGCCCTGGCGGCAACCCTTTCATCCAGTTACGGCATCTATGGCCCGGCGTTCGAGTTGTGTGTGAATGAGGCCGTACCTGGAAAGGAAGAATACCTCCATTCAGAAAAATATGAACTGAAGCACTGGGATTGGGACGCACCCGGAAACCTCAGAGACTTCATCGCGAGAGTGAACAGGATAAGGAGGGAAAATCCTGCCCTTCAGATCCCATGGATACTGAAGTTTTACGAAGTGGATAATGATTACCTCCTCTTTTACGCCAAGGCGACCGAGGACTTCTCCAACATTATACTTGTGGTGGTAAATCTTGATCCATATCATACCCAGTCCGGATGGCTGAAAGTTCCTATTCATGAGTTAGGCATAGATCCTGACCAACCATACCTGGTGCACGACCTTTTGAGCGATGATAAGTATATCTGGCAGGGAGAACGAAATTACGTAGAGCTTAATCCACACGTGCTTCCAGCGAATATTTTGAGGGTCAGGAAAAGGCTGAAAAGAGAGACGGACTTCGATTATTTTATGTGAGGATACAGGTTCATGCCTAAGAAAGAGATATATCTCGATGAAGATCCTTTATGGTACAAGGATGCCATCATCTATGAACTCCACATAAAGACGTTTTACGACAGCAACGGAGATGGCATAGGTGACTTTCGAGGACTTATAGAGAAACTTGATTACCTCGAACATTTGGGGGTGACAGCTCTATGGCTTTTGCCTTTTTATCCGTCTCCCCTCAAGGATGATGGGTATGACATCGCGGACTATTACAATGTTCATCAAGATTATGGCAGTCTGCGAGATTTTCGGGAGCTTCTGAGGCAGGCCCATCGACGCGGCATGAGGGTTATTACAGAGCTGGTTTTAAACCACACCTCTGATCAGCATTTGTGGTTTCAACGAGCCAGACAGGCAAAACCGGGTTCGACATGGCGAAATTTTTACGTCTGGAGTGATACCCCGGAAAAATACAAGGACGCCCGGGTCATCTTTAAAGACTTTGAACCTTCGAACTGGGCCTGGGATCCCATGACCAAGGCGTATTATTGGCACCGTTTTTATTCCCATCAACCGGATCTGAATCTTGACAATCCCCAGGTACAAAAGGCGCTGTTCCGTGTAATTGATTTCTGGTTTGACATGGGGGTAGACGGTCTGCGATTGGATGCCATCCCCTATTTATATGAACGGGAGGGAACCAACTGCGAAAACCTGCCTGAGACGTACGCGTTTTTAAAGAAATTAAGGGCTTATATAGATGGTAAGTTTAAAAACCGAATGCTTCTGGCAGAGGCCAACCAGTGGCCGGAAGATGCCACGGCCTATTTTGGTGACGGTGATGAATGCCACATGGCCTTTCATTTCCCCCTTATGCCCAGGATGTTTATGTCGCTTTGGATGGAGGATCATTATCCGATTATAGACATCCTCGATCAAACTCCCGCCGTACCTGAATCCGCTCAATGGGCGCTGTTCCTTCGTAATCACGATGAATTAACCTTAGAGATGGTTACAGATGAAGAGCGCGACTACATGTACCGGGTCTATGCCCGAGACCGACGGGCCAGGATTAACCTGGGTATCCGTCGGCGCCTGGCACCACTGGTCGGCAATAATCGGAGGAAGATAGAACTTATGAATATTCTCCTCTTTTCTCTTCCGGGCACGCCCATTATTTACTATGGCGACGAGATCGGCATGGGTGACAACTATTATCTCGGTGACCGAAACGGCGTTCGAACACCGATGCAGTGGAGCCCGGATCGGAATGCCGGCTTTTCCAAGGTGAATCCCCAGAAGCTGTATCTGCCGGTGATTATCGATCCTGAATATCACTACGAGTCAGTGAACGTGGAGAACCACGAGCGGAATTTATCTTCACTCCTCTGGTGGATGAAACGTGTCATAGGCATGCGAAAACGTTTTAAGGCCTTTGGCCGGGGAACCATAGAGTTCCTTTCTCCCAATAACCCGAAGGTCCTGGCCTTTATCCGCCGGTATGAGAATGAAAATATACTTGTGGTTATAAACCTGTCGAGGTTTTCTCAAGTGGTGGAAATCGACCTTTCTCAATATGCCGGATTTGTTCCCGAAGAGGTGTTCAGCCAAAATAAATTTCCAGTCATAAAAGAGTCACCTTATGTACTCACATTCGGTCCCTATGACCACTATTGGCTGTTACTGGAAGAAAAGGAAGAGCCACCCATCGTCTGTGAAAAAATAGCTGTTCCGGGGTTGCGCGTAGAAGGGAATTGGGAGAGGGTCCTGGAGGATGATGCCCGGGAAATATTGGAGCAAAAAATCCTCCCGGGCTACCTGAGAGGTTGCCGGTGGTTTGCCGGGAAGGCACGGACCATTCGGCAGATTAAGACCCTGGAAAATATACCGATTTCTAAAAATGCTGATGTAGCCCAATTAGTTTTGCTGGAGATAGGTTATACGGACGGCACGACGGAAGTATATTTACTTCCCATGTCCTATATTCAGGGAGATAAAGCCAAACAGCTCACGCAAGAATCCCCGCAGGCCGTAATCGCGTGTTTACATATCGGAGATGAAGAGGGGGTTCTCTGCGACGGTATCTATGACGAGAAGGTCCGTGAGGGTCTTCTGGCCATGATTGCGCAAAGAAAACGGATAAAAGGCAAGAGAGGTGAGCTTGTCGCTTTCCCAGGCAGGGAATTCCGCAGCCTGCTGGCTGATAAAACGTTGCCCTTGACCTCTCAAGTACTCAAGGCCGAACAAAGCAATACCGCGGTACTCTATGAGGACAAGTTTTTCTTAAAGCTCTGCCGGAGACTGGAAGAAGGAGTAAATCCTGACCTTGAAATCGTAAGGTTCCTTACGGAAAGAACGACTTTTTCCCACGTCCCCCCCTTTGCCGGTGCTATCGAGTACAGGCGTCAGGGTGTAGAGGCGACGTTAATAAGTGTCTCGCAGGGGTTTGTTCCTAATCAAGGAGATGTCTGGACATATACTTTGGACGCAGTCCACGGATATTTCGAGCGTATTCTGTCCAGAAGACGAGATATCCGGCATGTGCCGGAAATACCTGCCTCTATGCTGGGCATCAAATTTTCCGCCATTCCCCCGTTGGTGCAGGAATTAATAGGCGGCGTTTATTTCGAAACGGCTCGCCTCCTGGGAAAGCGAACCGCAGAATTGCATCTCGCCTTATCATCCGTATCCGGGGATGCAGATTTTACCCCTGAACCCTTCTCAACGCTTTATCAGAGATCCGTATATCAGTCTATGCGGAGCCTGGCGCGGCGGGTCTTACAATCTCTGGGAAAAAATCTCAAGAGACTGCGCGAAGATGTGCAAAAAGACGCATCTGCAATCCTGGCTTCTGAGCAGGAGATTCTGACCCGTTTTCAGAAAATTTTACCGAAAAAGATCTCCGCGATGAAGATACGCATTCACGGAGATTATCATCTGGGTCAGGTGCTTTTTACCGGCAAGGATTTCATAATCATAGACTTTGAGGGTGAACCGGCGCGGACACTCAGCGAAAGGAGATTGAAACGTTCGCCTCTCCGGGATGTGGCGGGCATGATTCGCTCTTTTCATTATGCGGCCTATAATGCCCTTTTTCTGGATACATCGATGAGAGCCAAAGATAAGCCCCTGCTGGAGCCCTGGGCCGACCTTTGGTATCACTATGTGAGCGGGATATTCCTCCATTCCTATCTGGAGACCTGTGGAGAAGCTCCTTTCATCCCGCATGACAAAGGAGAGCTTGAAATCCTGCTCCAGGCCTTCCTTTTGGACAAAGCGGTTTATGAGGTTGGCTATGAACTGAATAATCGTCCTGATTGGGTCATCATTCCTATAAGAGGTATACAACATATCTTAAAAAGTAGTGCATAGGGTCATTTGGGTTTTGAAAAAGACAAGGAGGTAGTATGGAGAACGTACGATACGATGTCAGCCGATTCACAGAGCACGATATTTATCTCTTCAAAGAGGGGAATCACTTTCAACTCTATGACAAACTGGGGTCACACGTAATGTCTGTGGGTGACACCCAGGGTACTTATTTTGCCGTCTGGGCGCCCAATGCCAACAGGGTATCTGTGGTCGGTGAGTTCAACGGATGGGTTCCGGAAACCCATCCGTTGAAGTCAAGAGAGGACGCCTCCGGCATCTGGGAAGGTTTTGTTCCCGGAGTCGGCAAGGGCGCGCTTTATAAGTATCACATCGTCTCGAATTACAACGATTATAGGGTGGACAAGGGAGATCCTTACGCCTGTTTATGGGAGCTTTCACCCAAAACCGCTACTGTGGTATGGGATCTGGGCTATAAATGGAACGATGCCGAATGGATGCAAAATCGGTATAAACGTAACGGGCTTGACTCCCCTTTTTCTGTCTATGAAGTACATCTCGGGTCCTGGCGGAGGGTCCCCGAAGAGGGTAACCGATTCCTTACCTACCGGGAGATGGCCCATTACCTGGCGGATTATATGAAGGAGATGGGGTTTACCCATGTCGAACTATTACCAATAATGGAACACCCGTTCTACGGCTCCTGGGGGTACCAGACCACAGGCTACTTTGCGCCATCCAGCCGGTTCGGAACGCCCCAGGATTTCATGTACTTTGTTGATCACCTCCATCAAAACGGGATAGGTATTATCCTTGATTGGGTACCTTCCCATTTCCCAAATGACGAACATGGACTCGTCTATTTTGACGGCACGCACGTTTATGAACACGAAGACCCCAGGAAGGGATTTCACCCTGATTGGAAAAGCGCCATTTTTAACTATGGGCGAAACGAGGTGAAAAATTTTCTTATCAGCAGCGCCCTCTTCTGGCTCGGCAAATACCATATTGATGGGCTGAGGGTGGATGCCGTGGCCTCCATGCTTTACCTGGACTATGCGAGAACGAGCGGTGACTGGATACCAAACGAGTATGGAGGGAACGAGAATATAGAGGCCGTAAGGTTCATAAGGAGGTTTAATGAGGCGGTTTACGAGAAATATCCCGACGTTCAGACCATAGCGGAAGAGTCAACCGCCTGGCCTATGGTCTCCAGGCCGGCATATGTGGGCGGGCTGGGGTTTGGTATGAAATGGAACATGGGCTGGATGCACGATACGCTGGATTATTTTTCTAACGACCCTATTTTTAGAAAGTATCATCACAACCAGCTTACCTTCAGCATCTGGTATGCCTTTTCCGAGAACTTCGTCCTTCCTCTTTCCCACGACGAGGTGGTCCATGGAAAAGGCGCGCTGTCCGGAAAGATGCCCGGGGATGAGTGGCAGAGGTACGCAAACCTCAGACTATTATTCGGATACATGTACGGCCACCCCGGAAAGAAGCTTTTGTTTATGGGAGACGAAATTGGTCAGTGGAAAGAGTGGAATCACGAGGAGAGTCTGGAATGGCATGTCCTCGAATATCCCTCCCATCACGGGTTACAAAGGTGGGTCAAAGACCTGAACCACTTTTATAGGGCTGAGCCGGCCCTGTACGAACTGGATTTTGACAATCAAGGCTTTGCCTGGATAGACAGCTCTGATTGGGAAGGGAGCGTCATAAGTTATACGCGAAGAGGTAAAAGTACAGACGATATTATCCTCGTAGTCTGTAACCTCACGCCGGTTCCCAGACAGAACTACCGAATCGGGGTCCCACGGGGAGGCTTCTGGCGGGAAGTTTTAAACAGCGATGCCCAGATATACTGGGGAGGCAATTGGGGAAATTCCGGAGGCATTGAAGCCGCCCCGGTTCCGGCGCATGGTCAATACCATTCCTTGTCTTTGACCTTGCCACCGCTCAGCGCTGTCTTTTTTAAGAGCGAAGGTACAAGATGAGAATTGGGGCACATTATCTGGGAAACGGGCATTGTGAATTTATTGCCTGGGCCCCACTCCTCAAAGAGGTAAAGTTAAAAATAGTCTCTCCGCTGGAACGTCTCGTTCCGTTGAGCAGGGATAAAAGAGGCTACTGGAAGACACGGGTAGAAGATGTGCCTCCCGGAACTCGCTACTTTTACCAGCTTGAAGGCGAACGGGACAGACCCGATCCCGCATCTTATTTTCAGTCTGAAGGCGTACATGGGCCTTCTCAAGTAGTTGATCACTATTCTTTTCATTGGGACGACGATACCTGGAAGGGATTAGACCTGTCGAAGATGATAATCTATGAACTCCATGTGGGGGCGTTTACGCCTGAAGGCACCTTTGCGGCGGTAATCCCCAGGCTTAATGAGCTGAAAGATATTGGGGTAAATACCATAGAGATAATGCCTGTGGCTCAATTTCCTGGAGACAGAAATTGGGGCTATGACGGAGTATATCCCTTTGCCGTACAAGACTCTTATGGCGGGCCGGATGGGCTCAAAAAACTCGTCAATGCCTGCCACAAAAGGGGGATGGCCGTGGTTCTGGATGTGGTCTATAATCACCTCGGCCCGGAGGGAAACTATCTGTGGGACTATGGGCCGTACTTTACCGATAGATATAACACCCCTTGGGGACAGGCTATAAATTTTGACGGAGCTTACAGTGACGAGGTAAAGAACTATTTTATAGAAAATGCCCTGTATTGGTTTCAGGTTTATCATATTGACGCCCTACGCCTCGATGCCATTCACGGCATATTTGACATGAGTGCCAGGCCATTTCTTCAAGGGCTCGCCGAAAGGATTGAAGAATTTTCAAATCAGGAGAAAAGAAGATTTTATCTTATAGCAGAGAGTGACTTAAACGACGCCAAGGTAATTCGGTCCAGAGAAATGGGCGGATATGGCATTGACGCCCAGTGGTGTGATGATTTCCATCATGCTCTTAGAGTGCTTCTTACGGGTGAGAACCAGGGATACTATGTTGATTTTGGTCGGATAGAGCATCTCGTAAAATCTATAAGAGAGGGATTTATATATTCCGGGCAGTATTCCGGTTACAGAAGACGAAGCCATGGAAATTCTGCTAAGGAGAGGCCGGCGAACCAGTTTGTGGTATTCGCGCAGAATCATGACCAGGTAGGAAATAGAATGCTCGGAGAGAGGTTATCCACCCTTGTCTCGTTTGAGGCGCTGAAACTCGCGGCCGGCGCCGTTTTTCTTTCTCCATATATACCACTTCTCTTTATGGGTGAGGAATACGGAGAGGATGCCCCGTTCCTTTATTTTGTCAGCCATTCTGACCCGGAGTTGATCGAAGCCGTGAGAGAAGGAAGGAAGCAGGAGTTCAATGCCTTTAGCTGGCAGGGAGAGCCGCCCGACCCTCAGGGTGAGAAGACATTTCTTAAATCGAAGATAAACTGGAAAAAGCGTGATAAAGGAGAGTATAAGGTTTTACTCGCTTTTTATAGGAGATTGATAAAGTTGAGAGAAGAGGTTCCGGCACTCTCAACCCTGAATAAAGACACTCTCGATGCTTGGGGTCTTGAAGACAAAAAAGTTATCTTTATGAGAAGATGGCAGGATGAAGAGGAGAGCCAGGTTTTCTGTATCCTGAATTTCAATAAAAAGGATATTACCCTCCCGGTCCCCTTGTCCGAAGGAAGATGGCAAAAAGTACTGGACTCATCCGACCGTATATGGCATGGGCCGGGTGCACTCCTTCCGGAGGCGCTCGTTTCCGGGGACGAAGTAACCCCGCGGGCAGAGAGTCTCGTTGTGTATGTGAAGGAGAAAACCAGATAATGGATAGGTATATCTGTATTCATGCCCATTTTTACCAACCGCCACGCGAGAATCCCTGGCTTGAAGAGGTCGAAATCCAGGATTCGGCATATCCTTATCATGACTGGAACGAGCGGATAACGGCAGAGTGTTATGGACCCAATACAGCTGCTCGCCTTCTCGACCCGGACGGCTGGATCATCGATATAGTCAATAACTATTCCAAGATCAGCTTTAACTTCGGGCCGACCCTTCTTTGCTGGCTGGAGAAACATAAGCCTGATGTGTATCAGGCCATTCTCGAGGCAGACAAGTTAAGTATGAAGAGATTTTCCGGACATGGCTCGGCTATAGCCCAGGCTTATAATCACATGATCATGCCTTTGGCAAACCTGAGGGACAAGTACACCCAGGCGATATGGGGAATAAGGGATTTTGAAAAAAGGTTCGGGAGATTCCCGGAAGGCATGTGGCTTCCGGAAACCGCGGTTGACACCGAGACCCTCGAAGTACTGGCCGAGCTTGGGATCAAGTTTACCATCCTGGCCCCAAGACAGGCCAAGAGAATACGGGGAATAGGGAAGAGCGGAAAATGGCAGGATGTAAGCGGAGACAGGATTGATCCTACCAGACCTTACCGGTGTGTTCTTCCCTCTGGAAGGGCTATAAATCTCTTCTTTTACGATGGGCCAATTTCTCAGGACATCGCCTTTAACGGACTGTTAAGCAATGGAGAATCGTTCGCGCAAAGATTGCTCTCTGCCTTTGTGGATTATAGAAGTTGGCCTCAGATTGTCCATATCGCCACGGATGGAGAGACCTACGGGCATCATTGTCGCTTTACAGAGAAGGCGCTGGCCTACTGTTTTTATTATATCGAGTCTAAAAACCTTGCCAGGATAACCAACTATGGCGAGTATCTGGAGAAGCACCCGCCGACTCACCTGGTCGAGATTTTTGATAATTCCTCCTGGAGTTGTATCCATGGCGTAGAGAGATGGAGAGATAACTGCGGGTGTAACTCAGGAATGAATCCGGGGTGGACCCAGGCGTGGAGAAGACCTCTTCGGGAGGCTATGGACCGGCTGAGAGACAGACTCAGTCTTTATTATGCAAAAGAGGCAAGGAAATATTTCAAGGACCCCTGGGAGGCGAGAGACGATTATATCGAGGTTATCCTTGACCGGAGCAGAGAGAATGTGGAGCGATTTTTGGCGAAGCATTCCAGGAAGGAGCTTTCCAGAGAAGAAAAAATAAAAGTCCTGAAGCTTCTCGGGATGCAGCGGAATGCCATGCTGATGTATACCAGTTGTGGCTGGTTCTTCGACGAGGTTTCAGGCATAGAGACGGTTCAGGTTATGCAGTATGCGGCCAAGGCTATGCAGTATGTTGAAGATCTGCAGGGTGTGAGTATTGAGCCGCAGTATCTGAAAGATATGGAAAAGGCGCCCAGTAATGTATTTGAGAATGGCGCTAAGACGTATGAGATGTTCGTCAGGCCGGCCGAGATCGACCTCCTTCGGGTAGGGGCGCATTACGGTATATCTTCAATATTCGAAGAGTATCCTGAACACGCAAAGCTGTTTTGTTATGACGCGATCAGTCAGGTGTACGAGAAGACAGAGGCCGGAAGGCTAAAGCTGGCCATTGGGAAGACGAATATCGTTTCCGATGTCTCATGGGACGAAAGAACCATTAGCTTTGCCGTGGTATATTTTGGGGATCATAACATAAACGGAGGCTTTAGGGACTTTATAGGAGACGAGGCCTTCACGGTGATGCGGCAGGAGATACGCGCGGCCTTTGATAAAGGGGACATCCCTGAGGTCATAAGACTGATGGACAGGCATTTTGGCATGAACAATTACAATGTGTGGCACCTCTTTCGGGATGAGCAGAGAAAGATTTTAACCCAAATAATGCAATTGACCTATGATGGAATCGAGGGCTCTTACCGTCAGATATATGATAACAACTATGCCGTCATGAACTTTCTCCAGACGCTCAGCATACCGCTTCCAAGGCCTCTTTGGATAGCAGCCGAGTATACAATTAATGTAGATCTTAGAAAGACCCTTGAGCAGGAAGATATAGACACAGAAAAACTTGAGGCACTGATAAACGAGGTGGGAAAATGGTCTCTAGAGGTTGATAGACCCACAATTGAATTTGTGGCCAGTGCATGCATAGACTCCCATATGGAGAGATTGCATAACGATCCAGAGGACATACAGCTTTTTGAGAAGCTCGATAATATTCTCAGATTATTAATGGTCTTACCTTTAGAGTTAAACCTTTGGAGGGCACAGAATGTGTATTTCTCTATCGGCAAGAGACGTTATGCCGTTATGAAGGACAGGGTAGTTACAGAAGACGGACCGGCCAAGGCCTGGCTGGATTCCTTCCGTAAATTAGGCTATTACTTACACGCGAAGTTTCAAAGATGAGAATCCCATTAGCTACCTATAGACTGCAATTCAACCCTGCATTCGGGTTTAAGCAGGCCGAGGAAGTAGTAAAATACCTTTCCGACCTTGGAATTTCCGACCTTTATGCCTCTCCCATCTTCAAGGCGAAGAAGGGGAGCCTGCATGGATACGATGTGGTTGATCCCAATCAGCTAAATCCTGAGCTGGGGAGCGCTGAGGACTTAGAAGAACTGATAAGAGCATCAAAGGCCCGGGGAATGGGATGGATTCAGGATATAGTCCCGAACCATATGGCCTTTGATGGCGAAAACACCATGCTTATGGACGTCCTGGAAAATGGTCAGAGTTCGGAGTATTTCGATTTCTTTGACATAGAATGGAGTCATCCGTATGAAAGCATTCAGGGAAGACTCCTCGTTCCTTTTCTGGGACGACTCTATGGGGAGTCCTTAGAAGAGGAAGAAATTAAATTACAATATGACCGGGATGGTTTTAGTGTCCGCTACTATGAGTTAAAACTACCGCTAAGACCGGAATCGTATGCTAGTGTTATCACCCACAGATTAAACACATTGCGGAAAAAGCTGGGTGAAGACCACCCAGATTTTATAAAGTTGCTGGGCATTCTCTATTCCGTAAAGAATATGCCTGTATCCAGAGAAGATGTAAGTGAACGGTACCACCAGATACGGTTTATAAAGAGGATGCTCTGGGAGCTTTACTCAAAAAATCCTGATATAAAGAGATTCACTGATGAAAATATAGAAATCTTTAATGGTACAAAGGGGGTGGCGGAGAGCTTTAACAGGCTTGATAGCCTCCTTTCCGAACAGTTCTTTAGATTATCTTTTTGGAAGGTGGCTACAGAGGAGATAAATTACCGGCGTTTTTTTAATATCAACGGCCTCATCTCCTTGCGGATGGAAGACGAAAACGTCTTAGAGCAAACCCATGGGCTCATCATAAGCCTGGCAAAGGACGGGAAATTTACTGGATTGAGAGTAGATCACATAGATGGTCTCTATGATCCAAACGGTTATCTGGGAAGATTAAGAGAAAGGGCCGGGGAGGTATACCTGGTGGTTGAGAAAATTCTTGACCTCGAAGAGGAGTTACCGGCCACCTGGCCTGTGCAGGGGACAACCGGCTATGACTTTATGAATTATGTAAATGGAATTTTTTGCAAGACGAGAAACGCCAGGGCATTCAGCAAAATATACACCGAGTTTACTCGTTTTAAGACCTCTTATGAGGATCTGGTGTGTGATAAGAAGAGGCTCATAATAGGAAAGGAGATGGCCGGAGATGTTGACAACCTTGCCCATCTTATGAAGAGGATCTCCGGCAGGTATAGACATAGCAGTGATATTACGCTCTATGGTCTCAAAAGGGCCTTAGTGGATGTTCTGGCGCTCTTTCCAGTTTATCGAACCTATATAAGCAAGGAGATTTTTAGTAAAACAGATCAACTGTACATAACAGAGGCGGTAAAGAAGGCCAAGCAGAGGAATCCCGGATTGCTGTACGAACTGGACTTTATTGAAAAATTTCTTCTCCTTGAATTCGAGGAATACCTTAAGGAAGAAGAAAAGAAGGAGTGGTTTCATTTTGTCATGAAATTTCAACAGTTCACCGGACCGCTGATGGCCAAAGGGTTTGAGGATACGATTCTCTACATATACAACCGACTTCTTTCGTTTAATGAAGTGGGTGGGAGTCCGGACAGATTCGGTATTTCGGCAAAGGAATTCCATGGCTTCAACCAGAAAAGGGCAGTTAATTGGCCGCACACTATTAACGCCACCTCCACTCACGATACAAAAAGAGGCGAAGACGTGCGGGCGAGAATTAACATTTTGTCTGAAGTTCCGAAAGAATGGGAAGATAGCATCAAGAAGTGGAGCCGGATCAACAAAAGAAAAAAGAAGCTTGTAACTGGCGCCAGCGTCCCAGACCGGAATGATGAATATTTCCTCTATCAGACACTTATCGGGGCCTTTCCTTTCGATGAAACCGAACGCCCCAGCTTTTTAGAAAGGGTAAAGGACTATATGGTCAAGGCTGTGCGGGAGGCCAAGGTTCATACGGCGTGGCTGAAACCCGATACAGAGTATGAGGCGGCTTTTATCTCCTTCATCGAAGAGATTCTGACACCCGCGGAAGGAAATGAATTTTTAAAAGAATTTTTGCCTTTTCAGAAACGGGCGGCCTCTTATGGGATATTCAATTCTCTTTCGCAGATTCTTATTAAGATCACTTCGCCTGGACTTCCGGATTTCTATCAGGGAACAGAGTTATGGGATCTTAATCTGGTAGACCCGGATAACCGCCGTCCTGTAGATTTTGAAAAGAGAAAAAGATTGTTACAGGAGATAAAGGATAAGGCAAGTCAAGACGTGTCGGCTTTAATAAAAGAACTCTTTTTGACAAAAGAAGACGGCAGGATTAAGCTCTTCTTGATAAATAAGGCCCTTACCGCGAGGAGAGAGAACAGCGAGGTCTTTCAAAAGGGTGCTTATATTCCGCTTGAGGTGGGGGGCAAATTCAGAGATCATGTTGTAACCTATGCCAGAAACATCGATACTCAGAAAAGCCCGGAACATGCAGCTCGCGAGGAAGCAAAGCTTCCCCATAAAGACTCATGGGCAATAAATATAGTCCCGAGGTTTTTGACCGGTCTTATAGGAGAAAACGAATACCCGATAGGGACAGGAGTATGGGAGGATACGCACGTTGTTCTTCCCATACATAGTCCTTCCGTGTGGAAGGATGCTATAACGGCAGAGATAATGGAAGGGAAAGAAATCCTGCCCATAGGGGATGTCTTAAGGCATTTTCCTGTGGCCCTGCTCATAAGCGAGGAGGAAACATGAAGAGAAGGGGAAGCGGAATATTGCTCCATATCACATCCTTGCCTTCATCTTACGGTATAGGAGATTTAGGCCCATCGGCGTACAGGTTCGTGGATTTTCTTTCTGAAACCAAACAGAGTTTCTGGCAAATACTCCCTTTAACGCAAATAAATGAGGCTCATGGTAATTCTCCCTATAGCAGCATCTCTGCTTTTGCCGGAAATACACTCCTCATCAGTCCTGAACTTCTGGTGGAAGACGGTTTTCTCTCTCCATCGGATATTGAGTCCCCTCCTTCCTTTCCGCGCGAGAAGGTTGTCTATAAGGCTGTGACCGAGTATAAGACAGGACTTTTTCGCCTTGCTTATGATAATTTTAAGGACAGAAAGCAGAAAGACAGCGGCTTTGAAGAGTTCTGTAAAGAGAATCACGACTGGCTTGATGATTATGTCTTGTTTGTGACTCTAATAGAAAATTTTAGCGGAGCCGTCTGGAGTGAATGGCCGGAGGATATAAGAGATAGAAAAGGGGAAATAAGTAAAAAGTTAAAAGGCAAGCTTAAAGACAAAGTTGAGATGGAAAAGTTTCTTCAGTATGTATTTTACAAACAGAGGCATTCATTGAGGGCTTACTGTAACAGCAAAGGCATCCAGATAATAGGTGATATGCCTATTTATGTGAATTACGACAGTGCAGACGTATGGGCCAATCCCGAGATATTTAAACTGGACGAAAACAAAAAGCCTGTGTTTGTGGCCGGAGTTCCGCCGGATTATTTCAGTAGTACAGGCCAGTTGTGGGGTAATCCGGTTTATAACTGGAAAGCCCTGAAGAAAACCGGCTACGCATGGTGGATGAGGCTTATAGAACGCAACCTGAAACTTTTTGATATAATCAGGCTCGACCATTTCAGGGGGCTTGTGGCCTATTGGGAGGTCCCGGCAGGTGAAGAGACGGCTATAAATGGAAGATGGGTAGAGGTCCCGGTTCGGGACTTTTTCGATAAGCTTTTAAAACGTTTTTCCTCCCTTCCCATTATTGCCGAAGACCTGGGGATTATAACTCCGGATGTACGGGAAATCCTTGACCTGTACGGATTCCCAGGGATGAAGGTGCTCCTCTTTGCCTTTGGTGACGACCTGGCAGCCAATCCCTACGTGCCGCACAATCACGTGAAGAACTGTGTGGTATATACAGGAACGCATGACAATAACACGGCCAAGGGGTGGTTCAGGAAAGAGGCCAGACCGGAAGATAAACAGAGGCTTTTTCAATACCTGGGGCGGGAGGTCTCAGAGGAGACGGTTCACCGGGAACTCACAAGGATGGCCATGATGTCCGTGGCCGATCTGGCTATCATCCCCATACAGGACATCCTTGGTCTGGGCGAAGAGGCCCGGATGAACGTCCCGGCCACGGCCGACGGCAATTGGAGCTGGCGGCTCTTGCCGGAACAATTAACGCCTTCTCTGGCTGACGGCCTTTCAGAGCTTACCCATATTTATGGACGGGCATGAATGTTCCCTGGACTAAATCGTTACGATAATACACGAGCCAACGGCATCAAAAATAAGCGATAGTTTTCAACAACGTCCCCATTATCCCCATGGCTCATTCGCTTTATAGTCATGCAGCATACTATACCAAACTCTTAAACAAAGGTAACCCTTTCCTCCCCGTGCTCCCGCACGGGGTATCCAGGGTTGTTTTTTCATGAAAATCGCTTTTACCTCCGATATCCACGCCGACGTTTCTCCGGAAAACGAAAGGGTTCCGGAGAGTCAGGTGCCGATTCTACTCAGGGAATCTCCGGATATTTTTATTGTCTGCGGAGACGTCTCTGCCGATCAGTGGCATTTCGAAGGGACTTTGAAAAAATATGGCCGGCTAACGTGCCCGAAATTGGTCGTGGCTGGTAACCACGACCTCTGGGTGGAGAACGAAGAGGAAAACAGCATAGAAAAATATCGTTACACTCTGCCTAAGCTGGCAAAAGAGAATGGGTTTATTTACTTGGGGGTTGAGCCCTATGTAACAGGGAATGTGGGGTTCGTAGGGACGTGCGGTTGGTACGACTATTCCTTCCGAAACAAAGGTCTGGACGGAGAAATTCCTGAAAACGCCTATAAGACGAAAAAATTCGGGGGCAGGCGCTGGATGGATGCCGTCTATTGCAACTGGAGTTCCATGGAAGACGCCGAGGTGGCCGGCATAATGAACGAATCCCTGAAAAGACAGATCGCCAAAGTAGAGGATGCCGTTGATCACATCGTGGTCGTGCTCCACCACGTGCCTTTCCGGGAGCTACTTACATACAAGAATGATCCTTCGTGGGATTTCCTCAACGCCTTCACCGGGA
>Ga0068714_10003716_pt1 | contig 17739 bp, 22 predicted proteins | sample MTBNYHSulfiMetaG_FD_62988 | JGI IMG/M metagenome (GOLD analysis project Ga0068714, IMG submission 62988) | Enrichment culture microbial communities from rom New York Harbor, USA that are MTBE-degrading - MTBE-NYH (New York Harbor Sulfidogenic)... | ecosystem: Environmental > Aquatic > Marine >...
AAAAATTATATGATTTCGAGCTCACCCTGAAGCGCACCTGCTGCTTTAATGGTCTGCAATATCGTAATCAGATCCCTCGGAGTGACCCCGATCGCATTTAATGCATTGACCAGTTCTCCGATGGTTCTACCCTCTGGTATTAAAAGAAGGCGACTGTCTTCTTCATTCACAGATACATCACTTTCAGGAGTAACGACTGTGCTGCCGCCAGGCACTGCAATTATGCCGCCTTTCATTTGCTGTGCAGCGGCACCCTTACCCGATGGTGCAAAGGGAAGCGGCTGTGAAACCTCTTTCCTCTCCTTTATACGAATGCTCAAATTTCCATGAGCCACCGCAACTTTTAGGATCCTGACGTTTTCTCCAACCACAACCGTGCCGGTCTTTTCATTGACGATTACCTTTGCCACAGTATCCGGCTTTATTTCAATTTCTCCAACTTGTGCGATCAGGTTGACGATATTATTTTTAAAGTTTTCAGGAATTTTAAAATTCAATGTTCCCGAGTCCATTGGTGTGGCAATATTCGCCTGCATCTGTGCATTAATTGCATCGGCAACCCTGTTGGCTGTATTAAAGTCCGGGTTGTCTAAAAGAATTGTCAATTCTTCCTTATTCATTATTGAAAGGGGGATCTCTCTTTCTATGGTCGCTCCATCACTGATTCTGCCCACTGTAGTATGATTTTTCGCAACGCCACCCCCTGCAGCACCGCCGGCTGCATAACCACCAATGACCACTGGACCCTGAGCCAAGGCATAAACCTTGCCATCCACGCCTTTCATCGGCGTCAATAAAAGCGTACCCCCTTGGAGACTTTTGGCATCACCAATGGAAGAAAGGGTGACATCGATTTTTTTCCCAACCCTGCCAAAGGGCGGCATTTTTGCACTTACAACTACTGCCGCAACATTTTTGGCTTTAATATCTTCCGGATTGACGTGGATTCCCATATGTTCCAGCATATTCGCCAGACCCTGCCGGGTAAAACTGGTCCCTCCCTTATCGCCAGTGCCAAAGAGACCAATCACCAGACCGTAGCCAAAAAGCTGATTTTGCCGGATACCTTTAATTGAGGAAATGTCTTTTATTCTTGCAGGGTATCCTGCAGATGGTCCAATCACTATAAAAAGCATGACAATGATAAATACATTCTTAAAACGGCCAAACATGATCCAATACCCTCCCCATCCATCCGGGTTTTTGTTTGTCTGCGATAGGACCGTTCCCGGCATATGTGATCCTGGCGTCAGCAATGTATGTAGAAGATATTTCATTAGATGAGCTTATATCTTCAGGTCTAACGATTCCCGATAATGTAATATACTGTGTTTCATTATTGACTCTGACTTCTCTTCTCCCGATGATATACAGGTTCCCATTGAAAAGGACCTTCTCAACCACTGCAGAGATATATGCTTTGACGTGGCCGTCCCTATCGGTGGAACCCTTGCCATCATGCTTCATGCCCAATGCTGCAAATATCAGATCATCTGATCCTGGATTCTGGGCAAGCCTTGGATTCTTTTCAGCAAGGGCCTGCATATAACCCAGAAACTTGAGTTTTGACGCTTCGACACCGGATGACCGGCTCGTTTGAGTATTTGCATTCAGTTCTGCTTCCGGATCCTCCACGATCCTTACCGTAACGGTATCCCCTACTTTTCTCGCCTTTATATCGGGAAACAGGCTGACCTCTGACACTTCCGACCAAAGCGATCCTTCTTCCGGTTTGGGAGGTTCATAGAATTGCATCCCTGGATTGTTCTGAACATTGTTTTTGTTCATATTGGAATTGCTTTTTCTGGAAGCATTATTCTGCAAACCCGCACACCCGGATAGAAAAATGAATATTAGAATTAAAATAAAATATTTCCGAGCCCCCATTACAATCTCCTGTTCTTTAAAAATCTACAATAACTATTGAAGAATTAACGACTTTTGCGTAAACTTCTTTACTGCTCATCAGGTTTTGGACTTTTATAAGTTCTCCCGAATAGCCTTTCATTAAAACTCTGCCAGGAACCGTCACTTTTAGACCTCCAGACTCCGCAAGGATTGTAACGATATCTCCTTTGTCAACAATCGGAGTTTTTTCAAACATCCATTCTTTAAGACCAGTGTCTGCTTTTATGCTTTGCTTTACCGTGAGTCCAATAATCTGATGTGTATCGGTTAGAATCTTCGAAGATAAATGAGAGGTGTTTCTTCTAACCAGGTAAAGATCATCTTCATGGATTTTCTGTCCTCTTTTTAAATCTCGAGAAGCACAAACTATGGATTCAAATATATCGACCCAACCGGATAGTTTAACCTTGTTTTTTACAATACCATCCACTTTGACCAAGACGATTAAACTCACTTGTCCTTCTAGTCTTCTTTTACCTTTTTGAAACGGTTGCAGGCCGATCTTTCCATCCGGCACAGGTACATTACCGGTAATCTTCAGTTTGGATACAACTACATCGGATTTATTCTTATTTAAATTACGACAAAAATATTCTTGAAAGGTCTCTCTAAATTTTGCCTCCGGAATTGTCTGAAAGCCTTGATCGATGGTATCCTGACCACTTTTATTGGTGCTTACCGCACCTGTTGAAGGTACATTAAACCCCAAAATACAGACCAGAAAAAACACTGCCGTTATATTTTTGGTCATCTTCATAATTACCTCGAGATATTATTTACGATGGCCATCATTTCGTCCGCGGTTTTTATTGCCTTGCTGTTGATCTCATACGCCCTTTGGGCCATAATCATAGCAACCATCTCTTGCACGACATCCACGTTTGATACTTCAACAAAGCCTTGAACAATTGTCCCCATACCATCCGTACCAGCCACACCGGCAACGGCCTCTCCTGATGCGTCCGTGGCCCTGTATAAATTATGGCCTCGGCTGAAAAGACCGGCCTGGTTCGGAAAAGAATAAAGTTCTACTGTCCCAAGGGAAGCACCTGTGCCTTGGGGGTCAAAGGCGGTTACCGTACCATCGGCATCGATTTTAATTGAAACTGTATTATCTGGGATTGTCATCTCCGGTTGTAATTTATCTCCATTTGGAGTGACGATATTTCTATCCACATCCAATTTGAAATTGCCCGATCGGGTATAGAGTTCTTCTTCATTGCTGATCACTTTAAAAAACCCATTTCCTTCAATCGCCAGGTCCAATTCATTTTTCGTTTCCTGAAAATCTCCCTGCATGAATACTTTATGAACCCCAACAGGCATGGTCCCCATGCCGATCTGGATACCGACAGGGATCTGTTCACCGGTTGATGTTTCAGACCCGGCCTGATTTACCGTCTGATACATTAGGTCCTGAAAATCTGTTCGACTCTTTTTAAAACCCGCAGTATTCACATTTGCAAGGTTATTGGCAATAACATCGATGTTCATTTTCTGAGCAGCCATTCCTGAAGCTGCAGACCACAATCCTCTTAACATGATTATCTCCTCCTATGGAACCATGCCATAATCATTAACTATTTTTGCGGTTAACCCATCAATGGTCTGAATCGCCTTTTCCACCGATTCAAACGCCCTGAACGTCTCTATCATTTCTATTACTTCCTGTGTCGGATTAACATTGGAGCTTTCTAAATATTTTTGTTGAATCATAATATCGGTCTCTATTGATATCCCATTGTTATCTCCCTGGTAAGAATAATATGATCCGCCTTCTTTTCTAAGGAGTTGAGGCGTATCAAAATCGACGACCACCAATTTATCTACCGGTTCATTATCCATGAAGACCTGTCCGTCGGTCTTTATGGACACCTTGCCGTTCTCTATGGTTATCGGACCATTTTCTCCCAATACTTTATCTCCATTTGCGGTTACCAGACTTCCCTCTGCATTAATAGAAAACGCTCCGTCTCTCGTATACCGCAATCCGTTGGGAGTTTCGACTTTGAAAAAGCCTTTTGAGCTCAATGCGATATCAAGATCATCTCCGGTATATCTTACAGGACCTTGCGAAAAGTCCGTTTTTGAAATACTTCGCATATCAAGTGCCTGATAAAATGATATGATATCCTTCTTGAAACCGTTTGTATTACTGTTGGCAATATTGTTTGATATGGTTTCAAATCTCAATTGTTGTGTCATAGAACCGTCAATTAAATTATGAATGCCGGATATCATTTTTTTCTCCTTTTAATGTTTACTACCTTTAAAAGCAATATTAATGCCAAGATACTTATGATAATAAATATTATTCAACATATTGATTTAGCTTCTTTATTTGTCATTACATGGGGTTTGGTTTTTTATAGCCAAAGCGGAAAAAAATGCCTATTGGAATTTTTTACCGCTTTTGAATGGATTGAAGAGTATCCTGAAGCTCTGAAATGGATTTAAAACCTTACCCTGAACTATTTCATTTTTTACCAATTTGGAACGGGGAGTATCGCTATCCACGGATAGGAGTGATAACTTTGATTCGGGTATTGGTGAATAACTGACTTCTGTCAAGAAACGTCCTCTTTAGAACCTAGCTGTGATATCTTTTTCTTAAGATCTAAGACCAGCATCACCTCTTCTTTAGGAATAGAAAGGCTATCAGCGATGTAATCTAAGTCAAACCCTTCTTTTGCAAGTTGAACAATCTTTTTTTTATGGTTTTTGAATGAGTCTTTATTATAGGCATCCTGATTTCCTGTCCGGTGCTTAAATAGCAGTGCATCAGTTCTGTTAAGCATCGAATTTAGGCTGTTTACCCTTTTTTCTAAATGTTCATTGAGCGTTTTTACTATTTCCTTTTTTTCTTGTAACATCTCATTGAATTTTAATGACATATTATTTGCATCGGCAAGCAAAGATTCATACAGTTTCAGTTTAGCATTCAACGAAGAATCCTTATCAGCAAATCTCAATCGTCTTATTAAAAAAATAAAAGCAATAAAAATTGCAAAATCAATCCCAAGTTGTAAAAAAATTAAGTGCTTTAACTCAATGAAATTCATAGTTAGACTCTAATATCGATAAGCTTTCGTTCTGGAAGATTTACGTCATCTTTCTCTTTTTCATGATTTGATTTTTTTTTATTTTCCTTTTGATCTTTATTTCGCTTCTGTTCGTTTTTCATCTCGATTCTGTTCTTTGTTTCAAACTTTTGTACTTTTGATTTGTCCTCTCTCTTTATGTCTTCTGAATTTTGTGCAATACATTGCTGGTTAATCTCAAGATTATGTTTTTTTACATTATGTACCTCATTAATCGTATTCCCCTGACCGAGAATAATATTCATATGAGTCGTAGCTGACATGGCCTTCTCCTTCAAATGAAGCTCGCCTCACTGACCTTAACCGGGAACTCTAAATCTTACACTGTCGAAAAATCCGTTATAATTGCTTCATTAACCTTTCCTGCTCTCAGTACTCCGTTTACACCATTTATGATGAACCTCTTGAGCATCGTTAAGGATGAAACATTTTCCAATATATTTATATTTTGGCTCAATATATTATAAATGATACCTCTGAGCTGATTATTTTTTTCTATCATTTCATCCTTTAATTCTTTATTCGGCAATTCAAAGGAAATGCTTAAAGATATATAAGTGAATTTGCCGTTTCCGTCAAAGGGAATAATAAATGGTTCAAATTTGACAGATTGCTTATCAAGAACAGAGAACCATTTAACAATGGGCGCTCCAATGTGTACTTGTCTTGCTTTCAGATAAAGATATGATGTTAGTCCGATTAAAGAAAATGTTCCCATTGCAATAAATAATAATGACCTCCGTTTCCACATTTTATAATTCGGATTATCTTTTATACTTTTATATCCGGGATATCCTTTTTTATCTTTACCTTTCTGTTCATCCAAACTACTGAAAGATTCCATTCTATTTTCTTCATTTTTTACTAAGCTCATAATCAGCCTTCATAATAAGATTTAAGTTTTATCCTCAATCTTACTATTGCTTTCGAATGAATTTGAGATATCCTCGACTCGGTAAGGTCCAATACGTTTGCTATTTCTTTTAATGTCAACTCATTATAATAATATAAAGACATTACCAATTGTTCCTTTTCTGAAAGCGTTGAAAGTGCTTTGGATATAATTTTTTTGACTTCCTTTATTTTTACTTCATCGAAAGGTGAAGGTCCATCCGCAACTTGTTTGTTTAATCTGGATGTTGTACCGTCAAGCATCAATTCGTCAAGGCTTAAAAGACTGACACCATGAGATCTGCTGATCATTTTGTAATAAGAATCAATATCAAGCCCCAATTCTTCGGCGATTTCATTATCTTTGGGTTCCCTATCGAGTTTCAACTCGAGTACTCTTATAGCATCCTCAATTTTATTAATATTTCTTCGAACCGACCTGGAAATCCAGTCCATTTTTCTGAGCTCATCTAAAATCGCCCCTTTTATCCTCAGACTCGCATATGTCCTGAATTTAATCCCTCTTGTTGAATCAAATTTATCAATAGCATCAAACAATCCCATGACGCCCGGTCCTATGAGTTCATCCTTGGATATATTAGGAGGAAGCCTAACTGCCATTCTTTCAGCAATTTGTTTAACGAGAGGCGCATATTTTAGAATAAGCTCCTCTCGTCCTTGGCAATCTGAACCTTCCTGATCGGCATAGTTTAACTGCTGGTATTTTTTAATTCCTGCTTTCATATTATTAACCTGCTGCACCAACCATCAGTTTTTTCCAAAAAAATTTTATACTTCCATCATGATGTCTATCACCTGATTGTGTTAAAAGATATTCGGCCAGTTTTTTAAAGCTTTGGCTTGAAGATGATCCGGGGAAACAGCAAGTAACCGGTTCTCTCCTATTTACCGACTCATGTAAATGTTTATCATAGGGAATATATCCTGCATAATCTATGGATATACTTCCCATAAACTTTTCTATAACCTTACTTATGTGTCTATAGACCGATACTGCCTCTTTTTCATTTTTGACCATATTCATTAAAAGAATAAAATTCTTTATTCCATGTTTTTTAAACATAACTTTAATAAGTGCATAGGCATCTGTAATAGATGTTGGTTCAGGCGTTACAACAACAATCCTTTCCTGAGCGGCCAGATTAAAATAAATAACATTGGAAGAGATCCCTGCACCTGTATCAATCAGTAAAACGTCAAACATATTGTTCAATAAATCGAATTCATTTAACAGATTTATTTTATGCCCTTCAGTGAGATGAGATAGTTCCTGTACTCCTGAACTTGCGGGTATAATAGATACTCCTTCCGGGCCATTAACAATTATCTGAGACAATTCTTTTTCACCTTTTATAACCTCTTCAATTGTATATTTAGGGCTGATACCAAAGATAATATCAATGTTTGCAAGCCCAAGATCTGCATCAAAGATTAAAACTCTTTTTTTCATTCTCTGATATGTAACTGCCAGATTTCCAACGATATTTGTTTTGCCAACCCCACCCTTACCACTCGTAACGGCAAAAACCATTGGACTGTTTATTTGGGGATAGGATCCATTATCTACTCGAAGTTTATGAACCTTCCCTGATTCTTTTTTTACAATCCTTCTCAAATTTGTCGCTTGATCCATTTTATCTTTCTCCAATTACGAAATAATCGATCGCAATATTTTCCGTTTATCCGCCGGTTCAATATCCTCCGGTACATTCTGTCCAGTGGTAATAAATGATATGGGCAAATTTAAGTCCATAATCTGGTTCAATATTGAACCGCTCCTTTGAGCTTCATCACGCTTTGTAAATATATAACTCTGATACTTTAACGCGCTGAAATTAAAGGCTGCTTTATTCATTTCCGTTTCGGCGGTTGCAATACTCAATAAAAGATGAGCACTAATATCCAAGTCTTTGGGAATCAAACTTTTTAGTTCTTCTATTCTGGACATATCATACTGACTTTGGCCCGCAGTGTCGATGAGGACAATATCCTTTCCTTCCATCCTTCGAAGCGCAAAAAGAAGATCTTTTGTTTTAAATGCCTGAAAACAGGGAACCCCCAAGATATTTGCATATGTCTTCAGTTGTTCCATCGCCCCTATTCTATAGGCGTCCATTGAAATTAAACCAACCTTTTTTGTTTTTTCAAGCATGAGCATAGCGGCCAGCTTTGCAATCGTTGTTGTTTTACCGACACCTGTCGTTCCGATAAAAGCAGCTAAAATTTGCCTGTGTTTTTTTACATCAAAAGGATCTTTAACAGCTATAACATTCATGATCTCTTTAAGGATTCTATCCTCAATATTTTTCACACCATCAACGGGATGGCCGTTAAATATCCGGGTTTTTTCCAGAAAAAACCTTATATAACGATCATTAACACCATTTTTTATCAGTTTGGAATAGAGATTTAAAAGGCCGGGATGCATAATCATCTTTTCCAAAAAGACATCGGAATTGTTCAAAAGATAAAGCATTTCTCTTATAGTCATCAACTCTTGCTTGACTTCTCCAAGCATATCCGGGTTGCCTTCTGAAATGTCAACGGTCCCAATCATGGCAGTTATCTCAAATAAATCATCGCAACCTTTTTTTATTCTTTTCTTTGTCGAAAGAATCATTGCATCCGGACCCAGTACATTTTTAACTTTGGCGGTGGCTTCTTTAATCGTTTTTGCTCGAAATTTTTTAATTTGCATTGTCTAATCTTACCTTTCCGATTGACTTAAACCCAACATCACTCAACAACTCGCTTTGAGATAGTACCATCAAAGATGGTATAAAGTATTCAACCATCTTTCTTAAATGTCTTCTTATTATAGGTGATGTTAAAAGAATTGGCTGGATATTTTTAGACATCGCCTTTTCTGCCTCGCTTTTGATCGAAGTAATAATAGAATTGGCAACCTTAGGATCAACACAAATATACGAACCGTGATCCGCCTTTTGTATCCCTTTGGCGAGTATGTCCTCAACATCTTGGGACATTGTTATCAGTTTTAAATAGCCATCTTCTCCTACATATGGCCCAATGAAGGATCTGGACAATTTGTTTCTCACATATTCGGTTAAAAGATCAGGATCTTTTGTCAATAGAGCACAGTCGGCCAAAGTCTCGACAATAGTCAACAGGTCTCTAATCGATATCCGTTCTTCTAATAGATTTTGTAATACTTTTTGAACAGAACCTAAAGAAAGAAGATTTGGAACAAGTTCTTCAACCGCCTTTGGATAAGTTTTGCCGAGGTTGTCTAGTAAATTTTGAACTTCTTGTCGTCCTAACAGTTCTGATGAATGTTTTCGAAGAACCTCTGTCAGATGGGTAGCCATAATCGTAGCATCGTCAACAACCGTATAGCCGGCAAGTTTAGCCTCCTCTTTCTTGTTTTCCGGTATCCAGATTGCTGGAATGTTGAATGCGGGCTCCTTCGTTTCTATTCCTTCTATTTTTCGTGTAACATCTCCTGGATCCATGGCCAGATAATGATTCACCATTAACTCGGCTCCGGCAACCTTTACTCCTTTGAGAACAATCTGATATTCAGATGAATTCAACTGCAAATTGTCTCTGATATGAATGGGCGGAATAACCATCCCCATTTCGATAGCGAACTGACGTCTTATTGAACGTACCCTATCAAGGAACCTTCCACCTTGTTCTTTATCCACCAAGGCGATGAGTCCGTAACCAACTTCCAACTCAAGAGGATCGATCATAAGTAAATGTTCCACAGGTTCTGGACCTTCAGTAACCCGTTCCTTCTTCTTTTCCCCCATTTCTTTTTTCTCTAATTCTATTTTACTTCTTCCAAATATAAATAAGCTTATCCCGATAATAAGTGAAAGCATTATAAATGGGATGTGCGGCAAACCGGGGATAAGCCCAAATAAGAAGACGGTTATCGATGAGAGATAAATTGCTTTAGGATAACTGGAAAATTGCTTCCCAAAGTCCTTTCCCATGGTTCCTTCTGACGCAGCCCTGCTGACAACTATTCCTGCTGCCGTTGATATGGTAAGAGCGGGGATCTGTGATACCAAACCATCACCTACGGTTAAAAGCGTATAGTTCTGTGCGGCGTCAACAACCGACATATTTTGCTGAAATATGCCAATTATAAATCCGCCCATTATATTAATAACGGTGATAATTATTCCAGCGATAGCATCTCCTCTTACAAATTTGGCCGCACCATCCATTGACCCATGGAATTCGGCTTCCCTTGCGATGGTTATTCTGCGTTCTTTTGCTTCATCTTCATCTATCAATCCGGCGTTGAGATCTGCATCAATGCTCATCTGTTTTCCGGGCATACCATCCAATGTAAATCTTGCGGCCACTTCAGCAATCCTGGTGGCACCTTTTGTAATTACGACAAAATTAACTATAACCAGGATAACAAAAATGATCATACCGACGACATAATTTCCACCGACCACAAAACTGCCAAACGATTTTATTACTTTTCCGGCTGCCAGTGGGCCCTCATTACCATGCAATAGTATTAATCTTGTTGATGCTATATTGAGAGACAATCTGAAAAGGGTCGTCACAAGCAGCAATGGAGGAAATACGAAAAAGTCCAAAGGCTTGAGCGTATACATGGCAATTAAAAGGATCGTTATGGCAATGGTAATATTCAATGCGAGAAGAAAATCCAGAATTATCGAAGGTAATGGGATTATCATTACCACGAGAATGGTAACGACGGCGATTACTGTCATTATTTCGCTGACATTTGCGGAATCTGCTTTTGAATTTACGACACTTTTCATCTTAATTCCCTTAGGGGTTATTTATGATAATCCATATGAATGATTTGGCTTTAATCTGTAAATATATGCCAGAATTTCGGCAACCGTTTGGTAGAGATTCGGTGGTATCTCCTGACCAACCTCAACCAACGAATACAAATTTCTGGCGAGTTCTTTGTTCTCCAAAATAGGGATCTTATGTTCCGAAGCCAAATACCTTATCTTTTCGGCTATTTTCCCGGCTCCTTTTGCGAGCAATTTTGGTGCATTCATCGTCGAGCTGTCATACTTCAAGGCAACAGCAAGATGTGTCGGGTTGGTAATCACCACATCAGCATCAGGAACAGCTTGCATCATTCGTTTTCTGGCCATCTCCATTTGAATTCTTTTTATTCTTGATTTTATCAAAGGATCGCCTTCCGACTTTTTAAACTCATCCTTTACCTCCTGTTTGGTCATCTTGATTCTGTTCTCAAATTCCCATCTTTGAAAGGCGTAATCGATGATGACCAGAACAAGCATTGCCAGTGAACACCGGACAAAAATCTTAATAAAAATGTTGAGGATATAAACGAAAATTGAATTTAGCTCCATGTCCCCCAGGAGAACAAAATTTTTCATCTCGCCTTTCACCGTAAGAAACGCGACACCGCCGACAATCGTAAGCTTCAATAAGGATTTGAATAATTCCATGAAACTCTGTTTGGAAAAAAGCCTTCCAAACCCTTTGATAGGGTCTATTTTTGAAAGTTTGGGCATAATAGACTCACCGGATACGATAAACCCCACTTGCAGGATATTAGAGAGAATCGCCGCAGCATAAATAGCGGCAAACAGAGGCAGTATTGCCAGAATAAAATGCCCGATGATATTTTGAGCAAATTTCAGAAACTCAGAAATTTCCAGATCATTCATCGTCGGAAGGGAAAAGGCCCCTTTCATAATCAGCTGAATATGGTTGTACAAATAGGATCCAAAAAAAGATAAGGCGATCAGGGCGGCAAGGAGCACAGCCACTGATGGCAACTCCCTGCTTTTAGCAACCTCTCCCTTTTCCCTGAGTTCCTGCCTCTTTTTGGGTGTCGGTTGCTCAGTCTTTTCTGCAAAATTCTCTTCAGCCATTTTCCCTATATCTTAAACCACCCCATGGTATTAACCAGCATTGGGGCGAGATTTTTTAGATATCCTTCCATGAAGTGCAACAGCACATTTAAAGATACGCCAAAGAATAACAGACCGATAACGATCTGAATCGGAAACGCGACAATCATAATATTCATTTGCGGTATGAGCTTTGTAATCAATCCGAAAGCAACGTTGGTAAACAGAAGGGCTGCAATTGCCGGCGCACCAATCTTAACAGCAATAACAAACATTTCTCCATACATGCCTATGATTTTATTAAACATATCGCTATTTAATGCTAATGTACCGGCTTGAATAATCTCGAAACTCTCCCTTACGGCATTCAGCAATATATGGTGTCCATTTAATAAAAGAAAAAAAATGATGGCCGTAAGATATGCCATATTTGAAAGAATTGAGACCTGGGCGCCACTTTGGGGATCAATGATATTTGTAATTGCAAAACCTGTTTGAAAGCCTACCATCTGCCCCATCATTTTCACCCCTTCAAAAAAAGTCTGGACCAACAGCCCCAAAATCATACCGATGATAAATTCTGCCAGTATCAATTGAACTATTCCAAATATTGTTTCAGGAAATTCTACCACTTTGGTATTAATCACCGGAAAGAGGATTATGGAAATCAAAATGGCCAAACCAGCCTTTGACAACATCGGGATAACTCTTGAATTAAAAAAAGGAAACATGAGTAAAATCGCACTGATTCTAATCAACACCAGAAAAAAGGCTTTAAATTCCTGATAAGGTATGGATAGTATATCCACTGCTTCCTCTGCTATCTGATAAAAAATGGTATTTGTTCGATAGTTGACACTGTAAAATGCATCAACTGTTCAAGCATCCAGCTGGCAAAAAACAGGAGCGCCAGCAATACGATTAAGATTTTTGGTACAAATGTTAGGGTCATTTCGTGGATTTGAGTTACAGCCTGGAAAATACTGATCGCAAGACCCACAATGAGTCCAAGACCGAGCATGGGCATAGATACAAGTATGGTAACTCTTATGGCTTCCTGAGCAAAATTTACAACAAATTCCGGTGTCATTTTTTATCCGCTCACAAAACTCTTAACCAGTGAACCAACGATTAAATTCCATCCATCAACCAAAACAAACAGCATAAGCTTAAATGGCAGAGAGACCATTATTGGCGGAAGCATCATCATCCCCATGCTGAGCAAAACACTCGCCACGACCATATCTATAACCAAAAAGGGCACGAATAAAACAAATCCGATAATAAAAGCAGTCTTCAGTTCACTGATGACAAAAGCAGGAATTAGAACCGATGTTGGAATATCATTTTCATTTTTTGGTTTGTTCATCTTTGCCATTTTAATAAATAAGGCCAGATCTTTCTCCCGTGTCTGTCTGAACATAAAGTTTCGAATCGGGTTTATAGCTTCATTCAATGCAACCTCCTGAGAAATCTTTTCATGAAGGTACGGCTGCAAAGCGTTATTATTAATCTTTTGCCAGATCGGCATCATAATGAAAAATGTCAAAAATAGCGCAAGCCCGGCAATAATTTGATTGGATGGCGTCTGTTGAGTTCCTACAGCTTGTCTTAAAAATGAAAAAACTACAGCCAGTCGTGTGAAGGACGTCGTAAGTATCAGAATGGCCGGTGCCAGAGTAAGGACCGTTAATAAAAAGACGATTTGGAGTAAAACAGAAACATCACCGGGATCTCCGCCACTTTCAATACCGAAACGAAATGAGGGAAGTATAATATCGGCTGCAAAAACATCTTTTGTTAGAATAAAACAAACAGCCATTGAAAAAAGAAATATGATTAAACTGCCTTTATTTTGTTTGTCACGTAATTTCATGATCTCTACCAATGCGATCCATATTCCTGACATCCTCTTTATAACGATCCAGCTTGGTCAAAAAATTAATGTTCCCGGGCGTAACGCCCAAAATAATTCTTTCGCCAGAAATTTCAATGACTTCTACCCGGTCTTTTGGCGATAGATAGAGCGAAGAGACGACCTTGATAACTAAATCACCCTTTACTTTTCCTTTGGGCAACATCATTCTTTTTATCAGATATAGAATCAGAACCAAAAGCCCGAGTACAATAAAAAGCATCGCGATTGTCTTAAGCACGGTATTTATTAATTCCGATTCCATCATCCATCCCACCTTAATAGTTTAACCTAAAGATTTAATCCTTTCGGCAGGATTAATGATATCGGCAACCCTTATCCCGAATTTTTCTTCCAGAATTACAACCTCACCTTTAGCGACCAATTTATTGTTTACATATATGTCGAGTGGCTCACCGACCTGTCTGGACAGCTCGATGATAGATCCTTGCCCAAGCTGAAGAAGTTCATTTATCGCCATCTTGACTTTACCCAGCTCAACAGAAACATCCAAGGGAATATCAAGAATAAGGTCCATATCACATTTGCCATTGGTACAGGTTTCGCTTTTCATGGGCTTTGCCGTTTCATTCTCTTCTGTTTTTTTACCATTTGCATCAACCATGTTGTGCTCCTATTAAATTCTTTCGATTATTTTCACAGCTTTTTTCTTATTACATGCTCCGGGATATCCTATATATTTAGGGATATTTTCTACTTTAACTGTAACAGTATTTCCTACTTTATGATCAAGCAATATGATGTCATCAACCTTCATATTCAAAAGTTCTGAACCTTTTATTGTTGCTTTACCCATGGTACATTTCAACTCAACCATAGTCTCAAGTAACTTCTCCTGAATATATTTCTTCCAGGTTTTATCGACTTCCATTTTTTCGCTTCGAAATTTGTTTTTTAACTTTTCCTTTATGGGTTTAATACTAGAAAAGGGCATACAGATGGTAATGAAGCCGTTACCATTTTCAAGCTGAACTCCAAACTTATTTACAATAACCAAATCATCAGGTGTTCCAATCCCGACAAACTGAGGGTCCATCTCTGATCGGATAAATACAGCATTTACTTCATAGACATCCGACCAAGCCTTCTGGAAATCTGCCAATATGGTCTTAACGACTTTCTCGACGATCTTTGTTTCAATTGTTGTAAAACGCCTCCCTTCAAGTTTGACATGGCTCACACCTTTTCCGCCGAATAAACTGTCAACAAAAGAAAAAACCAGAGAGCCTTCCAGAACAACAAGTGAATATCCCCTCAAAGGTTCAATGCTAAATATATTAAGGCTCGACGGCATTGGAAGAGATAGACAAAAGTCACTAAATTTAACAGACTCAGTAGAAACTATATTTACATCTATAACCGATCTGCTGGCGACCTGAAGATTTGTTCTTAAGAGTCCCACGAGCCTCTCATTAATAATCCCAAGCGCAGGCAACCTGAGATGTACCGGACCGGCTGGCATACTAAAGTCATATACTTCTATTGATTTGCTTTCTTCTGTAACTTCGGTTTCGGTTTCAACCTTCCCTTCGGTTATTCCTTCAAGAAGGGAGTCAACTTCATCCTGAGATAAAATATTCGCCATGACTCACCTATTGAACAACAAACTCCGTAAAATATATTCTGTTTACAATCCCGTCTCCAAGAATCTGTTTCATCCTTGACAAAAGCGCTTGCTTCAATTCGAGCTTGCCTTCCATGGTATTAATCTCATCCAGTGTTTGGCTGGATAGCAAAAGCAAGATGGTATCTCTCAATTGTGGAGTATGATTTTCGATAAGCAACTTATTTTCTTCTTTTTCAACTTCAAGCTGAATCGTAACTTTCAAATATCTTTTGCCAAGTCCTTTTTTATCCAAAAGATTAACGACAAATGTATTTAATGGGCAAATTATGCTGACCTTCCCGTTTTTTTGAGCCGCTGCATTTGCGTCGTTCTCTTTTTTATATTTGCTATATCCAAAAAAGCCGCCGCCTGCGAGAAGCAGTACAACAACTGAGACGATTATTAACTTAAGCGTCGATTTTTTCGGCGATTTGCCCTCCTCAGCGTCTTTAACTCCTTCTTTCTCCATTACCATTTATATCTCCTTCAAATGTTTAAAGATTATTTCCACCCTTCGGTTTAATAGCCTGTTTTTTTCACTGGTATTCGCATACAAAGGCCTGGAAGGCCCATAGCCTCCTACGGAAAAACGTGACGGTGAAAGGCCTTTTTCCTTCAGGAAATAATCAAGAACAGAAAGTCCTCTGCTTGCAGACAACTCCCAGTTAGATTCATACATCTTGTTTTTAATTGGGGTATTATCAGTCTGGCCCATTATAAGAATATCATTGGGACATTCCTCGATAGCATTAGCGATGAGATCGAGAACAGGATAAACTTCTTTTCTGATGGTTGTCTTTCCGGATTCAAAAAGGATATCGCCGTGAAAAACGACAGCCACACCTCGATCATCATCTGACAGTGTAATCTCTTTACTAAGATTTTTTATGACATTTTTAATATTTGTAACGAGCTTTATTTGAGTTAAAAAATGTTTCTGATCAACAACCAATAAACTTTCGGAATCATTGTACTGATTGATAAAGCCTCCCAGACTGTAAACTTCTCCGGCACCAGCGAGTTGAAGCACTCCTGTAGATGCCTTGAAATGGGTCATTAGATTCCGCAATTTTTTTTTATCCAATGAAGACATAGTGAGCAACATCACAAAAAAGGTTAAAAGAAGCATGACAAGATCTGCAAACGTTACCATCCATGCATTCGGATCGATTTTATTATTTTTACTCACTTCTTTTACCCTTGCTTTTTATCTAAAATATTTTAAAATCAAATTTTTTATATGTAAAAAAACCAGGCGGTTTTTTTTCAAAAATTCTTTTAGCGTAAGCGGGTGTTTTATATTTCAAATCAATTTCCACTCTTCTGTTTTGTGCCCTTGATTGTCTGGTATCATTCGATACGACTGGGTTATTGCTTCCGCACCCATATGCGGTAAGCCTCATGGGAATAATGCCACATTGTGAAATAAAATATTTCAAAACATTTATCGCCATAATTGTCGACAGTTCCCAGTTGGATTGGTAGCCATTTTTAATATCTACTACATTATCCGTATATCCGGCGATCTCAACCGGATAACTTCCCTTGTTTATGATATGACTCAGCTTATCAAGAAGCGGTTGTATGGAAGGTTTTATCTGGTATCCGCCCTTAATAAATAACGCACTTTCATTAATTACAATTCTTTTTTTATCTCCAATGGCTTCTATTTTAATATCACCCGGCAATTCGTTTAATTCCCTTTTAACATACGACATAATCTGTTCAAGCGTTAGCTCTTCATCGAGCATCGGCGCAGAAGGAGGCAAGACCGACTTGCCGGATTCCATAGGCGACAATCCGCCGGGTAATCCTCCAAATGCACCGATAAGTGATCCTATAGCCAATCGCGTCCGGTTCTCATCGATTACTGCTATAGAATTGAGCAAAATAAAAAATGATAAAAGAATAAGAAAAAGAGAAACCATCATCAACATCCCGATATTCACTCCGGATTCATCTTCGATTTTTCTCTGTTTTTTCACCATCCCCTATGTTTCCTTCTTAGTATTGGGTGGTATAAAGGCCAGGAGTTTCTGCTCAAGGATTCTGGGATTATCTCCATTGGAAAGGGATATTATTCCCTGGATGGTCATTTCTTTGGTTAACATTTCCTCTTTGCTTCGGGTTTTTAGTTTTCCGGCTATGGGCATACAACATATATTTGCCAGTATCGATCCGTAAAACGTTGTCAGAAGGGCTACCGCCATAGCCGGCCCAATGGTACTTGGATCATCCATACTCTGGAGCATCTGTACCAACCCGATCAATGTTCCGATCATCCCCATTGCAGGGGCAAAAGTTCCCATGCTAGTAAAAACTTCGGCACCCAACTGGTGTCTGTTTCTAATATAACCGATTTCCGTATCCAGGATTTCTTTAATTTCCTGAGGTTCCAAGCCATCAATAGAAAGCTGTACT